>JAAUXU010169052.1_pt1 | contig 40452 bp, 44 predicted proteins | sample 7278151 | NCBI WGS metagenome assembly JAAUXU01 (sample SAMN14350113, study PRJNA611818) | marine sediment metagenome | isolation source: surface marine sediment (1.8m) | place: French Polynesia: Moorea | collected 2018-08
GGTAGGTTGGGTGGGGTTTCAAGGACTTTTCCGAGAGATGGATGTGGGAGTGTCAGGCACGACATTCAAGCCTCCATCCTCGAGGGGTAGGGAATTATTATATATTGCTTGCCAAGGAACAATTGGTCGTAATTATTCGTAACTCATCTAACCAAGGTTTTGTTCAAATCAAAGGGGCGGTAATGATTCCCTACACAGCCTGACGGTAAAGCAAACAGTCAGACTCAAACAGCCACAATTAGGAAAAATAGACTTGGGCAAGTTGTTTTTCATGTGATAATGTTCAGTCTGGCTCAATTGGTCTTCTCAGCAGGCAATATGTTTCCACACAGAATTTAAAAGATATATCATTGATCTTTTAGGTTAGATTAGCAGAAATACATTATGTACAGAGCAAACAAAATGTCTACATGACGCCATTTTTCTCGTCTGACATCTTGGAACACCAGTGGAGATGAGTCGAACCTACACTCATCAGTCTGACAACCCGACATCACTTTGGCCTGGCCTGGCCCACCTTTTGGCTGCCAGCAGAGTTGTCTATTACTTTTTATTGTTGTTACCTCTTACTCATTCCCCACTGTTCAAGCGTAGTGTGGTGCAATAATAGAATAAGTTAGATGTAAGTAGAATAAAGAGGCAATAACAACTTTCCACCCTCCCCCTTCCTTTTCTTTCGTGTGACCCGACCCGAGGGTTACTTTAGTCCGAGCCGTCGAACGATTCATCTTTATGCCTCAGTCCTCGCCAGAGTTCGTTCCAGATTGTCGAGATATGACTGTTCAAGGTTTTGGGGCGTCCCAACCGATATTTTGCTCCAACACCCAGTTAATTGTATCCAGTGTTAGCCTTAAGCTTGCTATTCCATGCTTGATTCTGCCAAGAACATAATTATAAGAGCGTAAAAAGTCTTTCAAGTCATCTCTTCGTGTCACATCTATTTATACTGCTACAATTTCAGGTCCTTGCTTGAAAAGGCAGAAAATCCGTGGCCAACATCTGATATCTTTTTCAGCTCCATGTTTGATGACCGAACAACTCTTTCTCTAACTAAGTCAGTGTTCATCGTTAAAGTCTCTCTTATCATTTACTAGCAGAGGAAGGCCCAGACATGAGCGTAGGGGTGGGAGTGGGGGGCCAAAATGCCTTTATTTTGGGGTGGGTGGGGTGGTGGTGTTGGTACAGTCTCCCCCTGTCAGCTGCACAGAGATGCTGATTACACAAGAGTGCACTCATTTTAAATTATAAAGTGCTTGGGGGTTCACTTAAGTTATCACTAAATTTCATAAACTTTTATAAGAATTAATATTATATTCCTTGGAGTCTCAGACCACCGCAAAAAGTTACTACACAAAAGTTACTACGCAAAAGTTGCAGTCCGTTGAGTGGTGACCACACGTATGTGCGTCTCTCGGTCAAATGACTATTCTTGCTACTTTGTTTATACCTTATATAGAGGTGTAAACAAAACAAAAATGGTCTCAATTCAACTGGCGAATTATGTATCTGAGTGCACATTAGATAAAATCACACTTTTTGATTGATAAATGACACCAAAAGGTTATAAACTCACGTAAAACCAGCTCTATGGCACCTAGAGAGGTAAAGTTTGCAAAAAGATGTGACATGTGCTTCTGAGGAATACCTGGTCGTTGATCAATCTAACAACTGATTACTGCTTCAAAGTGGTCCAAGTGGTATCCATGGAGTGGAGTGACGATTGGCAAAAAGACAGGTAAGACAAATGAAATGAACTGTAATGAGACATGACCACCTTCATTGAACAACACTGTATTTAACAGTTTAAAATATGGTGCTCCCATAAAGGAATTTCCTATTTTCCTATTCCTTATTCCTATCCCTTTCATCATGTTTTGACAGACTCAACCTTGGTTTCTTCCTAACCTTGGTAGGTTCATCTGTTTTCATGTGACCTGTTGGAAGCCAAAATTTAGAAAGTTTTTCGCAGGAAATGCTTCTTGCTCCTTGGGTCCATTCAGTCAAACCCTAAGTGAATCTTCCATGTATTTTTATGACAGTTGGTCTCATGCTTTGCTGTCATGTCAAAGCGCATGTCTTTTAACCTTGAAAAGTCAGTGTCTTGTCCTTGGAGAATGCCTTTTCACCTGATGGTGTCATTGTGAAAGAGTTCTTCTTCAGGACCGAGGTCACATTCATTTCACCCCTGGCTTCAATGTTGTATTTAGAAGCAACTTTAAATGATTTCAAGGTTGCCTCATCTTCGTCAGACAGCAGAACAATGCAAGCCTGAAGATCAAGGAGTGTGGCTTTTTGTATGACCAACAAACCATCTCTCCCTTGAAGAGTCTATCTCCCCAGATGCAAAAGTACTGGTTTTTAGTAAGTTTGTAACCTTTAGCAACAGTTCACAGCTTAAAAAATGATAGTTTGTCAAGTGTGCACTCAGACTTGCATTCAGCAGTAGGAATGAGACCACTTTTGTTTTGTTTTAATCCCCCAAGGTACTAAGGCAATGGTTTTAAGAGAGCTTATAACTTTTATATTAAGCATATATTAAGCTTTTAGCTTATAACTCTAATATTTCGCTAACACGATGTGTCTGGCCAAATGTGGCCCCAGATCTCAAGAGAGCAGTGATATTGGGAGGTTTGTATCTTCTTCTCATGGTTGTATGTGCCACGTTAGTGGTTCTAAGTGAACCTTCAACATTGAATGGGTAATATCTTCCGTAATAACAGCCATTTGACTAAGAGACCACACATACCTGTGTTCATCACTCAATAGGGCTACAATTGTGAAGTAACCTTTTGCATCGGTCTGAGACTCCAATAAGCATTATTACCTTATAAAACTTCTAAAATATTAGGGGTAATTCAAATTGGACCCACTAGAACTTTAAAACTTAAAAATGAGTGAGTGAACCTTGGCGAAATAACCATCTCTGTGCAGGTGACAGGTAAGGCTGTAATCACCACCACCACCTTTACGCTCATGTCTGTGGCCGACACTGCTATTGTACTACAATATAAGTTCATGCGCTCCACACTCACGCACGTGGACACCAACGTCGCCCTGTTCTTCCCAGGCACGGACGCCAAACTGGTCTCAAAATCATGCCAGATTCGCAATTTTACATAATTCGCGGTTTCAAACTGTGCCAAATGCTGAGTGAGGCCTCGATGCCAATATATGCCGTACAGTACATCAGGGTCCCAAAACAATAGACCAAAGGGTCTTAAGAAGTTTTGCAACGGACCGAAACGCCAGTTGGCAACACTGATGACACACTTTGAGTTATATGAAGCTTCGTACGTACGTGTGTCTGTGATCGCCGACTTCTAGCTCTTGTGCGGCCGATTTGAGCATGGAGCGCGTGATCTTGACGCTCTCCATCGCCGTTGAGGTCGCCTTCTGCGGCTTGACTCGTGGGTTCCGCTCGAGCCCGTGTCGCCCTTCACTTCCGGACCGTCAATTCCCATATTTTCTTGTTCCACCCATGTTTTCAGGAGGCTGCGCATGCGCAACAGATTCCACCTCTGTCGGTTGATGGTGCCACAGGTGACTGACAAATTGACTTGAAGATGGAGCCTCTGTTTGCCCCGTGTCTCACTTAAGAGGCGACCTCGGAGCTCAGTGCTCATTTGCTCCATCTTCCACACTTTCAGTCGCATGTTTGGTGACCGTAAGAACGCATACGGAACGCTTGGAATGGGCGGTTGAGTTTGGTATTGTTCTTTCTAGATCAAGGATATCGACAGCTTGTCATATCCAAACGGAGGTTGATGAGAACTCTTGTCAGACTTCTGAGGACGGTGGAAAGTCAATTCACGACCACCTCCACAACCCGCTCAACAAGGACGACCCGGTCAACGAGCTCGACCAGGTCAACAGGCACGATCAGGTCAACTGTTACGGACGCCTCAGCAATCACGGCCAGCTCAATCATCACGGACGCCTCAGCAATCACGGCCAGCTCAATCATCACGGCCAGCTCAATCATCACGGACGCCTCAGCAATCACGACCAACTACTCAATGATCATGGACAGCTCAACCAGCGGGGACAGCATAGCCAGCACGGACAGCTCAATCAGCAGGCACAGCGCAACACTTCCATTCTTCACGAGAAGGGTCATACAAATCCTGAGGCTTGGCGTTCAGAATTACGAGTACAGTGGAACAAGTTTTGCCTGAGATGTTTGATTCATATATCCATCTCATTCACACAGGCGTTTTTCACGGTTTTCCTTACAGGTCTAATATCATGGAAAAAATCATTCGGGGGTGAGCAAACAAATTGCAGACCTAAGGATTTTGTGCATCAACATTGGACTCTCTCTTTTTGAATGGTGAATATAGCAGCAACTTAGTGACAAAGTGAAGTGGGTGAACACTTACTTACAGAGGTAGTATCTCTATGGACTCTGTCACTTTGGTGCCATGATCATCAGTTGCTGGAGAAACATCACAAATGAAGCATAAACAAGTCTGCATGTGCTCTCCCTCTTTACCTATTTTTGGCTTGACAGGACAAAATATTGATTTAAATAGGCATATATAATAGCTGGAAAGTTGATTCATGTAGGAGTGGGAATTTTCCTGCATAAAAGGTTTGTTTGATTTGGGGATTCTTACAGCCATTGATTCATATAAGCGTGTTCCACTGTACTGAATACAGTTTTAAAAGTCATGTTCCATTTTCATTCCATTTTCAGGAATAGTGATGGAATGACACGAAAACACTCCTCATTACTATTGCTTTAAACACATTTGGCTGCAGAGCTGAGCAAATGTCTGGCAACCCTGTCTGGAAGCTTTCAGGCTTCAGCTGCAACTGCTCTGTCTCAGTAACTCTGGAAAGCTAGCCACGTCAGAAAAAAAGTTATAAGAAGTGCATGTAAATGATGCCCAGAAAAAAGAGTCATTCCTTATCTGGAAAAGTAATGATTGAGTGATGAAATTACTTTCTCTGGAACGTCATGAGTAATTCATTAAAGTAATTAATTACGTTACCAGGCCGTCAATCCGTTCTTGACAGGTTAATGGACAGGAAAACGAGGTGGAGGGGGCAGACCTTCCCGCTGCATTTGGCTTCGAGTCCGGGGGTGGTGGTGTCAATTCAGGGAGTCATCTGATGGGGAGGATCACCAGAATCAGGAGGTGGCCTGCGGCCTGTTTGGAGGGAAGGCCCCAGTTGGCCAGTTTCACTTCTGGTGCAAGGTTATGTGAACTGGGGCGGATCCAGTTGAAGTGTTGCTCCCTGAGTCCTTTAGTCTCAGGGACCAACATAGGCACACGGGAAGGGTGTGTCAGAAGGTTCCTTGAGTCAGGGAAATTTATCAAGGGGAGGGGAGGGTGATGAAGGAGAGGGGGAGGGCGGAGGCATCCTTATGAGGTGAGTCTACATCTACGTAGATCTGTTTGGCTGAAGGTGCTAATTTATTGCGACCTGCATGGAGATTAAACAGTCGTCCATCCCCCCTCATGACCTGTACCCACCACATTATTGCCTTTTATGCAGGTAACTGTTGCGGGCCCCTGAAAAAATGGGTTGGAACTTTAGTAGTTGGTGGCCTGATATGATCTGTTTTTGTTTGCTTCTTGCATCAAATGAACGTTTTTGCCTAGTCTAAGCAGCCTCTGAATTCTCCCGGACTTGGTGATGAATCCTAGCCCTATCTTGGATCAGTTTCCAACCAGCGCTGGAGATTGGTAGTAGGGTCAAGATGTTTCAAGGGTGCGTTCGGTGTTGGCCGTGTAATAAGAAACTAGCAGAGGCCCCCGGCGTTGATGGGATTATTATAATACTCGCCCACCAGTGGACTCGACCCTTGCTGGGTGTCTTCCCACTTCAACACGCGCTTCATGCCCAACATGACGCTGATCTCTCACTTTACACTCATCATGCACTTCGTGTCTGTACGGTTCTACATGACTCTGTGCAGCTTAAGGTCATATGCATAAGGAAGCAGACAGGCTCTATTAAATGTGTCTAGACTTTTGCAATAACCTAAACAAGTATGACTTCACCTTCCTCATATATATAAATGCTGTGTACAAATACACTCTATTTCCAGTCCATTTTGTTTTTGTTTTTGAAACTGACTAATCTGGACACTATTCTTCTCTTCTCCCCAGCTTAGTGATAGCCGCGGACCATGAGTCTCCGGTTCGAGCCACAGTTTGGCTTGCCTGATTTTCCTGGCTCAATGTCCACCCCTACTGATACATGTGGTAAATGTAATGTTTAACCTCAGTTTTGGCCTCCAAACGGCCTCAGACTTAAAATGCGACGAGATCGCTTTCGAGCATCTGATAGATATCATCAGCTGACCAAGGTTGGTGACGATCGGTGCAGCGGTTGGGGCGCCCATGACCTGACAGGCGAGATACTCCGCCCTTCCCCCACACAGGCAGGGTACATGAAGCTCTATTAGCGCTTTATATAGATAGATAGATTAGGTGTTTATCCAGTGGCTGTGTTATAAGAGTATTGAAGGGCAGGAGCTGAGACATCCCTTGGTTATTGCCATCTAAGTATTTTCTGAAATATGTTGAGATATTGTGATTTGTAGATTCGACCAAGTCATTTTTGATGGAGGGTGAAAAGAACTACAAGTTTGATGAGTTACATGAAGCATGGAACAGAGTGAGGCTGTGACGGAGTTTACAACTTCTTTCCCTTGATCACTTATGAATATTGTCATGTTCCCATGTCCATTTTTCCAAGGACCATGAATCCCCTTAGCTGCCGATTGTCTTGTAATGGTTCGATCCATTTCGAGTAGGTATCTTGAACATAGGAATATCCATCATCTAAAGACCATGAGATGGACATGGACGCCTTAATTCAAGGACCTGGCTGCTGGTGGCTTCCCCCATAAGGGAGGGTTTCTTGTGCGTGAGTTGCTTGACAGCCACACACTTCTGAAATTTGAAAATGAATTGAAAAAAACTGCCCAAGAACAAGGAAGGTGCTAAGGCTTCCAAAAAAATTGAAAAAAATAAAATTTTCGAATTCGAATATTCAGGACCCAAATTCGAATAAGATTCGAATAATTCTTTTTGGAAGCCAAAATATGAGCAAAACATCGAATTTTTTGACTTTGGGAAAGAAAAAACTCGAATTTTGTTCGAATGTTCGATGGAAGCCTTAGAAGGTGTCATTTGGAAGTAGATGTGTATAGCTCCCAGAAACCACCTTCCATGAAATCGTACTTGTTCGTCCTGGAAAGCTATTGTCCACCAAGCTATTACTCTGTGTGAGGACCATCTACTGATTCACGCAACAGTCCCAGAAATGAGGGAACACAAATATATTCCATATACTTGTGCTGAAATTGAATGGGATACTTTTGCCTGAAGCTTCGATGGGTTGCATTTGTTCAGCCTCCTCAGTTTTTTTCCTTTCTTTATGGTTATGGGGACCATATGGTTATGGTTGTTTGAAGGGTTGGAGGAAAGTATGTACACTAATCCGTTGCCTGGCAGGATTACCCCTTCTTGTGTATGAGGGGTGTCAGGTTCGAAGAGCCAGAGAAATTTGCTTTTGGGAGGGGTGGGTGAGGAGACCTTCGACCCTTTTTTCAGCAGCTGGTGGAAAAGTGACATAACTTCGGGCATAATCGGAGATTTGAGCTCGGACCAGGTGAGGGTGAGGTTACCAGCATCGACTTTTATCCGGTGCCTCACAAGAAAATCAGCGTCAAAGACATCATCTTGCAGTCTTTTCTTTTAGCAGCTGTCTCCTTCTCTGCCTCGGTGGTTCTTCCGATCCATGGCCAGGACCACCCGATCAAAGTAGTGGTCTCCTCCGTGATGCCGTTTCTGAGTCAGGTCACTAACTGCTTTAACAGCACCTCTATTATTGACTCCTTCTCTAAACCTCTTTGGTGGGTGAAAGTACAGTCCTCTATCCGGGTGACCTCATTGCCATGCATGACGTCCCATTGATCCAAACCCTCGTTTTCTGAAGATAATTTGATTTTTCAGATCCACTGAGACGAGTCTGCACCAGCTCGGGAGTGGCGGTGTGTTGAGACCAAGAAAAGGCCTCCTTGCATCCTCCCAGCATCTCACTCGTGAACAAAAGTTCTCAGTGTCTTCATCAGGCTCACCTGAGAATTCACCAAGGATCTGCAATTGGTCTGCACTTGCAGCAAGGGTTGGGATGGGCTGCAGCCATGTCTCCGTCTCTCAAGGCTCCTCAGTTCCAATTCCACTGTCCCTCGATTGGCACAGTCATATCCCACCGCTGGCACCAATGTAAGGAATGTTGTGTTTCGAGGGAAGTGTGTGTGCATGTACAATGTAGATGTGGGAATGCCCCACAAGCTGAACAGTGCAGGTTATATTTCACTAAGGTTCCTGAGAGTGGCTGGGCTGCAGTTCTCACCTCTGCCAGTTCTCACCTTTGCAGACCAGGTGAGCTGAGGTGTGACTTTGTAGGTCATTCTTAGCTCACCAGAATCTTGACTTAAGAGATCCTCCAATTCTGACTTTGCCAGAGAGACACAATTTCCATTTCTCCCCCAAAAGTCTTAGCTGTCGTCCAGGAGATGGTTCCGGAATAGTTTTTGCAAGCCGATTTGGATCTGTGGGGTGCGTGAACGAGTATGTTTCAGGATATAGTTGGAGCCAGTGTTGTACGGTGATCGATCTGAGGACCGCCGATCACGATCGCTCGACTGACATTCGATCGCTGATCGTGAGATCGTGTAAAAATGGCGATCGAGATCGGGTGATCGATTCAGATTGGCCTTTAGCGATCTTTCGATCGAATTCAGAGTGGCAGATGGACTGCTTGAGACAGAAGGGTGGATCTTGTTCATTGCGGCTAGGGCTGTTATGAATATTTTTTCATATTCAAAATATTGGAATAAAATCCACTTTTTGGAAATATTTAATGTTTTTCTTGGATTTTGACTGTTTAAAAAATAGCAATATTATTCATAGGTAGGTACTAAGGTTCATCAAGAGCAGCATCAAGTTCTGCTACATATATGTAGTGAGAGGGAATTGTTTGTTGGATTCTGGATTCTTTGCCCTATGAATACATAATGTCTTTTACATAGTAGCACTTTTTCAGAACTAAGAATATTCAAAGAATATTTAGTTGGTGGAGTTGGTAGCTCCTCGGAGAAACCGCACTGTTCTGGAAGGTCTTGAGGAACCACTCAAGAGAGCATTCACAATGTCCATTGATCTTTACATCGTAGCAGTCGACGGTTTTGGCGCTGATTCGAGTGAATCCGTACCCACTGTGAGGTCCAGAAGTCCTCCAGATTCATGAGGTCTCATTGTATTAAATCTGGCACACCTGGAATAGTGAGCAGTGGACGCATGGGACGTTTGGCATTGGACGTGAATTTTGGGCTAAATTATCGTGTTCCCTCGAAAGACACAGTTATGTGCGACGACGGCAAATCAATCTGGCCTAACCTGAACCATTTGCTTGGCTGTGACTGATATATTGAACGTCTGAAAAGTGTTTTTCTATATTTATAAAGCTGTTCCGGTATGTTTGTTTGTTTGTGCCCCTTTGTACTCTCAGTTCTTGACGGATCTGGCTCATTTTTGGCATGTGAGACCTTGGGGTCAACAGGAAGGACATAGGCTATGGATAGTTGCACTACGAGGCTGTTTTGAGGCTGAAATCGAGGTTGAACATTGCATTTTCTACATAGGTCATAGATAGCCATGCCAATAGGTATAACTAAGCCTGTGTGACTTAGCTGTGTGGCACAAGGACTTGTCAGTAGCTTTCTATGGCTACAGAAGGAGTCAGTTGAAGTGGACAATGAGCTGGACAAACCCGGAGAGGAGGAGAGTGTCCGGATCAGCCAGTTCCACAAGTAACAACAAAAATAGTGATTGAGAAGCTTGTGCAGAGCGTGAAGTGCGTGATGAGGTCGAGGTGCATGGACAGCGTGAAGTACGTGGTGGACGAGGAGAGAAGCAGACGGAAATAGCAATTTAAAGAATTCTACCAAGCAAAGCTGGGTTCAGCTAGTATATTATAAAAGATGTCACACTTGAGAAATTGTCTGTTCTGTCTCCGTCAGATAAAGCCGTCCTAGCGATGCGTTTCATCTTGTCTCCGAACCTCGCACACCTGCAAACGACGGCCGGCCGGCTCAATTCCGTCTACCTGTCTGAGTCCGGCCCAACCACGGGGACTCCGTCCTTGAGGGGAGCGCAGTGGTGATGTCAACGGGTCGATAAGCTGACTTCAAGTCGAGTCGAGTTGGGTCAAATTCGAGTCCAGTTGAGTCAGAAGACGGAAGAGGGGTGACTCGAGTCAGGCAACGACTCGGGCCGAGTTTTACGAGTCGAGCCTGGCTTGAGGACATCACCCGAGAGCGATGCTGAGGTGGTCGGAGAGGAGCGACTAAGAGAAACAAAAATAGGAAGAAACTTTTCCTTTCACTCACTTCCACCGTCAACGTCACCGTACACAAGTCATGGCATTATCGGCAATAACGTCAGCGTCCTGACCCTGTAGATCGTCATGCACGTGTTCATCGGAGTCCGCGAACGCCGCCTGGCTGGCTCCGGCCTGGCCTTCATCTTCCTGACTACACTCCTCTGGTTCCTGCTGGCCAAATCCTCGTGGCATTCAGGGAGGTTCTTGGATCAGGCCATCGCCGGGCGTCACTTTCCATCGGACTGTGGCGTGTCCGATGACTTCTCTACCCTTCAAGCCCCTGTGATCTACTTTGTGACCCCGACGTATGCCCGTCGCGAGCAGGTGGCGGAGCTGACACGACTCTCGCACACACTCATGCATGTGCCCAACCTTGTGTGGGTCCTGTCTGAGGACGCGGAGACATGCTCGAGGCTTGTGGCCGAGGTAGCACTGAGGTCAAGGCTGCCGCACGTCAGGCTGGCAAGGCCAATGCCGCGAAAGTACAAGCAGGATGTCCTGCACAAGACCAAGACGGGTTACAAGAAAAAGAAAAAGGAGCCCCGTGGTGTCGCTAACCGCAACGCGGCACTAGACTGGATCGCCAAGAATGCTAGCATCGAAGGTGTTGTTTACTTTGGGGATGACGACAACACGTATGACCTTCGCCTCTTTGATGAGATTCGCTCCACCCAAGGAGTCTCCCTCTTCCCAGTGGGGCTCCTGGGAGAAAGAGGCGTGAGCGGACCTGTTGTCAGTGATAATGGCAGCCATGTCATTGGCTTCACTGACCCTTGGTTCCACGACAGACTGTTTCCCATTGACATGGGTGGATTCGCTGTCAACGTTGAGTTGATCAGGACTTCTGGGGCGCGGATGCCATTCATACCTGGTGCTGAAGAGGATGAGTTTTTGAAGGCATTGGGTGTGCCCAAGGAGAGCATGGAAGCCAAGGCAGGCAATGGCACGCTTGTGCTGGTTTGGCACACTCAGTCGGTCAAGAGACCAGTGCCAAAAGTGGAGCCTGAAGACGTAAGAGAACAGACCAACCTGACCCCATTGCTCCGGACCTTAGAGCTGCAAGGGACCGCAGTAGTTTCTAATGAAGGTGGCAAACCTCTTCCCAAGTGCCTCGAATCGCACTGCCCCACTCATTAGGGGAACCCTGAGGTTGTGATGACTGGATTGTTGAGCATCCCGTGGGCTTGATACTGTTGGACCTCAGGAAAGTACCTGAATGCCCTGTGCAACATTTGCCTCATAATGCAACGCTTGTTTTTCTCTGCCTCATGTGATTTTTACCGTTTTAAGAGAATAAGTGTCTGTTTTTCTTTGTCTGTTATTATGCAGTTGTAATGCGTCCTTAACGGACCAGAGTGAACGCATCAGCTGTGAGCTGTGGCGAATCCAATGACCAGGAAATGCTTGCACAGAGCGGAACTTTGAGACGGTTCTACCACATTTAATCTCAATGGTCTTGTACGTGGAGAGAGTTGGTTCATTGCATGTTCATTTCTCCAGCTCTGCTCATTCAGTTGTAGCAGTGCTCGTGATCACTGTTGCAGAACTCCAACCTGAACTGTCAACAGTTATGGCTCAACACCCAGAGTCTCATATGATTGTTACCTGCTCAGGCAACTTGGAGTAAGCAATATTTGTTGTATGTCAACTGTCATTGAGCTAGAGTTGATGCTTAGACAGTTCGTTTATTCTGGTCAGGACCAAGTTGCAGGCGCTGATGCGCATCAAAGAGCTCCGCAACTCGCATATGTGATTCAAAAGGATAAGCACATCTCCCTACTTCACCCTGCACAGTGGACACTGCTTTATAGCGCACCCTTGGAAATGGGACAAAAAACAGGGATTGAGCTCATTCTGTAATTGAAAGAAGTGCACTGTTTCGCGACGGTGCGATAAAGCGGAGTCTACTGTGCTCCACGTTGATAGGCACAAGGCACAACTGAACATAGCTTGGATATGTGATGTTGTTGACTTTCAATAGAATAATACGTGCATTTGGCAAAGTAGCGTTTCACAAACACTCGGTCTCTCCAGCCCAAAAGTGTTGCTGCCCGGGGAACGAGGGCAACAACGACGGCGGCCAAGTGCCAAATACATGTACCGGGTTTGACGCCAGATTGTCCGTTTGGCATTCACTTTGTTCATACTAAGGACGTCTGATGATTTTGGTCGTCACTGACGGGTCCGGTCGCTCCAGTCTCTCTGGTTGCTCTGGTCACTGATGGCTCTGGTCGCTCCAATCGTCACTTGAATTGCATGACCACCCGTTCTCAGTACATGAGGAGGGTGGAAAAATAGTACTTGTACTCTGGACTTTCTTAGTACAAATGAAATGAATGTGGACAATCTGGCGTAAAACAATCGATTTCTGCTGATCGGCCCTGTAGTTTCTGGAAGGTGCTTTGTCGAAAACGCAATGAGCCGTTGATTTTTGCTCGAACAACACTGAAGCGAAAACGTACCAACACCATGCAGCAAAGTGACACGAGCAGTGCAGTGAAGTGAACACACATGTAGATGTGACGGTTTCTTGAACGACAGATCGTTCTATCGTGATGTATTTGTTATTCTTGGTGTTGTTGTTCTTCCCTGAAGAGTCCTTGTGCGACAAGAAGAAGTTGGACAGCCACAAGAGTAAGTGCACTCGACTTGGGGGTCCTTGAAGAGTGAAACAGATGCTGAAAAGTCATGATATAGTAAAACACCACCCTGCGCCCGAATAGTTTGAGCAAAAAATATGCTGAACTAATGTTAGAGTGTATTCAAGGACAAAGCTTTCGTTGACTTTCCAGTTTACATCGTTACTTTTGTCAGCTTTTATGAAGCTATTAGCTAAGTAAATGGGAATTCCTAACCGAAATGACTTCTAACTTCTACATCACTTGACAAGTTCCAGTCACTAGAAATGCACTCAGTAAGCTCTTTAACGACAAATTAAGTCGATGCTTTTTAACGCATTAATTCTTCCTCGTCATTGCAATGCAGATCTGGCCGAATGGGTCAGGGTCAACCAGGACAAGTTGCGGGCCATCAGGTTGTCGTTAATGCCAGAATTGACTGTTGGACATCTTGACGACGATCAGCTGTACGAGAAGCGCCACATCACCAACGATGAGGACCTGACCCTTCGAGAAGACCTTGATGCAGCAGATTCCATGATTGCTGAGAGACCTGAAGAGGCCCTGGCAATGTTTTCAGCACTGCTCAAGACCAAACCTTCGTCACCCAGAGGTCATTTCGGCAAGGCCAGGTGCTGCAAAAAGTTGGCCTTGTTGAAATCTTCAGCTCCAGACACGTCAACAGCTCTGGCCTTGGAAGAAGAAGCCGTGGAGTCCTTTTGTAGAGTGCTGGAACTGAGAAATGTTCCGGATTTCTTGGTCATGCTAGCTGGTACCGAGTGTCTGGTGACCTTGAAAGCAAAGGGTCGCGTGAAAGAGTCTTTGCTTTATCTCAGTATCATGGCAAAAGCTTTTCCAGCGAAGAAAAACTACCATATCGATCTGGGGTGGCATCTTCTGCTGGAGAGGCGCTTGTCAGAGGCCAAAGAAGTATTGCAAACTCTTTTGGATGATCATGACAACGATGACAACTTGCCAAAACTTTGGCAAGTGAGGCTGATGCTTGGACTAACTTTGCTTCTGGATCAAGAAGGTGGCAACACTGCATCCATCAGAGATGGCTTTCGTAAGAAAGAAAATTGCTTCCGGGATGATGTGACTGAGCTCTTGACCGTAGCCTCTCAGGATCCCAACTCCTCCAGGGCCATGTTTGGCATCTTGGCCAATGTTTACCGCCGAAGAGGTCTCCAGTCTAGCGCTGAAATGATCTTTGAGGCAGGGTGGAGGATATCTGGCCTCTACCCTTCCAAGTGGCAGAGATCAGCAGGTGTTGATTTTCACGTCGAGGATCTGGATTCAAGCCCTGTGTGGACCCTGGAGGAGTCTGGTCAAGCTTTTCATCTCGAGAGGATCAAGGCTCATTGGAGGGACATCAGAAGTGAGGGATTGGCCGCACTCTTTGCCGGTAAACATCAGGACCGTGGCAGAGAGTATGGGCGAGACTCATTTGACGAAGAATCTGAGAATCTGAGGGCCAATGGAGTTTGGCAGCAAATGGTTCTCTATGAGAATGGCAATGAGAAGCAGGAGGGCTGCAAGCTGGCGCCGAAGGTGAGCCAATAGCACATAAGTATGTACGCACGTACGTACAGTGTGAGTGAGAAAAATGCTGATTTGACGAGCTTGCAGACTTGTTTGCTCTTGAAAAACTTCACTGCTGCCACCCAAATGCTGCGAGGACAGGTGAAGTTCAGCGCCATTTATCCTGGCACCAAAGTCTGGCCTCACACAGGGCCCACCAATTGCAGACTGAGGGCCCACTTAGGCCTTGTGGTACCCAGAGAAGAAACCCAGCCAAAAATGAGGATTGCTGAGCAGGTAGTGATAGCCATCACCGTATCTAGTGCATGTAGACCAAGGAGAGTTGCTTTTGTATCCTAAAAAAAGAGTTGCAAATCTCCTAGATTCACCCTGTATCTACAGTACAGCACACGCTTACCGAACGGAGTGATGAGACTCGCCTTAAAATGATTGGCGAATTTATTTAGTACACTGCATATTTGTACTCATGACAGATCTTGGAGTGGACGGAGGGTGAGATCTTCATCATTGACGACAGTTTCGAGCACGAGGTCTGGTACGGAAAGGGGAGTCTCTCAACGGCAAACAACGACTCAAAAGCGGCTGAAGGTGGTGAAAGTCTCGCTTCAGACCAGAGTTGCGACGCTGGCGTGAAACCAACTTGTGGCAACCCTGAACGAACCTGCGGCAACTCGGACACCGTGAGAGTGAGGCTGGTGCTGTTGATAGACTTTTGGCATCCTGGATTGACCGAGGATGATATCTCGAACCTCGGACCACTTCCGCCCAGTGACCCCGCGCAGCAGTCGTCCGAGGCTCATCCCGTGGTCAACGTGGGAGGCGAGGGGGTCGTGGCAAGCCTGCCTTAAGTCGTACTTTGAAGCATTAATAATGAAGGAACTTTGCAATAGCAGTAATTTCACTGTTTTTAAGTTCCGACGTCCGACTCAGAAAGCATTATTGCTGTAATAAACACTGTCTATTTTGTAGCCCGATCCGACCCAGAATGCAACTTGATCCGGATCGGAGCCATCACTACTACTTGCATTGCTTACTAGGGTTGCAGATTACTGTGGCTGATTTTTGCTGCTGATTGCCGATTTCTTGCTTTTGTGCGGCCGATCTGAGCGTGCGAGGTCAGTATATACGTCTGTCAGACACACACCGCTTTTGATGTTTCCCTGCCCAACCAAGTGCGTAACGCGAAAGGGCTCGTCTAATGTATAACACGCTGTATATGTCTAATATGTAACACGTACACACGCCGTGTGCACGTGTGTGTGTGTGTGGTGTCACACAAAGTGAATACTGATCTACTCTTTACTTGAATACTGATGTAAAGTGAATACAGTCTATCTGACTCACGTTAGGTAACGTTAGGACCGCAACGGCGCCGTCGTCTACGCCAGCGTCACCTTAGGCTACGTTGGGCTACGTTAGGACGGCGATGGCGCCGGCGTCGTCAACCACGTCTACGCTTCCGTCGCCTAAATGACATACTCGGGCAATGTACTCGGCGCCCGGCACAACGTACACGGGGGAGGCTCTAGCCCCGACCATAACTAAAGTGGGAGAGGACCTAGCACCGGCAATAACATACCCAGGAGAGGCACCGGCCCCTGCCTTTTCATACTTGGGAGAGGCCCAGGCCCGGTCATTACATTTCCAGCTTCCTGCCGTCTGTTTTTTAACAAGCTGGTGTGCAACGGAGCCTCGGGATGGGTGTGCAACATGTCGGGCTCTGGCAGGTCCGTCATCGACAGCTCTTACAATCATTTTGGGTAAACATTTGATCTCGCTGACACATCATTGAGACTAAATACAGTGTGTTCAATATCTTCGTACAGGAACGTCCCCCTTCTACCCCAACTCCACTCCTACAGAGGCATTGTTCTTGCACACCAAGAGCATGAGCAACATGATCGAGAAGAGCATGTAGAGACGTAGCAATACATCTCCTAGAGTTCGTGCTTGGCTTTGGCAGCCTCAGCGCCACCTTGGTCCTGAACTTGGATTAGGAGAACTGGACGTTTGCTCAATCTATCCTGACTGACATCTTAGTAATCTTGATGGCATGGATCAAGTTCATGTCGCAGCATTACACCGTGTATGTACCTCCAATGTGTGTCCTTCAGGAGTTAATACTAACTTAGGTTACATGTATTCGAGCTAATCACCAGGTTTTGGGCATTTTCACGTATATATCATGTACGCAATTGCAGATAGAGTGCGTCAACGTTAGTACACTGCAGTTAAAATGACATTGAGGAATGGAAAGTCACTGGATTTTTTGGGGGGCTTTTGCAGCTTCTTCAAGCTTTCGATTGTACTGATGTACCTGGGTGGTGCTCACCACAGGGAACAGCGATCTGCTTGAGACAGCTTCAGCGTGGCCCCGTCCTGGCACTGCCAGGCCTCGGCGAACTCCTGCAGGTTGCTCACCGCCGTGTTCACCCTGACGTGGCTTGGACTGTGACGATCCGTCATGAGATAGAGATCCATGGTCTTCTCTTTGGTGCTGGAACAGTGGACCCTGGCGAAGCCGAGGAACATTAGCTGGGAGTGATTGTACGGCAGACCAGGAAGAAGACCCAGCAGATCGTCCTGAGAAGTATTTGCAGCTCTGGTGTGCCTCTTCGCCCTGCATGTGAAAAGAGATGCTAGCTGAACTTCATCATTATGTAAGACATGCATGAAGCTGAGTAGAACGCAGTCTGCGGATGCGTGCAACTGTAAGTACAGAGCACCGGGTTGCAGAACGCGGACGTCTCCACGTTGTTGCACTTACCACGATTGGTAGCCTTGGTATGCGGCCAGAAGACCACCATTGTCTGCAATATTCTCCGAAAGGGTCCTCCATCCATCTACAACTCTACCACTAAATATCTCCTGCAATATAGGCCAGGCAAGTCAAAGGAAGTCACATATTAAAGAGGTGAGAACCGGACCTGAGTGTACTGTTCGACGAAGCAAGACGATCTATTGGCGAAGGCCTTGGAGGTGGCGTTGGGCCACCAGACGTCCTTGGTCCCCGTAGGGCTATACAGCCGGCCGGTATCGTCAAATCCGTGCAAAATCTGTGCGTCACAATGAGGTATTAAGATGCAACTGCCGGTATTATTGTTGATAGAAATGACTTTTCAATGACCAAAAAGTGTTCGCGACACGCAAGATTCAAGTAGCAAATATGGGACTCTCTCCTTACTTCGTGCCCCATGAAGGTGCCGATGTGGCCGAAGTTGAGTGACATGGGCTGCGTCTCGGAGAACAGCGGGGGCTGTAAGACACCAGCAGGGAAGAGGATCTGGAGACAGAAAAGTAATAACGTACGCGAGCACGATTCAAGCAAGATATGCCAAACATGATTCATTTTTGCAAGGTTTTCGCAGTATGCACACCTGGTTTCTGGCGTACATGTAGAAGGCATTGACGGTGGAGGGGGGAAAGGCGATGGGCCAGTCGCTCTTGTCGACATCAGTGCCCAAAAGCTGCAGGTTCTTCGCCAAGATGAAGCGATGCAGGCGAACCTGAGTAAAGCTGTCAATATCGTCAGGTCTGTTTATTTTATTCGGAGTTGCCTTGCCTGATTCTGAAAGAACTCCCTCTCCGAGACCCAAAACAGCTCGTAGGTGCTGTCCAAGGCTGTGGCGTTCATGATGACGTCGGGGTAGCCGAAGAGCTCGTTGGTCCGGTCGATTTTGAGACGGATCTGTGAGGCGGTTTTTGGATCAACCCAATCGAGACTCTTCAAACGCTCTGAAATCGTGGCAAAACGCATATTGTACGTACGCACATGCACACGATGCATGCGTACATGGCTTGCACGTACACCACGTCATGGACCCCAACAAAAAGGAACGCGTTCTGCTTCACCTTTGAAAGCCTCCTTGATTTCAGTGATCATCTCGTGCGCCTTCTGCCTGGACCCCTCGGAGAAGGCCTCCCTGACGAATGCCGGCGCCACCGCGAAGCCCAACGCGTTGTTCGTGTTGATGACGCATGTGTGCCACCGCTCCTCGCGGCCGACGGTGCCGCGCAGGCTCTTGGAGAACGACTTCATGGCTCGCTGGAAATCTGGAATGGCGTTAGGAGCCACATTGGGGCGTAACCTGAAAGCTCAAAGTTGGAACCTTTGGAGAGGTATCCGATGAATGGCATTATAGCTCTCCAGGTGAGGTAGTTGTTCAGCAAGTTGTGAAACGCTCTTGTCTCGTTCTCCGCCACTGAAGGACCGAAGAAGAGGTTGTTGATGCTACTGACGCCATTGGTCGACGTGGACACCTGCTTGTCGTCGGGGTACAAGGACATGAGCGCCCCCAACTGCACCAAGTACCTGTGCTGGTGTGAGCGTAGCCAAGAATTAGTTTTCACGCCACTTTGAACCATATCACAAATAGTGTAATACCTGAATCCAGACCATGGTGTCATCTCTGAGGTAGTGAATTCTCTTCTTGGTGTTTCCCTCCAGGGTCTGGTTGATGATTTGGTTGAAGAAGTCTCGCCAGCTGCCCCAAGGACGCGGGAAGAGGTCAAACTGGTCCAGGCGTTCCAGCGGGATGAACATGCCGGTGATCTCGTGCTCGCGAGTGCTGTAGCAAGTGTTCAGTCCAGTCATGATTCGGACAGAGTGTTAAGATGAGTCACCTGAAGTTGGCAAGGATGCTCTCAAACTCGATGATGCTCAAGATCTCTTCCACGTGATCTTCCTTGCGCGAACCCAGTAGTTCCACGACGGAGGAGATGAAGCGGAAGAGTGCAGCCTTGTACTTGGAGTTGTGGTGGTACATGTCCTTCGAGGGAAGAGACAGGCCTCCTGCTCACATGTTTCCAAACAGATGAACGATTTCACAGCACGACAATCGCGACGCCCTTACCCTGATGGATGAAGAGCTCGTACTGGCTGGTGTTGTGCGCCCCCTCTCTCACGTGCCACGTGAACAGAGCGTCTGAGTTGAATCGCTGCACTCGAAGCAACTTCGACCGGAGGTCAAAGCCGTGGTCGTCGAACTGACTCCTCCTGCTGTTGCTCTTCCCAAAGCTGGAAAGGTTCCAGCCGCCCACCTCCTCTATGAGATCATGCAAGGGTCCCGCACCAAGCTCCTCGAGCCTCCCGAAAGAGTCCAGACAAGACCGATAGAGCAGCTGGGCCTTCTGTTCGGACTTGGACGATCTGGATGAACGGGTACACGCATGTATGTGAGCTGGAGAAATCAGAATTCTTGTCCTTGTACCTGTAGTCCAAAGGCCGCTCAAGCAAGGACCTGAGGATCTCGAAGTTGTCTTCTGACCTTTGATCAGTGACTGACCAGGTAGACTGACCTAAATCAAGCAGCAAAAATTATTCAGTGAATAATTATTCAGTCAAATCTAAATGTCTGACCTTTGGGTATGGGATGCTTCTCAATCCACCCGTTGCACACGAAGCTGTAGAAGTCTTCGCAAGGATCCACATTTTGGTCTAGTGACTCCAGAATGGCGGCGGCCGCGGTTACGCAGTCGGCGGTGAGGCAGACGTTGCTCTTGCTGACTGCTTCTGTCTGCTGTAGAGATAACGATTCCGGTGACGACGGCGGTAATGAAGAGGACGAGGTGACGTTGACGAGCTTCCAAACGAGGCCCACGATTGCCGCGAGGCTGCAGGCGAAGGCGAAGGAGAGGCCGGCGATGGCGACGCGGCTGCAGCCGTATCGGCGGCGTCTCCGGCTCTTCGGGTGGCAGTGGTCAGGCGAACAACCTATGCCATAAATATTTCCGGACCTGATGTCGGAGTTCGTCGTGAACAACTAACTCGACGGGCTTTACTACCATTAGAGGGCACAATCTCTTCTGCGCTCTTCGTTTTTCCAGCTCCTACCTCCTCATAGAGAAGTCTGTCGCTGGCGTTGGCGTCGCTGTTCTCGTGCACCATGGCGGTGGACACTATCTGGTCATTGTGACTCGGCCGAAAGTCACTGAAAAAACGTGCCAAGATCACTTGACGCTGTCCTGCATCCTTGCAGAACTTACTTTTTGTTGCTCCCGACGACGTCGTCCGGACTCTTACCCCGGACGTGTCTGACTGAGGAGTGTTGGAGCTGGTGGTGTCTGCTGTTGCTGCCATGGTGAGGATGTCGGTGATTGTGATGGTTCTGGTGGAATGGAGAGACGTAAATGTTAGTGCTGCTCTTGGAGCCCGAGGACACCGGGCCGTGGTCCTGACTCCTCGCCACAGTCGCCTTCTGGTCGTCGACGTAGACGCCCATGTTCACGACGAAGAGAGGGAGGGAGGAATGATCTGCGAATGACGTAGGTACAAAGAAACACCAAAGAAAACGACCACCTCGACAACAAAAAGAAAGTCAACCAGAGTCAAGCCACTGCCCTGGGCGAACCCCAAGCAGTCCAGCAGCTCGCCGCAGTACGCCAAGTAGTCGGAGCTCACCTGAATCAGCGCGCACACGTTGTGCGTGTGCCCAAGTGCGATTGCTATGTCATGTCGAGATTGCCTCCAGCTAAATAATCCTCCTAATAATTTATTGCTAAACTGTCAGTTTCTGCCGCTACTGACTGATACAAGCGCGCGCGCACAAGTGAGCGCGTAGAAATGAGCGCGTGTGCTGATTATTAACACTTATCTCGTTATTATTTTGCTCTTTGCGTGCCAAATTGCTCATGTGTACAAAACAAATAGCGCTATAACCTTCTAGAACGCAGTGAGGGAAAAGAAATACCATTTTCTTTCACTCACACGGTATGAGTCAGTACAGTGTGCACACAAATTTCTCATTAACAACATTCATTCCTGCCGAGACCTGCTAAAACCCTGCATCTTGTGACCGCAGAACCCCCTGTTTACGTAAATAGGGGGAAAAAAGTTAAAAACTTCTATGTTGCTGTTTTTATATCTATGGAGTTGTTGCTGCAAAGAAGTTTTGCAACTTTGAACAGGGTTGAGGAGAGCTCATAATTTAGCAAAAGCGGAAAACGGAAAGAGTCTTCTTCTCGTTTCAAAGCAATTCGCCGACTCCAGACAAAAGAAAAGGTTAGGTGGCATCGACTGAGGTCTCTTATTTCAGGTCAACCACCAATGATTTGGCAGAGTTTCATATTACACAATCTTTTTCACTTCTTCACACTCAAGAAGCTGCATTTTTCGCATGTTTTTGCCTCGTCCTACACGTTATCTTTGTGTCTGAGGAAGCAAAACTACATTTTGTTTCGTTGCACTTTTTTTTGAGAGTGAAAAAAACACCTGTGCGCTTGCTTCCCCCCTTGGATCAAGAACAAACCTCAACTCCTTGAGTGAGCAGAGCAACGATGCACTCGGCTGCACCGAGCACTTGAGATCGTATGTTGAGCACATCGATCAGGCGAGCGGGGTCGGGAGCGATTTGATGTGGCAATAGCGAGCAAACACATCAGTAGACCAAAATGGCCTACTGATAACGACTCAGCTCGGAGGTGGAGGGAGAGGGGGGGGGGACAGCCTAATCTGACACCAGGTACGCACCAGCATTCCGGACTGGGGGATGAACCTCAAGGGCAAGAAGTATTTTCCGAGTAGAAATGGCAAAATTCATGATAAATGCACTTGAATCTTACCACAGTGATGTTATTATGTCACTTTGTGTCTTCTTTCCTCCACTACATCTTGTAGATTGACAGCTCCTCTCCAGACTCTTCTGTTTGCCTTCTCTCTCTTCCTTGAGAACTCTTCAGCACGACTGTTTCACTCAGTTTCCGCAGATTTGTATATAAACTAAAGGAGCGTAGAAAGGAGAAGATTTGCCACTCCATACGCACAGGGTGTATGTACATATAGAGGTCCTGTGTATACGTGATCCTCCTTTAACAAAAATAACTGACAGCAATACCAGTAATAGCATCTGCACAAAGTCAGCGAAGAGGTAGAGTAAGAAAAAAGTTTACACGAGAGTCTCTCTCTTACCATCTTGTACCCCAACAGCTTTGCTAATTCAGTGTGCTTGTTTCACTTGCTGCTCCTTCCATTGCTCCACCAGACCTCTGAGCTGATTGTCTTGTTTATTGGCTTTAGCTGCCCAAAGTTATCGTAGCTCCAGAAACAGAGGTTACATTTATCGAGGAGTTTCGACGACTTCGTAAATGGCAAAATTGGGCAAGTGGAATGTGAGTTGAGGGCTCGACGAATACGCAAAAGACACTCATTGTTCCACGGGGGTGGAGTCAACCCCTCTGGGGTGCGGGAGGGGATCAACTCCCCCTCCATTGCGAGACCCTCCGGGACCAGTTTGCTTGACGCGAGTGCTTCACCCTTCTGGGAGACCCTTCACAGCTCAAAGAGCAACTTGAATGCAAAATTTTGCTGCATAAATAACCAATGTTTTGGGTCTCCTTGTTGAGTTGTAGATCTTGCATGCATCCAGATTTTTCACCCAAGACATTACAGCCTTGTTTTTTTTATTGATTTCTAGAGCAACAATGTGTTATGACTTTATCCCGATGACAAAGTTCTTGATGGTCTCGGCCCAGACTTGGGGCTGTTCCAGCATCAAAAAGTGACCTGGAAAGTTGAGGACAAGTCCGTTAGCCAAGGTCTGGAACGAGGTCAGTGCTAAATATCTCACCCGTGCCCTTGATGATCTTGCCAGTAAACATCTCCTTGTTGACATAGTCTGCACCCAACGACTTGGGAATATCCATGGGGGCGACAGAGTCGGAGTCGCCCCATAAAAGCATGCAGGGGATGTCCAGTCTGGCCAGTGCGTCTAACCATCGAGGCTCAAAGCGACGTCTGGAAAGCGAGATAGCCTTGGTGCAAGCTATGGTTGTCATTGAACAATACCTGTCGGACAAGTAGCTGATTGTCTTGTGCATGATGTCCATGCCACCATTGACTCGATTGATGAGGGAAATGTCCTCGACGTCTCTCAACATCTGGTCTTGGTCAGCGTAGGTGGGACTCCAGACACTGGTTATCTGCAGGGAAAGGACAATGGTTTAACTTTTCCAACTTTCTGGCTGCCGGGACAGCAAACAGCAAGAATGTCTCTCATTGCACACTTGTTTTTCCCTCATGGCGTTTGCCCAAGAGGCCGGCAGCTTCTTCATCAATGAGGTTAAGAACGCCCCCAGCTTGGGCAGGGGGAGCAGGTACTGGCTGAGGCGGAGTGATGAAAGGCTGATCCTCATGCCACCATTCGTGAAGGTCACGCTCTGCAAGTTGCAATTTTTTGCATGAATGGCAGTGACTCTAAAATGCTATCCGTGCTGACCTTAAAGAAGTTGTTGAAATGATCTGGCAAGACCCGCCTGTCCCTTCTGCTGAGGATCTCTGTGACAACTGAATCTCCCATGTCATGAGCAACGATGTGTCCAGAGGTGATGTTCAGGGCGCGCCACAGGCCTAGGGCAATCTCGGCTTGATCAGCCAAAGAGTATATGTAGGTCTGGAGGCAGAAAGAAATCGTCCTCAGTGGCGTCAAGATATTGTACCCAGTTCTACAAGGGTGCTTGCCGCTGACCTTGTTAGGTTTGTCGGAGAACCCAAATCCGAGGTGGTCAAACATTACCACCCTGAAGTCCTTCGTGAGGTGCTCCAAGGCTCGGTGGTAGTCATAAGAAGAGGTAGGAAAGCCATGCACTAGTAGGAGAGTTTCAGCGCCCTGGCCTGCGTGAACAATGACAAGAGCAAAATGAAATGTCCAGCTATTGCACCGTTCTGTATGCGGCCGACCTTCTACCCGGGCAAAAACGTTATGCCCCGCCACCTCTACCATCCTTCCCCTCGCGTGCCACGTCCTCAGCTTCTCCGGCAGATCCGTGACATCTAGTGGCCTCTGTGAGTCGTTGACGGGCAGGATTTGCTCCAGGACCACAAGGAGCGCGGCCAGTAGGCCGACCAACACGGACACGTTGAACAGAGTCGACATGACCGTGAACACGCTCACACAAACGCGAATGAAACGAAGCAGCTGAGATGATAACGGCGCAACGAGAACCTCACATACCTCAGGGAGCCGCCGGTGTTGCTCTCTCTGCAAGCCGTACCTGGACCAACCACATGTAAACAGATAACTTCTACCTTCTCTCTGCATGTGAATCTTCCCCGGAAGATTGGTGGGTTGCCCGAGCGTTTCATATTCACCAAACCTCGAAGCTTAACAAAAGTCACCCCCAAACACTGTGCTTTATACATGTAAAACTTAACGTCAGTTCTTTCTTTATTAACGCTCATGCAGACCGAAAATGTGACATAACCGCGCTGTCACCGAATGACAAAACGCGCCAATGTCACTGTTTCTGCTTGTGTTTGTCTTATCTACTGTCAGCCGGTCATCAAGTGTCACTATGTCGTCGTGCTACAGTGCAATGGAGCGGGCGGTATAGTTGGAAGTTGTCAGAAGAATGGAGAAGTTGTTATACAAGGCGCGAGGTTCATCTTCTGGGCGGTCGATTTGAGCGCGGAGGACGAGCGCCCAAGCAGAAGCCGCACTCGTTCACTAACTCCAAGTTGGTGGATGTAGCATTCACTCGCTCAAGCAGAAGGAGCCGCTTCAGGGTCGGGTTCAGCACTTTGGAGGTTGGGACTGCACCGCTGACCGGCATCTCCAGCCTCAGGACATCAGTAGACGCTCAAACAGAGGTCGCACTCAAAAGTGACGAGCTTTAGTAGAAGTCATGATTTTACGGCACGCACATAGATTACAAGATGTCATTCAACGAATTCATGAAGAAAATGTAGTGTGATCGGGTAGTTTTTTCTGAGGTGATCGGCTTGCTCTTAAGTAACCTTAGAACAACACTCTATGGATACAGATTACTCATCTGAGGGAGAAATGATGACATTCGACGAACAGTAAGGCTTTCTTGCCGAACATTGGTCCACCTTGACTTCCCGAGGCGTCAGCCCAGGGAAATCCAGAGGCCCGAGGGTCATCAGTTTCAGCGGAATTTCAAAAAGCCCGTTTTTGTATTGGTAATTTGAAATTTCATTTCTGATTTCTACCTTCCCCCCGTTTCCTGTTTGAGGGTGGGACAAAAATGCCAAACTGAGTGAGTTTCACCATGGATTTCCTCGATTAAATCAGTCACAAGTTAAGCGTGAAGCTGATGCACGAGATGCATCGTACGCTCTTTTCCTCCTCCAGGGTAACCTGCAAGGTGTTCTTGTTGGAGCGGTGTAAGTAGCACTCAGGAAATCCAAAATTTTTGTCCTGCTCAAGCAAAAGAAACGGGGGTGGGGTGGGAGTATCATGAATCTATGTTCTATGTCTTCATTTGATTCTTCTCTAAAGTTTTTTGAAGGCGAAGATGACGTAGAGAGTGGCAGCTTCCCATTCCTCCTTGCTCAAAGTCCCAACCCTCTTTGTCTCATGATCGCCCAGAGTCGCCAGAAACTTCCTGGCCGTGGCGTAGCTGTCGTCCTCCTCGGCTGCAGAGCGGCCCGAAGTCGGCGGGTACGTCTCCAGGGCGTTCATCCTGGAACAAAATTGTCCTCGTGCTTCAGCCTCGTTACTGCACTCGTGTCTTGCATCTTAGAGCCTACCTTCCCAAGAGTTGACGGCCTGACTGCTCAAACTGGTCGTAGTAATTGGCGAATCTCCTCTTGGCCACCAGCATTAGCCCGTGCTTCTCGGCCAGCTTGGACAGAGTGGGGAAGTGGACCAGAAACTCTGGGCAGTCCACCACGCCCTCCAAGTGAAACTTGTATCGGGCCCCAAACAGGGGAATTCTCGAATCAGAATCCTCCGCTGGGTTGAAGTTGTCGGCCTCGATGCTGTAAACTGAGTTGGCGGCTTTGGATTTCCTGAGGCGACTAACGATATCGTTGGCGTCTGGAGTGGTGCCTATGAAGTAGCCGCCTAAAAGAGACCGTAAGTGTCATTCGGCGCATGTGTCCAAATCTTTTTTGCTCGCCTTTCTTCAGACACTCCGACGCATTCCTCAGCATGCACTCAGCCTGTTGGAGGCTCTCGAAGCAGTAGTGGAAGGCGAACTGGCAGCTGACGATGTCGAACTTGATGTCAGGGTCTTTCTCGTAGAGATCTTTGAGGCGCTGCTTCGTGCAGTCCGCAGCAATGAACTCGGCCGTGAAGATGCGCTGCTGTCGGTTTCTGCCAGTTCAGTGTTGGTGCGTTAGTACATATTGCATAAAAGTATAGCTTTTCTACCACCTCCGGCTGAGCTTACCTGTTTCTCATGTCCCTGTACCTCTGTCTGCACTGGTCGACACTGGTAGCCGCTATGTCTGCGCACACTACGTGGTCGACGTCGGCCTTGAGCCACTTGAGCAAATCGCCGCCTTTGCCGCAGCCCATGTCCAGCACGCGGAGCTGTGGACTATCGTAACGGCCCGCCCAACTCGAGCGCACTTTAGTCACGTACTCACCCAAAAGCTGGCTCTTAATCCAGTTGTTCAGGTTGCGCATATGGAAGATCCTGGGTGGTTTGATTCAGAGTCAGGTGGGGCTCCGTCGGATGCTCACAGATCATACCTGCTCTCTTTCCTGTGTTCTTTGCCCTTCTCATCAAGGTTGTTGTAGTGTGAGGCCACGAGGTGTCCGATGCTCTCGGAAGTATGGCTAAGGGAGAAAGTAGAAGGCGGAGGGGTCAAAGAAAATGGGGCAGAGTTCTTGAAGCAAGTCTTCGAACTGACCTCTTGTCCTGCACTCCTGAGGCCCCCATGGCCGACACCTCGGTCGTGGGATTGCTATTCGACATGACCGACGTGACTGAGAACCGCAGCTGGTAAAGGCACTCAAGGAGGGTAGCCTCCCCTGTGCAGACTTAAGTCGACGCAGCACTTCTGTTTTGAAGTTCAGCTGATGCATTCGGCAAACCACCAGAAAGTTGTTCGGAACTTACGCCCAACAACTCCCCCAACCTCTCGACCATAACATAGTCTGAGGATCTCAAATGATCTCAATCTGGAAGTCCTAGCGTAGCCCCGGGGCGACGGCTGGGCAGTCCCCTTCTACTCCAACGAAAGGAAAGAGTGATATAACGGTGCCTTTAAGTTTATTCAGTTCATACGCTTCTTGTTCATCTTGAAAGGAAAGCAGCATCAGAATCATTGTCATTCACTCGCTTTTACCGATCTTGGTTAACAACATGCTAAGTACATTCTTGTATAAGTTGCTAAACCGAGCGCACGCCACAAAGATCCTTCTGCCCAACAAGACTAACACGCACGTTCCCTTCTCAGTAGAGCCGCTTGCTTGAGGCCAAAGGAGTCCCACTGTCAGCTCTGAGCACAGATGTAAAAGGATGCTTGACAATCGGAGCAGCAAGGAGAGCTCAGGGACGATCGTGAAGTCTGTGCGATTAAATAATAACGATTGTGTGTCTACTTAAACATTCTGGATCAACATCAACAACATTTGCGAGAGTGAAACTCTAAAGGGGGATGTGTTGGTGCAGTTTATTAGTTGCTGCATAAAAAAAGAGCATTGAACTTAAAGAAAATCGAGGGGTGGAGGGGGGGGGATTTTCTCATTTCCATCACTCACTACGACTCACGGGCGCGGTAGAAAAATGCAACTGTTGCTCGTCTTGCTCGTCCTAATACTCGTGTATACTTAAGAAGTACGTCAGTACGTATAATAGATGCCTCTTCCTGCACTCACTCTTGCCATACCAACGACCTTGCATACTCATTCAATGCTGTTATACCAAAATTTAACCGACTTGCTCGGAACATAATATTTCTTTTCCACCATCTTCGCTCTCTAAAAGACTAGCACGTGTTTGTGAGGCTGAGACAATCTTGTTCCTCAATGTTCCTCCTCAATTTCAACCCGGTCATGTGTAAAATCAGGATAACTCTTCAAGTAAGATTTCACTCTGATAGGATTGAACAGCATTTAAGGTTCTCTCTAAAGCCGCTCTTTTCTCTCGGTCCGCTGCTTTCCAGCCACTGTCAGATCATCATTCTTGATATGCGATTCCCTTCAAGATTTCTTCCGATGTCTTGGTAGACCTCATAAGGAGACCTAATCATTCTAAGCAAACTCCACTGAAAGCTATCACAAAAATGCTGTTACGAGGTCTTCAGCGATGCCGCCTCGGCCTTGCTCAGCGCGATGGCGTACGCCAAGTCTTGCTCCTCCTGGATCTGCAGTCTCTTCATTCGCTCGTCCTCGGCCCGTCTCGACGCCTCCGCCGCCATCTTCATCTGCGTCTCTTCGGGGTTGGCTTTGGAAGACGACGACTTTGACTTGTCCTTGAGGGCTGAAGGTGACAGCTTCGGCACCCATTTGTGACGCTTCTTTTCCTTGGTCGATGAAGGATCTAACGAGGACTTGGCCGGGCTTCCAGTGAGGAAGTCCGTCAGGTGATGTGGCTTGGAGGACTTCTTCTTGGGCACACCGCTGAAAGGATCCACGTTCCCTATGCGCGCCACTGACTTGCCGAACGGGTCCACGGACGGAGAACCGGACACGATGTTCTTGCCCGGCTTGTGTGGCGACGAACCAAACGGGTCTCTGCCGTCACCCCACTTGGTGGCCAGAGACTTGGATGAGTTCTTGGGCGTCTTGTTATTCCTGGAGAAGTATATGAAGAAGGGTTAGAACTTACTACTGCCATTCGGGTGAATGCACGTCAGGTTCTTGAGCTGTCACCAGATTACACTGTTACTCTTGTACGTTCTTCATTGTTCCAACAAGCGTGATTGGTGGTATCAATCGTACTCACCTGGGGACCCCATCGACTTTAGGCGCGGGCTTGAAGGCAAACCAGTCGTCCTGCGTGGTCGTTGCCATTGACGGAGCAAAAGGATCACTTCCGAACAGGTCGGCGCTGGCAGACTTGGGCGGCTCAGCCGAGGCTTTGCTGCCGTCCGGGCCGCCAAACGGAGCAAAGGGATCGCTCGAAGCTGGCTGAGGGGGTTTCAAGCTGTTACTCAAAGTCAGTGAGAAAGGATCGTCACTGGTCGTGTTGGAGATGCTGGAAGCGACGTTCCCAAAGGCGGCCAATGAATTGCTGGTGGCAGCAGGGAGTTTGCCGCCCCCACTTAAGAAGGGATCTTCTCTGGAAGTATTGCTGTTGACAGTATTGCCTTGGTTTCCTCCAAAAGCTGCCTCAACGGGCGCAGTGAAGGGGTCCGCCCGCCCACCGAAAGGGTCCGCACCGGCGCCCACCAGCTCGAAGGGGTCACCGTAGCGGTGGTTGGAGTCCTACCAGGGGTGTGCAACATTCTCGTCAACATGTACCACGGACAAAACTGGGTGGGTGGGTTGGACGCTTTATGCAGGATGCCGAATTTTTCGTGATTTTAACTCTTACCCACTGCTGACTTCATACATAGGAACATAAGAGTCTTTTTTTGAAATAGAAAATACCAATCACGCATCAGTAAGCACGTACTGATATGCACCGTTCATAAATACTATACCTTACCTTAAAGGGATCATCATCAAAGTCCAGTGTATTCTTGGTTGCGGCCGCCTGGTGGGTGGGCGTCGGGTGAGAAGAGCTGAAGGCAGAGTCGGCAGAGTTGTAGTTCACCCTCTCTTTGTTCTCGGACTTGTTGCTATTGTTGTCTCTCGTTGGTGAGGCGAAGGCCGAGTCCAGCTGTTGTTGTTGTTGCTGCTGCTGCTTACTCAATACGTACGTCTGGAGCTAGGTGTACACAAAAATTAAAAGAACTAAAACGAACGAAAGCTTACTGAGAACATAAAGGTGGGTAGGAGAAAAGAAAGAGAAAGATGTCATTAGTGTTTTCATCTCTCACAGGAGTCAACAGTACGCTCAACAATCACTCAAAGGCTACAAGGCCTATTGCTTTGCAGTTCGACAACTCATCTCCAGGACTTGAACAATGGACATAGTCCAGGCAAGAGAAATTGCGACTCACTTGGTTTTCGAAGTTTGCGAAGTCGGCGAAACCCTCGCCGTCGTTGGCCATCTCAACTGCCGCTGGTGCTCCGAACGGATCTTCAGACATCTGGTCGGACTTTGGAGGTGGCGGCACTGGTGGCGCGGGACCAGCCCGGCCTCCTCCTCCTCCACCTCCGGGTGGTGGCGGTCTTTTAGGTGGCGGCGGCCGCTTTGGCGCTGGAGCAGTGTTCTTTGGCGGCAGCGCCGGCGTCGGACTGTCGCTAGTGGCGCCGCTGGGCGACGTCGGGTCCGCGGCCGGACGGGGCAGCGGTGAGGGAGCCTCGTCGCCGGAAGCACTCTGTAAAAGGTAATTGCATAAACAACACACGAAGCTCAATGACAAAGTAACCAAACAGAAGCAATTGGGCCAAGCATAGTTGAACTTAAATGCTGTGTTCACAAATACCCATCGCACTTACGCCAAAGAACTTATTGCTAAAGTCTCCTCCTGGGAATCCGGGAAAAGCTTCTTCTCCTACTTTGGCCTCTTTTCTACCACCTGCTGAGGTCGAGGCCGCATTCGTTGCAGAAAGGCCAAAAGGATCAAAGGCAGAAATGGAGTAAGAGCGAACGTGCTAAATAACAAAAAAATAATACAAGGTTAAGAGCAAGCAAAACAGAACAAAAAAGCATGCAACTATGTACAACACTTGTACATTACTAAGAAAGCATTAATTCTCGCATGTCACTCACGGCCGACTTTTGCTCGAATGCACTTGCGAATGCGTCGTTGGACGCCCACTCCACGGACGAGGGGTCAACGGCTTCTGCTGCTTGTTGCTGCTGGGAGGCTCCAAAGGTGTCGCCCCCCAGGCTGTGGGAAGATGGGGCCTGGAAGAAGAACACAAGAGGAAAAACAATTAATGCATATTTTACTTAACGTTTGAAAGGTAAGAGAGGCACGAGCATCACCAAGTAGAGGATCCGTTTCCACCTCCTCAGTCTCATTGCCTGAGCTGCCAAAAAGCTGCAGAAATTTGCCGAAAATAATGACAACGATGTGCAAATCAAAGAACAGATCAGGCACATCTTTCACTGTGTTCAGTATTGGCTTCACTCAGAATTTCGCTTCACTGTGGCAAAAATGCGGCTGGGCTGCTTTAAACACTTTTTGCCTATACTGGAGGATCAAAGACCGATGCAATTTTCATTGCCAAGTGAAAAAAAGAGGAGCCGAAATATGCAAAATGAATGGCAAAAAGTACATTTTGGCAGCCCCACACTTTACGATTGTTGCTTTGTCGTTGTCTAAAGCACTTAAAAAAGCACTCTCTTCATTGAGCTTTGCTTGCCTACACAAGAGCCTCGGAGAAGACGAGAGGTCGTAATTTGCAACTCGATACCTCAGGCCAGAGACGTAGGATTTTTTTTTGAAGCAAAAGAAAGCAAGCCAAGCGTTCCCACCTACATCTAAACAACCAAAGAAAAATCATGCCTTGTGCATGTCTTCACACCTGAGGCACTGGTGGTCTTTTGGGCCTTTCCAGTCTTGAGTAGTCCGGCAGCTCCAGGTTGAGCCTGAGCGGCTCCAGATATTTCTCTGGAATGTTTGAGCAGTCGTCGCTGGCGCCCTCGAACGTCTTGGTAGACTCCTGCATGTGCTTCTCCGCCTCCTCCAAGATCTCAAGCTTCTCGCGAGTCTGAAAGTCTACCAGTTTGCACCGACTGTCAGCGAGACAGAGGAAGACTTTTCTCTCACCTCCTCGTCCAGCTCGTCCATGATGCGCAAGTCCTCCTCCAGATGTCGGATCTCTGCCTCGGCCTCACTTATGCTTTTCCGGAGCTCCTTTTCTTCTTCCTTTAGCCTCTCGTAGGCGCGCTTCTTGCCGTGAACCTCCTCCTCCTGCTCGAGAAGGGTCTTCTCCTGATCGTCAGCCTGAGTGCGAAGCTTGTCGATCTAGAGAACACGAAATCGTGGTAAGAATCACGGTCGACCAAGCCTTGAAGCGCAGCCTGAAATTCGTCATTTCCATAAGTATCGTGGAAGCTGGAGGAAAGGAAGTCGTCGCCGATGCATCAATGTGCAACATGACGAGGGCGCAAAGACACACTGAGTGTACCTACACGGTACAATACGCACATGCACACACCCCAATGACGCAACATTGGAGGAGAAGAAGAAGGAACTGCGCCATCCACACAATGATGGGCAACAACACTGATGCAGTCGTGATGGTCGCTGTCAACAAGCAAAAAGACATCACGCGCGCTCAATTTATGCGCAGGAACTGCTTGGGACACACATCGTGCTCGGCATGCAGCGTTAACATTATAGACTGTTTAAGTGTCAAAAAAGAGAACTCAAAGCGAATATGGATTGGAGAACAAAACCGCGTCGTCTAGGAGAAGAATAGTTAGTGAACTTATGCTAGTTGTTTTTCTCGACGATAGTTGATAAAAAAAAGTAACGCCGATCTGAGTCATAATTGGCATACCTCCTTCATCTGGTCGCCGATTCTCCCGTCCATAGTCCTGGAATCCTGCTCCAACGCTGACTTCTACATGGCAACGTCAAGAAATCAACACAAACGTTAGGAACACAAAAAAAATGTAAATGAGACCGGTGTGAGAGAACATAAAGACACAGTGATAGCAGAGAATAACAACAGAAAGGGGGAAATAGATCATGTTTCCTATAAGGAGAGGGGGGGGGTATTATTTATGTGTGCATGTATGGTAATCGTGAGTGCAAATCTAACGTCGTACGTAGGAGTATTCACAAGCTCCTCCTCTCTACTGTGCCAGGGTCAGTTCTGGTCTATTTACAGTGTCAAGTTGTACTTCAGTTACGGAAACCATGCCTGAAAAGTGATTCACTGTATTCTTTTTCATAAACTATTCAGTACCATGGAATAGTTGTATCTATGGCAACATGCTCACCTACTACGGTATGTGCTAAAATGTCTGTCTCGGTTACCAAAGTCCAAAGGTGCAGCATGCTCACGGCAGAGACTATTGCACAAGAGGGTACTTTTAACTACAGGTACTACGCTGAAGTGAGGTTGATATGGGACTGTTCGCCCGTTCGAACGTACCGAGTGCAGCAAATCTCTCGGCTGGAACCATGTGTGTGTGTCTGTGTGTCAGACTGTCTGTCTGTCTGTCTGTCTGTCTGTCTGTCATACTCATACCCAACTGCCAGAAGCAAAACTTCAAGAAGAAACACATCGAAATCCTTCTCCCCAAGCACGCCAAGCCCATAGTCAGTTTTTCTCAACCAACACTACCACTACTACCGACAAAACAAGACACGTTCTCTGCTTTCTACAACTTGCTACCTGCTCGTCCAGGTTGTCCAGCCTCTTCTGGGCAACGTCTCTCTGGTTGGTGAGCTGCTTCAGGGTGGCCGACAGGGTGTCGTACTCGCTCTGCAGCGTGTGGCTCTCCGTGTTCTTCACAGTTATCTGAAGAAAAAAAATGCGAGTAAGTGGGAGTTAAGCTTAAGTGGCTCAGGTGGAACAAGTCTCAATCGCTCACCTGATATTCCACATCTTGCACCTCCTTCTCGATCTGCAGCTTCTCCGCCAACATGGACTGGATCTCTTTGGCAATGAGCTCCAGTTCTGGATTATTGTAGATGCTGCCCAAACCCTGTAATGTTTCAATGTTCTGGTCAGAGCCTGAGTTGCAGTAGAGAAATCGTTAAAACACACAGCGTCCTGCCCCTTGGGTCGCATGGACGGGGGCACCATGTCCGGCGTGAGGGCTGCCGGCGGATCCTTCCCCGCCTGCTTCCGCTGAATCAGCCACATCGCTAGAGCGAACTGCTCCGGGTTGAGCTTGCCCTCCTGCTTCATGTCGCAAAGGTTCCTGAACATCAAAGCTGTGTGAAAGCAGGAGCTCCGACACCTTTCGTGAGTCATTGCACTCCTACCATATGTGCGCAAGGATGTTCTGAGGCAGTCCTGTCTGCAGGAAGACGTTCTTGATTTCGACGCCGGAGACAAATCCGTCCTTGTCGGTGTCCGTCTGGCGGAAGAGGGCGTTGTAGCGCAAGCGCTCTCCGGCGTTCACGACCCAGGGGATGGCCTCAACAGTGGGCGCGTCAACGGCGGCCGGCTTTAAAGGCAAAGATGATTCGGACTGAACAACGAAGTGACAACTGCATTTATTAAAGACGAGCAAACCTTTGGCATTGGCGCCCCGTTGAGGTTCGGCATTGCCGACAGTGGCTTCGGAACCTTCTCCGGACTTAGCTCCAGGGGAAGCTCATCAGGAATGGTGTCGCCTTGAAGACGGCGGTACACCTGGAAGACGATCGCAAAGGCACTCGGTTAAGCTCCAATAACGTACGTTAAGTCACAAATCTTCTGCTGCGTCTGTCTTCTCTCGTCCTAAGCCACTAATATCTTACACATGCGTAACACTTAAAGCTGCCTTCACATATTTGTCGAGAGTGACACAATGCAACACCTGGAGCTACGTGCAAGAGAAGTTTTCTTTGTCTTCCACCAGGTGCAATTAAAATCCGGGCCTACTTATGTGTTACCTAAACTACATAAGACTTAGATATGCTTACAGCTCCCTGGGGAACGTAATTCTTAGTGACACCAGGTGTAAAATGCAAGAAAAATGTCTTCTACTTATGCCTACCAGATGCATCGCGACAGTGAACTCGTATCTGTCCAGGAACCCGTCCCTATCGACGTCTGAAAGGTCCCAGATCTTGCCGAGCACAGGCATGGGGAGCTTGGAGCCCATCATCACTTGGCGAACCTGGAGCGGGATGACAACCCTCGGGGTCATGAAATTTTCTTCTAGCACTTACAACTTACCTTGTCTCCTGGAAGCTTTCCTTCTACCGGTTGAAGTTGGTCAAACAAGGCGTCGTACTTGCGCTTCTCCTCTGGTTTCACCAGGAAGTTTATGCTGGGTGCTTCAAATTGAGGACAAGATGCTTAGTCAAAAGTGCTCAGGAAAACTCCAAGCGTCCTGTAAGTACGCACCTGGCTTCGCGGCTTGCTTGGCGGTGGGTGCGCCCGGCGCGGTGGCGTCGCCAAAGTTCGGCGCGGGGCTCTCGTTCTTGAGGTTGCAAGGCAACAAATCTTGGTGGTCCTGAAAAAAAAAAAAGTCTTCACCGTGAGCACGACCTCGTTCTAGCAAGAGGTTATGTCAGAGCTCACCTGAACGAGTGCCACGAATTTGCAAGCAACGAAGAAGCCCCTCTTGTCCAACGAGCCTTTGCCGTCAGGGTCCGAGTAATCCCAGATCTGGAGCAACACGAGACATTGATTAAGAGGATGATTTGGTTCTTTTCAATGAACATCCCGACCTTGCCCAAGACAGCATCGGGCAGCCCTGATTTTTTGAGGAATGTGGCTGCCTCCATGGCCCCTATCTTGTTCTCGGCCTGAGGATCCAACCGCTTGTAGTACACCTCATACTGGGTGAAGAAGGGGCCAGACACCTGAAGAGAGAAGGATGTTTCAAGTCCCAAGCACAAATAGGACACATGGAGGACAGTGAGGCCGCTGACGACCAACTTGATGGGATTTTCTTTGTCTGTTCTCTTATTGGGTATCTCCTCTCATCTCAGCAATAAGATTCAGACTGAAAAGACTTCTCGTTTCCAAAAGTCCGACGTCCCAGACAGCAAATGTCATTCTAAACGGAATTGTTGTCATTTCCCATGAATTTCATTCTAAAAAAAAAGGGAGGGGGGAACAGCTGTTTTAGCATAAGAAGAGTTTTTAGTGCCAGGAAGGTACAGATTCATGAGGTGCATTCACAACGGCTGGGTGACAAAAAAAGACACCCTGCAGGTCTGGTCAAGCTTAGTGTCCAGCTTTTATGAGCTGAGCTTTGAAAAACTTCAGCTCCAGCCCAGTTAGTTCCTTGAACAAAAGGATGATAAAATTTGCACTGTAATGTCACAGCTTTACGTGCCAAGTTGCCACTGCGGATTGCTAATGGCACCTCATTTTTCTCCCTCTCGCTCAAGCGATCTCGGCAAAGTCGTTGGCAAACGATCTGATTGAGCCGGATCAATCCGAGCTTTGGGATGGGGTGGGGGGCGTTCGGGTCGGGTTGTTAAAAAGTCGAACTTTGCATATCTCTAAGGAAGAGGGTGCAATGGTCAAGACCATGCGGAGTTGGTGCTTAACCGCAGGCGATAGATATATATTTGCCAACAGCAAGAAAAAGTCCCCAAGTCAACAATCTGGTCTTTGCCTCCACTGGCTCAACCCCACGTAGGCCTAGGACTGCTTGATAAGAAGAATCTCGTAATACAGGGAAACTCATCTACTCAAGCTTTATCGTGTGAGCCATAAAGAGGTCCTGATAGCACTACCATAAAATCTCGTTCCAACTTGTTCGGCCATAATCGGATATCCGGCAAAAAGAAAAATCAAAATCCGCCAAGTAACATCCGTTGCATGAGGCAAGACGAAGAATGAATCCCGCCAACATGATGAAAAAGAGAGGTCGTCCGTCTCCTTCACCTTCGACAACGCCCTGGCAAGGACGTCCGACAAAAACGCAGGCGAGGTCCTTAGCCTCACCTTCGTGGGATTTGCTGGCGACCAATCTTTCGCTCTGGCGGTCTTTTCACGCCCGCCGACCGACCAAATCTCGTGAGGTTATTTAGTCCGTAAGTCCCTTTCTCACACTCGCGCGCTCTCTCCGGCGTCATGTGATATTTGGCGAGGCTACCGAAGAGGCCGCAGGGAGTGAGGACAGCCCTACCCAACCAGAGGGGCTTTCTACGGCCAGGGCAGCAAGAGGGATACCAGAGAGATGACAAATGAACGAACAGCAAGCTCGACGGCATCTCCTGCGGAGACCTCGTCTCCTTCTTCAGAAAAAGCTTCTCCGGGACTAACCCGGACAGGTCCGGAATTTACGTACTTTCGCGGAAAGAAGCCTTTCCCAAACGAGTCCCCATAATGCCCCCCTCCTTCCCTCCGGGGAATTCTTCGCCACGCCCCCGTTGTTCAGATCCTCCCTTCTGGTTCACAACTGACGGACTCACCTCCTCCGGCGTGGGCAACGAGGCCATCTTCAGCGTCCGCGGAAGCCGCGACCACTCCCGCCTTCTCCGGAACCTCCTCTTTCTAATGCAAGTCAATCGGCGCCGTCACCGCCTTGCTCACTTTGACTGAACACTGAACTGAGCGGACTCAGCGAAGTGGTACTACTAAGCCACCTTAGGGTTGGGACAGCGGTTCGAGTCACGAGCCCAACGACGGTCGCCAGAGCAGAGACGTTAAGCTGAGGACTCGAGTAGTTGAGTCATCCCGACCTGAACGATTTCGACTGCTGCTGCTGTAGCAACCGAGCTCGGCGCCAGCTGCGGTGCCAAGCGGTGCCAAATGAGCCGAACGCCAGGGTTGCCTGAAGTCACACTAGCGTTGCCATTCTCTTAGCCAGGCAGGCAGCAGCTATTATCGAGGAGTATGTGTGTAACACGTCGTGCGATGACCACATTTCACGCTTCAACGGCCCCCTTGATGCTATCGATGGATGGCTTCGAGACCTACGAATCGGTCAAGCTTCCAATGGAAGTGGCGCAGTGCAAAGGAAGACGCTGTTAGCACGTCTATTTTTACTATGGACGAGGACAACATGTACATGAATGTGGAGAACTAATTGTATCTGGGGTCGAAGGTGACCCAATTTCCCTTGGGTTTGTTTTGTGCGGTAGGGTGGGACACGAACAGGGACTTGTACACCTCGCTCTTCGTGGGGTCAGATTGAATGGAGGATTTTCCGGGCATCAAGTCTTTCTTGGTCCTCGACGCCAAGTCATCCTTGCTCTTCTCTTCTTTCTTGACAGTCTTTGCCTTAGAAGTAGTGTCTTCTTGAGCTTGCTCTTTAGTCCTCTTCTTGGCTTTCTTGGCCTTGGCTTTTCTTTGTCCCATCCTCGAGGCCATGAGGGCCTGCTCGGCCTCTTCTGCGGGGTTGATGATGACGCAATTTTCAGCCAGGATTCGACCTTCCTCATCGTCAGCAAGCATCTTGCAGGCTCGCTCGCTCATCACCCGCCCGTCAGTCCAGTCAAAGACAAACCTGTGCCATAGGAGAGGACAATTCATTCATCTCAACTGCGTGATTATGCGAGTCTTGAACTCCTTCATACGAACCTGAACTTTCCATTCATCTCCAGGCCTGTGAGTGGGCAGATCCAGGGGGCCGACGACTTGTCCATGTACCCATTGCCATCGCCACCGGTCACGGCCTTGGCAGTGTGCGCAGGGTTGGGAGTCAGCTGGAGTTCACGGACATCCTAAAGAGGACATCAAAAAAGGTAAAGATACCTGATGCCTACAGCTGAGTACTGTCTTGGCAGTGATCTTGCTCCCTGCTATTCTAGAAGTGATTGAAATGGCCTGAACATCATAAGAGAGGCCCAGTAAAACGCAGCAAAGGTCAAGTCCGGACGACTGAAGACCATTTCGAAGCGAGATAAGAACAGGCCTGCTGCTGGTGTGTCCTTGGACGTTGAGAGATAAATGACCTACGAGCTTTGAACCACTTGTAGGTTCTGGGCGTGCTCAAGACCAACGGCTACGGCAACTACCCCACCGACAACGGCTGTCTTCCGACAACTAAGAATGACTTTATTCACCTTGAGACCTCTGATGTGGACGGCTGCATGGCTCTGCTGCTGGTTGGCGTCGGCGGCGCCAGTGTTTCTGTCGAGGAGCATCTTGACGACGGCCTCCTTGTTGTAGAGTTTCCCCATCTGGCAGGCAACGACCGGCTTGGACAACGGCTCCTGGCTTAGGTTGCAGTGGCGCCAGCGAAACAGCCGCTCACTGTCCTTGTCTTTCTGCAAAGTGTTCGCCCCCGTGAGTTATGGAAGCCACAAAAATGGCACCTGCAGTTTTGCAATGATTCGCAAGTCTTGTCTCTCACCTTTTCGGGCCTTTCCCTGGTCTTGACCAGTTCGCACCTGGTGGGGATGGTGCCTCCGTCTGCTCCCATGATCCGCGACCAGGAGATCCGGCGAAAGACCGCAAAAGTAGGCCCCAAATTGTCTTCCGAGCCTTCAACTTGCTTTGCTTTGCTCCTTGTCGAGCCAGGGGTAGCTGTCGAGCGTCGACAGCTGGTGCTGGGCCACGGCAGACGAGTGGGTGGTGGAGGTTGGGTGGGAGGGAGGGAGCAGTGGAGGGAAATTTAAACTCTCCCCACGACCCCACGAATTCTCTTCTCCAACCCCACGACATGATGAGACTGTGGAACAACGTCCTCAACGAAGGGGTCACTTCAGACTGTTAGTCAGTCAGTCAGTCACTCGTAGGAGTTGCACTCGCTAGCATTCACGTACACGTCATTTCTCAAAATGTTCTGCCATTCGTCCATGACTCCCACTATCGTCAAATCAGAGGGCGACGACTTCACCGACAACAGCAACAAGGGTGACATCGACTGCGAGAAGGACTACAATTCTGGCGTGGTCACGGACAGCTCGGAAGGCGATGACGTCGGGACTGTCAACTACTTTGATCTGCTTCCCGACGAGGTCGTGATGCGGATCTTATCTTTCACCAACATGTTTTGCTCCGCATCAAGGGTGGCTCCGGTCTGTCGGAGGTAAGATCTGCTCGAGGTCTCGATCCATTTTCTATATAATTACCATCATAAAATAGAGGCAGACTTATATTTAAAGAGACACATGTTTAAATAATGAAATAACCAATAATTACAACTGTTTTGAATGTGAGTAAAAGAGAGTCCGACTCTCTCACCCCCACTTTCTTATTGCATTCGCCCTTGGGAGATTTCTTTGATTCATCCTGTACAACAGTTGAGAAGAGGTCATTGACCGTGATCACACCCCCTTCGCAGCAGTGTGATATACATGTACTGGACATACTGTATGTAATTATTATACTGTATACCTATAACACAGACGTCCGGTATTGAATCAAAATTTTCATAAGCGGAAAGAATTTTGTGATTCGGCCCAAATCAAGGAATACGTAAAATGAGCCGCAATTTTGCTCTTTAACCCTTTGAAGAGGTGACGTCGTGAGGAAGAAATGGACCAGGGACGAACTTGACAACCTCGTGTTGACACTCAAAAAGGCCCGTTTGTGCCTCTCCGGGTGCTCGTCTGCTA
>JAAUXU010002143.1_pt1 | contig 40434 bp, 39 predicted proteins | sample 7278151 | NCBI WGS metagenome assembly JAAUXU01 (sample SAMN14350113, study PRJNA611818) | marine sediment metagenome | isolation source: surface marine sediment (1.8m) | place: French Polynesia: Moorea | collected 2018-08
AGGACGCAAAAAAGGGGAGAAGCTGCAACCAATGAGGAGTCCTCCTATGACGTGTTGCTCGTCCCAAAGTGCCCTCCCTTGCCAAAGGACTCCAAGTGAAAGCGGGCATGTCAACGCTGTTGGGTGTCTTCTTGCTTTCCTTTCAAAACATTATGGTGTCAGAGTCTTTCTGAGACCCCTATGAATGGTTGGCTGGCGAACCTGAGGCCGTCCCGACTGCCTTCACGTGCTGCCTCATGACATTCATGATAGCCACATCAATGTCTGCGATGGCGGCCAAAGGTCCCATCCCCGTAGGATGCGTCTACTACATGATCAAGCAATGTTAATGCTTGAATTCATCTTCAAGATGGAAGAAATGTCCACTTCGGGTCCTCATTCCATCCACTAACAATCGTATGGCAGTAAGATCAATGGGGCTCCAAACGAAGAAGGTTTGCGTCGAGTATCTCGGGAAGGTCCAGACCTCTGCCTCGGTCGACATCTTCCAGCCATCAGACCTCGCAAGACCTGACAGAAGCGTTGGACAATAAAGTCCAGTCTAAGTGAACCGAGCTGACCTGGATGAGCATAGGCAGTGATCCAAAAAGGTCTAAAGAGCCGACGAAGGTGGCTCAGGCAGTGTCATGAAAGGATCATGAACGTTAAAAGTTGTATTTTGGGGGGCGAACACTGGAATGACTCAGTCATTGATGCTGGTGGCATCAAAGTAAAAATGAATTGTTCAGATGCAGTAATCTTTGGGGCACCTGTAAGAGTTCTACTTGTCTTTACTTTGTTAGGGAGGATGAAAAGTCCACCGTTGGGTGTTTCAGGTTTACAACCAGCTTGTCTGCAACTGCCACGAGGACTCCAAGTTGATGAACGTGATCCGCCTGGTGGAGAGAGTCTACTCGGCCAGCAGTCAAGCGAGGAAAGAGGAGTTGGGGTCGGAGCTGCAGCAAGCCATTAGCAACTTCCTCGGAGAATTTCTTAATCATATGGAGCAGGAAGAGCAGGTATAACAGTAATTGTGTGGAGTGTGGTACACATACATTTCGTATGTGTCGTGTTCGTACATTTCAGGTGTTCCAACCTCTGTTGGACGAAAATTTTGAGGCCAAGGAGCTGGCGGACATGAACGAGATGGTGCTGAAGCAACATACGCTTTTCCGGGAGAAGGTCAAGTCGGAGAAGTCCTTGCAGGCAATGAAGAGGAAGAGACCAGATGACATCTTTGACAAGACAGTGGACGTAGACATAAGCGACTTAAGATTCAGAAAGTCGTATTGCCAGGAGGTGAACGACCACCTCAAAAAACAGAAAACCGATGAAGACAATGATGGTTGCGCAGCGGAAGTTCGCCCACAGACCGTCACCATCGCACATCTTCCCCATGAGGTGATGGAGTCGGTATTCGAGTACCTGACTCCGAGAGAGTTGTTAAAGGCGGCTGCGGTGAGTTCCGTTTGGTACAAGTTGGCCGTGCAGCCCAAGTTTTGGCACCGCATCCTGCCAACTCAGTGGTGCAGAGGAGACTGGTCCTTCGCCAACCACTCCTTGGAGCTCTCGGCTCCGGACAGCAAGTCTTCGAGCGAGAGCTTGGACAGCGTCGGGTCCGACGAGAAACAGCAGGGCAGCGGCGCTCTCTTCACAGACACCGCGATGAGGGATCATTGGGTGCTTCAAGGAATTATTGAACACCTCCTGCCCAAGGTAATTGAGAAAAGGCAGAGTTGTGACGTTGAAAGTATATATAACGTTATGCTGTACTCTAGGTGGGTGAAGGTGTCTCTGAACTAATCCTGTCACAACATCGCGGCCTTACCAACTCACAGATCAACATCACCTTGAAGTTGTGTCCCAATGTGCGTGTCCTCGACCTCAGCTACACGAGAGTCAGCCATAGGGCGTTCAGGGGACTCCACAGGATGCCCAGCCGACCCCTCAGAAAGCTAGAGAACATCACTTTCGAGGGATGTCGCTTCGTAGACGACCGAGTACTCAATCACCTCTGCAAGTGCCTTGGAGTGAGCGGGAAAGGCGTCGGCGATAACAGAGGGAGTAGCTTGGCCAAGCTAATCCTGTCTGGTTGTCCCGAGGTCACGTCTTACGGTATAGAACTCCTGACCGACCATCGGTCGTCACTGGCCGAGATCGACCTCAGCGGCTGCTACAAAGTGGACGGCGAGACGCTGTCGCTGTTCGTTCAAGGATGTTCCAAGCTGAGGCCGCAGATGTTGGCCTACTGCAATGACATCGAGGACGGCCCTTATCCTAAAGAGGCCAACGGGTGCCTGAATCTTGACTGCTCGACCAGGTTCTGCTGTCAGCAATTTCGTCAGTGACTGAGCAGAGGAGTAGGAGACTTACTGGGCTGGCATAAATAAAGAGGATTATGGTAGTGGGTGCATATTATACGCTGTACGTATGTGACGTAAATAGTATCGTTCAGATTGTTCTCCCACAACTATTTATTTTTATCATTTTATGCTCCCATATATATAAGTCCTACATACACGTTCTAAACTCGACTAGAAAATGATGTGCCCGCCTTTTCATTCGATCGCAGGAGTTGCTCGAGATTGTGATCCATGTCTCCAGCACTTCAAATGATTCAGAAAAGTCTAAGCTGAGTGAGTAAGAGGAGGCAATGAGCTCGGCAAAGGATGAAATGGATCCAAGGTCTCCTGCTCCAAGTTCTTCTTTTACTTGCGATCAGCCAATGTCAACTCTCTCGCATCGAGCCCAGAATAGCATAATCGGGTACGACAAAATGTCGCTACTCCTCTGTCGGGAGAGGTCTCTTCTAATGCAGAACGGGTCAGGTTGGACCAGAGGAGAGACTTCATTGTGAGCAAATTCACACCAACTGACAGTTATATTAATAATATGGTTACAGTCATTAAGATTTCTGCACTTACACCGTCAGTACATACATCTGTCAATAGTATATCCGCTCTCTTCAAGTCGTCATATCCGGCTTGTGAGAATCAGTTAAAATGACTGATCCAAAGCGTCCGCACTAAATCAAAATTTCATCCACCGGCAAGAATTTCTCTGTTCCTTGTCTTCATCCAGCTTTCCTGAGCAACTTTTCAGCCACGAAATTTCTGTCCGTTTGCGCGTGCCATAGCAATGAAATGCTGAACTTCGGCAACGTCATCTTGGCGGCCGACTGGATCAACACGAAGCCACTCTCGTGTTACCTTTGTCCAGAATAGGAGGTCTTGAAGCTTTTTCGCATGTGATGTCACAAGAGCAAACAGCGGAAAAGAGACCTGCCCATTTTATCAGCATTTTGCCCGTGACTGACAGCGAATCCGTACAGTGGACAACTGATGTAACACTCGAAGAGACCAACGATCCCAAGTCAAACTAATGTCTTACTAATAACAAATGGATGATTTCCATACAAAGAAGAAGCCTCGATGCATCCTCTGGCCGGCATGAACGATCTTACTCTTTTCCCTGTCGTTGGGTTTGTGACTCGTGTGCACCATGTTCCTCACGGACCAGATCAAGTGGGCCACTACTTTGCGAGGCCCATAAGAAGCTGAAGTTATCAACAGTGCGTGCAAGTATGTAATGTGAGCAGTCTTATATCAGCCGTCCACTGTCTTCGGCAAAGTTAGAGATGGCCAAAACCGCAACTACAGTCTGAACCTAAAGGACTTGTGTGTACTATGCAGCATTTTAAGCTCTAAGAAATGCGGGTGAGGAACAGCCGCTGGCCTTGAAGTTCTGTCTGCTCTTGTCACAAGGCGGACGCTCGTGTTCTCACCCGACTCTGATGTTGACTCAGCTTTTCACCTGACAGAATGTCTTGGCAAACTCGTGCTCACAGTAGTGATGGGCTCTAAAGAGGCGAGGTTGGGGCCGGACCCGAGCCTTCGGGCACTTCGACGAGCGTGACAGGGGGCCTTTTAGAGCGACCTAGTGAAGCGTGCAGAACTCTGCAGTAGGCCCTACTTCACTGTCAAGCCCAAGGTCCAAACCTTGGTACGAACTTCGGCTTGGCGTGATCACTACACCTGGTGATGGCTTCGGCAAATTCGTGTTCACAGTTCGATTTTACGCTCCTATGCGACGTGCACGGGGTCAAAGAGCGCGTTCCTGTCGTCGTTAGCGCGAGTAACGTCACAAGCGCCGCTCACCTGCATTGTGCATCCGGCTGCAGCCGCATTCTCAAGCTCTTAGGTCACTTTTGATGCCTCCATCCATGTTTGGGTTCAGGCCCGAGGCGAGAGTGAGATATTCTCGAACCAATTCAGACCTGCACCGAGAGGACAAGGAGAGTCAGGAGGATGAGCGACATCGTCTCAGCTGCGACGACCTGTGTGGTGTACGCAACGAGTGGCTCCTCGTCTTCGATCGACTGGACCAAGCTGATGGACTGACTGATGGACGCATCGACCGCCGCGCGCTAGTTAAGTGGGTGTCGGCGCTCGATCTCCAGAAGACCATCGAGTTCGAGGCCAACTTGAACATTACGCCGCGCGAGCTGGAGCGGTTAGTGTCACGCGCAGATCGCAACAAGGATGGGTACGTCGACCGTCACGAGTTCCTCCAGCTGGTGGCCAATCGCGATCACGAGTTGACCAAGAAGCAGCAGAGCCTTCTGAGACAGTACCTGAGAGTCGCCGCCTATGCAGAAGAATATAGCTGTTGGCCACCGCCGGTCTTCGTGCCCACGATCACGCTGCTCCAGCTACTGGTCTATCTGTATCACGTCGTGCACTTCACCACATATCCTGAGCATGCAGGCCTCAGCCCCATCACGTGGTCGGGGCCTGAGCCAGTCTGCTCAAGGCTCATATTCGACCCCGGACGGCGACGAGAGGCTTGGCGCTACATCTCCTACTGCCTGGTGCATGTCGGCGTGCAGCACGTGTTGCTCAACCTACTCATGCAGTTGTTCGTAGGCCTACCACTGGAGGCAAGTCATGGCGCTGTGCGTGTGGGCTTCGTGTACTTCGCCGGCGTGTTGGCTGGCTCACTCACGTCGTCTGCTATCCAGCCTGCGGTCTTCCTCGCCGGAGCCTCCGGCGGCGTTTACGCTCTCATCGCCGCCCACCTTGCAACCCTCGTCCTCAACTGGCGGGAAGACATAGTGATCATGAGGCGGCGGTTCCGCGCCGGCAAGTCCACCAGTGCCAAGCACGGACACATCGTGCGCTTCATGCGCCTGCTCACAGTTGTCTTGTACGGTGCATTAGACTTCGGACTCGCAGTGTATCACCGGCGAAGGCGACCCGCGGCAGCAGTCAAGACTAGCTACGCCGCGCACCTCGCCGGAGCGGCCTCTGGATTACTCGTGGGAATCATTGTGCTCAAGAACAGAAGAGTGGAACACTGGGAAACTTGCCTCAAGGTCGTTTGCGTAATCCTCTTTGCAATGCTGATGCTACTCGCCTTGGTGTGGAACATTGTGGGCAATAGGATAGCCATGATGGCCATGGGGGTGAATGCCACCTACTTCGAGGAAGAAAGTTATGGTGATGATGAATGCACTCACTACATATGATAGGTGAAACCGGACTGCAAAGAAACCTATGTAGATATTTATTGAGACTGCGCGCGCACTACTATTACGCCGTTCACTTAGACCGCGGATCTGATAATGTCCTCATACTTCTTCAATTTGGTGGCCATGGACATGTCCACAAACTTGTCCCCGATGGACACAACCATGCCGCCGATGATTGCCGGGTCAACTTTGAAGGAGATTTGGCTCTTCTCGCCAGACTTGAGGAACGCTCCAATGGCGTTCTCCACTTCTTTTGTCATGGCAGCATCGAGAGGCTGAAAGAATAGAAGGTCTCGCGAATTCTGAGCTCACTGTGTACATGTACTCATCTACCTTGGCACTGGTGACTTCGCAGACCACCTCTCCTCTGTGTGCGGCCATAATAGTGCCGAACGAGTTGATGACGGAGTTCAAGTAAGTGTAGCGACCATTCTCGGCCATGGCGACAAACAGGTTCTTGGACAAGGGACTCATCTGGAATAAAATGAGGTCAACTTTAGATAGATCATGTTGAGCGTAACCAAATAGATCTTCATGCCATGTGCAGGACCCCGCCAGCGCGATCCACCGAGGACCGGCCTGTCAACTGAGGTGACAAGGAAGCAGCCTGCAGGAAGCCTACCTCTTCCAGGTCCCTGACAAGCCACAACCAAACTGGGGACTTGGACTGCAACTGCTACGCTGCTTTTGGCTTGGATACAGAAGGTTTGGAGTTTCATCGACCCAAACAGCTTGTCTCAAAACTGTCGGATGCAAGTGGAATTGAAATTAGTTTGGTCAGTGGGTGGTAGAAGCTCTTCGTCGAATGTTCAAAATACCTTTGGGCATTAAGGTCAGACCTAGACTTCTGTTATCTTGCAGTGTCAATGTGTTTAAAGTAAAAGTGCACCCACAGTACGAGGAGATACTCTTGAAGAAAGCCTGATGTTCTGACTCATCGGGACGACAATGTCACGTAGATGAACAAGGTGCTCATCGACATGTTCTCGGGTAATCACTAGGTACAGTACATGATAGATGGACAAAGCAATAGCTGAGAAAGAAGGAGCCTAGGAAAGTTTTCGACTCCCTGAGGAGTTCGATAGTACCTTGAACCTGACAGGCTCGCCAGATCAGAGGGTTAGCTTGACCTCCACGAGCACCTAAGGCTTATGGACTTGTTGATACTCGCCTTCATTTTGTCGCAGGCTGAGGACAGTCCCTCCACCTTGAGCTGCTTCTTGACCGAAGGATCCAACAGAAAGTCTTTCAACCTGCGGTCCCTTTGTAGCTGGTTGGCGAAGCCCTTGAGGTCGTTCTCGACGGCGTCGAGAGCCTTCTGCTTGGACGCTGCCGAGTAGAGCGCCGTGGCGTAGCGGCCTTCGATGCCGAACACGGCCACGGGAGGCCGCACGGACTGTGTCGCCGAGGCCATGCCGCGGGAGAGAACGGCGCACATGTGCCTGAGAAGACCGGATTTCGTAGTTGAACGAGGAAACAAGACATGTCTAAGGCGAATATCTTACCTCGACGCCATTGCTGATCTCAGTGTCGTTGCCTGCCCTAAGTGTTTCAACTCATCAGCTGAACTCCAGCTGCACCAGCCAGGCCAGGGTGACCAAGCCATCGTCACCGTCCTACCTAGAAGGCAGATCGGCGCCAGCCAATTCGGCCGGGATCGACGACAGCGCTCCCGGCGGTGAGAAGGGAACAGCAGATCTGGGATGAAACACATAATCTTAGCTGTCTGGAGTGAAGATGATGAACATAGTTTTAGCTCCCACCAGAGTCAGTGGAATGATCGCCAACTTCGAGGACCTGCCCGATCACTCAGCATTGAACATGACACCGACTGCGTCATCCTCCAAACAAGGCCGCCTTCACGAGAAAAAGGGCTTTCATGGCTTTCGAGAAGAGTCGAATAAAATGTGCAAACCGAGACTCCTAAAATCCTTCAACACTGACTTCAGCAAATCTATCCAAGTACAAGATGGGCACATCAACACACCAACAGTTTCAGACTCAGAGATCGTCGTGTGGCAACCCTGATTTTACGTCAATGAAGTTCTGCAGCACATGTTATTGTCACGATTATTGAAATTGCACACTTTCTAACATAGCGAGCACCACTTCACGAGGGTCTTAGTGTTAGTGCCCACTCAGATAGTGCCTCAGTTTCTGTGATCAATGGATTTTGATTAGGTCAGAGTATGTTATATTTACCAGGGGTTGCTATGCAATTGACTCTTCTAGCAGCAACGGCAACTTCCAAGGCGAATGAAGTGACATTATAATAAATTAGCGAGCCAATGCAAAAATGATCACAAATCATTGGACCGCTTCAACCTACACTCGCTGCTTCTTCACACGTACAACGATTACTAGAAACGCTTGAAATAAGGTTTTCCTCGAGTTTTTGTCAGTTTTTAGCCTTGGCCGCAGCCTTTTTTCTCTGGTTGGCTAAATGCAGCCTCAGGTGGTCACCATACAGGTCCTTGTCCATCTTGAGATCACAGAATTTGCACTGGAAGTCGTGGTTGGCCAAGAAGTGCTTCTCCAGCAGCTTCTCGCTGGTGAACGTGAGACCGCAGGCCTTGCAGCGGTTGCTGGAGCCGTGGTGCGGCTTGGTCGACGAGGGGGCTGGAGAGTTGACGACAGCTGAGGTGGCGGCAGCAGGGTCGGAATGGACCGCAACAACACCAACGGGGTGCCCTAGAAGAGATTGGAAAGGTCAAGGCAATATTTGGTACGAGGAACAGGGAGAGACATTCTTCAAAGGTTAGCCCACTGGCCTCACAAACACGAGACATGTTTCAATGACAATTTACCTTCCAAAAAAACCCCATTTTTTTTATCTTAGTGTAAGGGTTTTTTGGAGTGAAATTATGTAGTGAAAACGGTGTGTAAACTGATCTGATTTCTGTATCGATTCCACGTCTGAGTGCTGAGTTCGATACAGACCCCAAAGTATACGGGTCAAACGGTGAACGGCCTCAATGCTACCATTGACTTCTTTAAATCCTGCGTCGTTGTGCCAATAGGATATGTTTTTTCAGCATAGGTGTCATTTCAATTGCATAAAACATTAGGTTATGGTGGTTTACATTGATGCTGCTCTGAATCAAACCTAAATCCTTACCCATTTTGGCACAACGGCTAAACTTTGACGCACAGTGCGTCAAATTGGTCGAAAAAATAACAACACAAATGTCACTTCACCTACATGAAGCGACAGCTGCCTTGCGTCAAACGCCTAAAGACCGAACTATTTAGGGACAGGCATAATTTTGAAGCACAACATGTCGTTTTCACCTTGAGGTTCCACCACTTTGCTCTTCAGTCCTGCGCTCGTAGCTGTTGCTTTGGCACTGGGCACGGTAACGATCTTCTTGAGGTTGTCATTCCTGTTCCAGACGTTCTCGAACCTGTGCGCCCCTGCCATGTGTTTGGCCACCGAGTCCGACAACACTTGACACCCGCAAACTGGGCACAATTCCTCATGATGTAGGCGATAGTGGGCGCTCAGGGAAACACCATCAGGCAAGACTCCCTGGCACCAGTCGCAAAAACTGTTCCCCACGAACTGGTGGGTATTCTGCACAGAAAATAAAATCAACTTGATGCAGATCTCTCAGAAATTTAATACAAGTGACCCTTACTCTGTGATGCTCTTCGGCCTCGGCCAGCGTGGCGTACCTGACGCCACAGCACTCCTCGGCAGCGCACTGGTACACGTCCTGCACGTAAGGATGAATCGAGGTCATATGCGTAACGAGCCTCTGTCTGGACGGGAACAAGCGATTTGGCCTGCACTGACCGCACTGCCAAACCTCTTCCAGCACTTCTTGCTCCCCTCCACCATCACTGTTGTTGTGCGAGTCCAGCCAGTGGAGGAAAAAGGATGTGACGGTCCTCACGTCAGTCGAGCAGAGGCCACAGCAGACACTTGAGGACGCCGAACTCGTTGTCATCGTGACTGTCGACGACGCCGAGAAAGGACCGGCTGAGGTAGATTTCTTCACTGGAATGAACAAAGACAAAAGTTGCACAGAACTGTTTTAAGTACAAGCAGCAGTGTCGTGACTCACATGACTTGACCGCCATCGCTGGCTGGCTGGGCTCGTCGAGCTTTCTTTTGGTTAACACCGCCTCAGTCGTTATGGTCGTGGACGTAGTCCTGTTGCCGCAACAGGTGGCGGCGTGTTCTTGGCTCCTCTTGGTGCCACTGACAAAGACATGATTGCACACTCCACAGTGCTCCAGATTCACTTCTGCCTGCTGCGTCGTCCACTCCGGCTGGGACTCGGCCAGTCGGCAGTGGTGCTCCAGCCAGTGCTGGAAGAATTCCTCTCCGCCGCCGAGGGACAAGGAGCAAGCGTCGCAAATTAGGCGCTGAGGATGCGGCGACATTGAAATCGCCAATTGGTCGGCGGCGGCCGCGGCAGCAGCCGCGGGAGCGACTTGGGGCACCTGGCCGTTGTTGAGAGTCAAGATTTGGGCCCTTTTAACGACACCCATATCGTTTATGGGCAGCTGCGTCGAGGCCGCCTGGGCCAACGTCTCTAATTTGGTGCCGGCTGAGGCCGACGGCGCCTGTGGCGTTGAGAGAAACACTTGACCATCATGGCCGAACACTTGCGGCGGCTGGTTCGAGGCCGACAAAGTCTCTAGAATCACGTGCGGCTTGGCGCCGCCACCAACAGACACTTCGGGAAACGAACCCTTTACAGTATCCACACTGACGAAGACGTGAGCCTGCGGCAAGACCGCGGCGGTCGCCGAAGTGGCGACCGGTCGCCAAGACGTCAGCTGCTGGTCTCCCATGACCAGGACAAACTAGGCCGATGGTATGAATTGTTCCCTGACAAGTCTGTGAAGTCTGGCAACCTCGGGGTCGATCTTTTCATGAGCCTTGACATACTGGATGAACTGGATCACGCCCTCCCCGTCGGGGTTGAATCCATGTCGGGAGATGACCTCGGCCTTCAAGAGTTGCAACAGATGATGCAAACACGCACAACCGATAACTGCCTTACTCACCTGAATGGCGGCGGCGAGCGGAAACACCACCTGCATGTGCCTGATCATGTCACCGTTGGCCGAGGACCTGGCGGCGGCTAGCCGCGGACTGGCCGCCGCGAATGCTTCCAAGAGGTCCGAAAGCGCCGCCTTGACACGGCGAGACGAAGCCGCTGCGGCAGCGGCCGGGGCCGCCGGGGCCATTTCGAAACCGGCTTCTTCTCCTTCTCTGGGCGAATCCTTCTCCAGATCAGATGATCCGTTATTGAGGAATCACAGCTGACCGCGTTTCTGGCACCAAGAGCGCGGTGCTTGCTGAACTCCGCGCCGACGACGCCCGGGGTCGACCCGGATAGTGGCACGACACGCCGGCGACAGCGAACAACCTGACGGAGGACGACGACGGCGACGCGTTGTGCACCCAGACGGACTTTTTTCCCCGGCGCAGATGGCGTCATCAGCTGGAAATGGCGTCGCAAGGGAGACTGGGCTGAACTGAACCGCTAGTACTAGGCTCAGGCATGAAGGTGCTCGGGGAGGGGGGACGCCACGGTGCCCACCACCGTTGCTGCCGTAGTCGCCATATCCGCCGCCCCGGCCGAAGCGGCTGTCGAGGGCCATAAAGAACAGAAGGAAGAAAGGTTGGGCCGATCAGAGACGAGTTTAGAAGGGCGGTGCCAAAACAATGCAAGGAGAGGCTCACCTCGGCCACCTCCTTGGACTCGGCCGAGGACGCCAAGCAGGCCGAGCAGGCCAAGGAGGCAGCTGCAGACCAGGAGCAGAGAGAGATAACAACGCAAACGCTCAAACCAGACAAAAAGCGACGAGAAGAAGGCGCTTGTGACTGCACACTGCAAGGTGCCCCTTGCAGCTGAACAATCAGCTGGCTTTGAGACCACTGAGAAGATCTCAGTGGTCGAGCCCGAGTCAAAATGGTGCAAAGCACTAGGGGAGCTTCAACTAATCTTGTGACCTGTCAATGGAATCTGTAGCTTCAAGCTGGCGTCGTTAGACTGTGGCGTGATATTTGAGCAGCGAATGCAACATTGTTCTGTGTTGTCGACTTGTTTGAGGAAGACGCCATTTTACCATGCTACCATCTGAGGTAGCTTAAATGTAGCTACCATCATCAATGTTAACATTTCTTACAAAGGGTAGCCCAAGTTTCAGATCTTGCACAAGTATCACTGGTCCTTGAAGTGGATGCTCAACGCCTTCCTCATGTCGTCGCCAGTGATCTTTTCCAACGTCATAAAGGCTTGTGCAATTTACGCCACCACAGCTTGAAATTGCCAAACGTCACTTACCTTTCACCAACGTCGTGTGGGAACGAAGCAGTCCGTATACATCAGACATCACGTCCGTCTAGCCCTTTTTGACGACTGTAACCGATATACGACTTATTCCTATATCCGATATCCAAAAAAGAACCCTAACGCACCCAAAACAAGTCATTTACATAGTGGAAGGTATTTCCTAGGCAGCACAACTCTTTTGGACAGGAAGGTTTTTTGCTGCTCTGAAGGCCTTCAAAGGATCCAAAGGATATTTGATAACTGTAACCGATCCAATGTTAACGGATTGCTTGGAACTCTCGAGTTTGAGGAGAAAAATGTCAAGCGGAGCTCAAGCTGTGTCTTATGTAGCTTTTAACAACAATCTTACTCCAGCCAAGCCTTGATTCGACCCAGCCCAATTCTCGGTTGAAAATGAATTTCACCCGACACTTAAGACTTAAGCGTAAAATGTATTTCTTTGCACTGAAGGTTTCAAGACTGTCCTTAACTTTTTTCCCGAATGTTGTCCGGTGACCCGAATTAGCCCGACCTGCACCAAAAGGTTTCTTAGATGAGCCCGGCCCGATTCGACCTGGGTTCTCCTAAGCCTAAAGTAGTTCCAGCCTTTATATAACTTTTCTACTTGTGAGCTGGATGATGAGGATTAATAGCAAAACAAATTTGATCTGAGGAAAATTGGCTCTACTTGTAGATGTCGCGGCCACATCGCATGTTCGTCTTCTACTTCCTGGCGCTGGCGTCGTCCTGCTCTGAGATCTACTTCTCCCAAGGCGTGCACCGAGAGGTCACGGGCTCTCCCTCGCGTCTTCAGACTGATCTCGGCAAGTTTCTTCTCCTCCTGGGTCGCATTTCTGCCCTCCACCACCTGCGTCATGCCCACGAAGTTGGCGTATGGCGTGTGGATGCGCCGCAAGCATGCATGTGGTTGGTGGTCCCCCCCTCCCCCGAGGCCCTGTCCTTCCCCATAGCATAAGGAACAACCCGAAGGGACAGGCGCACATAGTCCTTCTTAGTTGCACTGTGAGATCTCTTTTTGCTTCCTATCATGGCTGTCTACGTTAACTGTTTGGAGCAGTTCCTGGCTGAATCTGCACAAAGCCTTGTTCCTCACAATTCGTGCCTGGTTCGCCATCAACATCAAATTCAATATCAAAGAAGACATTGAATTTTTCACATGTCCCCCGATTTGCGTTTTTTGTTTCTTTTGTACCCTTAGGGGTAATTTTTTGATTGAATGGTCATGCATTGGTCGTCTTGTGTCAGCTCATACTTATTCGTTTTTACGAGCTCATGATGTCTGCCAGAAGTTGAATGGTTGCATAGGATGATTGCTGCAATGCACAGTGTTTGCTTAAGCAATGTTATGCTCTCTTTGGGTTTCTGCCACACATGCTGGAGTTCCATCACCGCCAGAGATGATGTCTTCAGTGAGGCTTCAGATCGCTCTTTCACCTATACGTCTATAGGTTCCCTCACACATAGCGTAGCTACACCACTTGAGGAATATCCATAGGAGTGCAATTTTTTTGTGTGTGCACTCACTGTCATATTCTTCACCGCATTTCAGTCAGCACAATTGAAAGTTTGACGAGGATGTTCTTCAGCAAAATTATTGCCTTCGGTGCAGTGTAGTAAATTCCCTTCAGCATGTGATTGCCAAGGCTCCCATGGTTCGCTAATGTACGAAATGTTACAGATGCCTCTCTCAGGCTTCTCTGAAGTCCAAAGTATGCAGAGTAAAGTGAAGTTTCAGGACTGGGCGATTTGCAAATTAAAACGTTAGGACATTTAAATCGCACGTTTGATCATTTTTGGAGCATAATGAATTGTTTTTACAGTATCTCTGATATGCTTGGGGGTCCACATCTAGTTCTACACTAAGACCAGGAATCAGTGCAGAAATAAAACCACGTTGACGGCAAGAGAACCACTCAGTGTTGTCGATTTATAGTTAAAGCAGCACTTTGGCGCTGCCCACTTGGCTGCGGACGAAGAAGAGCGAAACTATGAATGGCTGTGTGTTTGTCTGTCCGTCCGTCTGTGTCTCACCCACACGCTTCACTCCCACCTCGCGCTAACCACGCTCTCTGCGGTCACCACGCCCTCGTGCTCACCACACGCAAAAACTGATAAAGCTGCAAAGGGGCCGCCAAAATCAGTCGCGAAAAAGCGGGTTATGAACCGAGAAAATCAGCCTCGCAAACACTGGTAAATTCGGAAATCGGTAGAAGATAGACACACAGACACACGCCAACACAGACAGACAGACACGCGTACATGCGGCCATTGTATGCTTTATAAATTACATGTTTTAACTCTTTCTGGTTCAGGTTAGGCTCAGTGGTTACCTCAGGGTAAGCCGGGTCCAGTCCAGTGTCTAGTCCAGTCTCTCTCTCTCTCTCTCTCTCTCTCTCTCTCTCTCTCTGTGATTGTGCAATGCCAAAGGTCTGAGGCTGCATGAGGAGGCGGGCTGGAGTCTTGGCTACCGCAGGCACAAAGATAGTCTTAATTGAAGAAACTTACATTTAGCCTTTTAAGCAGATTTTTTGAGGCACATATAGTGTTTGGACTGGACTCCAGGTTTTCGAACCTGGAGGGGGCCTAGACGGGACTGGAGTGGGATGCAGACTTTTGGGACTGGACAAAAATGTCCTTTGACCATTTTGTCTACTGTACTGTACTGATGTGTCAGACTTGCACAAGTTGTTTGCCAGGGCTGCCTTAATATTGACTATTGTCCGGAGCGAGCCTGAGGCTAAGGCCTAACTGCTTAGGTCTAAGCTGTCCAACGATGAAAGTAACTCCACCCTCCCAATAGGCGAGAAATTTTGACATTTGCTACTCAAATTCGTGCAAAATACACCATTCTTGGCTGCTATCTCGAGGGGGGGGGAATACTCTGAACGACAGTGTACATGCATGAGTCTTCACAAGTGCAACAATATTTTCTTTGGAAGATATGTATTGTGTAAAGGCTCATGCAACCTTGCGAATATCTTATAATCTGTGCGATAAGCAACACCTCAGAAGGAACCACAGTGCTTCCCACAGGGTTGATTCTAATGTAAGCAACAATGAGTGCAGCAAATTCCAATAACGGCTTGCGGCACTCAAGTACAGGGTCTGTTCTTGCTGGATAAGGGACCCAGACTCACGGGGACTGATGCTCGACGAGGCACTTCCACTTTGGTTGTTTATGGAGGCCTCCACGTCCTCTGCACCGATGCTTCCCTGGATGAAGTCTGCGAAGTGCATGTGAGACCATCTTATTGCACACTGTACGTCACAGTAACCTCACCTGGCCTTCACGGATAAGCCATGAAGTGCAGCAGCACTGCTGCTTGACCTTGCTGTAAGCTGCAGTTTGCGGCTCCTCGAGAATAAGGATTTTAGCCCTCGATCGACGCACGCGTGACCCTGATGGATGATGAGTTGCAACCCGGTGCCAATTCCGAGGCGACACCGAGGTGAGGATGTCCCCTCATGCATCTTCTCGTTGCCTCCGAGGGGCGGTGGTGGTGATGGCTGTGGATACCCAAGTTACATATGGGTATATTTCTACGTTGTACCAGCGGACTCGAATGTGCTTCACTGGATAGTATCACGTGGTTCATCTCCGCTGAAGTTTGTGATTACCGTACTGTACTGCGGTTCATAGAAAGAGAATACGGCAATATGTAGTAACGACGTGTGCCTGGTTGTCCCCGCCTCTGTAGTCTCCACCGATGTAGTCCCCGCCTAGGGGTAATCCACTGACTCTGCAGTCCCCTGCCCCAGGTATGGACCCGGTCATGGAGTCCCCCTCCGAAGTACTTAGTCCCCCCGCCCCCCAAGAAGTCGCACGGCTGGCCAGATATGGTTACTTCTGGCCACTACTATCCACATCTCGTCACTACTGGCCGCATCTGGTCACTGTGGGCCACAAATGATCGCTCCTGGCCACAGCTGTATGTAGTAACGGCACATCCTCTTCTGCTGGTCACTGTTGGTTCTTGCAGCCACCACCGTATGTACTCGTACAGTACAGATACGCGGACGGACAGTTGTGTTAACGGCGTATGTCCTGCAGCAACATTAGCCGTTACTACATAAAACAGCATAGTACCGACTTTGACACACAGACAGACGGACAGACAGACACACGTAGGTACGACCCTCGCACTTTAGTATTGAGGTGGGTCATCGTTAAGGCGTAGTGGCACTCGCCGAAGTTGGAGATCTGGTACTTGTACCTCGTCGGCAGCACTCGTTGCAGACGACAAAAATAGAGATCACTTCAGATTTCACCCAGTGTCATCGTAGAAGTGGTGTTATTGGCAGGCGTCTGCACGTTGCACCCAGCATGTCAAAAGTAAGCAAAACCGAAAGTGATGCTTTGCCTGATTTTTTGCATTACATGAAGGCTCCCTCAGTTGTTGGGCTTCCTTCAGAGTGAGCTCCCTTAATACCTGACTGCTCAAGCGGACTCCACGGTGTTTTTGCCCAAGGTAACCCAAAGACAACAAATTTCTCCTGATTCTAGATGGGGGAAAAGAAAGTTCTACTACTGGCGGCCCGATGACTGCCTCGATAACGATAATTACCGTAGCTGCAGCATCGAAGTCGAGCAAGTGTCACTAGGCAAACTCGTCCTAAGGACTGTCTGTGTGTGAGAGAGAGAACGTGCGGAAATGAACGAAGTCCGGAAATTAACACCCTGCTATCACTACCTGTTTGAGGCGTCTTAATGTGGACCAGCGAAATCGCATGTCAGTTCTATGGCCCTATGGACTGTTCAACACTATGAATTCTTCAACACTATGGACACTTCAGAGCTACGGACTGTTTGTGTCAGTAACTTTTGGTCATGCGATTGATATGACGGGTGACTGCAGCGTGGAGAGAGACCCATGGGTACATCCTTTCACGACGTGAAAGGATCCACTTCCTTTCACGAAACCCTTTTTTGTGGTGCGCATGTCACATGTGGGCGGCCGCGGCGGCTGCCACCACGGCGGCGGGCGTGACCAGCTGCAACTGCCATTTCGACGCATCCTTTGTCTTGGCGTCGACGACGCAGTCACTGAAGTTCTTCTCCCTCTGCCTGTCCATTTTCCGAGAGATTGTGTGACTGATAAGAAAGTACGAGCACAGGTACAACAACTACATTTACAGAATGCAGAGGACATGTATCGAGTTCGGGGCCTCCTTTCCACCAAATGAAGCTGACTCGAAGGACACAGCTGTGGCCTTCTTGATGAAGGGACAGAAAGGGACAGGAGTGGATGGCAACGGGAGCGGCGGAGTAGCCTTAGCAGACGGGGAGAATCAACATGTGCATGAGCAGCGACGCCGTGGCTGTTTCCAGTAAGCACAGGGCTGTAAAAAAAAAGGCCACGCGTTGAGCACGTCCTTTTCTGTTGTCTCACCTGCACAGGTATGACCAAGGAACTCAAGAGAGGAGTTGTTTTGCGACACAGAAGTACGTAGGGAACGTGACCTTGACAGCAAAGCTAATGTGTGTCCTTGACAGAGAGACTCTTCGGCAAGAACTGGCGCCAGGGCACGCTGGTCCTCCACGAGGACAGCACGCTGGTCTGGTACGCCAATGCAGACGACAGCAAGCCTGAAATGGGCGTCGCGCTCAAGGACTGTCCGGAGATGATCGCGGCGGGCCAGGTAAGAATGAAACCAACGTGCAGCGCATGCGCAGTACCTACTTTGGTATGTTGATGAGTGGCGTTCGTTTAATTTCTCGTCAGTTCACTGCTCAAGTTCCGGATCGTCCGGACCTTCCCGACGGGTGCAGCCTCAAGCAGGCCGTCGCCGTCGGGTCCAATACCACTAAGCTCGTCCACTGGTTCTTATTTCAGACGGAGCAGGAAGTCATGTACGTATGCACCGTACTACAGACAGGGTGCGAGGAAAGTCTTTGCTCTAATGCGTGTAGCGTGGAAGAGTGTACGCAGAATCTATAGTAGGACTGAGGAAGAATCAACTAATGCATGTGACAACTTTCATAAGAGCACAATGTCCGTGATCTGGCAAAGTTCCAGGCCTCCAGACCCACTGACGTGATCTTGGTAGGGTGGGAGGTGGTGGGAGTGGCGACGCGGACGGCGTAGAACACTTTGGTCAATAGCTCAAGGGCGTTGTAGGAGAGGACGACCGAAGGAACTTTGTAGGAGGAGTCGAGAAGGTGAGGTGACAATTTTAACTCGAACAGTTTGCATCATTCCCTTTCAAGAAGGTTGCAAATGAAAACGACATTTACTTGCTACACCTCAATCTGTCCTTAGCTACTACAGCTTATTCAAGATGGCCACAGATGGTTTGTTGGGTGACTTCCCGGCATTTTCCCAGTCACCTCGTGCCATGGGATGGTCCTGAAGGTCTTCTTTCAGAAGTTCATGTTTGGGTGACAACGTAGTACTTTTGGCCTTCATGACAGTGCAGAGACCCCCGACCGTCAAAGAGCAAATTTTGTCCACAGTGAGGCAGGAAATGAACCATCAACAATGTTTACCAAAAGGAAAATGCTTGGAACAATGACAGACAGGACACATCAAACGATCTCTAAACCTTGAAACACTATGATATGAGCGACATGGAGTCCCGCGAAGTGAAGTGCAAGGACTTCTCTCGCACCCTGTCCTGAAGGTTCCTTTTTTCTCACTCCCACTGGTTCAGAATATCGCGATACCTATGAACGTTTCAATTTTGGCCTCTACTGTGACAAGTCAACCTTACTTGACTTATAAACTTACTGGCACTTACCAGCTCCCCACTTTTTTGGGGAGGCAAAAATGTAAAGCGCTGTGCTTGTGTCTGTCTGTCCGTCCTTTCTGCTGCGAAAACCAGCCGCGCAAACACTGGGTATCAGCCGCGAAAATCACCCACAAAAACAGCCACAACCAGTCTCGTGCTGCAAAAATCAGCCGCGAGTAGACACACCCACCTCCACCCCCCGCCCCAAACACACCCACGCACCCACACATACGCACATACCAGCCGCCATGATCAAAATCTGCGGCGAAGACCAACCGCCGACACACATATGTACGTACACATCAGCTTCCAAGATCGAAATCCGCCGCAAAAATGACGAAAATAATCAACATCCGCCACGAAAATGACGAAAATCAGCCGCCAAGACCAGCCGCGAACAGACAGACAGACAGACAGACACACGTACGTACGGGCCTGTTCTTTTATATAGAGAGAGATGCTTAACTCATAAGCACAAAAGGACTGATCTGGGTGCAGGATCAACACCCTTACGTTCTGCAAGGCAACATGTTTTTCTCCTGGCCTCCCTTAACATGTGTGTAGCACGCACACGAGTCCAGTGTGAAGCACTTTTCCATTACGCTTTCTGATTTAAGAGGAGAGAAAGCCATCATTTCTTTCAGGTGTCACAAAACAGACTGATGATTTAAGGGAAGGCCAGGATTTTGGCCCATAAAGCTCGCAATTTCTCCACAGAAAGCAAAGGATCAGTGCTGTGCGCGCTTACGCGCTACACCATCGTCATCTTTAAGTAAACCTAAAGCCACAGAAGAGTCTGTTGTTCGCTCCCAATTGCAGACACTTGTGAGATGCCGTCACTGAACGAGGTACAAGAACATGTTGTTCTTTGTCTGGTATTCTACACGTTTTTTCCCCTGGGAAAAAAATGACACCCCACCCCCGAATTGGCAATGTCACTACTACAAAATTGGCTGAATATACAGTTTTTTGTCTTCTCGAGGGGAGGGGGCGTGACTTCTGAACTGCATTGCACGAAATGCGTCATCTACACATTTGGGTCCAACAGTGAATAACTGAACGCTGTTGACGTTGCCTGTTAAGGTTCATAGTTGCTTATCAAGCCACATTTCCTCACCTCCACAATTCCAAACTGGGTTCTGATAACTGTTCAGGTATGACTGTGATGGGGATTACGCGACTGCCAATAGAACCATCGACTCTCTCACTATCAGGGACTAAGTCAAAAGATGAAACGGAGCTGTTTACTTGTACTCATCTCTCTAATGTGAATAAAAGTCACTTACCTAACTAGGGATACCTACGAAACAACTAAGGCGAGAGAAGGCATGAGGCCTCATGCCTTCTCATAAGGCATAAGAACCTTAACATTTGTGTCGTTGGACTCCCTGCGCTTCCATCTGCAAGTGTCGGGCTGAACAGAAATCAGCGACTGCACTACTAGTGCTTCGAGGTCGATCACATCAGAATGGCCAACCAGCATCACACGTGACCCTGACGCAATGGTCATGTGTTACTCGACCCTTATGGTATCGTACGTCGTACGTCATAGAAATGATGTTGATGTCGCACTTTTTTCTGACCAAGAACAGTACAGGAATGTCGAGCTTTTTTGCCGTATACTTACTATCAAAAAAGTCTCCTCAGCAGCACCGACTTGTCTTGTTCAAGATCATGTGATTCTACATTCTCAGAAATTGCTTTTGCCAGAACCTGACACTTTGTTGTGGGGCCTTGAACAACTCCAATCGTTGCGTGGGCCACGACCAAACAGTTGATTCCAGCGTCGTCCCCCAAACCAGCGAGTAGCCAAGAGATTGACGGGCACTTGTAGAAGAAGTGTGAATTTGGGCTGTTATTTCAGCCTTCGCAACAGTCGTTCGGTCCTCCTAGGATCACCTCAGCTGAAGCTTAATATTGGTTTCAGATGTTGATCGAATATCGAGAACCTTGATTACCAGGACTTCTCAGAAAAGTGGCGTCAAAACTGGCCAATAGCACCAAACAGCCGTCTTCATCAGGAAAATGCATCCAAGACCTGGTGGACATCGATCAAAGAGGGACTCTTCAATACAGTCTGAACTCAAGGTCGTTGCTAAAGCACCGCTTCAGTCCAATCTTTTGAGCTAGACACTGATTTAGCGGAGGACAATAATGCCCTTCCTTGAGAAGTTGGGAATTGCATAACCAATGGCATTGAACGCTGCAATCCCCAAATGTATGGGGATTGTGGAAGGTGCCTGCGCAGGTGACCTCTTCATATGTCAACAAGGTGAATGTATGTTTTTCTCCGTTGCCTTGGGAGAAGTGCATATGCCCCCGATGAAAAACTTGAGCCCAGCTTGCAGTAACAACTATAAAACTGACAACACAACTCAGACATAACATCGAATGTTTCATCAACGAAACCACGTATCTGAGCTTTCTCACGTCACGCAGAATAATGATCCTGTGGTTAAAATCTGAGCCTGTATCGTGCAAGAAAAGAGAAATATTTGGCCTTTTTTTAGAGCATGCTCATGGCCCTCATGAAGAAGCAGGCGTTGTTCCTCTCACTGTTGCGCAGAACTCTAACGACATGACGAAATACACTGGGATGAACTTAAAGACCAGAGGGGACGAGGAGAAGAAATGCAGTACACGATCCAGGCAGGAACACTTTAGGTGGAGTTACTGGTCCAGCAATAGCGACCAGATGTTGCTCAGGAGGAAGGAGCTGTGGGCTGAGGTGAAACTGTCGGATAAAAAGCTTACAATGGTTGTGCCACAGGAGTGGCTAATCAGAACTTGGAAAAAATGGTCTGATCGATGGCGGGAAACCCGGAGGAAAAAGGAAGGACAGCGTGGTGAGCGGCAGGCTTCAGTCCAGCCACGACCTCTGAAGCCAGAACTACGACCGATTCTGCTACAAAGTGTGCCATGAATTCTCACAACCAAGTGTTGTCTACTGTGTTGTGCAGACACTGCATCATGGTACTCTACAGGAAGGGTCAACATGAGGAGATGTCATTTTCTGAAGTGAGGGATTTTGGCGGTGAGGCACTGTCGAGCAACCTGAACGTGTCATACCTGACTGCCAGGCACTCTGGCCATTTGAGGATACGTGACCTGAATCTGACAAAGGTTGCTGTAGTAGATCTAATCAAAAAGCATCTGGCCCGATCATTGCCGCGCATACTGTTCACACCTTATGCGGCAGAATTGGCGTCAGTAAGCTGGCCAATCGTGAGGACGCTTGGCCGTGGAGGACAAGGCCAGTTCAAGGCCGTCAAGGCTGATGAAGAGAAGTCGATAAAATTGCAACCAATCTGTCATAGTTTGATTCGCTCATCGATATTGGATGTTGATTTGGCGCCGATGAAGCTCTCGGTGGCCTTGGCTTTGGGCCCTCTCACTCCGATTGCAGCTGTTTCCCACAAAACTCGGCTGAGTTCTGCATCCAAGCTCGAGTTGACGAAGTTCCAGGTCAGGAGGCACCGTCAGCCTCGTTTGATGAAAGCACGAATCACTGACACCAACTTGACCCCATATTGTACACACTGGGTGACGCAACAAAAGTCATGAAGTTTGCCACTTTGCATCACTTGTTGCCAGACGCAGAAGACCATATGGGATCGTGTGTGATTGAAATGGGCACTGACCCAACGCTTCTGTCGTAGACCCAACAAGTAGCTTTTTTTTTACTTTTTGTGGAGCAACAAATGCCATTGCAAAATCCTCACGGCGCAAAAATGAGACAGATTGCAAAATTGCTTTTCTCTCACGAGCTAAACATCGGATTCAAAACTAAAGTTTTCTGGCTAGAAAGTTCGAACAATGCTCTTTTTGGAGGCATAGGAACCATCTCTTTGTAGGCGTTCATTTCAAGCGCAGGGAGCTCGAAACGACTTTCTCAAATTTGCTTCCCCACCCGGTGTGCATCTACTCTAAGGTTGGCTTGTCACAATGTGGTTAGGAGTGAAGCAAGCACACTTTATGTGTTTACGTTTCAATGTTATTCAACCCTTTTGAATTGTCCTCCTGTGTTGTAGGATTAGTCGAGGAACACGTAAGCAGTTGCTCATTTTACCAGAGAACAAAAAAAGCTCACCTTTGACCTTGTACACGCTCATTTGAGGATGTGTATGAGTACACACCAGTTCTATACTGCACGGACGTGCGTTTTCCCCAGGGAATGGATGACGAGCATCTCCAACACGCTGCCGCCGCCACCGCAGCCCTACCAACCCGACAGTGCTCAAGGTCCAACGCCTTCTGCGCCTCCCCCTCCAGGATATGCTCGTGAGCTCCGACTCGATAAATATGTATGCATTGCTTTGCTCCTCGACTCAATAACTCTTTCTTAGAACACCAGCCGCCAATGCCGCCGCCACAGCAACCGCCGCCGCGGCCTCAAGATCCCAGGGCTGGACCCGGTTATCCCCCTCAGCAACGGCAGCCTCATCTAGGAGGCGGCGGAAACAACACGGTCGTGATACGTGAGCGAGACCGAGGCGGAGATTTCGCCTCAGGCATGTTGGTCGGCGGGGCGATGGGAGCGATGGCGGGTGAGGGAAGATCACAAATCTTGCTTTGGGCTCTCCATGTCCGTCCGCCCGTCCCTAATGCAATTGTGGAGAAGCCCAACGTGCATGAGCTTCTACTAACTGACCAACCGTCTGGCGCTGCGCGTTCTTTCCACTTGGGTACAGGGTCCGTCAGCTCAATCGTGACACTCGGCAGAGCCAGCTCCACCAGGACCAAGAACCAGGTCAGCGCAGCCGCCATTCTCTCTCGGCAGGCTGGAGGGCGGCCAGATAGGAGGAAGCATTCTTCTCCATCCACTCGGGTGCGCTCTGGGGGTAGTTTTCCACCAGACCCAATGTAGCTGACCGACCCTGTACACGCGTTGTAGGTAGCAGTAATACACGGTGTCTGGGGCTGCGCGGACAAGAAGAACGACTTGGATGTGCACCAGCAAGACGAGGACGACGCCAATAGGGTCCGCCAAGACCCTTTGTTTTCTCCCTTCCTTACGTGAGCCCTTGTTCCAACGACTTATTACTATGCGAGTGTCACCTTGCATTGTCATGACGGAGTTAGACACTGTGAAATTACTTATTGAGCCGACTTGAGGCACCTCCGCACGTCCACGGAGCCGAGTCATCAACGACTTTGACCTGTTATTCTACTACATACTACAATCGTGTCTCGAGATCTAATCCAACTAAATCATTTCAGGTTATGGTGGCTGGGGATTTGGCTGGGGATTTGGATATCCTGTGATGGGATTGGGAGGCTGGGGCCATGGATTTGGTTGGGGAGGAGGTAATAAATGTCGAAATTACTCCTATCCTGTAATGCAGCCTTAATAACGGCTAATACGAGTTCTTTTCGCCAAGGTTATCACGACCATGATGTTCACATACACAACGAGCACAACACCTACAACTACGACAACGACGTCACCAACATTCATCACGACGCTGGCGGCGTGGACCAGCCACAGCCAGGTGAAGAAGGAAGTGCTTGTGAAAAGCTCCTTCAGTGAATACGTGTGTGACAGTAAACAGACTTTGGCTTTGTCCAAATGAGGACAAAGCCTTGCGACCATTTCTCCACCCACCTGGCCGCACCCACCTCATTTTCGCCCTTTTGATACCATTCAGCATTGAACAAACATTTACTCTACTCCTGTCGGACGCACGGCCTGTTCAACGCGGTCCACATGGATGAGCTAGGCCAGTCCTTTTGCGTCCGGAGGAAGTTGGTTCGCTTGGACTTCCTGGCATGCATCCATAAGTTCCTTTTCTAGTGCCGTGCACTCGCGCACTACATGCCCAAACTCCTCGCGCTCTTCCCCGCAGAACTGACAGTTCTGGTTCTGGGTGGCACCGAAGCCATAGCAGTGGTAATTTAGGTAGTCGTGTCCCATTAGGGCTTGCACAACTTTTTCTAACGTGTCAGCTTCATTACTTGTTTCCCTATCCTGCCAGGAATGTGTAGCCAGTGTTTCGTCTGCCAGCACGTGGTGAGGTTGCTGCTCCACCTCTCATTCTGCTGAGTGTGAAAGATCCCCTTGTGGCCCTTTTTGCATTCGGTGACAAGGAGTGGGATTGCAACTCGGTGGACATTACATGGTTCGCACTGTGAGTCTCTCACCTCGTCACGCAGCGGAAGAGTCCTTTTCGCGGCCTCCTTCTACGCCGTCCAACAAACAAATCACAAAGGAGCTCGCCCAATCCAGGACTGCACGCTGCACTGCAAGTACTTGCAGTGCAGTAATTCAGCGCAAAAATTCTACGTGTTCTGGTGATGCAAGCACGATTTAGAGAATGTGCTACTTGGATTGCCAATACTTACTTTTGCCCTCAAGACACATTACTTTCGAAATATCCCTTTGGCAATATTGTAGGAAAAGATTAATAGAATCAAGAACGAAATGAGGCCTCGACGTATCAGCTTGTCAAATTTTGTGAAAGTCAGCGCTGAATCTCACCACATTTTTGTTACATTCTTGAACTTGTTCACAATTTTTTGACTGGTTCGGCTAAACGTGGGCGGCAAGTACTTTTTCTGCGAGGTACTGACTTTGTACTGCGAGTACGTGTTACCAAACATAATGAGTGTTGTTCTGCAGCACTTTAAGACTTCACTGCCTGCTCAAATCCGGCAAACAAACCCAACCCGACGGCGTGGGCTAAGGCCTGGGCTCTATCCTGTACATACACACTAAAGCCCCTGTGAATTATTAACAGTTTATGTTCTTCACGTCTCAGACCTAACTACAGACGACGATCCTGATGGCCACGACCACATGGGAGACGTCAAGAATGATTTCGATGGAGGTTTTCAAGACCCTGGAGACTTGGAAGAAATGGGAGGGGAAGAGTTTTTTGACGATGGAGGAGGAATGATGGAAGACTTTGGGGATGGCGTCGGCTTTGATGATTTCGGTGGCGGAGATTTCGGCGACTTTTAGGCATATGCATCATTCTGCGCCTACTTACCAGGCTAATGCAGCTGTACTGACGTCACTCCGACTGCAGTACGACAGTGCACTGTGCAGTGTGCATGTTGTTCAACGTACGCACTGTGTGTGTTCGTGTGTATGTACTGTGCTGTGCCTGGCGTCACAATAAAAAGAATCTCTATAATTTACGATTTCCATTGGTGTCGGACCTTTGCCTTTGATAGAGGAGCATTTGTTGCATGAGTCCAGTGGACGAGTCCAGGCTGGTCCAAGATGACAACAACTGACTCATCGGTGCATTTCATAAAATTTAAAGTGTCCGTGGCAGAGTTATGAGCAATCTTTAAGTGTCTGTCCCACTCAGTTTGCCCATGTTGTGCATGAATGCGTGCATGCATATATGGGAGTAGAACAAAAATGCAAAAGTGCGTACAAAAGTTTCCTCGACCTTCGAGTAGGTAGGAGAACAGCTTCATCTCTGTCACTTCTTGAGAATACCGTGGTAATCCACACACACATACTCAGTGCACGCGAAACATGGTCGTCGACCTAAGCCAAGAGGCACTGCAAAACAAGCATGTGCATATTCCAGCCAGCCTTAAAAACATCTCCCTTGCGATATAACCAAATGAAGCAGCGTGTGCACGATTCAAAAAAATAAAAAGAGAGAAAGCTGCCAGCCACTATTTAACAGGACAACTATGCTGGAGTTCATTTTAAGGGATAAGTTCAGTTCACTCAATAATGAAATGTGCAATCGACGATCGACTTTGCCTTGCCATGACCTGGTTACACAGGAAAAAAGGGCTGAGCACAATTGGCAATCGTGGCAAGTCAGCTGGCCGGGCACTACCGAGCAACCTCGGGCTCATTCGGGATGCTGCTTAAAATTCAGCGAAATGCCGATACCATTTGGCAACCGTGTCCATGGGGCACGTGCGCATGAATGCAAAAAAGTTGCCAAACTTGATATGAGTAAGCAACTGAACTGGCCTTCCAGAGATCAACGTCGATTGTCATCGGCGGAATCCTGGCCTGTCAGACGCAGTCAGCCCCTCGCAGTGTGTCCAAGTCGTGCACAGGGTGAACGAGCTCCAAGTGGTGCGTGAGGCCAGCCCCTGGTGCCCCCAGGCGCACATGTGCACGTCCACAGGGTCCACAGGCCTACCCACATGGAATGACCTCAGCCATATTCCATTTGCCTGCTTTCAGAAGCGTCTTTGACATCCGGAATGAGGGAGGCAGTCGAGAAAGCAAACATTTCTCCTGCTTCCTTCTGCTCCTCTCATGAACTGGCACAGTGGCTGTCGGTGGTAGCAAGTAGATGCTTGCGGGAGTAATCAAATAAGGCCTCCAGCGTCGCCCAGGTAGCAAGGGCCTTTTGCAGGAAGGCCTGTTCTGTCAGCAGAAGCAACGGTGGTAAAAACCTCAGCGGTCCCCATAAAACAATCTTCTGTGCTTCTTCTTCTTTCCTCCTCGTCCACCCCAAACTTCCTTCCTTGCATGATGACGACCTAACTAACTTCCACTAATTGGCGACCGGCGCTCAATGTGGTGCTCTCTGCAGACTTCTTCACCTTGTCGGACTCCTTCTCCAATGAGGAATACCATTGGCACGACCGACGGCATCAAGATCCTGCTCGGTCCGGTGCCCACGTTGTTCTTGATGAGGTTGAGCCCGTGTCCGCCGTACCGTGCTACGGTCACTCGGACTCGAAACTTGCCGTACACAGACGTAGGGTGCGTCCACACCCTGTACGTGCCACGAAGGTCTCCATCGGGGTCACCATAGCTGAAATACCCAGAATGCGCCGTCCTCATACCTCTTATCAATCAATCTCCTCGTGCATTGTGAACTGATCACGTTTTGAAAGCTGTGCAAAGAGCAACATTGCTTGGTCAATCGCGTCTTTTGGTCGGCTTTTGGCGCCCAACAGCAACAACAACCATAACAGCAACTTTATTATTATTGCTGTTGCATGAGCCACGCACCCCATAAGTGTCACACACGCAGAGTGAAGGCTGGCTGCTGATGGTGCTGTGGCCGTAACCATTTTTTCTATTCCGCCACGTGCGCTTGTATCCTATGCATGCACGCACGCCTGCTTGCATGTACACGGTCTCCGTGTACGTGGGCATGCTGAACTGCATGCTGAGCACAAGATTCATTCAAAGAAAAACAGACAATAGTTCTTTTGTGGGAGGCGAACCCGGGCGATCCATACACTTACGTGTGAGAATGTAGCACGCACTCTTTCTCTCTCTCAGCTCTTCTCTCTGCTCTTCTCTCTCGCTCTCTCATACCTTGTTTCTGTGTGTCCTTAGAGGCCGCCTTTCTTTTTTTTCCCTCCTTTTTCAGTCACTTTGCGACGCTCGATGATCGCTGACGGCGCCGGGGACGCAAAACCCCTGGGGATCCCAGTGGAACCGTCAGCAGGTGAGGGAGGCCCAAGACGCGGTTAATGGCAGCAACACCACAGTAGAGACGACCGAGGAAGGATCAGCCTCCGGCATCACTTCGAACCCACACCAACAACCCCCACCTTGGTACACGAGGAGGAGGCGACGGTCACTACTGCACCATCAGGTGAGCTCACATTTCGTCTCCGCCGAAACACAACCGTTGTTGTTCTTGCTGCTGCTGTTGCAGTCTGCTCATGACCTGCGCGGAAGACAGAAAAGAACCTTATGCAGGGGATTCCCCTGGCCTTGACTTGGCCTTAGCATTTCCTAAACCTCACTTCACGAATGCCACAATCTAGTGCTCCCATGTGAATTACATATGCAACAAGGTGGGAGCGAAATCACGATTCCCTCCAGATGCACTTTCCTTGATGAAATTGCCAGGGATGTGGCCACAACAGCTCGGGTAGCGCTTAAGCAATCGACTTACCTGTGGGGTTCTTAAGGCTCTCATCTTATGCATTTTATGAGTTTGTGTTGTTCTGCGCAAACTGCGCTGTGTTTGAAAGAAGCCTTCAGCACACACACCAGGGTGTGCTGTACTCTTCCTACTGTCATGTGGCGAGTGGCAGGATTAATTTCCATCCGCTGCTTTCATGCAGAGATTTCATTCGATTACTCTCTCACTGCAGTCACTCACGTTGTACATATGAGTGCCCGCATGGCTGCCGACCTTGAAGGCCTTCAAGGCCTCACCCTCTCAGAGCGCGCCCGCGCGTGCCCGTAGACCATATAGGAACGTACACACGGCGTGCTCATGTCGTAAATCGCACCTTTTAAGTTGTCACAGGGCTCCTTTTTTGGGGCGAAAAAAAAAGTGCCGAGGAAAAGACTTTACGTCTGCTTGGACCTGAATTTATATTCCCCTGGAGGAGGTCGAGGCTTCCTGACGCTTCGTCCACTTTATTTCTTCCCTCTTTCTCTCAGCAGTAATCTGTATTCGTAGCGTTGAGCCAAAGCCATTGCGGGGCCCGCTCAAAAGCCCTGGATCGAGCTTTTTTTTTTCAAGATGCTGTCAACACGAATGAGGCAGCACTTGGACAAGTACTAGAGAGACTCGTGGTACGTTGACTGCCAGATGTTGGCGTGGGCGGCAGCAACAACTAAGAGCTCTCTGTCCGCTTGATGGATGGACCGACGTACGCAGAGTGACGCATTTTCTCTCATTGAATCCACCGCACGCTTCAGGAAGTACCTCTTGGCTGAAACCGGTGACATGCAACTTGGTCAACGCCCTCTGGGGCATGACAGTTCCACCAAATCTCCCTATTGTCGAAACATACACGACTGAAACTTTCTCAAAGGATCCTGAGGGAGAAGAACCCTCTGGATCCCCCCACCCCCCATTTTTGGAAAGCTCGATGAGCTCGAGTATCCATTTCATCACTACTTCGTTCTTCCTGTCGTCCTTCCTGAGAATGTGGGGTTTTGGGGTAACCCCCCCCCCGGGGACGGCGAGGCTGTAGCACCTCAGAAAGTTTCAGCCGATTTAGGTAAAAACAACCTTTGAAAAAAGATGAAAAATGATGCATTGTGTCGCTTCGCCCTGGTTGCTGCAATTTGAGCACTCTAGCATCAAAATGGGCAGTCAAAAAGTTGAACTTGTGCACTTCCACTTTCTGAGCACCCCCCACCCAAATCGTCAGGTGCGTCTGACATCCGCTAGATCGAGCTGATTCCGAATGCGCATAAAGTTTTTTTTGGGGGGGGTGAAGTCAATTTTGGTTGAGGTCTCGACATTCGGGAACAGAAAAGACTTGGGTGAACGCTCGTGACCATGGACGAGGTCAACTGGTCACTTCATTCTCATACTGGAACTACTTCAAAGGTAGCGTGTAGGATCTGGTGACATTCTTGGGTGGAAGTTATGAATTGGTCACTCAGTGCCATAATGTTTTTCAAACAATTTCTAATGTTACGCAATGTCAACATCATAAAGAATCTCAGTTAGTCCATCTTTTAGTGACTCGTTTAAAATAGGCCAGGATTAACTTCTTCCTCTCGTTTTGTTTTCGAGGGAGCGAAAATGGTTTGAAATACCGATGGAACGGGCTCTAACCTGGGACTCGTGGGACTCCCAAGAGGCCTATCGGGTTCTCGGGCTCAGCCCGATTCCATCCCTATTTTTTAAAAGGAGCGAGCAAGTAACCGGTACTGCATGAAAGGTCAAAATTTTGGGAAATGTGACTGCGGCACCGTTTTTATGGGGCAGGAGGGCATTGCGACTGTTCTGAATTGAACGTTTTCTGCCTGCCTGGAAGGTGGCTGATATTGAGGGTAGACCATGCTGGAGGAGGATCCTTTGAACAATCAGCTTACCGACTTCCTAACAGGCGCTGAACGGCTAAGAGAAGTTAAAAAATAATGTGGTAATTCTCAGAAGGGGCCTGGCGGACACTCAATGAATAATGAACAACAAAATTCGCCTCAGCAGCCAAGGCAGGGACTGGACTCTCCCACAAAACTTTTAGGACAACAGGAATGGCCCAAGGGACCTTTAGGAATAGGATAATGGTAGAACGATGCGACTACGAGCCCACCATTGACAACATGCGGAGGAAGCAGGATCTTGTTCAAGTTCCCCGCAGTTGCGCAGATGAACGACTACAGTGTGGCACAGCAAGTTGCGTCCTCTCTGCCAAACTTCTGACTGGATCTCTAACACTAGTTTTCAGCTGCACGATGTCCACTCTATTATGATTTCAAGACATCCATCTACTCGGGGAACTTGTTCTTGTCCAATTAGGTGACGCACACCAATGTTAGGGATGCAACTTTAACGTCTTGTAGCCTGTCTCGACTTGGTTGAAGCAAATGTTCAGGGTCTCTGTCAGAAAAGTTGAGTGCGGGCGTTCACTTGGCGGTTGCTTTCACTAGTGGCTGGCAAACTCCAACCTGTGATTGCTTTCTCTGGGGTGGCCATTTTTTGGCAGTGCGGAGTTGCACCCGACACCAACCTTTTCTCATCTTGGGCGGAAAAAGTCCTCCGTCTCAAGTCCCGTCACTCTACTTCGACGCGGTATGCTGAAGGGTGGCCAGAACTTTCCGAGTCGTCGGAAAAAAAAAGCACATGGACAGCCTGTATATTGATAGACTATTGCAATGTCATGGCCTCGAGCTGAGGCCGCCCATGCCTCACGTGCTGCATGATCTGCTCCGCCAGATTGCAAACACAGATCATTGAGGAAGGTTTCGTCAGAGTAAGACGACATGGAGCTCTTGAGGATGGCACTTACGTCGTCAACTTTGGGACTGCAAATTCACGGACGAGAAGGAAAAATGATCAAGTGGAAGAAAAACTATGGACACTGAATGTGCGAACGCGATAAGAAAGAGGAGAGACCATGCAGATGTGCTCAGCTACACAACCTTAAAGTCCTGCAATCAGTTGAAGGGTCGGGTAAAAGGCTGTAAGGCTTGACTTTGAATAGTTAGGCAACGAAACAATTTTTGAACAAGTTGTTGTTGAGTAGCTACCTTTCATTTGATTTGTTTGAACAATTTGAATAATCTTTTAGAGCTTGTTTTCCCGGGGCAGCGAGGGTTGAGGCACTGTGTGTCTGATTGGAACGCCCAAAACCAAACTGTCGTTGCGACCATTCAAAAGGGGTTCTCAGTTTTGGAGAGAACTGGGGAATGCCCCAGTTGTGTGGAAAAGGTACAGCGAGCTCCTCTGGTCCCTGCCACGCAGCTCCACTGAGGCAGAGTCAAGCTTCAGCTCCATGGGCGTGTTTGTCACAAAGCTAAGATTGTATGTAGGAGATATCGCTGTAGACACTTTGTGCTTTCCGTGATCTTATTGATAAGATCAAGATCAAGACTCTTTTGAGTTCAAATCAAGGGGTCTTTTTTGGTCTCGGGATTATTCGAACAATGTTCGATAGGGAGACTTTTCTGTCATTGTACGATTTTACAGAATATTCGAACAAAAGGCAAGTCTCACGCAGTAGCAAAGGACAGTCAACTCCAGAGGATGCTGACATCAGAGCGACTGCCAGTATTTGACATGTTGACTGTTTGATGTGGATAATTGTACAGTGGCGGCAGAAGAAGGACCCTTCCAAGTCCGGAGAAACAGAAAGTTACAGCAAGAAAAAAGTAACATCATTTCACGGAAAGTACACTGTGTGTCCAAAGATGTAGCTTGCGATGGACAAAATAACGTTATGTCATGGACTGCTTACGCCACCGCACTGTTTTAGAACGGGTCATGTAGGTATCAGCGGTGTATGACGGAATTTGTGCACGTGAATCAAGCCTTGATCATTCTTCTTCACACATGCCGACGCCGCCCTCCAGGTGGGCAGAGCAATCAGGCTGAAGGTCGGCACCAAGACTAGATACGTGGCTGTCACGCAGAACTCAGCGGCGATTCACACGACACTGCGAAAAATGCCCACGCAATTCGTCAGCTACCACTGCACTGTCAGGTCGTGCCGAGAACTCTTTTTCCGGGGTGTTTGGAACAGATTTTCAGCAGCCGCGTAAATACTGCTAACCACGAAGTTTGGCCTCTGGCTGGCAGACTAATGTAACTATTGTTTGCTTAAAAACTGATTCAGGATGGAAGTTGCAGAGCAGCGCATCAGACACTGTACGAGCTTGCGCCGTGAGTGGTGAGGGAGCCTCCAAGGCTCGGGACTGCCGGTAATGGCTTGAGGGATCAGATGATCTTGACATCACTGGCTCTGGATGTCCGCCCTCCCCCGCCCGGCCTACGGAAGGCTGCAAGTGGAAGGAGTCCTGGTGCAGCTATGGAAGATCAAGCTGCAGACGTCAGTTCCTCATAGTCAGTGCGTTATCATTGACGAGACCCAGGGATTGGTCTTCTCTCAATTCGGCAAGTGGATTCCTCATGAGCTGAGTGAACACCACTGAAGAGGATCAGGCATCAACATCTGCTCTGCTCTTCATTCTAGCGTTTGTCACAAAATCAGACAATCACTGCTCAAGTCTTCTGGGAACAACTCACTCGACTGCAACGAAAGCTCGGAGGAAAAAAAGATGTCCTCTAGTCAATCGGAAGAGGGTCCTTTTTCATCATGACAATGCCAAACTTCGTAGTGCCAAAATTAAGGCTGAGGAACTTTGGCTGTAAGAAGCTTCCATATTCTGAAGATGCCCTCCTCCCATTGCCACTTGTTTTAGAAGTCTGCAAAGCTATGTCGCTAAAAACAAGAACCCCAGCATAATTCATTAAGGCACTTGCATGACTTTTTTGCCTCTAAACCTTAACAAAAATTGCATCGTGAAGCTGTCTCAGTGTTGGGAGGACGCTGTTGATGCCGTTGGAGAATGCGCAGTCAATGAAACTCATGTGTAGCTGGCATTTTGTGACACTGCGAAATGTAGAACCACCAACGACGTTTCCAACGGGATGGCCTGATATATGGCAAAGGCTTCTTGCGCATTGAACAACCCTTAGCCATTAAGAGAGGACAAACATAAAAAAGCAGAGCAGTGCAGATAAATAACATGACCAATAATCAATTCCCTGAACAAAGGAACAGTGGATGCTGTTGGCTACCTTACCACACATCTGGATAATTGAAAAGAAGGCAATTACTGGAGTCGCACACACGAAATATCACGTACCGGGTGGTGCAGACTTGTCCAGTGGCTCATGTACTGTTTCCAAGTCTGTCAAAGTCAAGGTTGCCACAACGTTGTTGCCACGCGGGGCACTGGGGGACAAGGGTGAATCTCGACGTGAAAGTCGTCGCAGGTGCTCCAGGCTGGCTGCCACGTGACCAACTCAGGTCTGGTGAGGTCAGGTCAATCCATGCGAGGCCGAAAACGTCCCCCAACTTGCTTGGCAGAAAATAAAGTCCGAGGTGGTGGGTCCATGTAACCTCACGCAATGGGCTGAACGGGATGGCCTGAAACATCTTAAACTTTAGGAGGCACATTTGTGTGAAAGAATGAACAGTTTGTGCTGAAACTTGGGCTGAGAATCCGGCAATGGCTAAACAACGTGATGTCTTGTCCACACCTCAAAGAAGGCTTTCATCCTGGAGATCTCATTCTGCCTGAGATGAGCTTCGAGGATGATAGAGTAAAAGCACTGCCTTCTTTCTCTCAGGGCAGAAAAATGCACAAAAAAGCGCAGGAGATTGCATCGTCAGTATTTACAAAAGTGAAGCCAAGACGAAATGCCTTCAGGGTGTCACCACTTTTTTTTATGTTATTGTTGAGAAACCTTCAGGGAAAGCCCCGGAGAAGTTTTATGTTCCTTGATCGTCCCCGTCGGACACTATTGACATTTTGCGCTGGCCACTTTGACTAGGGACAGCAGCTCCTTGCTTGTGGTGGGCTAAATGTGGAGTGGATGCATTGGAACCACGACTACGTATTTTAAAGCTGGCCAACTTGTGGCAAATCTCCCGGGCTGGAGGAAAACAGGCTGGAGACTCTCAAATGCGCCGACCAGCATTTCGTGGGCGGCCTCGGCAACGTGTGCGCGGACAAGCCGCGATGCTCAGGTTGACCAGGCAATATGAGCGCTGTCTGACAAAGTATGACTGAAGATCATGCGCAGGCGAGCAACATCATCAGTAGCATCCCTTTTCTTATGCTTTCACTTCTGCAACCACCGACAAGTAATTTCGCTGGCTTCTTGAGTTCCCGCACGTGATCCATGGCAACTCTAACTACAGAAAAGTAACCGACTTGAGTAAGCATTGGAGTCCGATGTCACCAACAACGTTCACCAACAACGTTCTACATCTTCACCCCACTTTCACCGTCAAGAAATCCTTGTAGCAAATACAGAATCTGACGCCTTAAGGAAATCCGAATTTCGGATTTGGCCAAGTGACGCTTCGGTCCTTGAGGTTCATCGCACAGCACTTTTTTCTAATCAGCTGCATTTCGTCACAGACGACTCTAGCAGCAATTGTCCGATGCAAAGACAAGACACACGTCTCAAAATTAGTGCTGTTTTGCAAACGTTTTGCTCTACTGACCGGGAGTGTCAAAACGAAATTAATCAAGTGCTGATTTTTTGGCATTTTTCTACTCAACATCTTGGTTTTGAGGACTTTGATTTGGCAGTGTGGTCACAACACCACTTTTCTGAAAGGCGGAATCAGAATTTGAAACCTGACGTGATGGCTCTTAAAAATTTGAATCCATCAGATTCGGATGTTGAGGTAGCTGACCAAAAGTTATGGCCAGAAAATTGGTCGACTTGGTCTACAAGAGCACCTGAGCAGGAAATAAGACTCTTTGCACAAGAGAGCCGGGGGGGGATATCATGGTGGTCAGATCTCATTTGGGTCTTGATTTGGGCATTGCTAAGAAAGATTCAGGAGTAGGAAGTTCGAGAGGATCGCAAGTGTCTGGATGTTTAGAACAAAAATTGATTGGGGGATTACTTGCCATTTTCGGGCCTTTCTCTTGATGCTGAGAAAATGACGCCCAACCAGTTTACATCCCGAGGGCGAGAGCAAGAGAGAGTTGGCGCATTGAAGTGATCACTACACTGTATTATCAGCTCTTTGGGCTGACTGGGCAGCAGGGGCTGGACCACCGGAATGGCTGGACTCCACAGGCGGGACCCAAGTAGTGAGTAGCGCACAGTGCTGCCCACTCTTTGGGCTGAATGGGCTACCCTGTGCTGAGCTGAGATAGTGACATTGGCCTTGCGACAACAAGTATATGTCTGAAGGGGTGGTATTCACAAAGCCCTGGCGTCAAACTTCAAATTTGCCTCCTTGCAAGGACCTTAATTGCCCTTTGATGGCCTTCGGGCAGTTTGATTACCCGAGGCTTCACCTCGGGAAATCATATCTACCCGAAGGTCTTCAAGCCCCTGTGGGACAATGAAGTGCCACTGTTCAGGGAGAGAATATATGTTCTTAATGTTAAAGCATTTTTTTTCTTTTTGGGAATACATTCAATTTTTACTTTAAGTGTAGTCGGGAAAAAGTTTGGGACAATTTAGCCCCGAAGCTGGGTTGTATTGTGGTCGCGAGCTTAAGAGAGCGAGAGCAGCAGCTTGTCTCATTCCTGGTGTTGCAAAGCTTGTGAAGTAAATTTTAGCTAAATTAAAAGTTGCATAGCCATAATGTGCAGTATATTATCCCCGTATTGACTAAGGTTTTGCTGTGCCTTTGTCCTTGTGTATATTGTCCTGGGGTTTCCGCCCTCCGACAATAAACACTTGGCCTCGGACAGGCAAAAAAAACCCTCGGAAAACTGATAGTTCTACAATAGGGGCCGGCGATATAGCGTTGATATTGAGTTTCCGTAATACTTCAAAATTAATATGTAAGAACACACCCTCCGCCAAAGAAATCAATATAGAAAAGCCCTGCTTGAAAAGAAGCTACCCATTTTCGATATAGCCCCGCACACTATGCATAGTGCATCCGAGCTTTAACGTGGTTCAGGTGGTGCCTGAAGCATGATCATTGTTGCGATGCGCACGATCAAGTTGCCATCAGGGAAATTGCGATATTTACGCAAGCTTTTGCGAGCTTTGTCTTCTCATCTAGCTGAGTACTGACATTCCTGAATCACTTTCTCCCCTCCCTTCTTTGCTTAGACTTTCTTTTTCCCCAGCCATTTTTATTGAAGAGTCCTCACGTAGACTCACGTGATACGCGCGGAGCGTATGTACGTAGGCCTATGTAGGCCTATTCCCGCGGTATGGTACTGCCACTACTACAAGGAGGCCTCTCGACGTAATGTGCGTACTGGGAGAGGTGCCAGTGCACAAGTTTCTTTTCCCCGCTCTCCCGCCCCCTCAAGAGACAGATGGTTCACATGAGGTAGAGTGGAATATCCCACAAGGTAGACCAAAGAGATGAAAAAGAAGCTCACTCTGCACGTGCCTAAGTTGCCACACTCATTCCCTCATGCACGAACCAAGCACTGCCTCCAACTACAGTGGACCCCTGTTATCTCGTCCACCAACGGGCCTAGCTGCGGATGCATCCGGGCCACGGACAGACCCGGCCTGGCTGCCGATGCATCCGGGCCACGTGTGCATGGTGAACGGGAATGCTCACAGCCGCAAGTGGACGATATAAGCGGGCCCCGGTGTACTCGGATGTCAAAAAATTCAAGCTCGAGATTTATGCAAGCAGTCGAGATTCGAATTCGAATTCGCCTTTGGATAGTGGCGCCCTGATTCGAGTGTAGACAACGTCTACTTTCTCGCCTGTCGACTACACTTTGGACTCAACACTAATGCCAACACTTACATCAATAATACCTTTACAAATGTACAGAGATGAGGCAACAGTGCCAGTAAGAACTTTTGATTTAAAGTGCTTCAAAGAGCGAGAATGCAACAAGGACTCTCATCTGGAATTCCCATTTGAAACATCGAGTTTGGACATTTGGACATTGAACTTTAACCAGGGGATTTGAAAACTGACAAGTTGCTAAAAAAAAAAACCACCCAAACTATGAAAAATTGAGTACAAGCGAGGTGAAACTCGAATTTTTCCAGTTCGGGCAAACCCGATTTGGAGGCACCAGAACAATCTGTATAGAAAGCAAGACAGGGAAAAAGGAAAAAAAACCGAGTAGGACAAATTTTGCCTCACAATGTGGGGTTCGGTTTTTTCTTTTCTTTTTTTTTTGACACACACTTAAGGGCAGTACTTTCGGACTTGCCGTTCTTCTAAAAATCTGGCGTCTTCTCCCGAAGCGCAGACTGTACCGAAGAGAACAACGTGGGCAATAGATGAGGCTCCGTTGACCATTAGTTATGCCTCATACTGTACTCTGTGAGGGGGCCAGAAACCTGATTTTTTAGGCGAATCGCTCATTCTTCCGGCCTCTGATGATGGATGACCATGGAAGGACATAAGTGTACTTCCCTTTGGAGAAGTACCAAGAGTGCACCAGTACAGCGTGAGGTAAAACTGGTGGTCAATGGAGCCTCTTTGCATTGTCTGCAATGTCCTGCTTCTGGCCGAGACTGAAGCAGGACATTGCAGACCAGATTTTTAGGTGAGTCACTTGTTTCTTCCTCGGCCCTGCCCTTGGCCAGAGAGCAGTGTGTGGTGCACCTAAAACATCGGTCTCCGGCAACCCGGCACGAGGCAAACGTTGCGCCTCAATGGGTCCTCCGGCCCACGATGTTGCCCGTGCGTCCTGAGGGACAGCCAGACATCGAGGTCAACCACACCATTTCCCACTCTCCAGCCATCATCAGGGCCAGGAAAAACATGTGAATCACCTAAAAAATACGTCCTCTTCAGCGAAGACTCCGCCCATAGTAAGCAGAGACTCCATCGGCCATCACTTTGCCTCACTCTGTTGGCAGAGGCCACAACTTTTGGGTGAATCGCGCACTTTTCCGCTCTCTCGTGATAGCACGATTTTAAATGGAAAAAAAGATCCACGACCATTTCCAATCGCTGCATTTTTTACTGTGCCAACCACGATGGAAGATGTGGGAGCAGCTGAGAAGCGAGACAGGATGAGGAAGCCACTTTCTTTTCTTGGGTTTTTTGGTGAAAAAAACATCGGCTGAGACTCCCCAGAGATGCAGAAAAGCAGTAGCAGCAATTTTGCAGGGAACTTTGGGAGGGGAAAACGCGCGAGGTCCTTTAAAATGAGAGAAACTGGCTAACTGACTGGCGAGACGTCCTTTTTCGCAGTTGCTGTTGCTGCTGCTGCTGCTGCTGCTGCTGCTGTTGTTGTTGCTGCTGACTGACTGGCGAGACGCCCTTTTTCGCAGTTGCTGTTGCTGCTGCTGCTGTTGTTGTTACTGCGTGAGAAGCAAACTTTCCAACGTTGAGGCCTCCTTGGCAAGATGCATTCTCGCCAGGGAGGAGAGGAAAGTTTGGCCGTGGGGAAAAAGAATCCGAATCAACTTGGTCAGCGATTGTGTTTTCTCCTTGTCCTTCTCATTGGTGTCGCCCTCACCCTCTTTGTGCTACTCAGTAGTGTCGTGCTTGTTGTTGGCCTCTGGAAAGACGTCTGTTTCTTTTCTCTCCCATCCAACTGGGAGCATGAATAATTTAGGTCTATTCTTAGGAATTTGGCTTTTCTTTTCTTTCAGCTATGCCTTACTTCCATCACTTCCTGTTCGAGTCTCTGGTGAACAATAAGTGCAACGCCAACGTCGCGGCCAACCAGCAGAGGCCCAACAACAACAGTAAGAGCGCGTCCGCTAACCTCTGCGTGGTTTTGAGCTTCCCCTCAATTTTTGACGCGATTTTTGCCATTCCAAACGTATATTCGAATTTCCCGCCATGACATGTTCTGGTCTTGAAGGCCAGCAGCCAGTCCAGTGAAACGTGACTCGATGTAGACAAAGTTGTTCCAGCTGTAATTTCCAGTTTGGATTAAAGTCGAATTGGAAACTTGAAAATTTCTGTCTTTGAAAAACTGACATTTCTGAAAATTCGAGCACAGTAGACTCCGACTGTAGGGACTCCCGCGGGTCCTACAGTGACAGTGGTCCAGCCGACCACTGTCACTGTATGTCGAGTCTGCTGTCGTCACTCGAGCATACACTATAAAAATAACCTTCCAAATATATAGCTATGAAAAAGGGATGTTACTTAAGCCGAGTCCTATGTTCTTGGAAACACCAAATGTACAGCTGGGCTAAAAGGACTCATAAGTTGGTCACTCATTGAGTCTCTGTCACTTGACACACACATTTTGGACCATTTTTTGGTGCTCACGGCTTTCTGCAATCATCGTTACCACGTCTTTTTTAGTGTCTGACTCAGACGCTATCGTGAATGAATGTGAAAAATTGTGCAAATCTCGACGTGTTGCGAGTACTTTCGAGCCTCACTGTGAGTAGGTAGGTGCACACAAACACACAGCTGAGCAGAAATGGTGGAGCCATCAATTTCTCGAGCCACAAGCTGAGCTCGAGTCCGAAGTGATACTTTGCTTAACTAACTAACTGTAGACCAAATTAGCACAGAAGAATATAGAGTTTGAGCACTAAAAAGAGTGCGACTGTGCTGAGGCCACAAAGGACTCTTGGTGGTGGTGGGAAAGACCACGAAAAAGTGACTCATTTCGACAGCAACGCTCAAATGCACGAACCTTTGAGCAACGTTGACTTGAAAAATCACGACTGCCAATGTCGATATTCCTGGCAAGACTCTTGTTCGAATGCATTGCAGCCAGTAAAGAAAACATATCGAAGGTCGATGTCACTGCGATTAGCTCAGCTTCGACACTGATCAATCAAGTTGTGATGGTTCAGGCAGAAATAATCGGTAACTTTTTCTTTGAACCTGTGCTTCTCTTTTGGAGCTTCTTCCCCATATGTATTCCCCATTGATGCCTCAGCCTGGAGCTACTCTCCAGATCAGTTCATTCCCAGCAAATCCCCGCACAGCCATGAGATATGCACGCAAATTTGCACGTGGAGTCCAACTAGACTGGCTAGAGTAAGAGTCCAACTAGACTGGCTAGAGTAAGAGTCCAACTAGACTGGCTAGAGTAAGAGTCCAACTAGACTGGCTAGAGTAAGAGTC
>JAAUXU010058795.1_pt1 | contig 40426 bp, 38 predicted proteins | sample 7278151 | NCBI WGS metagenome assembly JAAUXU01 (sample SAMN14350113, study PRJNA611818) | marine sediment metagenome | isolation source: surface marine sediment (1.8m) | place: French Polynesia: Moorea | collected 2018-08
AATAAGAAGAATCCGGTTTAGAGAACACCATGAATAAGAAGAATCCGGTTTAGAGAACACCATGAATAAGAAGAATCCGGTTTAGAGAACACCATGAATAAGAAGAATCCGCATGTAGGAACACTCGAAGCCACTTATAAGAACGATTTTCATCCACAATTAAAAGAGTAGAAACCCGCGTAATTTTGAGAACTTCACGATCTAAATTTGAGTAATACGATTTTGGACTTTTGTTAATTTGACTTTTGTTAAATTGAAGGCAACTACATCAGCTTCTTTCACTCTTCGAGGCAAAATGACTTTATGAGCCTTGTCTTAAGGCTCTAAGTACACGATTACACTTTTAAGTTTCTTGTGTTGTTGATTCTTATGAACAAGGTCAGGCCGCTTATAAGATCGTTTTATCCCAGAACGGATAGTGTTCTTATAAGTGGCTTCTACCATATGAGCAGTTCTGGTTCTTCATTCACATTAAATTGTGAGGGATCATTTTTACACCTGCCCAGAACAAGTGAATCAGCAGAGGCAAGGCCGATTGGACACCCGTCTGCATGATCTACAATCAACGTAATTTGTGTTGTATTATGAAGACATATTGACTGAAGCCTTGCGTCATGGAGTATTTCACATCCAGTTCAAGATATGTTTAAATGAAGTTTTTGACCATTTGTCTTATTGTTTCCGCCCCACCTTGTACAAGGTCGAAGTTTGTACGTCATCGTCATGGTGACCTGTCGTAATTGCCCGCTGTAGCCGTACTATGATACCTAGCCCTAGCCCGTAGCGCAACTTTTAAGCCTGTTTTTTTTAAGTCTGCTTTGACTTAGCCCGAATTCTAGAGAACGAAAGACTGGTATTTCAACTAGTCTCCTTTTCCTAGTTAACTTCATTTGTCATGCGTCATTAGCTCATCAATGCTCAGACATCGCGATACATTAATAAGACGGACGTAAAGTATACCCTACTTAGAGAGAAAAGAACATAACGTTAGGTAAGAGTTCCAACTCTTTTATTACAACTGTCTGTTTATGCTTAACTGAACATGTGGCACCTTTGTCAGTTGGTTGCTGACACCTTGTTGCCACCACTTTCTTGAAGGCACACCATTGGAGGACTTATCTTCAGGCACTTCAAGCTCAAGTTGTGGTGAACAGAACATAGTCAATCTGTCAGCCAGAAGGGACACTTCTACGGGTCCGTTTAGCTCAACTTTCTCATCATCCAATGAAAAAAAAATTTCTTCTTTGTCGTCCAAGCACTTGGGAGATGGAGTGAATTTCACCGACTTAGCAGAAAACATTCTCCAGCCACTTCCTCCGCCAGCGTCTTCCCCCTGTTCCCTTCTGTAGCCCTGAGAGATGAAGTCCCACAAGTCCAACTGCTCAGGACCCAAGATCACGTCGAGTTCCTTACATGTAGTCTTGTTGCCCAGACAATTTTGTAACCGTGGAGCAGCAAAACTCATCTGGACACCTTTGAAACCAGGCAGGTGCTTCCAGGCGACCTCGCATCGGCTTTCTGCCTTGGAGCTCTCAGGGGAAGGTTTGTTACTCCTCGGCCAGAAGAAGTCTAACCAGCTGTGACCGCCCTGGGTTACTTTTTCAGACTGCTCCTCCTTTACTTGATCACATTCCACTTCCACTCCATAGTCAATGTTACCATCACAGTGCCAGAGAATTTCCTTAGCAGCAGTGGTGTAGGCAAAGAAATATCCCAAGGCCTTCTTCAGCGGACCAAAGTACCAGTAATTGGGCATCCGTTCGCGGGCATCTCTAAAGGCACCCAACTCAACATCCATTAATCCAAAGATCTTCTTGCCACCGAATGGAGAATCTTCAGAAAGGTTTTCCACCTGCAAGCATTACAAATTGCAGAGGGCATCTGTCATGGACAGACTTGATTGTGTCTCAACACACATTCGCACCTGTAACACATCCACTGGTCGGCATATTCGCTTGACACAGGAGAGGGCAGATCGCGCCATCAACTCCACATCTGAGAGCTCAGTGGAAATGTCAGGGAAGAGTGACCTAAGAAAGCAGATGTGTTGCCATAACGAGCACATTGCTGAAAGCAGCCTGGGAAATACCTTGCCAGTCTATTTCTCTTTCCCACCGGCAGTACTCCCAAAGGCAAGGTGGTCCTCAGCTTTTTGGCATCCTCTCTTCGCATGAACCCTGTGACCGCCTCCATCACCGTTCCATCTCCTCCAGCGACCAGTACAGCATCAGAATCCTTCATGACCTCCAGGATTCCCTTGGCCTGTCCCTCGCCTTCAGTTCTCACAACGCTCACCTATCATAATGAGTGCTACAGATAAGGTCAACGCGGGCTAAAACTGTATTTACCTTCAGACCAGCAAGATGCAGAATAGGAGCACAGTATTTCTCGTACTTCTTTCTGCCGTCACCCTTGGATGCGGCCGGGTTGAGCACAACTGTGACAGCGTAGGCGGCTGCGTCCGGGGGCATCGTTACTCGGCCGTAAACCGCTGCCTCCTCGCAAAGCTGACGCATCAACCTCCGCTCCAAGTACTTGACCCGACCGCGGTCGGCCGCATAGCATCCGACGGCAGTGAAAAACACAGTCTTCTTCCAGTGCGTTCTGAGGGTGGTCAGGACCTTCGCCATGTTGAAGTAAGCCTTCTTGATTCACGGACGTTGATGTTTGCGTTTTGTTTGTCTTTTTGTGAACTGCTGTCTTGAGGGCACTGTCTAATCTTGATTCAGTAACTTTGGCCGTCAGCCATCTTGACAAGGTAAGCACGACGGAGGCTTGGAGCGTGAGGTCCTTGAAGGCCGACCTGAGTCAGACCCCTAAGCTAAAGATTTTGAAGATTACTAAAGCCAGACTGGTGCTATTTTACCAGGTGGTACCGACCTATTCCGAGCAGTGTTTAGTACAGCATGGAGCTAACCTGAGCCTAACGTAATAACCTAATGAAAAAACACAGTCGCCCGCGTCTTCGCTCAAAATGGGTCGAGACCATTGGGTGAAATAGCACCACTTGACCAAGTCAAGCCTGGCGTCGATCTGAAAACCCCGTTCCTGTTGTAAGGTCGTGAGAGCATCAACCTTGCAGGAGAAAAGTCTCCCAACTTGAAGGTGCGGTCCCTCTCTTACCTGTTGCTGCCGCCAATACGATCCCTGCGTGCCTCATCTTGGTCCCTCCGGGATTGGCTTCGAACTCTCTGGCGAGCTCTTCGCACTCGGCGCAAGACTTGCTGGGGTTCGAAGGCAACATGGCCGACCAAGTAGAAAAACAAAAGTCAGCGTTGAGGCTTGTTTACTTTGTCAGCTGTTTCCCTTCTTCCCTTCATTGCCGGCCCCATGAACGACCAGACCTAACATTACATGCATACGTTATCTTCATACCCAAGATTAGGACCAAACCAGACACTACTGTAAGGAATGATCATGATTTTGAACGATCCAGGCTTTTTTAATCGTGATCCTCGATTTGATCCAGTTAGAAAAAAATCCACAGTTCGGTCCAGCTTGTAAAAGGGATCGCCGATCCAACCTCAGTCAGTCAGCTCATTTCCTCTCTCGCTATCCGAGTTGTGCGGTCGGCCTTGACGATCCAAGAGTTTGGCCTTATGGCCACGGATGAGTAGTAGAGACATCTCAACATTGGCTTGGTGTGTCGGTGAATTCCTCCCCTCGCACGGCAAAGATGACGAGGAGATCGTCACGCAAGTAATCAATTCCGAGATCCAAGACCGGGCGTGCAAATACTGTGGGTATCCTGGCATGGAAATTCTCGCAAGTCTTCATGGAACATCATGCAAAATCTAAGACCATAAGGGTGTAGAATCACTGAGAGACAAAACACCTGGTGAAGGACTCCTCGAACCTACCCCAAACGGACAAAATGTGCATCAGACAGGTAGGGTGTAGACAACCAAGGACTGAAGAAAGGTGCCGTCCTGAACTGTGGGGAAGACGAGGGGCGGAAACTACGACGGAAGTTCGCCCTTTGATAAGAAGGAAACTCGGAGGCTTCATTTCACCAATGAAATTCGGAACGAGACCAAATGATAGATTTCCTTAGCTTCCCATCTGCTAGGATCATGCGTACGACTGGGACGGTGCTACTTTCAGGACACTTTAATGCAACTAAACATTAGGTTGAAGTAACATTCCATAGCTTACTTATAAATTGAGACTTTAAGTTTAGTTACCTAAACCCGGGCACCAGCCGTCCTTTCTTGGCTGCCTTCTTTAACTTTGTCTTCTTTACGTTGTCCTTTCTGGTTTTGATGTTGTCAGTCCTCTTCTGTTGTCTGGCCTGTTTTTTATTTTCCACCTGTTCCTTGCGGTCTTCCCACTTCTTCTTCGAGGACTTCTTCTTTTGCTCAAGCTTTTTGATCGATTTCTTGAGCAATCCGACGTCGTCCTTGACCTTCACCCCTTCGGCCTTGTCCAGCGCGGTCTTCCACGCTGCTTTCTCCTCGAGTTTCTGAACTCTCTCGGTCTTACCTGAAAGAGAAAAGGTTAAAGGACTGCCTAAAGGAGTGAACGCTTTGACGTGAATTCTCTTACCCAATGCTTCAAGCGACTGAACTTTTTCCTTGTGTTTCTTTATCTTTTGTAGAGCACTCTTGGGATCAAGATTTTTCTTCATCTCTGCCGGGCCGGCTCCGCTGGTCTCCTCGGAGGTGAAGTCAAACTTGGAAAAGACCACCTTGCCGTCGTTGTTGTACACTTTCTTGGTGGTTGCCGGCTTTGCAGTATGGATTCCGTTAACAGCTTTCGTTTGTTTAATAAGATTCTTCTTCTGTAGTCTTTTGACCTCTTTGGCCTTTTGCTTTCTCTCCTTCTTGCTCAGCTTCGCCTTAACCTTGACCTTAGTTTCGCCTTTCATACCTAAAGACACAAAGACATTGCATTGAACAATGCACAGTAAGACTACCTGTCTATTACCTCTCAGCTCAGTCATCTTCTGCCTTAGCCTCTCGTGCAGCTCGTCCACCGTTTGCACCCTCGTCGTCTGGCCGAACAGCTTTCGCCTGGCTTCTTCATTCGATTCGCCCTCCGCCAACTCGTTGTCCTCGTTCGTCTTGTGCTTTGGGACGTACATAAGCGAGACGATCGAGTCGACGAAGCCGTTCTCGTCAGCCAGACGCTTTCTCAACTCCTCGTCCGAAGTCTTCCTTTTTTTGGACTTGGCCGAATCTTCATTTACGGCTTTCCTCTTGGAGATCTTTCGGTCCTTCTTGGGCTGCGGTGCGCCGGACGCCATCACCCCGTTCATGGTGCCCTTTTTCATTCACTTGCTCCTCTCCACGTGCGCCCCCTACCACCAACAGCAGCTGCTGCTACGAGGAACCACGATCACGTCCTCCTTGCCCAGCTCGAGCTGAATGTTTTTTGTTGACAAACACTGATTGCAGAGTTGCCATGAACTTAGAGAAAACCAATACGTTATCACGCGTAACATCATAATCCAAAATCCAATAACTATCGTAAAGCGTAGGGTCGTCGTCTTGTGAAGCTATAAGTTATAACGAACTGTAAGCGAAAGAAGACGTCGTCGATGTCAACAGACAGCTCAGTTTACACCACCTGGCAGCTCCTGCTCGTTGCTGCCGGCGGCGGTCAAAGATGGCCCCGGAGTGCAGCCAAAGAGCGCGTTCTTACAAATGTCAGCTGCTTTTTCACTTTATTTAGCGGAAAAAATGCGCGAAACCCCAACTTTTCCGGTCTTATTTTCACTTGCAGCTTTCAAGCTGTAACATTTTCCCCGAGGCCGTGAAGATCAGTTCAGAGTGGAGTGAGTGACACAGCAATTGCTACTCGTTTTTTGTCTGGCCTCCAGAGCCCCCGTCAGATGGCGCCTTGATGCTGCTCCTGTTTGTCGAGGGCTTCACAAACGATTTTGTTTGGCTCTATCTTCTCTGGCTTCACCCACCGTAACTAAGCAGTGAATAAATCCGGCGTCAACGATTTATGCTTGTTGCGTTTTTCGGTCGAAAACCTGCTTCACTTCAAACAGGTTAGTTCAGGCTGTATTTCATTCGATAGTGGTGCATCGGGCTGAGCATGCGCGGGCCTGTCTGGTCTGTTTCTTGGCCCCGGTTCCAGACTGTGGGTGTCGGGGCCACGTTACAGTACAGTCTGGGTACATTAGAACAGGCACGTGGTAAAAGTTTGCACTTTCAGGGGTCCCGGAACATTGGAACAGGTCATTTTTCTTCGGGGGTGAAACTTTGATCAATATGAAGCCCTTTTCAGGGACTGTCACGTTGCCGGCCCCAAAATGCATTTGCGCCAGGTACTGTACCAATCATGGCTTGATGGCGGCGGTTTCAGGTGGTGATGGCTTTCAAATGGAGAAGGCCAAGCAAAGCCATCCCAGGCTTTGGGGCATACGAAAAAGTTGGGCTCTGAGGGTCAAATGGACCTCCGTGATGTCCAAGTGCGCCAGGGGCGTCCAACCGCATATTGCAAGTTTTGCCTCAAAGCTAGGGTCAATCTAAGCTTGGGTCTCAGGCTTGACTTGATTGTCCGGCTGGGTCAAACGATGGTTATTGAGCTTGGCTTCACCTGAGTCTCGACCCATCACCAGTGCCAACAGACTTAGTCGCTCCTGCATGTGCGGCCTTATAATTAGGAGAGAACTACGCAACCCTGACGAGATCCTTCCCCTTCTTGTCCTCCAGACAGTGACGAGTGCAAAGTCTGCCCCACGGGCGCCGGGAAGGTCAAGAAAATGCCCTGCGCGAAAGTGGCCTCTTTCGATCAACTGCTTTGGAACTGCTCCTAATGAGTCGGCAGATCCTTCTGCTCAAGGCCGATGAAAGCGGCGGTGGGGGTGATACTTACCAGAATGTGTTCTCCTCTGCCGGCTTCACTACCTTCTTTGTACCGGTACTTGACTTCGCCTTCGTCAACTCTGACGCGCTTGGGCGCGCTCTCCTTGACCGCGGCCGCTACTGGGCACTTGCGCTGACCTCGCCGCGAGCCGTGGAGGCGGTGGCTAAGGTAGTCAAAGAAGCCCCCCAGGTGGTGGATCCGTGGAAGGACGCCGATGTCTTCGTGGTGGGCCGCAGGTCGGCAGAGAAGATAGAGCGTCAATTGGGATGGAAGGAGAACGTGATCGTTGGGTCCGGAGACTCGACCGCGCTGGGCGAGATGATCGTGAACGCGAAAACTCCGGCTAAGTCGTCTAGGTCGAAGATCCTTTTCCCTTGCGGCGACCTGAGGCGCGATGGCTTGCCGATGACTTTGGCCGCCGCCAATCTGAGCGTGGAGGAGATCACGGTTTACGAGACAAGAGGCCGAGTTGGCCTTGAAGCCGATTTGGAGAGAGTTTCGGAGAAGCAGTTAGATGTTGTCGTATTCTTCAGCCCCAGCGGGGTGAGGATCGCTCTGCCCAAGCTCAGGGACTTGATGTCGGACAGACAGACCCGCATTGTGTCTATTGGACGTACTACAGAGGCTGCCTTGATTGAAGCAGGAATGACATGCCATGGAGTAGCGAAAAGTCCGACTCCGGATGAACTGCTGGAGACAGTGATAAGTGTTTTAAGTAGTACCGCTGAATAGTTTGTTACATTTTTGAAAGAATTATTAGTGCACACTTTTATGCACAAATGACACCTTCTATGCAATAGCGTTTTCGTACTTGCAGGAAGTTCGATCTCAAGGTCGCTTCTGTCCATAATGCCAAAGAAGCGTCCGTCTGAGGACGGTGGAGGCGAGGCTGCCAAGCCAGCTAAGCTGAATAAGACCGAGAGCAACTACACGTCACAAGACTTCTCCTGTGACAAGAAGACCAAAGAGGGTCGCTCGTGGAACTTTAAGATCTCCACCTGGAACGTCGACGGGCTAAGGGCCTGGGTCAAGAAAGGAGGACTTGAGTTCCTTGACCACGAGAAGCCTGATGTCATTTGCTTACAGGAGATGAAGTGTTCAGAAGAGAAGCTTCCCAAGGAAGTGAAGGTGAGGACCTCTTGCAATGCATAGTTCAGGGATTAATCAGATCAATTGACATTGCTGACGGAAAGTTACGTTTCACTATTACTATTTCAGGATCTTGGCGCGTACCCGCACAAGTACTGGTGCTCGGCCACAAAGGAGGGTTATTCAGGGGTGGCTCTACTCTCCAAGACCAAACCCATCAAGGTCGATTACGGCTTGGACGACAAGGAGTTCGACGACGAAGGCAGACTCATTACGGCAGAATTTCCTGACTTCTTCCTCGTAGCCACGTACGTCCCCAACGCCGGACGCAAGCTCGTGACTTTAGACAAGCGCTTGCGTTGGGATCCATTGCTGAGGAGTCACCTAAAGCATCTGGACGAGAGCAAGCCAGTCATTCTATGCGGAGATCTTAACGTCGCTCACAAGGAGATTGACCTGGCCAACCCAAAGACCAACAAGAAGAATGCCGGCTTTACTCAAGAAGAGCGAGATGGCTTCAGTGATCTGCTCGCCGAAGGTTTCGTTGACACATTTCGTCACTTCTACCCTGACAAGGAAAAAATCTACACCTTTTGGACGTACATGATGAACGCCAGGGCCAAAAATGTTGGATGGCGACTGGACTACTTCGTTGTCTCCAGCAGATTCCTCAACGACAACGTGTGTGACGTCGCCATCAGAAGTGAAGTCTATGGCTCTGATCATTGTCCTTCTACTCTATTTATGGTGACGTAAGATTATGCTTGAGAGTTTGTGTCTTGTGTGGGCAATCTGGAAATACAGAACCATATAGTGTGTAATCTGTGCTTGAGTGTCTCCGGACCTGCTGGTACCCTGTTTGTCACCAAAATGTGGAGCTCATGGACCAAAATCATTCTGTGGAGCTCTCCTTGTTGCTCCTTGGAGTCACAGCACGACGTGCACAAGAACGGTACCGTCTGAGTACTAGACTCTACATTCCATCGTCCTGTGGTCTCCGGGGACGTAACGCTTGCCCTGCCCAAAAAAGCACGGTCTTTCCACCAGTCAGTATCAAGATAAATAACACCAAGACTAAGCAAGAAATACCTCAAGTGTATACTATAGGGGAGCTCAGATCCCCCTCCGAGTGAAGGATCCTGCATTCTGCCCTAATAATCCTTTTGAGCTCTAAATCCTAGGGATGGATCGAGTCTAGACTCGTACTCGATATACTCGTACTCGATATACTCGTACTCGAAAGACTCGCGAGTCTGGAAGGGATGAATCGAGTCTAGATTCGTACTCGATATACCTGTACTCGACTCGTACTCGAAATATTCGTACTCAAAATACTCATACTCGACTGGTACTCCACAGACTTGCTAGTCAGCTGCCTTGACTCTGACTTTTTTGAGTCTAGGTCATTTTGTGGCATTTGTGGCAGCACTTAGCTGCTGTTACAAAAAAGCGGTCCAGACTGAAAGATGTGACATTAGAATGCTAATTGTGCTAAAGTCAAACCTGAAGATGCTTTGTCAAATATATTCAAGAGGTGACAGTACTGATGCAGCTTCATGAATTCAGTAGAGTCAATGCGTATTCAAACTCGGCTTGTCCTCAAAACACTGTACTCGTACCAGAATCGTACTCGATATGCCAGACTCGTACTCAATATACCGAACTCGTACTCGATATGCCAGACTCGTACTCGATATGCCAGACTCGTACTCAATATGCCAGACTCGTACTCAATATGCCAGACTCGTACTCAATATGCCAGACTCGTACTCGATATACCAGACTCATACTCTATATGCCAGACTCGTACTCAATATACCAGACTCGTACTCAATATGCCAGACTCGTACTCGAAAACAGTGGACCCGATCCACCCCTACTAAATCCAACGTCCGGACTGACGGGGTCAAGTAAATCTTGTACGCTGCGGTTTGTCCTGACAAGAGCGAGAACTACTCACGGGACGACGTCGAGTCCAGTGGCGCACATGAAGGGTTACTCCATAGTAGAGCGCACGTCACGAGAGCCTGACCATGTAGAGCGCACTCGGTAGAGCGCGACTTGGAGAGCTCCATGAAAAATGACGACAATGACAAGTGCGTTACTGTAATGATCCATACACAACATATATAACCAGACATGAGCATAGCCTCCCTCCCGTGGTCCATTTTTCAGGGGAGGTTGCAGATTTCCCTGTCCACTGCACAGAGATGTTTATTACACAAAAATGTCATATTTTCAAAAATGAGAAAAGTTGTGCCATTTCTACTGGTGAATGTCACTCTGGGTGCACATTTGACTTACCATTATTAATATAAGGATAAAAATTGTTGTTAAAGGTTATACTCTCTCTTAAAATGAGTTCCTTGGCACCTTGAGAGGTGGAAACAATGCAAGGTTGGGTCATTTCTACTGCTGAATGCAGGTTTGAGTGCACATTAAATAAATGACTATTTCTTAGGTTATGATTGTTTTTAAAGGTGATAAACTCACTAAAAATCAGATTCTCTGTACTGGGACAAATTGAATTGTAGAAAAAAGTGTGAGATGTATTTCTGAGGAAGACATGGTCATGTAACCAATTTAACAGGGCACTAATGTTTCAAAGTGGCCCCAATGGTATCCTTGGAGTGAAGTGAGTACTGGAAAAAAACGGCTAAGACTGATTCAAGGAACTGTGAGCAGTTGGGATCAGCTTTAATAAGCAACTTATTTGCAGGTCAAGGTAAGGTGCCCCCATCAAGTAATTTTCCTGTTGGCTCATTGTCATGGTTGGACAGGCTTAACCTAGATTTCTTGCTAACCTTTGCAGGATCATCTGTTTTAATGTGACCTTCTTGAAGCTGCAATTGGCTATATTCATTAGCAGAAAAAAGTGCTCTATCTTCTTGGGACCATTTAGTTGAATCCTAAAGAAATTGTTCAAGTATTTTTGTGAGAGGATGCCTCAAACTTGTATTCAACTGTAGATTAAGACCACTTTAGTTTCGCTTCCAACTCTCCAGGAGCCTGGCAGGACCAGGGGCAGGAAGCAGGCCTAGAGCAGGAGGCAGGCCTAGGCAGAGCAGGGTGTAGAGATGGAGTCCTTGGAAGGGCCAACAACAAGCTAAAGGGAGTTGCCCTTCCAAGCTTGAGTGGATAAGTGACAGGATTGTAGCAAATTCTCCTCCCTTTATACCCCATATTCACTAAATAAAGGCTGTGACCAGCCATGCTGACCCACATGAGCTTAAGTTTCCCTCCACTCCTAATGTCCCTTCTTATGACCCTTAGTGCAGAGTAGCTGCAGGCCCCCTTGCCCCTTCTCTTGAGATTTCCCCCCCACAATAAACCCTCTTAAAGAACCAACAGAGGATGCAGGAAGGACACAGAATGGGACAGAAAAAGGTGACAAAAAAGTCAGTGGACAAAGGTGATCTACTTTGCTAGTAAGTTAAAACTCAACCACATATAGTAACCTAAGAATTAGTCATTTATATAAGGTGCACCCAGACTGGCATTCACCAGGAGAAATGACACAACTTCATTTTGTTTCCACCCCTCTTGGTGCCAAGGAACTTATTTTCAGTGAGCTTATGACCTTCAACAATTTATATCCTTTTAAATAATGGTAAGTCAAATGTGCACTCAGACTGACATTCAGCAATGTCTGTGCATAACCCTTTCATGTGTTTAGATCAGACAGGGAAACCTGAAAGTACAAGTCAGAGGTATATTTCAGTTACTTCTGTGTCCTAGAATCATGAACGCATTGGAGATATACTAGGGGCATGTTACACTTGCCAATCTATATGACGAGTCTACTGGAGTACACCAACACCAAGGTAGAGAGCATGTATTATTATACCATCGGCACCTTCGAACTGTCAACAGTCCAGCACGTGGTCGCAATCCATTCATTCAGATCATGTTATGCCAATCATTGTCCATTTATCCCATACATAGACATACTAAGTAACTCTTCATCATTCTGTGCCTTGTCATTTCAGCCGAATCCATCCATTTGGGGTCAAAACAGAAGCTCTCTGCTCAGCTCAACGTCTGCGGCGCATGATGACCATGCCATGCTGGTGCAAGAGTGTACTAGTGCGCTTTTGTGGTATGCGCTTTTGCGGGTGTGGTGCGCTGGTGTTATGTGCTGCACTGGTGTCATGCACTGCACTGATGTCATGCGCTGCACTGGTACAGTGCTTACGGTGTGCGCTGCTTTAGTAACGCGTTCTACTGACCACGCTCAAGTGCGCCCAAAGGGGGTGCGCTCTCGTGACGGGACACGCAGGGGAAGACAAGAATAGCTCAAAAGGTAGCAGAAACCAAATTCTTGCACGCACATAGGTATATAGCGTTTATGGTACTTTGTATTTCTCATTTTGTCCTTATATAATATGCTTTCATTCATACACAACATGATAATTGGTTTTGCGATATAGGACCAGTGGTAGTATACAGTATTATGATACACGAGGAAAAACACTCATTCAACGTTGCGCTGAGGTTAATCAATAAAATGAGGAGATTGGCTCATGCAATCTATGCATGTCAAAGCTCTCCAGACCTGATGACAATGATCAATATAACTGGTGAATGGATGATGTAATAAAACTGTGTAGCATTATTAAATTCAACACTTCTTCTTCGCTGCGTTAAAGTCAATCAAATCTAACTAATATAACATTCTAAGCCTGGTCAGTGTTTTTCCAATTGCACTTTTAACTGTGTCGCGCGTCTTTAAAACGTCTCTCGATATCTCTTTGCTCATGTTACAGTGGCTGCTGTCACATTCACTGAAGTCTCCTTTAAGAAAAGTTAACTTGTGTTGGTTGGTGTTCAACGAAGGAAGCCACTAATACTGTGGGTGCTCATTTCAGGACTTAGTTCATCCACTTTCTGCAGTTGTCAGCTCCGCACAGACAGGGGATTCGGTTGTCATCTTCGAAGTCAAACTTGTAGTCATAGCAGAGCTCCTCGCCGCGCTGGATGCGCCTGTTGGCGAAAATGATGATATGCAGATCCCTGTCAACTTCGACGCACTCGGTGACGCAGTTGGGTGAACAGCAGTGGTTGATGTATCTGGCCATCCCGCCGCTCATGGTGGCGTCAAGCACGCGGTCCTCGTCCAGTCGAAACATATAGATGCCCCTGTTCTGTGCCTCGTACCGCTTCTCACGAATGTCAGTGAGCTCCGAGCGAATCACCTCACCGATGTACTCGATGATCATCTGATGTTTCTCAAGATCGCGTGCTGCGTACAGTCCAAGTCCCTGGATCTTTGAACGCGCCAGTACCACGTTCTGCCGCCACTCCGTCTTCATCTTACGATACTGCGAGCTCTTGGACTGCACAAAGTTCTTTGAGTAGGGCCCCGTTGTCTCCAGACCGATCAGCGTAGGCACGTTTTCCTTGGCCAGTCTACCTAGCTGTCCGGAGGATGAACTGCCCGAAGCAGCCGTTGTGCGTTGGAAGTTGTGCACTCGCTTGACTAGCGTCCGCATCTTGGGTTCCGAGCGCGCGCACCCCGTTGGATTGACGGCCAATGGGAGCTCCAGAAGCGGATTGCGGCCGTACTTGAAGGTGTAGTCTGAGAGTGACTCGATCCCAGGCAGCGACTCAAGCACCTTCACAATGTTGGGCTCACCTAAGCCGAAAAGGTCCTCTCCGCAGATGTATTGTGGAAAGACCTTAACCAGGTCGTGAGTACGCCTCAACTTGTCTATGGCGGCGAGGATCGGGGCCCAAGCCCCTTTAGCTGTTGAGTCTGAGTAGGTGCGTTCGCTCTCCTTGCCCTCATCGACGGTGATGCGGAACACGGGCTTTCCATTCTGTTCGGCGATGGAGCAAACGTAAGGACAGCGCTTGTTCACCTGCGCCGTGGACCAGTAGTACCGCACCACCTTGTAACCGATTGGATAGATGTAATCCTGCGTGTGAAAATTCCTCAATTGGTGCGGCAGCAGCTGGCCCACCGACAGGAAGATGAGAGCGCCGATGCGCATGATATGCTGGTCCGTACCGTGCGTCATCACTTTGGCCACTTGTCGATTTTCGTCGCGTTCAACGTATACGCGTCTATACACGGCGAGCGTTGTCAGTTCTTGGTCCTTCTCGCCCTTGGGGATGTGCTGATTGCAGTAGACGCTTTTGTTCTTGTAGAACATTGCACGGTCCTTGGTGGCGCAGCCTACGTGGTAGTAATTGGTGCAGCGGACCTTCCAGCACTTGACAGTTGCACCGTTCTTCTCGCAGATCTTGCAGTAGCTGTTAGTGCCGTTCTTGAGAGCAGTCTCCACGTTGACGAGAGCACCGCTTACTGTCTCATAAACCTCTTCTGACCAGAGTGCGCAGTTCAGGTGGACCCACTTGTTGACGTCGTAGTTAAGCAGTCGAGCTGGACCATCAGCCGCTGCATCGCCCTTCAGATGGCAGAAGAGACATTCGCGCTCGTCCTCAACATCCCTGCCTGGCATCATAGTCAGTCCCATCTGGAACATCATCTGAGTAAGCTCGTTCTCATTCATGCGTTTGTACTTCTTCTGCTGCGTCAGCGCAGGGGTCCACATCTTGTAGGAGTTGCCCTTGTGCGCCGGAGCGGCTGTCACGGGTTCTGCAGCGGCTGTTGACGATCTCGCCGCAGGGCCGTCCTGACAGTCTTCTTTCTCCTTCTTTATTTTTTTCTTTTCTTCTTCTTGTCTTTGCGCCTGCAACTTTTCCAGCTGGTCAAGATTGCTGACGGACGAGGCCTTGCCGCCGCCTGTGCGGCCGATGGCGAACTGGAAGTAGCAGTTGCTGTCGCAGAAGTAGACTTCCCTGCAATCTTCCCTTTCTTGCTTTGATATAAAGGGCAAGTCCGCTGTCTTCTGCTTCACTCTCGACCCGTAGAGCGCTTTCTCACAGTTGCGACACAGTCTGACGCCAGCGAGCAGCACGCCCAGGATGTCTTTTTCACCCTCCTTGCCGTTCCTCTTCTTTGTCTTTAAAGTCTCTCTAGTCTGTCCTTTGCTATCTTTGGCCACCCAGTCTCCGTGAGATTCGATCTTGAGTATCTTGGTCAGCCCGTTGATGGCTTTGAGCGCATCTTTGGTGGCTCCGTTGCCGCCCAAGTACATAGTCAGCGAGCTGAGACTTCCGTTGGTCTGCACCGTCGAATTGGACTTCTTGGCTTGGGCCAAATCCTCCTCGAAGCGCTTATGTTCTTGCTCCATATCTTTGGCGTCTCTCATAGAGATCATCTGCCTCGGCTTGGGCTTGACCGCAATAGGGTGCACTAGATCATGACACGGAGACCGTGGGCGCTCTATGATCTTTGGTGGATTAGGCTTCTTGTCCTCGCTGTCGGCATTGGCATATAAATCATCCTCGTCAGAATCATCTGGTTCTAGGTCAGCCCAGGGTCGCTGCATGCCCTCCTTTTCTGAAATGATCGGCTCAGGCTCTGGAGAAGAACTGTAGCAAATGTCTGGACTGTTCGGGCCAGGCTTTCTCTCAGGTGCGCTGTCGAACTCTTGCTTGTAGAACAGTTTGGTAGTGAAGTTGACCTTGGGAATGTGGGGCACAGGCGGCTCCTTGCCGAAAGGCACGACGTTGTAGTAGTCTCCTTCGTCGGGCATCCGCACACCCTTTTCACTGACGATGAGTTTGCCACACATGAGGTCGTCTTCCAGGCCAAACTTGGGAATCTCACCGCCGCCAAAGATGGGGCAAGCGTTGTGGTAGTTGCCCAGTCGTGGCTCTACAGTCTGCACGGGGGGATAGTTCTTGAGGTGATGGGCAATCTGCTCCATGCAGGCATCATAGCTGTCGCCGTCATCCACCTTGGAGCCTTTTCGGGCACGCTTCTTGGTCTGAGGTCCGTTCTCTTTACCCGTTTGGCTGTGACGGCGCTTTTGCTGCGACGGCCTTCGTTTTACCATCTTCTGGGGAGGTTCGCCATTGGAAAAGAATTCTGGCGTGACTGCTCCGCCACTCCCACCGTCGAAGGAGTCCGCCCCTGGTGTCGCGCCGCGACTGGAGCTGCTATCCATGAAGTCCTCCTCCGAGCGAGGGGTTAAGGCTGGCGAGTTCGGCGTCTGCGGTTGTTGTTGCTGCATCATTGGAGGTGGAATGGACAGGCGCAAGGAATTTCCCCCTATGTGTGGAGAAACCATTCTCATTCCTGGTCCAGGTGGGCCCTGCTGCATCATGACGTTGGATTGCTGCAAGTGCTGGCTGACGGGGAGACGCATGGGCATCCTTCCGCCTTGTCCAGGGTGGTTGGGAAAGCGTGCCCGGACCTGCTGTTGCTCTGGATGTCTTATGGGCTGCATCCTGAATCGCTGTTGCATCTGCAGTTGTTGCATTTGCGCACGCATTTGAGGACTCTGTACCGGTCGTTGCTGCATCATTTGAGGAGCTTCAGGAGCATTTGGCTGCTGCATTCGCTGGTGATGTTGTAGCAACATTTGTTGATTTGGTGCCATCTGCTGCTGCTGCTGTTGTTGAATATGCGGTTGCTGCTGTTGATGAGGCATTTCGGATGGCGTCTGATTTGGTTCTAGCTGTTGCTGAGAACCTTGTTGAGGGGAGCTATCGTTATTATGGAGTTTCTCTTGAGGAACTAACGTCTGCTTCTGTAGCAGCCCTTGAAGCTGTCCGCTAGGTGAAGAATTTGTCGTTTCCAAGGACTGTTGCCTGGGACAATTATCGACTGGTTGCTGTGGCAACAGGTGCTGAGGCCTCATGTTCATTGGGCCTGGCTCAGAAGTTGGAAGGCTTGGTCTTTGATGCGGAGGCCCTGGCACTCTCGGAGGAGGCCCGGGCACTCTGGGTGAAGGCCCAGGCACTCTTGTCTGAGGCTGTAACTGAGGTCGCATATTTGGTTGCGGTGCCTGTGGCGCTCCTTCTTGTTGACCCATTTCTCTTGGGAAGATATGACGAACTTGCTGCTGTGGAGCTTGCGACTGCTGCATTGGCAAGCCAGGTTGCTGCATCTGCGGCCCCGGTTGTTGCTGCCTCTGCGCTCCAAGTTGCTGCTGCGGCATTTGAGGCCGAGGTTGTTGTTGTTGCTGCTGTTTTACCTGCAGAACAAGTTGTTGTTGCTGCAGCATCTGAGAGCCGAGCTGTTGCTGTGGTCGCATTTGCAGACCGGGCTGTTGTTGCTGAGGTTGCATCTGCGAACCAGATAGCTTATTTTGTTGCTCTGTCTGTGGGACAAGTTGTGGTTGCTGTTGTGATTTGGCTTGTGACTGAGATTCTTCGGCAGCTGGCCTTGGGGCAACATTTTGTTGGACCAAAGAGGCATGGGGCACCGGTTCGGTAGGCAAGTTCAAAAGACTCTGACCCGATCTGTTGTTACCAGTTTGCGTAGCCTCCTGATTCAAGGGCGTCACAACTTTCTTCTCTTCAGCAGCAGCAGTTTGAGAGTTGATCCCTTGCTTTTCTTCCTTTTGTTTGAGCTGAGGCGGATGCTGACCTTTTATATCGCCGTCACCCTCAGTGATTGGGATTTGTGCACCTGTAGTGGCTACAACTGCTGCTGACGGCTGAGGGATCTTGGACGCCAGAGAAGAAAGACTCTGCTTGGACTGTTGGAACTGCTTGAATTTGGAGTCCGTAGAAGGTCGATCAAGCTGAGCCTCCAATGAGATGTTAGGATTGGAAACACTTGTCTCTGTTCCAGCCTGCGAGTTCGACGTACTTGTGCTCAGAAGCTGCTTCAGGAGGGCGTTCTGATGCTCAACAGTAGTAGTGCTTGCAGCCGCTGTGGTTAGCTCGCTAGTCGTCTTTGGCGTGGCAGGGACAGAAGAACGCGCTGATGAGAGCATAGAAGAGGTAGGTGTATTGGTTGAAGTGAGCACTTTGCTCAAGATTGATGACGAGGCCGGCGCCGAGACTTGGCTGATGGTTGTGGGCACGGACATCCTTGGGTTGCTGGGAAGTGAGTTCGTGGGCAACACGGTATGCGCTGTGTTTACGGACAAAGCGCTACGAGGTGTCGTTGTGCTCGCCGCAGAAGCAAGCTGAGTAGTCTCTTGAGTTGTCGCAGTTGGCAACGTGGACGAGGAACTTACGGCCGAGGTCATCACAGAAGGCACAGTCGTCAGGGGCGCTGAGAGCACGCTAGTGACTGTCACTGAGGCTGAAATGTCTAACGTTGCTTTGGAGTCGGCCATGGCAGCCTTTGGATTTACTTCACCTCCAACGGTCTTGACGACTGGAGGCATTGGTGGAACTATTGTGCTGGTTGCGATCGGCTGAGACTCTTTCACGTGTTGTTGGCTGTTGGCTGCTGTCGATGCCATTATCGGCGTTGCAGACTGGGTGCTTTTTGGAGTCGGGTATCGAGCGCCTTGACCATCTGGGGTGGGTCCCAGCATCTGAGGAATGCCAATACTCTCCCTAGGGTTGAATCCTCCTGGAATGCCGATGTTAGCCTGGTGAGCGCTTGACGGAGGCATCTTATCCAAATTTGGCTGAGATATTATTGGCGTAGCCGGTGGATGCTGCAATAGTTGCCGTGTGTTGGCCGAGTGGTTAATGGTGGAAACTTGAACAGGCACAACCGTTGTTGGCGGTGGACCAGAAGCTGAAGAGAACGTTGTGATGGACAGAGAATTGGAAGATGTCGCATTGGTGCGTCTGGCCACAGCTGCTCCTGTCGTGGTCGCTGCTGCCGAAGAAGTTCCTACTACGGTGACGAGAGTACCGGCCGGCAAGGTGGTCGGCAGAATGGCGGGCGACACGACGGTCGAACCGGCCACAGAAATGATCTTGACGGTGGAGGAGCCCGAGACTTGATCAGCAGGTGAGGGTTTAAAGACCAGCACTGAGTTGTTTGATGTGCCAGTACTGTTGGAGTTGCCTTCCTTTTGTGGAAGAACCGGCGGCGGACCTCCGCCTTTGAGTCCGATGAAAGGACCCCAACCACTTCGTGAGGAGCCTCCTTTAAGGCCAAAGGCTCCGTTACGCCAACTATTTCTGTTTGCATGATCGATAGGAGCAATGTTGGGATTGCCACCACCTCCTCCTCCCTGATGCAACATATGTTGCTGCTGATTCTGCTGCATCATATGCTGCTGATGTTGCTGCATCATATGGTGTTGCTGCTGAGCCATATGATGCTGCTGATATTGCTGGTGTTGAGATACTTGAGGCTGCATCTGATGAGGTGGCATCTGTTGCTGCGGCGGTTGTGTCTGTTGGTGCTGCTGAGACTGTGTCATCATCTGATGTTGCATCTGTTGCGGCTGGTAGGGTGGTTGGCTATCACCCTCGCTACTCATGCCAGGTGTTGGTGGCTGAGACATCTGACCAGGAGTGGGAGGTCCCGGAGTTCGCGGAGTCTGCGGCGTTACCGGGCGGTCGGCGGCCGGACTCGGGATACTACCGCTGGCACTGGGTGGACGCCTTTGACCCTGGATCATGCCGGGCTGAGGACTCATGGCGTTGAACTGTGAGTGGCTCGGGCTGTTGCCTGCATACTGTGGTGAGTTACCAGGATGGTTTTGTCGTACCATCATGGGACGTTGTCCGGCCTGCTGAGGCTGCATTTGGCCAGGGAAGTGTTGCGGCCTTTGTGGCATTCTCGGACGGATCTCCTTGCCCGGCATGGGCGGCCCGGCAGGTCTCACGAATCTCATGGGCGGCCGCATATTCGGCTGGGGTGAGTTGTGACGAGGTGTACCCTGGGGGGAGACGTGGGCCGCAGGATTGCTCGGCGAACCGCTCATGTTGGGAGACACAGTGTTCATCTGTCGCTGCTGAACTGCGCCAGGACTGAATGGATTCTCTTCCTGAAATAATAATGGCACCATCAGTTGTAGACTAAGTTGCGGATGAAACTAATATTATGAAGACCACGGCATATAACATTACGTAACAGGAAATGCACACTACTCACATGACCAGAGGGCATGGGCATCCTAGGAGACGGTTGCAATCCGTGAGGCGACTGCGAATTTGGATACCCTTGCTGTTGTTGCTGCTGGACGAACTGGCTTGGAGAGGGTGACATGGAAGGCTGAGGCGACTGCGAAGGATGATTCATAGGAGACTGATGCGTCCCTGGCGAAGGCAACGGAGAAGATGAAGGCATGTGCATGGGCGACGTCATTCCAGGTCTCACGGCCTGACCAGGGGATGTTACTCCAAACGGCGGCTGCTGTGGACTGGGCTGACTATGCGGGCTTTGCTGCATTGTTCGTGGACTCATTTGTGGGCCGCCGGGCTGAGGGACTTGTACTGGCCCGTTGGGTCCTGGAGAAATATGACCAGGGCTCTGCATCCGCCCTCCCATAGGCGGCGGCCTCGGACCCATTACAGGTTGTCCGGGCATCATCATAACATGTTGCTGAGGCTGCTGTCCCTGTGGTTGCTGTGGTGTTCCTTGCTGCTGCATGCGAACCATGTTCATCCTTTGTTGGTGCTGTAGCGCCATCTGAGGAGTCATCTGCATCCTCTGCTGTTGCTGTAGCCTCTGCTGCTGCTGCTGCTGCTGCTGTTGCGCAGCAGCCATTTGTTGCTGTTGTTGCGGTGTGAATTGTCGCATTCGTTGTTGCTGCATGGGATTTGTAAAAAGCTGTGGCTGCGGCTGCATCGGACCTCTAGGTCCCATAACCATTTCTCCAGCAGGTCTCATTTGCGGTCCTCCAGGAATAGGCGCTCGCTGCACGTGTATCATACCCTGCTGCTGGTGACCCATCATCTGGTTCGGATGCTGCGGGGGCTGTTGGCCCTGTTGATGAGAATCTCCCGGAGGCTGCATCTGCTTCTCCTTCTTGGTTCGGTGGTCGTTCACCAACATTGTGTGCTGCCTGGACTGCTTTCTAATCTTCTCCAGTCTCTTCTGCATGTCTGATGCACTCATTGTCACCCTGTCCAATTCAGCCTGATCCATTTCATTCAACTCGGTGCCATTCTTCTTCATATTCCTTTGCTTGGAGTTGAGGGCCTGCAAGCGCACAAAAGGAAGAACTCACCCACACGCACGCAAGAAGTTTTGCTTGGAAAAGGGAGTAAGCTACGGGATATTTAAAAAGCAGGATTGTTTTCAAGTGTTAGGAGAGCTCGTGAAGCTTGGGACGAAACACAGGGTGGTAGTCTTAGGTTCGTCTACTGTTGACTAACTCAAACTACTCGTAAGATGTTATCTGATGATTTGATAGCCACGTGAATAATATCATGAAAAATGTACCTTTTTCTGCTTCCTCAGCTTGGAGATTTCGGTCTCATAGTATCTAAGCTGCTGTTGGATGGCCTGTTCTTGTTGCGTAAGCCACTGCTCGTATCTGAGCACTTTGTGTCTGTCTTCCTCTGTCTGAGGATTCTCGGGAGGCGGCGGCGGTGGCGTCACATTGAGCGGAGGAGGTGGAGCTGGCGTCGGAGGCTCCTGTCTCGCCAGAGCTGGATGAAGCGCAGGTCCCGGGCCACCAGGTCCCGCCGTACTCATTTGGACACCGCCCACGCGCTGTTGCAATGTGATCTCCTGCGGATGTCGCGGCTGCCAAGAAGGACCAGGACGTCGCATCCGCGGCTGGAAGTTTGCATTGGGCGGGAGCAGTCCCTGTGCCGGCACTCCGCCAGCCATGGGACCAGGAGGGACAGGACCTGGCCCTCGAATCATCCTCGGACGATGAACCACGCCGGGTGGCGGGGCGGCGCCCGGTGGTAGTGGCTGCTGTCCTGAAGGAGCTGCTGAAGGTCCTGGGGTACTGTACTCAAAAAGTTGTTGTGGCGGTTGCGGATCAGGCTGGGGTGGCTGCTTGGGAGGTTGTGGGTGGGGACCTGAAACCGATGGCTGGTTCCCGGGTGGAGGAGCTGGGGGCGGAGGAAGTTGCTGCTGCTGCTCCCTCTTCTCTTGTTCAAGTAGGTCTTCAAGAAGCAGAGGCTGTTCCTGTAATGAAATCAAGATCTCACCACTCATAATACAGTTTCGGTTCCCTTAATTATAAAATGGCCAAACAGGTGAAGTATCAATGATCGTCGGAAATAAGACAAGGTGTGTGACACCGAGTGGAAACAACCCTCGCTGACAGCAGTGAAGTGATATCCCAGGATTGAAGTTCGCTTAAAGTAGACATATCGATGCACTACATCTGTACTCATATATGTGAGAAAAATGAGCAAATGTGAGAAGTGTCGGAAGAGATTATACTGTGCGCGAGTGACCACAAGAAACAATCCTCTCGCTGGTGATGTTACCTGGACCAGCAATGGCCGACGGACTACAAGGGCAGAGGAGATTGGAGAATTGCTGGAAGAGTTAGTGGTAGGAGAGGTTGTGGTAGGCGTGGGAGGGCAGTTTACGGCTTCTAAAACTGGCGTCGGGATTTCGGACTGGTCGACAGTGACAAAATCGGCCAGGAAGACCCCTCCTCCGGAGTTCCCGGCAACTGACTGCGAGAAGGCGGTGGAGGTGACAGCAATGAGGCCAAGTGTCTGTTGCCCCACTGAGACGCTAACGCATGATATGAGTGGGGTAGCATTCAAAGGCTGCAAACACAGTAACAGCAGCCAGTCAGCAACTGGACGTACAAGTCATAATTTTACCATGCGCTACAGCGCAAAAAAAAAGCCACTGGTGCAGCAGACCTTCTGACGGATCTGCAATATGCACGCCCATCCTAAAAGCGTACAGAATAGAAATATATACTGACCTGCTTGGTTTGTGATCCAGGGTACGGCGGCGGCGGTCCTCTCAATGGGGCAGTAGAAGTAGCCGCAGCGGCTGCCGCTGTGTAAGGAGGTGGTGGTGGCTGTGCATCCTTCTTCTCTTGGCTAGCGGCCACTGCGGCCTCCTCCTCGTCAGCTTGGAGATCGTCCAGAATGTTGGTCTTGCTAGAGCCATCACTCTCGTCGAGAGCGTCGGCGAATTCTAGAATGTTAAAGTCCTCGGCCATGCCAAGAAGGTCCTCGTCTGGCACACCCAAGTCGTTCAAGTCTTGCTCCAAATCGTCCGTGGAAGGAACTTCACTTGATGGTGCCGCTGATTGTTGTTGTTGTTGTTGCTGCTGCTGCTGCTGCTGCTGTTGCTGCTGCTGTTGCTGTTGCTGTTGTCCACCTGACAGTTGTTGCGCCAATAGCGGAGAGGCCTCGCTTGCACTCACCACTGTTTGCTGTAGCTGCTGAAGCGGAGGCTGTGATTGTGGCTGATGAGGTTGCGGCTGCATCTGCTGAGGGTGGTGACCCGGTATAAGAGGACTGCGCTGCTGAAGAACCATTCTGAATCTTGGATCCATTGTCTGGAGAAGAAAAATGCCATGAGAAAATCCTTTTGTGCGGTCCAGTACCGAGGATGTTAATATTACCTGTCCTGGACGCAATTGTGCCTGCTGAGGAGGCCCAGGGAATCTCATTCCCGGTGGAAGAGGCTGCCTAAACTCCATTGGTTGAGGCTGTTGACTAGATGGGTCTGGCGTCGACTGCTGTTGCTGTTGTTGCATAGAAGTTTCAGTTTCTGCAAGAGAGAGTGCAGACGTTACAAGCCAAGGCAAATTTATGAAGGTGCAACCGTGACAACCACCAAGTCCAGAATCAGTGGCAAGGCTATAGTGAAAAAGTCGTTAGCGCTGGTGTAGCTCTGGATACCGCAAACGGAGCCAGGGGCAACCATTGCAAAAAGTAAAAGCCTTATGCAACACTTGCGCCAAAACCACGAAAGAGGAGAAAGTCAAGCCAACGGGCAAACGGTGAGCTAATCCCCAAAAGAATCCGGTAGCCAAACCAATGCAACTCGTCTTCATGAGGTGAATAGCATGCTTGAGGCTGTCTGCTGCAGATCATCAAGGGCAGACACAAACTCTGTTAAAATAAGGCACTCGGATTGTCTGTTAACTAAGCAGATCAGCGTGCGATCATCGTCAAGTCCTCGATAGTGATGAGACCGCAATGCACCCCAGTGTCAATTCAACTACTGTAGCGTTGTGTAGTGCTAAGGGCTTGTGCGCTAAACTGTGGGCAGAAAAAGCTGCTCTCCCCACACCGAGGGTCTCGCTCGCACCTGGCACCCAGACCCGGGCTGTGGTCTGAACGCTCTGTTGCTGCTGGGCCGGCTGGTCTTTATCTCGCTGCAGCAAGTATCTAAGTTGGTCTCTTGTCCCCTCTGGAGGGGCTTGAAGCGGCGGCTGCGACAAGCGAGCCTCCAGTTGACTAGTGGTGGTTGCAGTAGTTGAGGATGAAGAAATAGTAGAAGTGGGGGGCGGAGGGGGAGGAAGGAGTTGGCCCATGGCGGACACTGAGTGGGGAACAACTAACGTCATTTCATTGAAGAAAAAAAAGAAGAAACGGCATCCCTTACCGTGAGATCGCTGCTCTTGTAGTTGTAAGCTCTGCTCTCTAGCCTGCTGCTGCTTAGCCTGTTGCATCTGCTTCCACTGCTGCTCCTGCTGACTGTTCGTCCCCGGGGGTGGAAGCTTCGCGGGTGTGCCTCCCTGGAAGAGGAGAGAAGGACTGCCTTGAGCATCGTGTACATCACACACAAGTTAGTGTCAGTATATGTGTTAATCTTCCCCAAGCTCATGCCAATATATTATAGACAGAAAAGGAAAGAGGGAAAAAAGAGACGTATAGCAACAAGGAGGAGGAGAGCGAGATCACGCTCTTTTCTTTCACGCCAGCGTTGGTGCTTCTGTCGATCTTGCAGTGGTGCATTTTGGCACTAACCGCTACAAATGCTGCTGCCGGTGCCGCCGTCGTCACCGTTGATGCTGCTGCTTCCGTTCCTGGGGTCGCCTCCTGTAGAAACTGCTGCTGCTCTGGAAGACCTCTCGTTTTGGCTGAACTACCTCTGCCGGCGCCATTGCTCTTCTTGGTCTGATGAAAAAGCAGGGAGTAAAAGAAAATATTCGGGCATTAAATATCAAAGAGCGGGGGCCTCGGATAATGTCCAACAAAATAGGCGGCATTGGCAGCTAAGACGAACTAATCGGGATTATGTACGAGACTGGTAGGAAGTACAGTGCTGTACGCTAGCAATGATAGACGTATCATGCTCATTATGATTAGGTAACGATGCAAGCAGTCCCAATATTAATTACGTAGAACTAACATGAACAAGACATTTAATAGGCGCTGAGTCACATATATGTTCACAGCGAGACATACGTAGCCTGGCGTACAGGGCTTTAGGAGGATAAAGCCCTCTTTCTTTTTCCCTGTGAACATGTATGCTACTACGATACTAGCAATGCCCGATGAAAAGGGTCTACAAAGAGATATATAAAGCAACATTCCAAACTACTGCTATGTCTTGGAGTTGTACGGATAGGCTTCCGAAACTTCGCGCGGCTGAAGGCCACCTACAGCTGACATTTGAGATCAACAGCTGAAACTGGAAGAATCAACATTGCAATGGCTTACAAGCATGTATGTCAGGAGTGTGTTAGTAAGTACAGTGCACGTAGGAATGACTAAGGAAGGACATGACACCCATTTCTGTGTGGACTTTCAGTGTGACCCAGTGCTATCTGTGGAAAGTGACCACCAAGAAGGGAATGGAATTGGCTCAACAGCCATTTCTACTCAGGTGAAGACAGTCACGAGTCATGTTCTTAGGCCTCCCTCTCAGATGACGACAACAGTTATATTTTTGCAGGTTATTATCAATGCCAAGTGTCGCTGAGTTGACAGCAAACTTTCCTCCGAAAACAAAACTTGGTCAAGATTCCATTGCTGTGACAGCCTATTTTTGGGACTTTTTGACAAGGTGTTTGCATGTCAGTCTTAACTGCGCAGAAACAGCAGGCTTTTTTAACCAGAAGAATGTTGTGATGAGTAAGAGACACTGCAAGAACATGCATGGCCAGGCAAGGGATCAGTCAAAGAATCATGCTTGATTTCTTTGTATGAAGAAGAGACTTTCTGGCTGAAGTGCCAGTTGAAATCTCACGGCAAGAAAGGATGTAATGCTACTAAGTACTCCCTCTATATGGAGTGACAGGACATAGGTCTTGACAGTGGCCTCATATAGCTCATTCAATTGTGGCAGGCAGTGTCTGATGGAGTTGTCTTCTTTTAAAAGGAGACCTCCATTGTATTGGGATCCAATGCTCTCAGCTTCAACAGAGATCCAAGAACTTGTAGGGAAAGCAGCAAATGTAATAATGCAATGCAACTGGTTATCCTCACTGTCTCTGATCATGCACTCTTGGAATGCAGCATCGCTACGGGTACAAACTGCTTGTAAAGTGTTATTCCTTATTTGATCAAAAACTGATCCATCTCTTAAGAAAACCATCAAAACTAGATAGTTTTCCATTCTCCTTGCCCCCTTCTCATGTCACATGAGTTTCAATGTATTTATTGTTTAAGAAGCATGTTTAAGAAGCATTTGCTAAACATGCTATCAAGCTTCTGTACCAACTACGTATTTGATGTATTATCAGAAACTCAAGTCAGGATATATAGCATAGTGCTGAGCTTTGTCAAAGGGAGAAAGAAAATGGCCAGGCATGTCTCCTGAACACAAAAGATCTGACATGAATTTCAGTGTTGTTGAAGCTATGGGTGTTGTGAACACTCATAGCTTCTACTGGGATTTGTTCACTTGAAGACCTGTCTGTCCTGAGAATAAGAAGTCATCATAAGAAAAGGCATGATCTCCCAGCATTTGTGAAATCACTTATAATGTTTGGAAAGCCCTTGCCTGCAAGAATGACATGTCCCTCTCCCATACAGTTAACTACTGTGATTTTTCTCTGCTGCACTGTCTCCAAGTCACTGATAACACCAGGAAGTCCCCTTCAGGTAAATTTGCAATAGGGTACCCCCCTCCTTGCAATTAGAATATGCTTCATTTTTGTGGAAGGTTTGGGGTGTCTGCACCCTGGAAGGGACCTTGGTGGAGTCCCCATCCTTGAGGGGAACAACCCATTACCTGAAGAGGGATTCTTGTTTAGATTAAACTTTCCTCTGCCGCTATACAAACTGAAGCAGATCATGTAACACAAATAAAGAGGGCTGTGCAATCTAGGACACTCAACATTCCAAGTGCCATGCAAGGCATGTGCTTCAATTCATGTATGAGTTCCAACTTGTGCACATTGTTCAGCTTGTGTAGGATTTTTCTGACCCATTTCAGTGGTGCAGAAGATGGAAGAACTGCTTGGACACATCTGTGAATGCTTTGAAGTGATATGCAATACCCACAGCATCAGAGCCTGCACTTGTGTGAAAGATACAAGATAGTTTTTCCACCTTGCAAAGGTAGGCAGGACATATAGCGGAAAATTTACCTGTGTGCTACAGGAAATTCATCAGCTGTGACACAGTTAACTGCCATTATCCCTCCATCATGCTGTTCCTCAATGATACTTTTGTCAAAATCAATAAAATCCATTTTGGGATTTATTGACCTGAAGCAGATTATCACAGAGACTTGCCCCAACCAATGTTTGTAGCTGGCAGAATCTGCCAAGTTCTTGATGCAAAATGTCATGCCTAACTGGACAGCAACTCTGCCATCTGTACTGTCACAATGGAACCTGTCTTGTGACACTGTACTTTGTTGCTACTGCTCCATGAAATGTTTAGTTTTCATACTATTTCAACAGTCACTTTCAGATGTCAGCTGTCGATGGCCTACCATGGCGCGAAATTACGGAAGCCAAAGTTGGTAAAGTACCTGACCATTTGAGAACCCGACACCAAACTTAGTAAGAGGCTGTATTTTCTTACCTGCTGCTTGTTCATCCTGCTCGCCGTCCTGTTCTCCCTAGCTTGCTTGACGTAGGGCTCTCTCTTATCCAGGGGCAGAGTCTTCCAAATTTTCGCGATCTGCTTAATGCGATCATTCCACTGAGGGTACTCGGTCTTTAGGTCTGGATGGTTCTTGTTGGCGTAGAGGACCATGGCGATTGTGGCATTCTCTCCTAGCGGTTCGTCGCTCTCCCACTTACTGAACTGGTTACGCTGCGTCGACGAGGGTGTCGTTGGCGGCTCGGGGGGTGTTTGAGCAGGAGGTGTCTGAGACGGACCCTCAACTGGGTTTGATACAGGACCGGATTGCGTCGGAGCTGCTGGGGTTGTCCCAGCTGATGATGCGGGCACCGTAGATGGAGGAGGACCACTACCTGTCCAAGAGCTCTGAGAGTCAGAAGAGAACACTGGGCTAGGGAGCTGAGGCGAGTTGGAGTATTCGGGCTGATGAAACGGCGACGGGGCAGTGGGGAAGTTCGATTGCTTGGGCGAGGTGTGCTGCTGCTGCGGTTGTGTCTGTTGCTGCAGTCCAGGCTGAGGAAATTCTGGTCTCGTTGTCACTTGATGAGGCACGGACGCAGGCGGATGATTTGTCATTGTGTGTGGAGGTGACATCATGTGCTGAGGGTGAGGAGAGGATGCAGGCATTCGCTGCTGTGCACTCATTTCTTGGGCGCGTTGTTGTTGTTGCATCATCTGCTGCTGACGCTGAAGAGCCTGCTGTCTCTGAAGTTGTTGTTGTTGTTGCTGCATAGCCATCTGCTGTTGATGGTGTAACATGCGCTGTGGTTGCATTTGTCCAGGCACTTGTGGGTACATCTGAGGAGGCTGCTGTTGCTGCTGGGGATGAGGTTGAGGCGGAGTCAAGGACGGAATGGTTTGTCGAGGAATGTTGTTCATGGGATTGGAGGTAGAGGCTACAGTCATCTGAACCATGTTTCCTTGCTGCTCTATCTGACGCGGGGGCTGTGATGGTTGTTGTTGTTGCTGCAATTGCTGCTGCTGCAATTGTTGTTGTTGCTGCTGCTGCAACTGCTGCTGCTGCTGCAATTGTTGTTGTTGCAATTGCTGCTGCTGCAACTGCTGCTGCTGTTGTTGCTGCAATTGCTGTTGTTGCTGCTGCTGCAATTGCTGTTGTTGTTGCTGCTGCTGCTGCTGCAACTGCTGCTGCTTGTTAGTATCCTCTCCTTGAGGTTGCATGGACGGCTGTACTGAACTTTGCTCGAGAGTTGGCTGCTCCTTCGTCTCCACTTCACTGGCAGTCACAGTCGGTGCAGTGGCGGATGGCGTTGAAGATTCGTCCTCCACTTTAATCTTGACCTTATCTTCGCCCTCCTTAGTGCTATCAGAATTATCCATCATTCCTTTGAAGATATCTTCCATGTCCTTGGAGTCGAGCTTAAAGTCGGGACCCAGCTCATCAGCCAAAGCGTCAGCAAGTGTCTCCCGCTTCTCTTCCTTTTCGGCTTCGTCTAACTCGCTGTCATCAATCTCGCCAAGACCTTCGGTCTCGGGATCCTCCATTAAAGTCTTGAACAGATCCTCGCCAAAAATATCTGAGGGAAGGAGATCATTGCCCAAAATGTCTTCTTCTTCCTCCACTTTCTCTTCCTCCTCCGTCTTGATTGCCTCTTTGGATGTCGAGGGTTTTGGACTAGTTGGCTTGGTTTTTTCGGCAGCTGCCTTCTCTTCGGCCTCTTTTGCGGCTTTGGCTTTCGCCTCCTCTTCGGCCTTTTTCCTCAACAACTCTTTGGTCTTTCGAACTTCAGCCAATGCTCCCGCGGCTTCCTTACCCAATGATACGGTTGTCGAGTCGCCATCGGAGTCGTACTCTTCTTGTGAGAGCTTTGGTAAGACAGAATCGGCAGAGCCCTTCCTGGCACTAGCATCTATGATTTCCCTGCCGAAGAATGCATCCTGGATGTATTCAGGATATTGAGTTAGGATTTTGTTCTTATTCTTCCTCCAGTTCTGCCTCTTCTTCTGCTTCTCTCCATCAGGTGCCTCTGGGTCATCTTTGGCTGCCGACTTTTTATTGGTGCCCCTACCCTTCGCCTGGAATCCGCCAATGCCGACTTTCTTGAGATCACGATAACGTCGCTTCTTTAGCACCATGAGCCCGTTATCTTTCGACACCTGGACGGTGAAGCCCTCCGGCGCGTCCGGCGCTTTTCCGTCAGGTCCTGGCGTAACGACATCGCCCTCCCTAGGCAATGCTGCAGATGTTGAAGCGCCACTGGGGCCCGGAATGGCGTCATCATCTTCGTCCATAGCATCAGGGTCGTTCTCCATGGAGTTGTCTGCACTGCCACCTCCAGATACGACAGACTCAATGGTATCGAAAATACTTCTCTCCGGGTCCAGCGGGTTCACCAGGCCCCTACGCTTCCTTCTCGCTTTCTCCTTCTCCACGGTCTGTGCCTTGAGCGAACACATTCCCCGCTCAGTCAGGACCACGCCGTCGACCACGAAGTTGGCATTCGAGTAGGAGGCGTATGCACCATAGTCCGGACTGTGAGGAGGGCTTTGCACCAGAGAAGACAGCAGCGAAGAACTCTTCTTACTCTGTTGTGCCAAATGAGGTGGGAGCATATCGTTGGGCCGGCACAGTTGGCAAGCGTAAGCGGCCTCGCAGCACTTCTCAGCGTCTTCCTCGGTGAGGATTGAATCGCACTCTCCGTGACACCAGCGTAGGCAGGTGGCGCACTTTATCACTAAGTCCTGTTCCTCGTACGTCTCCTCGCAGACTAGGCACATCGTGAGAGAGTTGCAAGGCCCACACAGTGAGTAGTTGTCGAACCAGGGAGAGTTAAAGCCAGGGTCGCTATTTCCACAAGACTGGCAGACCGCGCACCTGTTACGAAAGTAAGGCGTCTCAAAACCGATGTTCAGTCGGGTTACAAGACCTCTAAAGATCATACTCACCATTTGCATTTCCATCCTCCCTGAGGCACTTGTTCTAATGGCGGGTCCATACAATAAATATGATAGCTGATATCACACTCGTCACACAAGATCAGGTTCGCCTCATCGTGCTTCTGTCCACAGCCCTCGCAAACAGTGCAGTCGAGACATCGCCAGCCTTTTTGCAAAATCACCTTGGTGACCTTTAAGAAATCACCCCGTGGAAATGTCAGGTCATGTAAATAATTCAATCAGACACACTTACTCTAACACTGACGCAGTGAGGGTGGTAGCACTGTCCGCACTGTGTGCAAGTGATGAGCCTCCCCTCCAGATCGTTTCCGAGTGATCCGCACATAACGCAGACATCCTGGTCCAGTACGAATCTGTCGATAGACGACACGCAAATGATCTTATTGTCCTCCTCTCCCTCTTCGCGCATCCCGGGTTCCGCGACAGGACGCTGAAAAGCAAAGTGAACCATCAGTATTTTCTTAACCAAAACATCTCAATCAGCTCTTGCCTGAAGTCCGACCATTCCCCTGATCTTAGACTGCCTGCCTCTCCTACGGATATCGCCCACCCTTTTCTTCGAGCCGACGATGCCGGGCTTGTTGGGACCACCACCGCTGCCCTTCCAACCAACAGCACCACCTATTGGTGCGTAACCCATCCCGCTGCGCGGTCGTCCTACGAAGCCGTAGCCGCCGCCTCTGCGCCCGCGCTTGCCGCCGCTCGCCAGCACCGCCGCCATCGGTTTACCCTTGCCTAGTCCGAGACGACCGTTCTCAAACTCGGAGGACGTTACGGCTAAACTAGTGCCGCCGGAGCCACCGGACGCGTTGGACGACGTCGACGTGATCGCTAGTGGGTCCACTTCGGTCGCCCAGTTGTCGTTGCTGTCTTCGTTGAACCGGGGCGACATTGCAGCATTGGCAGCGGCAGCGGCCGCCGCTCGGCCGCCTTTGCAGATTCGGCACACGTACAAGTAGCTGTGGTTGGCCGATCGACGCTCAAGCACCGCTTGTTCCGTTGCCTCGGGATCGCACTGGGCGTGAACATGTCTTTAAAAGAAGGAGAAGAAGATAAAAATAGCATCAATCGCTTTTATAAGATTAACACACTTACTTTCTGCAAGACGCGCACTGAGTCATCTCCTTTTGTGCCGAGTGTCGGTATGCTCGTCCACACACTGGGCAGGCCAGCCCCTTGTTCCGCTGCTGGTAGCACGAGTCACACACGCTATAGTTAGCGTGCCATCGGGAAGACTGGCCGGAACCTGGAGTACGCGAACCACAGTCTGTGCACTTGCGACAGCGCTGAAAAAAAAGGTATTTTTTAAGGCCTTAGAGTACAGTTGGACTACAATAGGCTAATCTGGTGTCAAACATTGTAGCATACCTTGCACTTCCACCCGTTCTTGGGTATGGACGACATTTGCGGCCTGAGGCAGTGAGCATGGAAGGCGCCGTCGCATACGTCGCAAAGCAGGAAGCGGTCCCCGTGGTTCTCCTGCCTACAGTTCTGGCACCACTTGCACCCAGAACACTGCCAGCCAGCCCGGATCACCGGCGTGATACGCACATGAGCGCCAGTATAGAAATAGTGCTTCCCGCACTTTGTGCAGAAGAGCAGGTTCACGAAGTCCTCAGGCTTCAACGCTGTCACCCGACCTTCCAGCCACTCGCCGTTGTGGTACAGGTACGTGGCGTGGCTATCAACTGCTCGAAAAAAAGTAATGAGAATGTGACAGTACCAATAAATGCATGGGATTTTGCTCGGCTCTTACCTAAACTAGCTACTTTCCCGAGGCTGTCCGGTCCGATGAGGGTGAACGTGGACTTTTGCATGAAAGCTCCAGACGCCGCTCCGCAGGGAAAGTGATAGAATTTCCCGCTCCCTCTGCACTTGATGCTGGCGCCGAAGTGCTTGCAATAGGCGCATTTCTGCCACGTGGCGTTGATGACTGCGTTCTCGAGACCACTCAACCCTTTCGTGTTCATGGCCTCGTCCAAGCTAGCCTCCTTTTTGGTCTTGACACCATGCGACCACAGGGAACAGCGTTGATGAACGTAGTAATGGCCTGTATGGGCAAAGAGTGCCACAATAAGTTAGTGTGACCAGAATGATTTAAGGGCATGGAGTGACGACATGTCTGATTGCCAGGGACTATGGCCGTTGGACGAAGGAACTCTTTCCTTTTCGGCCCGGCTGATTCACCTCAATGGAGCATGGAGACCTTCAGCACGTCCATGGTCCAATCCAAATAGAAGTCGTTTTGTCAGCGAAGGATCATATCCAAAAATGAAGGTGGATTTTTCAGAGGAATCGGGGGCTCAAAGTTTTTGCGTAAAAAGCTAACCAGCTTAAAAACAGTTTCACCCTGGGTAGGCCTAGATAATAGGCCTTAAATGTGTCTGCCAAAACAAAATCATGCATCTTCAAGGTGTGGGGAAACATAGCGAAGTCATCATAATGCTGGTGCTGACCATGGCGATGTCTTTGAGCTTGGGCATGTCACAAATATCATGAATGGCATTGCTCTAAGAATAAAAAATCCTACATTTGAGTTACTCCGTAAGTTGGCACCTCACTGCAGTCGTGGGCAGTCGTAGGTATAAAAGAGGGGCTAATGCTTACCTGTCGATTCGAAAAGAAGATTGTGGTCCGGCTCTTCGCTGAAACCCACGTTCTCCAGCTCGTCCACAGGCTCAGTCACGTCCCCGGACGTGAACTTTCTTCCCTTTCTACGCGCATTCAGACTGTTGTTCATACTGTTACTACCACTGTTCTTGGGGCTCCTGCCGGCAACGGAGCCGTCACCATTGTTCTCACTGCCTTCAGCTGGCGACGAATTATTATTCTTCTTTCGGCGCTCCTCGACCTCTGCATTAAGGTCAAAGTTTGCCGCCAGTTTGTACTTGACCATCTCGCCTTGACCCAGTGCACTGCGCTCGCTTAGGTTGCACAGCGCGCACAGCTTGCCCGGGTACTGCTCGGCGAACAGCAATTCCTCCTGGTCCGCGTAGGGGTCGAAGGAGCCGCCCAGGCCAGCGCCTCCCGTGGGAAAGCCAGACTCGCTACTCCTGGACGGGGAACCGCCGTTGGAAACTGCGCTGGCCGCACCAGCGGCCAGGAACGCTCCTCCGCGTGCACCGGACTCATTCATATAGTAGAGGTAGTCGCTGTTGTAGGCGGAAGTCTCGCCGGTTAGCCTCCGCCGACCACGCGAGCCCCGCCCGCGACCGGAGCCACGAGTACTAGTGTATTCACCGCTGAAATGAGTTAAAGAGGGTCATGAAGTCTTACGTTAAACACTATGGCATTATGCTTTAACTTACGATGATTCTATTCTTTTCAGTTTGTGTGCCAAACTGGTTCCTCTGGGCCTGCCGAGACTGCCTCCCCTGCTTCCCCTGCCCCTCTTAGGCACTGAAGGCACTGACGAAGAGGCCGCGACAGCAGACGCCAAGGACGCCGCTTGTTGCTGTTGTTGGGACTGGAGCATGGCCATCGAAAGCATAGCATTGGCTAGCGGCTTGCCCGACGACACGGCCTGAAGGTATGCGGAGCTGTAACCGGGAAGGTTCATCAGTTGCGTTGCCATGGCGGCCTGCGTAAGGGCGGTCATCTGGGACGCAAGGTAGTCGGAGAGCGCAGATGAGGACGATGAAGACGGCGCAGCGACGCCTCCGCCGCTGCTGCCGCTACCACCGTTGCCGGACTCTCCCTCGTCCAGGTTGGACGACGATGACCCCGGACGAGGAGAAGACGAAGAAGGACTCTCGTTGGGCTCGTGCTTCGCCTCGTTGCTGTTGCAATTTGGATAAGGCCTCTTGCGCTCGGACACGTGATTCTCGTCGGGCGGTTCCTCCTTGGGCTTCACTATTGCGGCGCCTTCCTCCTTCATCTTCGATAGGGTGAGAAGTCTGCCGATCTTGATGGATGAGTGCGGGCCGGACGACGAGGAGGCGACGTGGTTGGCCAGAGGGTCTTTTTCCTTGATTCGTGTTCCTCCTCCTCCGCCGCCGCCCCCTGCGCCGCCGACGGCCGCGGCTTTGGGCCCGCCGCTCTCGAAGGGCTCGTCAGCCATGGTCGCCTCCGCGCATCGGATTGGTCCAAGAAGCGGGCGTGGGGGACGCGCGGGAGGCCGATCTGGAAAGATGACGGATGTCAGAAGACATGTTGCGGGGGAAACCGCGATCCTATGTACCTGTACTAGCCAAATTATGTGTGTGTGTGTGTGTGTGTGTGTTTTAAGCTTGATCAGCTGACACACTATTTTTTTATTTTCTGTTCTACCATGTTTTGTTCGGGAAAAGGGGAGCGACACGAAATACTGATTCGCTGGCCAATGAGCAGTCTTCTCGATCAGTCGGGCTTCGGGTTGTGGATTTGGAACAAATTTCCGTGATAGCTAGATTTAAGCGAAAAGTTTTATGCTGGCCACTTCTTTCAAAGGCCTCTATTAAGCCGAAGTTACTCCTCCGAGGACGCAGCTTCAGGATGGGCCGAGGTCTCGCAGAGAAGCCTGGGAGACCACAGCAAACAACAGGAAAGGCGTAAGACTCAGTTCTCGCTGAAGATGATATTTTGACCAATTTGGCGTCGCACAGTAGCGAATGTCGTCTCCCAAACTTCATGGTAACTTTTTAGTTTTAAAAATACGGACGAAAACGTCCACACTTTGCGGACAAAAAAAGTAAAAGGGTAGGCCATAAAGTGTTTACCTTTCCCCAAAAATGAAGCTCAAAAACAAGGAAAAGTCAAGAAATAATTTGGCCGCTGTCGATAAACGGGTCACCTCATCGGATTTTTCATGTTGGAGCTGACAATGTTTTTGCAAGGTCCAGGTCAAGCCCAGCTTAGCTCTGCTCTACTACTTCGTCCTCGTTCGCTCGCGAGACTCTTGGGACAACATCCCCAAGCTGCAGCACTCGGTCTCACTCGACAAGGAGCACGAGGAACGGGATGTTAGCGCGCCTCCCGTCCGGAGGCAGAGGGATCGAAAATGTCCGACCCCGAGGGATTCGTGGAAAAAAAACCCTCGGCAGCGCCGCCGCTTGCGGCGGCGAGGGTCGCACCGATCGCCGCAGCGACCATGATGGGGTTGCCGGGCTCCCGCCGCCAAAGTTGTTCGGGTCGGCGCGGAGCTCTGACTCTCTGGCGTCACTCACCATGGATTTGGGGCCGTCGGTGGCTTCCTATGGGCGAAACCTGCTCCTCTTTTTCCACTTGGAACCCATCCTGTTGTCCTCGCTCGCTCTCTTCTCGTTCTCGTCCGTCCGTCCCTGCGTGCAGTCCACTATCGGCTGCCCCAACCCGGCCCCGGCGGCCCGCGGCCGCTGACAGTGGCGGCGCGTCGGGCTGATTAGGCCAGCCACGGCTGGATGGAGGCGCCTGCCCGCCAGTCGTCGTCCAAGCCGCCGCCGCTGCCACCGCAGCCCTGAACGAGACGCTGAGTTGACGCCAAGCCTGAGCCTGGGGTCGAGCGCCCAGGCCGCTCGGGCGACGCGTGGCTTGGCTGGCGCCACCGCCCCAGCGAACCAGTCCAGGCTGGGGGAGTGGAACAGGTAGAGGGAGGAGGGGAGGGGAGAGAGAAAAGGGGAAGATTATACATGCTTTGCTTGGCGCGGACCGGCGGTTTCGGCGCCGCCGACCTCGCCGTTCTTGCTGCCCAAGGAGCCCCAGCCGAAGCCGCCCTTCTGGCTGTTCCGGCCGGCGTCGGCCGGTCAGACAGGTTGGCGCGGCAGGAGAATAGGCACGCAAGAAGTGTGTGTCGGGTGGGGGGGGGGCGGAGGGGGGGAGGGAAGCGATTTTAGCAACCAGGCTCGACGGTGGCGACCGCGGCCTCCTCTACAGCGGCGGCGCCGGCTGCGGCGACGACAACTCGGCCCCGCGTCGGTACGGCGCGCACGCGAGCCAGCGTGTAGACGAATGAGTATGAGGCTACGAGCGCGCTAACCACTTCTACTATTACTACTACGACTACGACGTCAAGTACTGCAATTTCGTAGAAGAAGCGTTCTCCCTCCCTCTCCTCTGGCCGAGGGGGTCGTCGTGGGCGTCGTCAGAGGCCACCCCGACCGTGCGAAACAGGCTGCTGCTGCTACAGCGGACAAACTACTTGTTGTACACACAAATCTACATCTCGCTCCCTCTTGTCCCTCTCGTTGTTGCCGTCGTCATCCCTTCACCCGCTCGTCTCGTCAGTCTTAGCCGTATAAAGGGGGCTTGAGCTGCGCGGGGTTTCTCTCGTTCGGCCGTCCGGGGCTCTCGTCAAACGTTCTGTAGTACAAACAGTGCGTAGTAGTGACTCTTGCTGAGGCCGCCGCCGGCGGCTGTGGGGCCGCACGTGCCTCTTCCTTCTTTCCTGCTTCCTTCCTTCCTTCCTTCCTTCCTTCCTGCCCTTTGCTCTCTCTCCTCTCTCTCCTCTCTCCTCTCTCTCGTCTCTCTCTGCGTGTCCACACACTCTTTTCGTAAGTCGCCGGCTCGCCTGGCCTTCAGAACGTGACCCACCCTGTCCCTCTCTCTCTCCGTCCCCCACTCCGTTCCATCCAGGCCGAAGGTGACACCGGAAACTGACGGCCTCGGCGTCGTCGCTGCTGCCGCCGCCGCCGCCGTCCTCGTCGCCTCCGTTGCCCGTCGCTGGCTGGCTGACGAGGTCGCATACGTCGCCAGCTGCACTGAAATAAATCTTCCGCAGTCACCCAACCTCGTTTATTCATTTAATTTTGTTTTGGCGTTTTCGCCCCCCTCCCCTCGGATGTTTAATGGGTTTCTCAATCAGAAGAATCGGAGGCGAAGCCAAAACCAGGCTTTTGGGCACTTGAAAATGCTTGGGTTGGCTCAGGTTTGAAAGGGTCAGTGAGGGGATGCAGATGCTCCAGGACATCCACCTGAATTTTGCCCGGTCAAACTTCATGGTACTTGTGGTGAGAAAATCTACTTTGTAGCCATTTTCTCACACTTCCTCTGCCAAGTTAGGGTTTGTTTTTAAAGACTTTTGCCAGCATCTAACTTTAGGTGCAAAGTTTGGTCGTCGGAGAGTCTACAGAACAACTGCAAGGAAATGTATCCATCCATGTAACATCCGGAGACGTGGATCTATAATGGCTTTGGTATTTTAGAATTCAGTGTATCCTACCGGAAACTCCGGTATGAGCCAGTAGTCTCGTTAAACTGACTTTTCCTCTAGCCTTCATAATCTATGCTACATTTTACCTATGATGTGGAGACGAAAAACTGACTTCCTGTCTTCTTTGAAGTCAGATGAAGGGTTACAGCCGTTGGTTCCAAGGATTATCGTCATCCTCGTTCTTTTCATTGCGGGCATCGTCCACGTCGTTCTACTGGCAATGGAGGAGTATCACTCCAGTCTGGTGACAACGTTTCCACTCTTCGTATGAAGAATTGGCTCTGGTCCAGTTGAGCAGTTTTGGCCGGTCAAGCGGGCGGAAAGGCCAACGGGCAGAAAGCGGCCATGAAACGTCATCTTACTAATGCTATGGATTAGATAGGCATGGAAGCAGATGTTAGAGGGGCAAACTGCACGAACCTAGTCAAGTGTGGGTTCTCGTTGCTGGGCAGCCAATGCCAAGCCTCCAAACTTTCTTGAGAAAGGGGAGAATAGCAGTGGAGGACCTACTACAAAGACCCCTCACAAAGCCTTGCCTCTGTTCAGTCAAGCATCTTGGTGTGCTTCCAATCGCCAATAGAGGCTGAGAGGACCACAATTCTCACTCTTTCTGCTCTGTTTCTGACTTGTCCCCCTAAGATTAGGCAGTCTTTGGCCATGTCAAGGGGATGCTCTCAGGTATCAAATGTACTTCAGCATTTGAAGGCTGTTGTCCAGGACGCTTGAGCCAATCTGAATCAGACCTTCATCAAACACAAGTTGCAGCAAGTTCCTATCAAGACTGGAGGCCATCATCCTCGCAAATGGGAGCTACACAGATTGAAATATCTTCTTCCTTATGCCCTTGATAAGTAAGAACTATTTTGAAATAAAAACTATATGAAACGTACCTTCAAAGTACCGTTCTTTTCTTGTCCAAATGTACAGGTCTTGCCTTAAGTCATTGCAGCAGGAAAAATTGGGCTCCCCATGCTACATTTGCGGCTTTTGAGGTGGAATCGTTTGTTTGTCACTCACAGCTCCTTCCTCACTCCATTCCTCAAGTGCTCAACTCTTTGGTTTCTCTGCTCCTTGGTTCTGCTCAGCCCACAGCCCACAGTGCTCCCTTACACTAGGGCTACACCATGCTTAAACACCCTCTCCAAAACCAACATCTGCACATGGTGAAATACTGCCATTGAACAGATATTTGAGCAGAATATCTTTGTTGCTGACATTGCTCAATGTCTGTCTTTGACATTTGGGAGTGCCAGGTTTACAGGCTGAAGAAGAAGCGGAGGGAGCGGCAAGGCCTTACACCAACAGCAAGACCTGGGTGTCTTCGCACTTGTGATCATGAATGGAGGAACTTCTGAGACTGGATTGTCGCCAATCTGGTGTGCATGGTGGCACAGCTCAGTTGCTACACACATCTCATGCATGACTGGGGGGGTACATCATGAATAGGGTGGCCAAAATATAGGTCATTCTGGAATATCCACTTTGTTCAGTCACCAATGTGTAGCATGGATCCCCAATTAAGTTGCATGGTTTTGTTTTCTCTGAATTCCCCAAGATGAACATCTAGAGATTGCCAAAGTTTTACAAAAATGGCTATGTAGTGGAGCACCCTGTAGGAGTCACTTTAGGAGGCTGCTTCTGAACTGAAGGTCACCCTAAAATTAACTGAAAAGTATTTTTGCATTTCATAGTCACACTACTAAAGTGGACTGTTTTAAAGTTATCAGAGGGTTTTGGTCACTACATAACATTCCAGGGGCCAAAAAGGGTCCTGAACAGGGGTCTCGAGAGCTTGCTCAAAATTTTTATCAAGAAACATGCCTATGGCCAAGGCTTTTTGTTAACTAACATTTTCTCTTGGATCAGCCAGTTTCTTGCTAGAAAAAAAGCACTTTTCAACTCAACCAAACTTCTAAAAATACCGATAGGATTTTTTATTTTGGGTGCTTAAGTAACCCCCCTGACGACTCCCGAGGTCACATGTGACTTCCTATGACCTAGAGGAGGTAAAAAGACATCTCTATGTCCAACTTTGTCTCGATCCATCCAGGCTAGACCGCACATCGTGAACAAATGAGTTTTATATGTTCAGATTTATTCCATTCAATACTAGCTTCCCATACTGTGCATAGCTGTGTAGTATAGACATCTATCAGCAGCTATCTATGGTGAGAGGACAGAGAAGAAGTCCGTAGGGGTGGGCAGTGAGGGGGCCCGTGAACCAAATCCTGCTGTCATCACACAGTGAACAGAGGAGACAGAACAGGAGAGTGAAAATACAGGAGGGTTGCCTTGCTCTGGCCAGAAAATATCAACTTCACTATGAAAACATGACAAATACTTTCAAAAAATGATGCAACTTGGTGACGCTGTAGAGGAGAGGGGGTGAGAGAAGAGGGGATGAATGCAAGCTTGTGCACGCACACCTAAAATTTGTGCGGCACACTCCTGCACACTTTGTCTGGCAACCAGCATACCCCATACCCCGTACACTTGACCAACAGCATACCCGTACTCCCGCACACCTTCAACAGCGTACTCCCGCACAAATTAACTTTGCACCTCCAAGCAAAATGTCCCTATGTACTCTGTGTGTGTGTGTGTGCTATACTACTACATACACAGGGACTACACACACAGGAACTGCATACTGGTCTGGTCCACTAGGATACTTTATATCATGAAACTCAAGAAAAATAAGAGCTCCTTCTCATGGCTTGTTTGCCATAAGAAGAAGTTGAGTCTCAAAAGTGGAATCTCTCATCCGGCGACGGTTGTTCCTCAGAAGAAGCTTGGCCTTTGAAAAAAGTC
>JAAUXU010006779.1_pt1 | contig 40422 bp, 36 predicted proteins | sample 7278151 | NCBI WGS metagenome assembly JAAUXU01 (sample SAMN14350113, study PRJNA611818) | marine sediment metagenome | isolation source: surface marine sediment (1.8m) | place: French Polynesia: Moorea | collected 2018-08
GTACCAGAGCAACTAGCGTCACAAGAGTTACTCAAGTCATCAAATGGCTTGAAAGAGGATGGGCATTTTTTACTCTCAATTCCTCACCTGATTAAGGCCGCATCCGAAGGCGAAAAGCACGAGAACATAAAGGACGAGGAACTTTGCTATGTCCACGGCCATGCGGCCCAATGAGATCTGGAGCGGACCCAAGTGTGGATTGATGCTAAAGATGTGGACCAGCTTGAGGAAGGAAGAGATCATCCCGGCTCCGAACAGACCCTCCGAGATCAGGTAAGGATCATATGCATGCCACTTTTCTCTCGGGTAATAAGGATTGATTCCAGCAGCCTCCTCCCGCTTGACTAAGAGCCAGGCCGTCATCCTCAGGACGATCCATCCCACGAAGCAGGTGTTGGTGAAGCAGTCGGCCAAATTCCACAAGTCGCACATGTAAGCCAGTAGGCCTTCCTCGTACACTTGTTTTATCTGTTGAAGGGAAAACGCATCAAGCCGAATAAGAAAGAATCCTTATGGACGCACGCACTAACCTCTTTCCATATGAGCGCCAGCACCCAGAATATTATCACGCATTCTATGGGAGATGGAAAAGAACCTCTTTCCTTCTGGTGCCAATCTTCAACCGCATCTTCCAGCCACTCTAGCTTAAAGTGTCTACGAATGAGATGAGTTTTCGTCCCTAAGAGTTTTTATCTATGAAATGTTGCATCGATATCACTAACCGTCCTATGAGAGCCAGCGTGACTCTTTCAACTCGCTGTGAGGCCGCCGCCAGCAGGGTGAGGAAGCACATATATGAGGCCGAGTGGGCGATGAACTTGACGAAAGGGTTCTTCATGAAGACGCCGCGGCCAGAGTGTGGGCACAACATGTAGGCCAGACAGTAGATGGGGAACATAAGACCCAAGCGAAGCAGCTCAGCCGTCTGGCCGATCACATTCATTCGGCGCCAACCAGGTAGACCTTCATACCTGCGGCGGAGCGCAGTATTTTCGCAGGTACGAGTGGTGATATAAATATATGTATAATAACCGGCGGGACTTCGAGGTGTGTTGACTTTGAGAGAATACGTATGTTCTACACGTGCGTGGCAGAGCTTGAAGGAATGCACAGAATGCATTCGGGTCAGCGTAGAGGCGAAGAGTACGTTAAGTGCCATTTCAGTGGTTCCCTATCGCTCATCAGAAGTTGCAATGGGTATATTTCATTAAAACCAGCTTGTACTTGTGGTACGTCTCTAAGTACATTTCAACATCCAACATAAAAATACGTGCCCGTTGCTGTTGCTGCTGGAGGCTATTTCTACGCCGAGCGTGAGGAAGCTAAAGATTACACTCGTGCGTACACATAGACATGGAGAAAATGCTTACCAGATGGTTGCCAACAGTTGCTGCACGTTTGGGTGCGCCACGAAAGCCTTCTGCTTGCACTTAAGAGCGAGCTTAAGCCTCTGTAAGGTCTGAGTCTCTCCGGGATCCCAGACGTCGTCATCCTCCTCGTCGTAGTTCAGCATGATCTCCAGTTCGTACGAAGTGCGCGCGTGATCCAACAGGGCGGTCGCAAACTCTTGCACCTTTTTCGCAAAGTCATTTACTTCGTCATGAACATACACGGCTTTTTTGGTACTGTATGTCCACATTTCAACTCGCAACTGGAACCTTGTAAAAAGTAGATGATGTGCTTTATAAAGAGGCCAGCAAAGCTTGAACAACATTTGGGGGCATTTGCATGGGGCTTCGAGCCCCATCCAGGCGTCTGGCTGAGGTACGAAAAACTTGGTCACTCTGTAAAGAAATCAAGTCTGACGTTGTGATGTCCACAGCCTACTCTGTCTGCCTAAACTGAAGGTCGGACGCGCTGGGTCACACCTGTTTCAACACCCTGGTCGGCCTGTCTGACCAGTGACGGGTCGACCGAGTCTGAGTAATTGCTCGTAGTAAGGGCTCTGTGGTGAATAAGAAAGTGTACGCCTGAGCCGCCATTAGGATTTTATTAGAATTAGGAAAAATTCTTGTGTCAAAGGGATACTATGAGCTTTCTGAAGAGCTGAATTACACAATAAGAAGTTGTTTTGAAGGGAAGTTTATGCTGACCCATCATTTTCCTCTAGCTGACCAAGCAGGTCAACCCCGGAAGGCTTGGTTGGCCCAATTTCTTTTGGACTTCACAGACCTTGGTCCAATCTGTAATCAGAGCAAAAAATTTCCGACCCAGCCCTTGTAGAAAATTTCTCACCCGTGGACATCACTAGTCCGACACAGTCCTTCCTTGCCTTCAGCCGCAAAGCTGTTTGTTGATGGAAAGTATACAAGGTAACGCCACTGCACGGGCAAGATTATGCAGATCCAAATACCGTATCGCCCCAAATATATGCCGCGGCTTGTATTAAATTCGGCTCATCATGCGGCTTATTCTCATGGGAGACTTTCTTTCAAGGACGGCATATATTTTCACCTTATGGCCATCACCCAGCAAAAGCTTTCAGTCACATCCCCAGCCATAGTTACCGGACATTTTGGTCTGAGTGCGGCTTATTTTCAAGAGTGGCCTTTTCAAGGCTTATATTTCCAAACTTACCAGTCTGAGTGCGGCTTATTTTCAAGGGTGGCCTTCTTTCAAGGGTGGCTTATATTCCTGGCGATACGATATTGCCAGGACTCAGCGTGCCGACTCTGCCTTCAGGGTTGGTCAAAAATCACCCGGGAACCATTTATCCCGCCCAGGACCAAAACACCTCCCTCGAGTGGGTTGTCTGTTTTTTTTATTAAGGTAGTGGGTACATTTTCCTATGGAAAATCCTTTTTGTGTGCTTTTGGCACCCCTTGCGGCAAGAGGATTTGAGGAGGGAGACAAGTGCAATGAATGGAAAATCTCCAGTAGGGAGATACTTCTTAAGTGGTTTCGTCATACAAATGCGACGAGCACAAAAACAAATACCGGTATACTCGTTGCTTTGAATAAAATCCAGTGAACTGAATTCCAATGGTGCGAACAGCCTGTGACAAAATCACTCAAGATGGAGCTCCCTGATCATTAGTTTTAAATGTCTCTTTGTCACTTACGAAATGCACCTGCACTGAGTCGAAAAAACAATTTTCTTCAATTTTCTATTTCAAAGTAAACAAACAAAAAATCCACAAAAAGGCAAATCAATCTAAAAGAAATCCAACGTTGAGGGAGGGGGAAGTCATTGGGTATGTCAGGGATATACCTCAGGGATATACCCCGAGGCAGGGTTGGTCACCGGTGTTTAACACCCGGGTTAAACTCAACTGACCAACCTTGCCTGAATACTTTTTCACTGTTGTTTTTCCTTCTTTTCTCTTTCTTTTCAGCACTGCAATGCAACTGTCTAACGGAACGTTTTCGTGACGTAAGTATGACACGATTGAGCTGTGAGGACAATGCACTATCTTATACGCAATGCACAAATGCAATGAGCACGTGATGCAGTCGCAACAACTGTCTCTATGCCAAGCTGAGTATTACGTACACTCAGATACTGCGAACATAAAGGTGAATTCCTTATCTTTTTTGAACTGCGGTCACTGATGATACTTAACGTGACTTTGCTGCACGGTTGCGTTTGAGACGGACGAAATTAGCATTTAATAAATATACTATGCAACTTTGCTCTTTGAAGTCCCCAATCAAGGTCCTACTAAGGAATCTTAAAGAAATTAAACTACTGTGTACACGAAAGTCAACGCACCTGCAATCTGAGAGCGTTGTACTCGGAGCAGAATTGGGATTCCATTTTCTTGAGTTTTTTCAGCTCGTCTGACAGCTGGAAGGCGGTGAGGATGGGATCTGACGAGGTCAAGGCGATAAGAGAGGGCGAGGCCAAAGCCCGATAGGCGTTAATTCGAGACAACGAGAAGCGCAGGGAGTCTTCCTGGGAGGCCGTCAAGCATGACTCGCAGCTGCACTTCAGGTCGTGTGGGGTGGGCAGCGAGGCGCCGCGATCCAGCAAGATCTGTTTGAAAAAGGAAAGGAAAAAGCCCAAGAACTGAGCCTTTTTGCCAAGTTGTACGCACGACGTTTTAGCCTTGCCTTCAGTATTTCGTAGTTGTTGTGATGAGCGGCCAGGATCAGTGGCGTGATGTCGGGTGTGTAGCTGGCCGAGACGTGGTCGACGGCCTCCCAGGAGTAAGGGCGTCCAGGCTCATGCGTACGTTCCTCGTGCTGCAGAAGCAGCTCAACTCCCTCGACATATTCCTCAGAGATCGCCAGAAGTAACGCATCCTTAACCTGATGACATTTTCAGTATCTTAGTACTTAAATTGTTGCAAAAGAGTGATGATACAGATATTTACAGGGGTGATAATGTAGACAGAACAGAGCTTTTGTTCAAATCAGAGCCTTGTGAGATGTTGAGTCATCTTTCTCAGAAGCCCTCTTTTTCGCCGTGTGTCAAAAATGGCCGGTTATCTTTTGAGCCCGTCCAAAAAAGTCAACTACCCTAATTGAAGTTGTCATGCATAGACAGTTTTAGCCATAGGTTATAAAAATATTCCCATCAGGCTAAAAGAAGAAGTTATTCGGGCTTCACAGGTCTAGGTACTTAATGGAAGCAAATAGAAGAACTCAGTTCTGTCATATCCACGTTCATTCAGGGCGGAGAAAGCCATGCTTTGAAGTCAAAACCACTTAAAAGTGAATTTCATCCCGTCCATGACCGTGATAAATGACCTAGGGGGAGACCGTCTATCAACTGCACTTCAGCCTCATTCACACTATCTTAGTGTTGGCAGAGTCAGCCTCATCCACACTATCTTAGTGTTGGCAGAGTTCCCCAGGTTGTCAAAACCTTGAGTAAGAAAGAAAGATTTTCCATGCAGGGAAATATGTTCAAATTGTATCAGGGGTTTTTACGTTTTTATCTCTTTCGGCACCTTTCACCCTATTAATTAGGCAGGAACTATCTCCTGATTTGTCGGCTGTCAGAATGGGTCAACTTTAGCTCTAGCTATAAAAACGTTCACAGGGTCGACTGAGTCGCTGTGGACAGCAAGGCCGTTGCCCGCACCCTCAAAGAAGGCCTTGTTTTGGTGCTTAGAGGGATTTTTTTGGTTGCAAATGGACTTTGCTTACGAAATAACACATTTTGGGATGTCCTTGCCAAGTCCATCTGCAAGGTCGTCTTCTTCAAGAGGCCCTACCGTGAGCTTACTTGTAGAATCCTTTTGTTGGAGAAAGTTTAAGAGAGTTATTAGGCCAATTTAACCAAAAGGCTGAAGTTGCAGGGTCGTAAGAGGTCAATGCAATGACACGTTGATAACTTTGCTGAGATGTCTGCAACCCTCAATTCCCTCTCAAGCAAGGCCACTCAGTTGAGGAACCTCCTTTCTGTAGGTCGATTAGAGGGGGCACGGATTCTAATGTTATTGGTGACTTTGCGATTCGCATAATAAGCATTTCCGAGAGAGAACAACAACTTGTAGTTATCGTCTTCAACTGTCTCCATCAGACGTTGTTGTCACTGACACTGTAGGGACTTTGGATCAGGTCATGTACAACTTTCAGCACTTTAGAGCTAGAGCTCGTCATAAGTACTCGTAAAAAGTGAATACTCGGTTTTTGTTACTGATCTGTTCACTTTGTGGCACACACAAAAAAGTTGGCTGGTGCAACGAAAAGTTGGTCGCTGCCGGAGCAACGAGTTCGCAACAATAGCACTCTCACAACGCTGAGCAGTTCCAGCCTTTCAACGTCTAGCGCATAATCGGGATGGATGCATGAGACTAAGTGCGTTTGAATAGTTACGTTCAGCACATTCAGAATGCTTGAAGAGCAGCAGAACTGGAGATAGATGTGCGCATTGATGACTGACGACTGCATACAAGTCTGCACCGACGCAACAATGTTGACGCCCTTGCAGAGAAGACGTTTTTCTATGCTTACTTCAGAATGCATCCATCTTTTACACCTACTTGTCAGATGCGAAGTTATTTCTCTTAGCTTCATGCCAGCAATCTGAGGCAGGCCCTGGCATGGCAGTTTTAGTCTCGTTGCCCTTGTTACAGTGAGAAATACAATGCATATGTCTGTACTAATAGGCAGACAAACCCAACCCAGCTGCATAGCATGCACTTCTAACAATGTCATAGTTAGCGCAGTGCACGGCGTATAACAGCTCGCTTACGCACTATGTGAGCCATACCGGTAGAAAGCCCATTTGGCTGTACAATAGAGGGACCCCCACCTGTATACTTTCGCTGAGCAGTACTTCCATCATTTCTGGATTTTCGTTGATGATTGCTATTGATAGCGCAGACCTGAAAAGGACAGCACAAATGGCAATTTTCGATTACAACACATTGTACCTACAGAAACAACCATGAATAGCGTGGATGCTCAGTCACACTATTTATGGTGAATGATGCACTAAATGATACTCAGTGAGCAATTGACTCAACTGTCTTCGGGAACGTGGGGAACGTTTGGAAATGTTCTTAAAACTACGCAGTAAGGTCAAGGTTCACCAGAGGAATGAGGTCTGTTTCGACCGTGGACAAGTTATCTGTGAATGGGACTAAACGGAGACAGCGGTAATTCCTTTACAAGTATTTACGTATCTTTGCCAGCAGGTGTTCAAAAAGCAAAACATTGAAAAAATGCCGACAATGCATGACCTCGTCAAGGGCACCTGTACTTTCAATGAGATCGAGGTCGCCAGCGAGAGGTCCTTGGGAGACAGCATCATCTCCTGCTCCAACATGTACATGGTCAGAGCTTGAAAAGAAGATGCGGGCACTTGCTAGGTGAGGACGTCTCACTTCAATGAAGCTCCCACGGCGTTTGTGGAGGCTGAACGCAGTTTCATCATTGATGAGATATCGACGAAGTTTGACATTCCAAGTCCACCATCTACACAAGTCCCAGGGGGTGAGCCTGAAGAAGTGCGCATGGTGGACAGACATTCCCAAGAAATTCGCTGCAGCAGGGCCATGATCAAGGAGGAGTCCCGCTGCTTCAAGCACTTGCTGAATTGCATCATGACCATGGATGAGCATAACACAGCTAATTCATCCCTTAGAGCAAGGTGATCTCCTTTCAGTGGCTTTCTTTCCAGGGTCCTGAACTTCAAGTGCCAAGTCGCCAGGCACAAACATACGGTGTTCAGCCTCTTCACTTCCAAGGGCCTCCTGTAGCAGGTAGCGGCCCTTGAGAAGACCAGCCGACAATTTCATTGAGGTCCTCTAAAAGTTCCTGTAGCGGGTTACGAAGGGGGTCCTTGTCATAGCCAACAACAACTGAATCTTGCACCTCAACACAATGCCAGCTCCTCCACTGCCGCCGCCACCAAGGAGTCCATAACCAAGTAACGCGTCCGGCCCCCGCAGATTCATTTCTTCTTCCTAAAGGCCAGAGCAGCTGCAGCCTTAGTCGGCACTTAAGTGGATACCCACACTATCAGTGCAGAGTGAAATCGTGCGTGCCGCATCGCCCCCAAAGACGCCTACACCACGACCTTTGACAAGTGGATCAAGAGAGGCAAGAAGTGTGTGGAGATTGAGAGGGGATATGTTGATAAGGAGCATTAATCATAGCAATTACAGTCTTCCCTGTAATAAAGCCGTAGTGGCGCTGTCTCTGTTTAGTCAGAACGGTCCTTGAAAGAAGTAACTGGATTTTTTTATTTTAATAATAGACCGGGACATTCTTGCCTGAAGACTTGAATGGATTGATATTGAAATCGAAGGCAGCATTCTCAAATATTGCAGTTGCCATTTTCACGTCTCTGTTCCATTCAACCATTCGCTCTTTCTGACGTACTTTCCAAGGTAGGATATCAGGGGGCGTGGGTATTGGGGGTCCGGGAAGTCACTCCCGCTATTCAATGAGCGTTTCTGTTCAGTGACGTCGATAAGGATGCTCCCCCTCCCCCCTGAAAAAACATGAACTCGATGTGTTCGAACGCCCCCGGATATCTCACCCTGCTCTGTTTTTGGTGGACTCTGTCAGAGAGCATTGGCGATGATCTCTCTCACACAAGCACAGCACATGCATCACAGCCCTACCTCCCCAATGGATCGACACAATCGAGATCGAAGAACTGCGGCTTCGACCGGTAGGCTGTGATCGTCTTGGCCACGGAGGCCGTGTCTCCTCGCTCAACCAGTAGTATGAAGCGCTTCTCCTCGGGCGTCAGCACCTGCAGTTAGTTTAGAAATAGAAATGCCCATCATGGAGCCGCCAAGCCATGAGGTACAGAACACAGTGCAGAACAGCAGGCGCCCATCCCCATCCAGATGATCACGCCGCCTGCGGATGAGTAGGTCCTCCTCAACCGACCGTCATTTCCTGTTTATTGTCTGCGATTTTGCTTCTAAGCACTTCTCCCTCTTTGTTGTGCTCCCAACAGTGTGAGAAGCTTGTGAGAAACAGTTTGGACTCATCTTTCGACAGAAGCGAGTCCTGAGTACGCAAGTACTTACGTACCTGCTCGCTCTTACGGGTAACGGCTTCAAAGGAGGTGGTGGATCGCTGTCTGCTCAATATTGACTTGCGGCGCCTCATCAAGTCGGGCTTCTGCATCTCGCCCTCGTTGTCGCAGCCCGTACTTGACGGCGGCGTTGACGACATCTCTAATTATTTATGAAGGCCCGAAATCTTTCCGTTTCCGCTTTTTCTCCTTCCTCTTCCTCTTCCTCTTCCCCTCCGCCTCGCCCTCCGCCGCCCCGCCCGCCTCCTCGTCGCTGGCCGGAAACACCGATCGAAGGGTCACAGCAGCACCAAAGGCTGACGAGGAGAACGCTGTTGCTGCCGTGCACGAGCTGGAAGAGAAATCGAATTTATTTGCAGTTCATCATGTCCTTCTTCACGCCGCAGTAGACTTTAGAAGGGGATGAAGTAAGAGGATGAAAGAGATTGAGACTGCTCTTCTACAGTATTAGTGAGGATGGAAGAGAATTGTGAAAAAGAGATCTTCTGTGTACGTCTTTAGTTCTTTCCCCCCTCCCCCCATCCCTCCGAGCTAAAGGAGAGTACGGTCTAGCAACCTCCTCGAAAATACTGTGCGCCTATTGTGCAATGCAATACACGTAGCCTCCTCGCATGGGTAACACGCTGTCTATCTTATTGCTGCTGGGAAAGAAAATCCCTGACAGTCCTGCTGGTTCTACGCAATGTCCCGGACTTCCTTGAGTCATTAGACTCCATTCTTTTCGTCTTACTTCAATTCAATTCTGCAGCATCCATATTTTTCAGCATAAAGGGTCCTGGCCAGAGTACATATGGAGACACTAGAGCAGGATCGGTTTCAAAAAAATAAAAATAAAAAGCTCGTCATTATCCTTCTACACTATGGTGTGATATCAAGCGATAAGGAGTAAGCTGGAGAATGTCTGTGGAATACGCGCTCCTTCAGCAATAGAAAAGCTCGTTTGTTTCTTTTTTGTGTTCGTGTTAGACCCTTACACACCAACCTGAGCGAAATGTCTTCAGACGAAATCAGATAAGATGAAAAGCGTGACACGTATGGTGCGAAGCCAGCCTCTTTCACAGCTATCGAGTGCGATGCTCAAATGGCCTCGCAGTTTCATGTCCTCCGTATAAATCCCTCGCATAGTGAATTTGCCGGACTTGCGACGTACAGCGGTAGTACTTTATGACTAGATTCGTATTTCATATGCAAGAAAAAACATCTGCCGTCTTGAATACCAAATAGGCCGAGAAAATCCTCCATGGCCTTAGTATTATACTGAAGAAAATTGCACGAGTGGGCGAAAACAGAGCTGCGCAATTCGCGCGTGAGATGGCTACTGTAGAAGAAGAAAGGCGTTCACTCAAGAAAATAACTGCTACGTGGCATCACGTACTACTGAAAGCGAAGAGGAGTCAATAAGAAGTGAGAGGGGTCGGCACCCAGTGTCAACTGCAGACTGTCCCGGGCATAACGCGCGCACACTTGACATCATACATCGGCGTCGGCCGGCGCAGTGCGAAAATGTGCTTGATGCATCTTCAGCATCAGCACCGTGGTGGACGAGACCTTTGACGTGGCCACGGGCGGCAACCACTGCCAGCTTCATCCTCTTCGGGTGGCTCAGACCAAACGAGTGTAGAAAACAACTAACAACTGTGCAAAGTCACGCTGGGAATCGTTGTAAATTGCCCCAGTGGTGGCCGTCATTCTGTGGTTGTCACACCACATTCTAGTCAGAGGTCTTTTTGCTGTCTGACTCTCCGATGCCAGCTCTAATTTCGTCAGGAGATGCCACAACATAGTGTGAAGTTTGCTTTGAATGCACTTGATCTTTCAAAACACCTCTCCCAAGCTGATCGATCGACTTCTTACCACTGATAAGTCAGTGGGAAAAGTCGTGTTTTCGCTGATTTTCTTTCTTCACGGATTTTCTACTTTTTCCCCGTGTTTTTTCCTTCCTGGCCTTTTTTGAGTAAGCCTTATCTCATATGACGAAAATTAATATTCCGAGGCTGAATCATTGAGATCTAATTGTACTGTGAAAGAAGCCAATTACTTAAAGAGAATTAGATGTCAAAACATAAGTAGTTATTCTCACAAATTTAACTTTGATCCTTTTGCGAGCTTCGAACACTTTCCTCGTTCATCATGAAAGAAAAAGTGTTCAAGGCTCAATTGAGAATCAGTGAAATTTGTTAGTATGAAAGAATGCCTTTACTTATTTTTCATGAAACAACTTGTATTATCGTCATGACACCCTCAGCCTATTTCAGGGGGGTTGGGGATGCCAGTCTCTTCGGTGTACCTCCCTCTCTAGCCGCCTGCCTTTTGAGCACGGTAGTATCAAAATGGGCATTATAACGTGAATGCAAGGAATTGCTAATTTGTTTCACAAATTCACTTCATAAAGTGCAAATTTTAACTGAAGATGAAGAGTTTTTTATTGGTGTTTTGTTCAGAAGGTTCTGTTTGGTAAATAAATTCCAAATGAAAACTCATTGAATTAGTCTTTCTTCGCTTTTTCGGTAGTGCATTTTCGAAAATGACGAAAAATGCATCTTGTTCAAAAATTTTCGAAAAATCCTTTTTCGTCTCCGGTCTGCTTTGGGACGCCGTGAACGTCCCGTATGCGTCGAGCCAGTTGCAGTACTGTGTCGTCGTGCTCATAAATAAAGCATCATCACATCACGCCATTTACTTTGGAAGCTGATCTTTACACATTATGTCAGTCTTGTTGACGCAATGGACCGGGTGGCTCCTGATTCCAGTCAGGCCTGTTCAAACTTAATTCCTGACGCGATCTGGCACTACGTCTTTTTTTGACTTTGCGTCAGGCCCCCCCATATTCTGACCAAGACTGATCGGCTTTCTAAGGCTAAATAGAGGCTTCGTGGGCCTCAGTCGGGTCAGGAGTCATTTGACCAATGTGTACTGATGTCGTGCACTATGATTCAGGCTGACATCAGTCATTTCAAATGAACTATTTTGTGGATATTCCCTGAACATAACGTGCCAGTGTTACAAAACAAAAACTCTCTAATGAGGACTAATGTCATGATGCTTTGCCTGACAAGAAATAAGAGCCACCCTGTACATTCTGTCCACGTTATCTTACCATTCGGTTTTAAGTAATTGTGGCTTCAAACACGCTGCCATCAAAATGAAACGTCTCATGACCATGGAGGAGACACTGCTGAATCATAATCAGTGTGGTTTCGTACAGTCTTGAGGAATTTTTCATGACACCACAGTATGGGACGGCAGAGGTTGTGGTACATCATTTGTTGGGATGTCCAAAAACATGCAAACAAAACTCACGTGTTGGCAATGCCAACACTAAAATGCTCTTGAATTGCCGCCAACTAAGACGTCCTTTTTCCAGAGAAAGTACGACGAGGAAACTTGAAGAAGCTTCCGCTGCGGCCTATTTGTCCAACTTCAATCAGTCCCAGACAGCTGAAACTGTAATCATGTCTGCTGCTTCGGTTCAAGCTTCAATTGAGACCTTGCTCATTGATGTGTCTACCTTGGTCTTTGGATCACCTCAACCAGTGCAAGACTTCCTCTCACCCCAGAGGGTGGCCGCACGTACACGTACGTATGTGTACACAGCAACGTGCATCATTCCTTCCAAGAACAATAACGTTTTCTGTCACTTGATGCAAGCCTTTCAAACACTTTGTATTTACTCTTGCGCCACTTTTGACGTTCATTCCTGATCGGGCATGATATTGCTCTTCCTGCTTTGTAGTCTGAATCATCATTCCTCTTTTCTCTTTTTATGCTGCGTCATCCCTCACCAAGCATTCTGTGGGAAAGCTTTTGTGCTTGATACGCCGACTGTACAATGAATGACACAGGATTAAAGAGCTAAGTGTTGCTCCTACGATGTGGCATTTTTATTTATCAAGCAGCAGAATAGCAAATTCGTAATTCAGCCTACATTGGGCAAGTGAGCGGAGCAGCAACTTGGGAGTAATCGTCTTTCACAGCCGCTTTCCAAACGGGAGAAACTTTGCAACAAGAATTTAAATACCTTTCCATGGGCGTGAATGGATTCTGTCTCCACAACTAACCGTCGAGAAAATTTATGGAGGAGCTTCCCTCTTTGTTATTCTACTTCGGACATTTTAGAAAGTTTGATCAACTCGGTCGGGCACTTCCTTTCAGTTATGTGTACTGTACTAAAATCGATACCTCGTTGGTATCTTGCGAGTACCCAACGTTGCTGTACGCAAGGCCTGGATGAACGTGGGTTTTTTTGGACAACGTGATCCAGACCTGCTCTAGGTCAACGAGAGTAGAGTAGAGTACAGCATCCATCAACAGAGTCGAGAAAGACAGAAAAGGTCAGCGGCTTTGACAGCAAAATGAAAACGTGTGATGCGTAAGTACGCAATCTGCACGGTCGGCATCAGCACGAGACACGTCACCTGTCTTTTATCTCCGTGCTCTACGCGTGCCGCATTGTACTTGGTACTCAAAGCGCGCTTTCATGCGTGCCACTGGGTATTCCAGATGCTGGGGGAGCAATAAGAAAAGTTGAACAACGCCAGTCCGAAAAGATTTCCTCACACCCCTTATGCTGTAGAAGAGGACACGTACGTGAGTCGCTATGCATGTTTACCACTGCCAAACAGGTACGCCGAGAAAAGCAGGACAACTTACATTCTTCTCCGTAAAGTTGGGGTGCGACAAGTGAGATACTTGTCCTACGGTATTGTAGAAGAGGTTGTAGCTTATCTAAAATAGCTGTCAGACTGGTGTAGAACAGTGAACTCCCCCGAAAAAGGCAGCTCCAGGGGGTCAAAAAATTGCCCTGACAACCGGAGCACTGCAAAAATTGCACGTTAAGACTGAAACCCACCTTTATTCTTCGGGGAAACAACTTGTCCAAGGTCGATCGCTTCATGGAGCTCTACGAAACAGATTTATCCATTCCCGATGCTCTATTAACTGGAGTTCACTGTTCTTCTCCTACTTTCTACACAGCGTTAATGAGCAAGATCAGCAAAAGTGGACAGACCATTTGAAAAGGAATAGTAGCAGATCTCAAAGAGGGTTTGAGACTTTAAGGTTTCGAGCAGAATTGTCATACATGACACAGAAGAACTGTCAAGAGTTGGTGAAGGAAAGTTTTTCAGAGTGATATCTGAACTGCAAGCTGTCGATATTAAAGTTGTAAATGCTCCTTCTGAGGCGTACATTGTATGCAGTAAAATAGTCTACAGTTCACGTACCGTAGACCTGCAGTGAATACTCCTTCGGAATGGTCCGAAAAGCGTGCGGTAAGTTTTTTTATTAGCAAATCTCCTTTTTTGTGAGCAGTGGCTTCACTGTTGAGATGCCCGCGGAGCAGCGAGTTGGTATCTCAGAGTTATTTGCGATTCAGGGTTAGCAACAGACTCTTCTGTGGCTTTAGGTATATTTTCAAATGGTACCGGTACTTAAGACCCTGACGTTGGTGTTGAAATGCGAGTCCATCTGATGATCTGTTAACCAGACATGTTGAGCATCTGCTTCATGCATTCTAGCATCAGCTGCCTGGACGAAAAGTTGCAGGAGAACCTGACACTCTGACAATGAGGTACTAAAGTAGATGTTTTTCTGCAAATGAAAAACAAGTTGCCAGTCATTACTAAGTGTCTGGTTGAGAAAGTCGGTTGTGCCATCTCATTAAACATAGTAATGGGAAGGGAGTTATCCACAGATTTTGGTCCAAAGATGTTGAGTTGTCCTGCATTCACAAGCTCTTGTTCAAGCTCACTGTTCGAACTCTCTCAGTTTCACGATAAAGTGAACGGTTGATTTCACAGCATAAACAGTACTGCATGTGTATGAAAATACCTCATGTGACACAAGTAGTGAATATTCCATGAACTGGGAAAAATGTGGGAAAATGGAGAGTAGAAGACGAGCTGTGCTAACATGCGACAAAGTTCGCTTTGTCTGAGGTGAAGTCCTTCATCTTCAACAAAGTCCACACACGGAGTTTGCTTGGTCCGCACATCCCCCTGTTTCCTCATACTTTTTCAGTTCAGGGAATGTGTTTATGCAGCGAAATTAAGTGTTCACCTTATTTCTCTCACTCAATTTCACCAAGAAAGCTGCTGTCATGGATCTGAAGAATCTGGACAAGCTCAGGCATGACTTCGTGGGCCATAGAGTAAATGGAGAAAAGAGGGCGAGTCTGTAGTAGGGTGGACCCCTTGAGGCGATTTTATTTTCAAAATGCACACTCATCAGCAGTTGCGACTGATGTAGAAAGTCAGATCTCTCCCAATCAGACTGACATTGGTCCACACAAAAAGGTGCTACAAGGCTAACAAGGTGTTGAATTCAATAAAAAAGTAAGCTAAAATGAAATTTGTGAGAAAGGTGCATTAGTCCTTTTTAGACCAGCAGGATCACATTTTATAATAAAATTTTCTAATGGTGACAAATAGCATTGACCAGTGTTCTTCAGGGAGGTCCCCTGCTCCAGCACCTCGTCAGCCTTGGAGCACCTTTTTGTGTGGACCAAAGTCAGTCTGATTGGGTGGGATCTGACTTTCTATATCAGGCGCAATTGCTGATGAGTGTGCATTTTGAATCAAACAAATCGCCTCAAGGGCCCACCCTAGTGCGTAGACGTTGTTGCCATCAAGGAGGCCAAGCGACTTTATGTAGAAACAATCCGCGCATCAGCTTCGAGGTTGAGGACTTTTCAATCTTATTGATCAACCCCCTCAAATTTCATCACAGTTTGCATGAAGGAGACAAACCCTATCGCCCTTCTGCCCATTCCCATCCTTGCCCTGACCTAGGCCTTGCCCTCCTTGTCGTCCTCGCTCCTGTTGACTGTCACGTCCTCAATCATTCAATGTTTGCCCAAATAATGTGAAAAACAAAGAAAGAAAAAGCAGTAACGACAGCGGAAAAAGACATTTAGAACCAATTGAAGATGACCTAACGACCTCTGCCCAAAGTGTCTCTAAAATTATATCAATATTTTAGAAACAGCTAATGCTAAAACATGAGCAAAGTTTCGAAAGATGAGTTCCGGTCTAATTCTTTAAGGTTATTGCAAGGCGCTAAGAAGAGGGCCTAAGGTATCCGCCACAGCTGTGGTGCAACCTCAAGAAAAGGGACAGGACCAGGAAGAAGAATCCAGCGTGTAGCGTCAGATTCAGGGCCTTAGGCCTGTCATCTGAGGGACATGTTCTTGTCCGTGATCTGTCGGACCCATGGGGACAACTCAGAGTCCACCGATGACCGCGCTAATCATGGCAATCGCGGCGGCAGTTATTGATGTCTGTGCCATCGTCCACGTCCAATCACGGCGACCGAGTCAGAATTATATTTTGCAATTACTCTAAGGGACGCCCGCCCGCTCGCCCCCCCCCCCAAGTACTCATTAGCTTGAGGTAGGTTAAGAGTACAGAGGTGTCCACGTCCCATTTGACACTTCGTAGTGTGGACTTTCGGTCCATGCTGTGACCTCGAGATGAAGCTTTTCAGTTGTGAGACCAAGAGTCCTTTAGCCGGAGATCGCAACCGCTTTTGACTTGATCTCTGGTCAGATCCGAGTATCATTTCCAGTTGTTGCAGCTGCGAGAGCGTCAGGTTTGATGTGGACACCCCTACATTTGTTATGTAATAGTTACACAAGATACCTGCCATCCCCTGGAAACGACGCTGTAACTTTTTATTACTGCTGCAACTTTTCCTAGGAGTAAAAAGTTGCAGGCTGCTGCAACTATCACACTGTCGGGCCCGGAGCTCGGGAAACTTCTCATTCTGCTCCACTACTTACTCAGCTCGAACTGGGACACGAGGCAAGGGAGACGCGTTGGAGTTAATATTTCCCCCCTCTTCGTCCACACAGAACGTACCTAGTGTGTACCTGAGTGCGTAGTGCAAGATTGCCAGATGTCATCGTCGTCGACAGAACAAAAAAAAGAAACTGTTATTCTTTGGCTCGTTAAGGGCATCGCCCATCAGTATTAAGAGGCAGCCTCTGTAGATGCCTTCTCGCTTTTTCTTTATATTCCTGCTCGCCCTTTATAGGTGCCACGTACGAAGTCTGTAAATGAGGGAGGAGGACGTCGTCTCACTGCCTCCCTCATCCAAGCACTGTGCAGAGCAATAACTTGCGTACTCTGCAGTCCCATGGAAATGAAATTTTTTTTCATGGGATTCGCGAACACACGGTAATAGTAATTCACAGAGATTCTCCCAAGGTGCTCACTTGTTTGTTGTTGGACAGCTCATCAAACTTCTGACCACACGGTGCTTCGTACGCACGTATGCTAACATATCCCCCTTTGCCCAAGCATACGCCAAGGAGTTTTTTCTGGCCGTGCGTGAGAGTGTCGGTTATGATTTCACCCTGATAGATGTGAGAGCAGCACGCACGCAAAAGCTTTTAGCACTCTTCCTGCTAAACGTACAGAGATGAAGGCGTGGACAAATGGAAACGCTTTGCCTGTAATGCCAAGTGTTGTTAGTCGTCCTGTGGAGATAGCCGAGCAAAGAGACCTAATAAATCACGCTTGCATATAGATCAGTTTAGTGCAGATGCCTATGACAAGTGCAAAATGCTTCGATGCACAGGCTGTGCTCAGGCAAGGATTTGTTTTAGAGCAAACGAGGCTAGATGATCTAACACAGAAGAGGTGAGAGAACGAGATTCGGTTGTTCTCTTCACGCACGCTGCCACGTTGTAAGAGAACAAACAAGCAATCACCACGAACAGGAAGAACAAGGAGTGGGCTTTGCCAGTGATCAGATGGTTCAGTAGCCTCCCTCACACACACACACACGCGCGCACACACACACACACACGCACACACACACACTAACGAGGGATGTTCTTCAGGTGGACAAGCAATCTCCTAAGCAAATAGGAGCGCTGTTTGTCTGGTTGCACCACTACCTAACCCAACTAATATATCCTATATTATCGGCACTCGCACACTTTACATCGGAAAGTTCTTCATGGCAAAAGCCGTTGCGTCGGCTGCACCTGTGGGCAGATGATGAAGTCAGTCTTTTTTTTCACGACCCCAACGGACGCTTAATAACAGGCCATTTGTCTCGCCGTTGATTTAGGTTGGACGGAATGCTTATACAGAAGTGCGTATATTACTGCCCGAGCATTCCATTCCATTCTCCTCTCGTGATATGTATTCTGGTCTTATCTCCATTGCTCATCTCTGTCATCCATAGAGGAGCGCTTGTACGAAGAATAAGAAGGAGGAGGAATGAAAATGTTTGTGTACATTGCAGAAGTACTCGGAATGCAGTACCTTTTTCGTACGTTCCATTCCCCGCGTGCCACTGGCCTACGCTCACACACCAGACACCATATTCATCTCCCGAAAACGCCCGCAAATAGTAGATGATTCGGTGGGAAAAAAAACCCAGCGAGATTGTCTCGTAAAAAGAAGCAAACAACCAGACAATTGAGCATTCGCCTCCATGCATCGATTAGCATGCATTCATTGCATCATCTCGGCGGGGGGAGGATGTATCAGATCTGTTACAGCACAACGCACCTAGCGCTGATTCGATCAGCCTACTTGGGGGTCGGGTCCGTGTGCCTGACCATGACGATGCTTGTCTGAGGAGACAACAACAACTTTCTTACGCTTAAGGCGACGAAACTGGCGGGGCTGCAGTTTGCGCACACGTACAACTTCAAGCGACCAAATGGCAACAACACATATTTTCTCGAGAAACTTCTGCACTTGGCACTTATCTGTGCACAATTAGATAGACGAATCTGTCCACTGCTTATGCAGCAACGCTTCGGGTACACTCACCGTGACTCTTGCTGAGGCAGACAGACTCATGCTAGCATTCAGACTTAGATCTCATCCTCTCAAGACAGACGCAGGACAAAATAGCTGAGAGAAAGTTTATGTGAATTTGCTGTCATTACCGATAGTTTGTGTTTGCCCATCTGGTCTTTCTTTCCCTATCTTAAGATACACTTCCTAGCAAAAACTATCCGATACCTACTACTCTCGTGGCTAAAGCGTTTTTTCCGCATTCCCGGGAAGTCTTGCGCCTGTGTCATCCTAAGCAGTTGCAGAGACAGGGGGGAGGGATGGAAAAACACCCCTGCCAGGAACATGCCGGACTACTTATGCTTGCACGGCGTAAGCACCTCTGCCAGAACGATCTACATCAAGCTCTCCCCAGGTGTGCGCACACTGCGTGTACTTCACGCACGGGAACACTGCAAGGAACCATATGGTACGGCGAGGCAGCACTCATAAACATCTCTATCTCTTCCTTTTTGCCTAGGATAATTGTCGTCGTGCTCCATTCTCCGCGCGTTGCTAAGGTGAGATCCCTCCCCCCCTCCAAGTGCTTACAACGGACGTGGTCCTTCGTACCTAAGTACATAGTACAAGCAATAAAAATAATAAAAGCGATGCCGCAGCCAAACGCCCCCCTCTCTCCGCCAGGTCAAGTACTGCACTTTAGCTCCATATTCAAAGCTCTATGAGTTAAGCAAGACCTTCAGAGATAGAAGAGGCTTCGAGTGGAGATCTGACTTACTGAGCATACACTTGAATTCAAAAGACTAAAGAAAGGAGGTTGAGGTTGAGTGCGCGCGTGACGAAGAATGACGTCTAAAAGATATCGTCTGGACAGGACGTGAGGCTTCTTTCACACCAACCAGGTCACTACTGTTCTGTCCCATCCGGATAAAAATCTCAATGGCACCTGCGAAATCCCCTGGCCAACTTAACAATAACATTAACACCTTGGCAACGGATAATTCGAGAGCTATCTGCGCCATAAAACCTCTTTTATCTCCTACCAATTTATATCCGCCCTTCTCAGCCTTGGGCGAGAGCAGGGTGGGTGGAGGCTTCTGGAGCAATGCCAGGAAAGACACACCAACAAATTGGAAGCATTGGGGGGGCCTCGAGAACTGATATTTTGTTGTATGTCATTGAGGGAGGGCGATCGGTGAGAGTGAGGGGATGGATTGATGACCTACGTACGAGGGACACAGAAAAGGATGACTCCGCAGAGACTCTACAAAGAGAGGGAGAGAGGTGACCATGATAATAAGCTGCTGCTTTTTCTTTCCTCGCTGTGTGTTTCCTGCCATGTCTTGATGGCGACACAATAAGTACAAATTCGACTTCTACTCTCTCCGCCACATTCAGTCATCCTCGTTCAGTCAGTCACTTTAGCGCTCTATCCATCACCTCCAAAGCCGGGTGCACACGTGCAGGCTCACTTGTGCATTGTCTCCACCGCGGGCTCATTGCACGTATGCGAACTGTACGACTACGTACGTACACACCCATACTTGCGAGCTCGTTTCTGCTTCTGTCAGCACTGATGCATTCGCGAAAATGCATCATGTTCCAGGAAAATGAGCTCCCCGTGATACTTGCGTTCGTCTGGTGAGCGTTAATCAACGTGATACTCCCGATTTCCGCATGCAATTATTGCTTTGATGTGTGCGCGATGATGTGGACGACCTCTGAATGCCTGAGTCTCTCCCCTCGTTCGTTGTCATCTTTATATGCCAGATCACGACGCTGAAAACAGTAATTCCAAAGGCCTTTTGCCTTCCCCCCCACAACACAGAGCATACAAGCGGCTTTCTAGTGGGAAACTCTCCGCCCTCATTGTTTTTCTCTCTCCCCCTCTGCGTTGGCTTCTTTGCCAAAAGGATCAATAAGGATGCGGTCGTTTTATTGTAGACCCCCTCGACACACAAGAAGTGGGCAGTTTCCTTTAAGTACGAAAACGCTTAAGAGAAAGTACCAGTTATTCATGCCTAAGAAATGATGGAGAGGAGCCAAGAAAAAGTCAGACCATGGAAGAGGTTTGCGGCACAGAAAAGTCACCGAAAAGAAAAAGAAACCTTGCTACATACTGTATACAGCATTGACGAGTGAGCCGGCGAACTTTCCCTTTCAGATTGCTGTATCTGCTGTATTATACAATAGAGTAGCTACAAGAAGACAAGGGATTGTTGCTTTCTGTGTCTATAGGACAACGACGACGTCGACTGAACTGTGCGCAAGAATGCTGATGTTTGTGCGATAGAGAACTGGATTATTACATTACGGAAATCGACGTTGTCAGTGGAGTGAGCAAAAGCTCAAACACCTCCTTTTTTTGGACAGCGGTATAGAAAGACTGGAACTAAATCGATGATGGACTGAAATTTTTGCTCCTCGACTCCTCATCCTTTCCCTGTCAGTCCTTCTTTCTACCAGAAGATGTTTCTTTCAGCAAAAAAACCTATTCTTTCAACGCACACTGGAATACTGTACGAGCAAGTTCGGACACCACACGCACCTCTCTGTTGCTCTCAAGGGGGAAAGGAGCTTTAGCCACTACGTTAGTTTAAACACACTCTTATGTGTGCCAAGAAGGAGAAAATCCGATTTGTTGCTGTCTTCTAAACTAACAAAACGAAGGGTTTGCCTCTAATGTCGATCCCTTGTCAGAAGTACTCATAGCCTATAATATTATGCAGACGCGATAAATTCACGCCATGTGTGGAGAATGGGTGGGTTCTCTTCTTGTTCTCTTGGGCTGGATCTTTTTTTCCGACTTCTTCGACTTCGAGTCAGACTTGTTTTCACTCAATTTCTTTTTAAAAAAATCGAATGCACTTTTTACGCTTTTTTTGCGTCGAAAACTATTAAAAAAAAATCGATTTTAAAGAAGAAGAAATCGTTCTAGTGTACAGGCAGCAAGAGGCAAAACCGTTCAGTTGACAGTCAATTGACCTTCACAGTACTCGAGAAAGCACAGCATGACATTAACTCAAATGTCGTCTTGTTTCCTGATGAAGCAGCAAGGACTAACTGTGATATCAGGCCAGAAGAAGGAAAAGAAGGCAAAATAGGCCTACTGACACCCTGACGCATTCCCATTTTCATTACCTGACTCGTCGAATCGTTGAAAATTCGAACCCAAGAATTGGGTCTTAGGTCACCCAAATCTGCCCTAGAATGGTCTGAGATAGCAAAGATGGAGGGTGCCTTGCAGCTAAGGAGGACGCCTTTGATCGATGTAGCATACAACTGGCGCCGTATGGTCCAGGAGTGGGGATATGATAATTACATTAATATGCTCACAGGTAACAAGCTCTAAGTGATGCAGTTCACATTAAAAATGCTGTTTCTAAAAGACATCTCTCAGTGTCAGTCTTCCCTGTCTTGATGAGGTTCATGATCTCCTCGTGCCGTGTCTCATCTACCATGGTGACGTTGTTCCTAATGTTATGAAAGTCATTGTTGTCATTGAGGTGAACTGAGTGGTCAAATTAAGATGCTCTCATAACCATGTGAAGTCACCTGCTCACTTCGGCAAGATCCTTCATTTCCTTTGTTGAAAAAAAAAGATGCTGGATGACCTTGGCGTCTTTTCTGTAGTTTTACATCCTTTCCGCTGTTTGTTAACCAACTTTGTTTAACGTTGTATTTGACAGCAGACACAATTGGACAGAGACTTGTGTAGCAGGAAATCCAGATTTGCAATAGTTAAAGCCACTGGTCTGCGGCATGCGGTACATCATCCCTTAATGTCTCCCCAAAGCTTTTCCCTCAAGGCACACACATACATATATCGGTCAGACTGCATCTTAATTGCACATCTTCGTCCCTTTTCCTCCTCTACAACAGAGAAAGAAGCAGTGTAGTGCATAATATTAGTTTTATGGCATTACTTCTTTGTCGCGCGTCCTCGTCCCTAGATTAGTTTGTAGGCCAAGGCCTTTCCGTAGTCCCCGTCTTTTTTTTTTACCTATATCCGTCTGCTCGAGGGTTTTTTGGGGTGGGGGGACTGTTCATAGCTTTCATATCCGCCTTCAACAATGAAATTTGCTTTCCGGCCTCGGAGAGACCTCGTTGGTACAGTCTACGAAGAGAATCCACGAAGATTCACTTTCCTCGGCTTAGGCGCGCATGTCCACGTCCGCACGGTCCGTACCTGCGCACGCACCTGCTCCAGCCTTGGTCTGTGATGCTTATAGCATTGTTGGCACGTGTCATGTCTGTCTCGTCGGTGAAAGCAATATGGATGTTTCCCAGATGGGCGAACTTCTCTTACAAACAATCCTCGATTGTGACGACAATCCCGAGAGTTGAAAAGTGGGTCTAACTGTTTGTTAGTTTGAGGAAAGCCAGCCGCCGGCTGATTATGGAAGAAAGAAATTTAAGGAGGAGGCAGAAGGAAAGTTGACTTAACAGGAGCAATGAATCATTGAAGTTTAAGAGCAGTGGGAAAAAAAATCGTGCCAATTGCGTTTATGTAGCAAGCTCAGCTTTCGCTTCTCTACCGCGGCTACTCACATGCAAAAGTATTCCGTGTCCTGGTGTTTTGGTTCTTCCGCGCTGTGACGGGATCAGAGGATAGGTCCCGCAGTGCTGTAGTAGCATGAGCCTATCTACTGCACTGTAGTGGAAAGTTAATGCCTCACTCGTTGCTTAATGGAGCAGGCAAGGCACAAATTAACACACGTAAGGTCTAAGCGGCTGACGAAAAAAAACACCCAATGACAACAAGATCATGTCATTTCCGCTGCACTGATCTCCAGATTGCAGCATTGGATGGTGCGCCAAGAGTGATCAGTCGGTACTGCCTCAAAGCCTGATAAGCAACGTCTGTGCGTCCGACGTACTCTGCGTCCATACCAACGATAACGTATGAGGGGCATCTGAAGAGTACAGACAAGGGCTCTTTTCATGCACATGCAACCTGAGCTCAGTAGGTACAGCTTAGGCGTGTGCGTGCAAATTCCTCTCCATAGCGAGTCCTCCTCTACTAAGTTATGTCACTGTGCATCTCCAGAGTCCGCGTCAGCTCCAGACTCCAGAGCCGCTTTACACTTGACCCGGAGTCCATTAAACGTGGAACTGCTGTTTCGTGGAGGGAAGGCTGTCAGTGACCGTTGATCCTTCGGATCTATAAACGCTGTTTCTTAACACACACGCACAAATAAGTAAATCTGCAAGCTTAGCCTGCAATGCATTCCGCAGTGCTGATACTACTTCTATACCCCTCCAGCAGCAGCAGCAGCAGCAGCAGCAGCAGAGCTGTTAGTTAGTATTTACTACACGAAAAATGGTGCTGGTATCGAGGTGAGAAGATTGAGTGTTCTTCTTTGCCATTTCAAGCTCGTGCCCGCTGTTGCTCTTGCTTTGCCTTTCCCTCCCCCTCTTCTGTACACACAATCCGTGCATAAATTCAATTCCTTTTTTCTTCCAATTCCTTCTCACTCAAAAATTTAGGCAAAAAACAGGTCTCAGAAGTTAAAGGAGAGTTACCTCTTACTGGCTTACTTTCTAAGTTTCCGGAACATCCAACTTTTATAGGATAGACAAGCTCTTTCAAGTAATCTTTGGCGGGATTCATGTCTTACACAATGAAACTCTTGACGAGGTTGCTTCCTCAGCCCGCCGGGTACGTAAGTACCTGTGAGACCCCTCTCCAGCGAGCTATCTCGAGTTCATATTCGTCTTTGCGCGTCAGATCAAGTGGTTGAGGTCGGAGACAGCTGTCGCATTGGCTGGAGGAAAAGCGTGGCAGAAAAGGGTTCAACTGATGATAGCTCAAGAAGAAAGGGATAATGAGGTGGATGTGTGGAAAGGACCTTCAACACTGAGGGGAGTGAGGACGAGATCTTACCTGACGTACAGGTACAATATGTACTAGTGATGTAAGCGAACTTTTTTTGCGACTACGAAATGGAGTCGAACGTTCACCCAGATGAAGCCGAAGCAAATTGAATCGGAATCTGATGTTCGAATCTAGTTCAGGCATATACTAGGCTAGATATAATCTAAGCTTCACTTTCATCAATGTTTTTTATCGTTAAAAGCTCTTGAAGAATTGCATTCTCGCATATCAGTGTGGCAGAAGAACAGCGTACTTGCATGTGCCGCACCATATAGCACCTATATGAGCGCCCGGTTGGCGCATAAAAAGCCATCGAACAGCGAGATCGCAAGTCACTTCCAAGATTGGACGATTCGTGAATCTAATCGAATCGGCCCGATTCTCCTACATCACTACTACTACGTATGTACGTATAAGACTGCAGGCGCAACTGACTCGTTTTGAAAACGATCCTCTGCACACTTGTACTATCATGCCAAGGAAATTGCTGTGCCACAAGAGGAGCAAATGAATGCCTACCATGTATCTTGCTGGATTTCTCCGGTCTCCGCTTTCGTTGTCAACCAGGAGGGACGAAGCCGCCGGCGTCGGTTTGGTCCAAGAAAGTACGAGATTTTCCTTGTCATGCCCACACGTACACACACACGCACACATGAAATTCCACCAACAGACACCAAATAGTTTGCGAGAAAGCAGTGCTGCTCGATCGTTAAATTCTGCAACCCAGGGCCTACTAAACGTTTCTGTCGTTCAACTGAGCAAGATAAATCGACTACTTTGAACTCTGTTTGGTGGAAAATCACTACCTGTGCTACATTGAAGCAGTTCGTCTTCCTTCCTCTTCAATGCAAAGATTGCCTGGATGATGGAGGAGTGATGACTGCACTGACACAACTCAGACAGGAAGGGAGGGCGAGAAAAATGCTTTCAGAAAGTTCTTCCTTGGTCATGGGTTGAGCATCTTCAGTCAACAGCAATTTACTACATCTTTCACGATTGCATCAGGCACTCAAAATCTACTATCGCGGCTTCTCCAGCGGGAAAAAAAAATGAAAGTGCACATTAGCGACTCTCCTTCCTCTTGGTGCGGGGAGCAGAGCTGACGGTGAGTACGTGTATTAGTGTATGCAGTTCTGACCAATATTGCTGTGTGTCTCTCACTCACATTATCGTCGACTTGCGGACGTCTCTATGAGGTCTTTTTTCTGACAGCCCTCGCGCTCGACCAAGTGCCCAAAGACTGAGGAAGAGAGAGACAAGGAGAAGATGATGCTCGCTGTAGCCTCCTCTCTCCCTCTGCTCGCCGGCTCCGCCACCGTTTTGGGTTTATTTTCTTCTTCTGCTTCCCACTTCTCTGTCGTGATCAGCTGAGAGAAAGAAAAGTCTAAGAAGAAGAAGGTCCCGAAAAAAAAGCAGCAGAAGACAACGTTGGAGATCTGTAGCAAAGATACGTGCACGAGCTTATCCAAAAGTTTATCGTCCATAAGGGGGACACTGATGGTGTCGTTCGATTTTTTTTTCATAATGAGCCTTTCTTTCTTTCTTTTTTTCCTTCTTTCTTTCTTTCCTTTTCTTTCCTTCTTTCCTTCCTCTCCTCCGAAGACGCTGTCCAAGTTTTCTGAGTCGCCAACGCCCCAGTTACTGGGAGGGAGACGAATGGTGCGAAAGGACAACTGTCGCACCCAGTGGGCAGGAAAAATAGCAACAAAGCAGGTTTCTGCAGTGACGTCATCAAGGACAGACATTGAGTGGCGGAATTGATCCCCATTTGACATCCACACTCACTCACTCAATTCGAATCTGAGTAAAGATCTTGCGCGTTGCGTCCTACTTTTCCAGGCTTTCCCCGGAGAGATCTTTTTCAAATTAGCTTCTACGTACAGCGTGTGCTAAGTCACTCACCTGCTGCTCTTTTATTCCTTTCTTGGGCGTCTTGCTCTCAAGTGACGCTAATGTTGCATGCGTAACAAACTCTTCATGAGGCAAACATTTCTCTGCACAACGTCTGAGATCGAACCCTCCCTGACCAGTTGGTCTCTCGGAATATATACTACCTTGCTGAGCGATAACAGGATTATGCGAAGACAGCGGACAGACGAAGGGAGATGGGCCGTTCAGTGACGTCCAAGGGGGTTTCGAATATTTTGCCAATGTTCACTAAGTATCCCTTGTTGATCCATTCTGTTATTCGAATGATTTGCAATCTGCACGTCGAGTTGCGGATTTTTCTCAATGTGGGTAACATCCTGTGCTTTCTTTATTTCCACTTAGTGCAAAACGCTTGAATTCGCCTTGATCCAATCTTTCTGTTGATGATCAGAGGAATTTATCTTGCTTACCGAGAATGTATGGACTTTGTTACATTACTGACCATCGTTTTGCTCCGCCATCCTTCATTCAGAGTATGAATGAGGGAAAGCTGGAAGAAGACAAAATGTTTATTCGAATCAATATTCGGATTCAGAGTTGTGTCATTCTTGTTCGGAGTCGCCGAATTTTCCAACAATATGGACGCCTTATACACAGTTCTGTCGTACTGCGGGGTTTTACGTAGGTGCAAGCGACCTCAGGTCTGCGCACGTGTGAGGGAATCCTTCTCGATGCAGAAGGAACCTCCTCCCCCCCGCCCTGTGCATTTCATATTCGACCTCGTAACTGTGCAGAGTACAAGTGTGCTGGCAAGCGTGCGTGCTTGAGAGACGAAGCCGCACTTCAAATTGTTCTTCATATCTCTAAATTTATCCTTTGTCTTGGGGAGGCATAAAGCAAACACCAAGGGCTTCTCTGATCACTACAGGTCTTCTTGATCTCCTGACTTGGTGAGTCATTGACCAAATGAGTGATCACTAGACTTTGAGATTGTAGGTGATCACCTAAAAAATATTTTTTCACCCGCCATTTTTTTGCAAAGTGTCACCATAAATCCCATTGTTGACAAGAGAATTGATTCGTAGCACAGTTCGTATGAGGCAGAGCTAGTGAGTGATGTGACAGCCTTTTCTACTCCATGGTTCCACCCTAGTCGAGTCACGGTTCCACTCCTAGTCTAGTCCATGGTTCCATTGCCAGTTAGGAGTCCCATTCTTCCTAACTATACTGAACTGCCACTTAAGAGTTTACCTTCCGCAGAATTGTAGCGATGCGTCGGATAGTATTAGGGTCATATGTAGCTGGTTTAAGGGTCGCTGGAGTAAAATGTAGCGGGAGAAAATGTCGCCAGATCAAATGTCGCCAGGGTAAAACGATGCCCGGAAAAATGACGCCAAGATAAAAAGACACCGGAATAGAAGATAATAAGTACCATTTGTCTGTTTGTATGAGCTCGCATCACGAAGTAAGATTACCAGAGATCGACCTCAAGAATGAAACTTTCCTGTCCCTTTTATAATTGTGAGCTAAATTTTTCAGTCTCTGTGATACAGCGCAATATTTTTTTCACCGCAAAACATGATCACCCCTTTTGAAACGTGAATTTTCCATTTGAGCCCGTGCCTCTTCTTCCTTTACTCCATCAATATTAGCTTCCAGATGGTTTAATGTGTGTTCTTATTAGGGGCATCACGAAAGCCATTGCTTACTTCACTCCCATTGTTTGTCCTTGGGCCATCTTCCAAAACACATTCGCGAACATGCATTCCACATATGTAGAAGAAAAGGGCGGCTAGTCTTTTTTTCCTCTCTCTGCTTCCTCCTAACTGACCAAAGTAATTAGTTTCAAAGTAAGTGACGACATCTACAGGGATGTCGTCATCTACCATCAGTTCCTCAAACCCTTTAACCACATTTGCTATTGGCAAAAGTGCCAGAGCGTTTGATCGGGGTGCTAAAGTTGCTATAAGTTTGCTACCGAGTTTTGTAGTTATGCGACATCTGTGGACATTTTGGCAAATATTAAGGAAGCAAGCAACCACTGGTCTGGACTCCCTGAAAGGTAGCAGCTGCGGCAGAATATATGCTTGCTCAAAATCCAAGGTCAGCGATAATGGGTTAAAGTCTCTGAACTCACTGAGCATGCCATAAAGTTTTCTGTAGATTTCTTTAGACTTATTGTGGGAAGCAGTACAAAAGCTCGAGGAATTGTAAGGGCTGGACCAAGATTACATGCAGCGTCAAGAGCTTATCTGGGGGCATGCATCAAATGTGCCATCAACACTCCAGTGTGGAAAATGTTCCAGATCATCAAGGCTATTCGATGTGCTAGAAGTCAATCTTCAACTTCTCTTCTTGGGTCCGTTATGAAGAAGCTGTCACCATTTTACTGTTGAGCATACTCTGGGGGGATGTCATATCTAGTCCTTTTTGTTGGCGAGGAGGATTTGCTGCTTGCTGCCTTCATCTTCTAATTGATCTTGACATTGATGTCACTGTTGGCAACTGGGCTCGGACGTCATCACCAAGACCTGCTGACGTTCCAGCAATGACCCTTCTTGGAGCTGACTGAAAAGACAGGGAGTTGATCTTCATTGCTTCTATGTTGTGGACATCAGCAAGGATACTTGGGTAGCAGTGCTTCCCTTCCAGTGACATCACTTGTTCCTATGTTGGTGTGGACTCTTGCTTGGCAGTTCATGGCAGAGCACTTCCAGAAGGTTTGGGCATCATCCTTGTCGTGGCAAGGGACAAAATTCAATGCATCCACCAGCGAAGCCTGTCCTCTCCGTACTTGTGATGAATCTTGGTATGACGTAAGATTTATTGCAGTGCAGTTTCAACAGAGGAAGCTGATGGATTTGGGGGCACGACGATGTCCACACTTTGCATTGTGTCAAAGTTGAAGCATTGTGGCTCGTGTTGAAGAAGTTATCGGAAGTCACTGATGCTCGAAACTCTCCCTCAACAGACTGAGACAGAGATTGGCTCGAATATGCGCATGATACTACCAAGTACGGTACGGACGGACTTGTCTTGGGTGAGCAACGTTTTGTCCCGGCGTCATTTTTGCCAGCTACATTTACTTCGGCACCATTGCAGCCAGCTACATTTTGTCCCCGCTCAGGGTCGGGCTAGCCTGTTTTCGTGCTTGGGCCGGGTCGGATTGGCTGAAAAGAGGTTCGAGCTTTCGAGGCTCGAAGCACTTCTATATAGCAGATACAAGAATCACAAATAAACAGAAACAGCAGCAGCTCCTATGGAAAACCAAAAGAGGCTCAATGAACATGTCATGTTAGTAATTGTGGAAAACTTAAAGCTGACCTGTCGCTGTCTACAAATATACCGCTATTGGTAATGTGCCCCCACCCCATTTTTCACTTGACATTTAACCTAAAACGCCAATTTCTTTCACCTAAAATCTCGAAGTCTCGTGATCACACAGAAACACAACAAATTTCATCGTTCCTACAGCAATAGTCTGTACGTACGAACGTGGTTCCCGTCACTCATATCTCGCTCTGTTTTTGACAAAGTATCGGAAAAACAACTCGGAGTAGACCACGATGGACTCGAACACGTTGTATGTACTTGTATGTGTTTCTGCTACACAATACTACGTGAGCAACAGAAGAATGCAGCGCAGCATGTCGTGTACACGAGCACCGCGTACTGTTTATACTGTGTAGTATGCGTACATGTACACAGCGCTGTAGGTGATCTTCCAATGTAGCAGTGAACGAGTAGTTTTTATTTGAGCAATCTCAAGGGTTAATTGAGGTAAAGGGGATTCATCCTCTGATAATGGTTTAAATGTAGTTAGCCGAGGCTGACAAAATTACCTATTTTTAAAAACCAGTCGCGTGCTGCCAGTCCACGAAGACTTATTTCGCTAGCTGAACAAGTTCTCAAAGGAATGTTCTAACTTGAATCACCTGTATTTATTCACCCAACTCCTGTAGGACAACTGGATCCAATCTCACAAGTGAGGTGATAAAGCTCTTTTAAAGCGAGCACTTCTTCTCCAAGCAGTGTATGGGGAACAACACGATACACTTATCCGATGTATTCTTCACTCTAGTCACGACCTCTTACAGGCTGAGGCTTCACCAAATTCGCACGTTTGTTTCTCCCTATTCTATTTTCAATGCAACCATCAACTCCCATATACAAACAATACTTCAACGGCTTGTTTATCGCGAAATCATTAAGAGTCTGGAGATAGGCAGTCATTCCTGGAGGAATCATTATTTCATCGTACCTTTGTCGTTAGCTCCTTGTGAACGCTCAGAGACCTCTTTGACCACCTCAACAACAGAACATGCTGCAGCATCAAGTCGACCCACTTTCTTACAACTGTTTGCATGCACTAGGCCTACTCAGCTTCAAGGATATAATGCATGAATGACCGATACACGTTTAGTCTTACCGTGGTGACGATGAAAGGTGTGGATTTCTTTCCATCCAGACGAACTGCTAAACAGCAAGTAATGATCAAAAGAGGGAATGTAGATTGACCTCTTAGCACCTTCACGACGCACTTCCGAGACGTCAATGTTGTCAAAAATTGAGTGGTCCTCGCGCTAAAGTCCATTTCGGATTAGTTACAGAGGAGAATCTGAGCTTTCCATGGAGAGTTGAACCACCTCTGTCTCTCAATCCAGTCAAAAGTTATAACCTTACAAAGGTGACTGAATAAGCATCCGACAATAATCATATGCCCACAACTTTTCACCTTAACCTTGGCCCCATATTTTGCAGAAATGAGCTGTCCTGAACCAAAAGATCTGTATCAGTTCACTTTTAAAGGAGATCCTTAGCTTTTCATAAGGTGTTACCCCACATTTCTAGCTCTATCCAGTCAAAAGTTGTGACCTTCCAAAGTTGACCATATTCAGAGATGAAGTGGTCTGCTTGGTGGGAGAGCAATCAGTATACACTTTCCTCAAAAAGTGATGGAACACCTGTGAGCAAGATGAAAGAAGTGATTTTTGGGTTTTTTAAATGCATATTTTCAAAATTTTTTTGACCCCTAGAGGGGACTTTCCCCCCCTCCAGACCACCTCCCCCCTGGTGGCTTTGCCGCCGGCTCCCCCCAGGGTGCAACCCCCCTATGTTTTGGCTGCCCTCAAAAAGTGACAGAACACTGCACTTTGCTGATCTCCATGGCCCTGCACCCGATGGAAAGGGGGGCAACAAAGCACTGTGACCACAGTGCCATGCTACTGGCACTACATATGCACTGCAGGCACATTTCTGCAGTCAAACAATCAACACTAGTCTGAGCAATGGTGCAAAGGCTGGAACTCTCCGAGGACATCAAGGATGCCCCGGTGAAGCAGCACAAGAAGGGCAAATCATATGCGCAGCTTGCCCCCATGTTTGAAGTGTCCCACTCAACTGCCCACTGTGTCGTGAGCAGGTGGAAGACCACAGGAAACATGCTGAACATGCCCGGGGTGGGGTGACCCCAGAAGCTCTCTGACCGGGCAAAGGCAAAGCTCACACATGCTGCCACTGCCAATCCAATGGCAACACGACAGGACCTCCTAGACTCTCTTGGTAAGGCTGCACCAAAGGTGTGCCTCAACACAGTGACCAGGGCATTGAGGAGTAATGAGGAGTTCACCCGTGACCACCTGGAGGACTCTGAGGGTGACTGGAGAAAGGTGATCTGGTCAGACGAGATGAAAATTGAACTTTTTGGGCATAACACCACAACAGTCTGGCACTGGACAGAGAGGCATATTAGCCTCGCAACACCATCCCCACAGTGAAGCATGGTGGTGGGAGCATCATGCTGTGGGGGGTATTTCTCTGCTCAGGGTCCTGGCTGTCTTGCCCGCATCAGGGGAACCATGAACAATGCACTGTACAAGGAGATTCTGGAGGGTAATCTCCTCCAGTCAGCACGACAACTTTGCCTACACAGGGGCTTCACATTCCAGCAGGATAATGATCTGAAGCATACAGCCACGATAATCAAGAAGTGGTTCCAAGACAACAATGTCACCCTGCTGGAGAGGCCAAGCCAGTCCCCTGACCTGAATCCAGTTGAAAATTTGTGGGCAGAGCCCAATAAACATGTGCATGCAAGGAGGCCCCAGAAACTTGATGAACTGGAATCCTATTGCTTGGAGGAGTGGGGCAACATCCCCCAAGCCACTTGTGCCAATGCTGCAGTCAATTACAAGAAGAGGCTTCTGGAGGTTATAGCTAGTGAGGGCCACAGCATAAATTATTAATGTTGTTTTGAAATACATATATTTTTTGTTTTATGTCATGTCATACAGTGTGTGCCAGAGCTCCTAAATGTGTATTGCTTTCATCGATTCCCCAACTGTTGTCCAGATGTTCCATCACTTTTTGAGGGCAGTTATAACATAGGTGGGTCGCACCCCGGGGGGAGGTGGTCTGGAGGGGGGAGAAACCCCCCTCCAGGGGCAAAAAATTTTGAAATTTTTCGAAATTCACCCGCCTCGCCGACGGGTGTTCCGCCGCTTTTTGAAGGAAGTGTATGTACAAAGGACAGGCCCTTATGTACGTGTGTCTGTCTGAGCGTGCGTGCGTCTGTCCGCGGCTGCATTTTCGCGACTGCTTTTCATCATTCGTGCTGAGTACCAAGAGGGGAGCATGGAAGCGCTAGTGACGTAGCGCTAGTGTGTGAGCCCAATGGTCGTTACAGAAAAGCTTATTGTGAAAGTCATGGTGGTCAAATCTAGTGAAACCTTTTCGCTTCTATATGAGGACCAGTAAGTTCAACATAATGATCAAGGACATCTGAATTTTTAGTCGAAAGCTTAGTTTAGAATATTAGTTTTGAACCACTGTCTTCTTAACTGTACGCTAAGAAAACGAGTGAGCCTTAGAAAAGAGTCTAAGCTTTTGATCAAGGGAGGAGCCATTTCTGTTGATCAATACAGTCCAAAGTTGTGATTGCTTAAATGGCATCCCCCAGGTGAGTCATCTGAACCGCTCCCCCCTCGTATTTCTAGCTGTAGCGGCCGTCCAGGGACAATTCTTGGAATATCAGCCCTGTTTACAACCCAAGGCTTTGCTCTCCCGTCACCAACCCCTTCACAGATGATGTCTTCAAGGTAAGGAAATGATAGTATCCGACCTGAACCACAATGACGCTTCTTAACATTTCCTTTGTCCACCTGTCTACAGAGGTTATTGTACGGTGCTCATCGTTTTAGGACCATATGGGCGTCGAATTTCTTCCTTTTCAAGAAGGCTGTGAGATTCTTGCTCTAAAAGTCATCCACCATCCCTCCATTGTGCTCTTTCTCTTTGCATTCATCTTGTCCACACTCAAAGATTTTGTTCTCTCAAAGTCTTATCCTACGTACATGGGCCATAACGCGTAATGCCATTGCCATGACACAGTACAACTCTGTTGCTTCTTGTTCCATCACATCATTTAAAGTGTCATGTGTAAGTGTAATGCAGTGCCAACGTTATATTGCCCGTCCTTCTTTTAGCACCAGATTTTTCTCGTTTTGACCGAGGGGATTTGACCAGTCAGAGACCTCATGTGGACTGCCCAAGGGCGGAAGCCCAAGGATAAGATAGACTAGATCAAAACCTTAGTCAAAATGAGGAAAGTCTCGTGCACATCCTGGACCGGCAAGTTGTGATTCAACGCATAATTTATTTTTCTAGTGTTGTGGCGCTACTAGAGATATGCTGATGCTCACGCTTGTGCACCCTCACTCTTCAAGAAACCCCAGTTTCTGGGTTATATGGCCTCAAAATATTTCCCGGTCCCACAAAAAAAGAATGTATTCCAAAAATGTACGGTTACATTCTTCATTGGTAATGTGGAATGGCTTGAGGGACATTGCTCACTGCAACAGAAACGTTTTCTTGTCCTGCTTAACTGACCTATGACTCGCAAAAACGGTCAGAGACCGACTGCTCATGAGCAGTCGGTCTCTGACATGAGCTCATGTCAACGCACAGAACGAAACCCGCTGAACTGAATGGCTGCGATGCAAACAGTCAGTCGGTGACAAAATTTCCTTTTCTCCCGACCTCTGTGAGTAAAGACAACGAGCATTTATCATTGATAATTCAGGACGAAATATTCGATAGAATTATGCTTGTGATTTTGTGATGCATTTCGCGTGAAGTAATGAATAATGCATAATGCCTGACGTGCTGATGTCAGAAATGGTCATGGTAATGGAATAGGGCCTACGTCACAGATCAGGAAGAAAATCTTGATCTGGCTAATATTTGAGTGAAGCCACCGACCCTCCCACCCACAGATTCGTGAAATCTTTTATTTCTGGCAAAAGTTCTGCTATTTTTTCATCCTCAAGTGTGGACAAAAATACTTTTTTATTGGCATTTTCTAAACTTTTGGCCCGCATTTCACTGTTGTGTCCCCAAATTTACAAAAGAGAATAGCAGAAAGCCAGAAAAAATGAGAAGCTACATTTTACCAGAAAATCTCATCAGTTACTCCTTGCGAGGACACTTTCTGAGGCGCCTTTTTAGCCCGGAGTCCGAGGAGCAAAAGATACAACACTTTGCTGCAAAGTGTTGCATCGTTTGCTCCTCGGCAAAAAAGGCGCTTCAGAAAGTGTCCCCTTTAGTGGTGACGGAAATGTCAGAGTTTTGCAAAATCGTTCTTTATTTGCATTGAGGGATGCGAATCCGAATCTCAGTAGATGTACAGCAAACTCCCGTCAATGCGTCATCCGTTAAATTGTCAAACCCGGTTATTGCATCAAAAACCCGAGTCATTTTGCATCTTTGTCAAAGAAACCCTGCTTATTATGGCGTCAGATCTGCCTGCCATAATGCGGTCTGGTCATTTCCGTCACTTGAGCAACAAAAGCATTTGCAGTCATGACTTTTTCTTATCATGCCAAGGAAAAGAAGAGACCTTTCTGCGTTGGAGAAACAGAAACTCCTCCTTATACCTTGCCCAAGATATCAGAGGAAGAGGAAGAGTTCGTTTCTTGGAAGTCCTTGCGATTCGACTGACAACTTTGAGTAATGGGTGATGATGGTACCAAGAGAAGGTTATGAACAGCCCTTCTTTATAGAATAGAAACAGGTCAGCCCAACCCACTCCCGTCCAGCCCGATCACCCCCCCCCTCCTCCCAAAAAATTTGACACATTCTTCAGAATGCATCAAAAAAGGGGTCAAATTTAGAGTCCAACAAAATAAGTCGTCAGCGTGCACCAAAACGGCTGTCAGTAACCCAGGTTAGCTTAGCTTAAGTTAAGTCGTTCGCATCTACTTTAGTGCACAAACAGCCATTTTGAGACGCGCTGACGGTTTATTTTGGTGCCCACCAATTTCGTCCTTCAGATTTGGCGCGCCAACGCATCATCTGCATACAAAAGCAAACAGCGAAGTAAACCACTTCGTACCCTTTGCCATCTCTAACGTCATTTCTCTGGTCATTTGGTGACCCTGCTTGATGTGTCGAAATTGACTAATCCCAACAGTGACGAAACAAACATCAAATGTTGTTGCATTTACTTGATTCTGGCAAATCTGCAAAAGTGCCAGGTGGACCCAGCGCAAACTCTTCCTTCAAAAACAGGAGAACCACAGTACAGAACTAGCGGATTTGTGGAGAGAGAAGCTGTGTGTGTGCGTGCTATGCCTGTGTGTCCGTCTCCCATCTCCGGATCGACCCTCCCCAGACTTGCCATCCACACACTTACGATCAACCTCGAAATTGTCGCTACAATCACGTTCACGCACTTTGCACTTGTGTGTTTCCTCAGAGATATTGGTGGCACTTTTGTTGCGAAATTACTACAAATGTTTTAAAAAATAGCCCAACTTGACGACACTGGGGTGGGGAAAAATGGAGAGTCTCTCTCTCTCTCACCATACACAATTATTAATAATAAACAGATGCTGTGGAGGAACTATCCCTATGACTTATGTGGGAAGTGCAATGCTGAACCTTGATTTCCGCACCGAAATGGGCTCAGAAGTGAAGTACTACGTGTATGAATTCACTGGAGCGTGATAAGTAGTGTCTGCTGATCGAGTTTGGTGACAGCGGGGGCAGTGGTTGGGGTACCCATGATGATACAGAAGGAGTCATAGACCGAGTCACATGCAGACAGAAGAACATACGGACGTCGCACTTTATATAGAGTGATTGGTACTGCTCCAGTTGGGGAGTTTTGGCCCGTCCAGGTCGTTGGGAAAAGGCTCTCTGACTTATGCCATGGGGTAGAGAGGACAAAGCAAGAAAAGGCAGAGAGTCAGATAATGACTACTGCTCGTGTATGATTGAAATGAAGTGCATGACCTTTATTGCTGTCTGCTCTAAGATGGACAGAACAGTGTTCACGCAGTGCTTTTCTAAGACCGTGAGATGTTAATAAGAGAGACCAACATGTGAGACTTACAGGTGCATCAGTACTGAGCTTCTTGCTCTTCTTTTTATCACTCCTCAGAGCATTAGTCATCCATTCAACTTTGTGCGAAAGCAGTGTTTTCACAGTGTGACTGACCAGCCTCTCGTTCTGTAGATCACAGTAAAATTGGAGCTTGCGTTGCGTTTGCCTTTGTATAACATTATAAACAAAGCACGACTCAAGTGTCGACATTATTAAGCGGTAAATGTGATATAGGGTGGACACTCTCAGCGATTCCATTGGCATCCAATGTCAGGACGCTTCTGTGTCGATCTTGGTAGCAGCTTTACGACGCGCTCATATGTTCACTCCACCTATTGTATCATCTCCCTCACTAAGCCAGTCAACTGTGGGTTCCCTTTTTTGGGCAGCAAGTGTCTATTCCGTAGACTAATTTTTCTACGCTCCGGGCCCCTCCACAGATAGGTGACCGGGCGACCTGACTTGGCCTGTCACATTTGACATGACAAGACTGGGGCAACACTAACTTTCCCAAGGTCTCACTTTAGTCAGGAATGCAGAAAACTGTGATGGAGGAACAACGGTTCAATTCCTTCTTCATCTATCAGTTTGTAATCTTCTCAGTAGATCTTTGTTGGAGTTACTTAAGCGTCACTTAAAAGTCAAATATTTGAACCGTTTATATCCGACTAATTGTCTAAAGGGGCTTCATTCTCGCTTTATTCGAATGATTAATTTCACAGCGCTACGGTAGTGGTCACAAAAAAAAGCGCTCAGGAGCTTGAGCTGATAAAATTTTGTATTTGCTAGGAACGACTTTCATGCACCGTTTAAGTCTGCATACAAGTCTACTGCAATGCAGCTATACCGAATGAACATGGCGGCTGTTCACAGAGTAGAATACTGCAAATTGCGGGAAAACGTCTTTTTGCGCGCTTTTTCAAAAAGTGTAAAATTATTCAACAGAAAATTTTTCGGCATAAAAAATCCAATATCCAATTTTATTAGCTGATTTCTCTGCTTCAAGAAGGACCACGATCACTTTGTCGTAGATACACAGATGTACAGTGCACTCCCGTTCTTTTGTTGTAGCTTTCGGTATGGGCATTTTTATTATCATAAGCGGAATTTTCACTGACAACGGCCTTGCTCCAGTTACTCCAGTGCATTGTGGGGAAAAAATGCCGGCGTTAACTAATGTAAATTACAGACAAGCTGGAAGTGCTGAGATTGCATTTCAGCCCAAGATTTTTTCTCACCGTTCAACTATCCTCTCATTTATTGTTTTAATGTTGCTCTTTTTCTCATTAGGTCAGCCAAAGATACTCTGGACGTCTTGAGAATATGGCCATAGCTAAAATGTGTGAAAAAATCCCAGTCTTCCCTGGACAAGATCCTTGACCACCTTCGCAGGATGTGACTCGGTGCCGGAGCCGATGGAATGGACAGAGTCGAGAAAACATTTTCGAGTCACTTGTGAGTCACCTGAATTCAGATAAAGTTTGCACTTCATTCATGTCAAGCAATTGCTCAACCCAAATCAGTCGTCACCCACCCCAGGGCTGCTCATGCCAGGTGGAAGTGACCCCATCCTCTTCCTTGCCCTAGAGGAAGGGCCTTTACCAGTGCTCGTGGCTGACAAAGTTTTCTCTGGAGAGCTATTCCAACAATATGCCTGCGTAGCCGCTTCTTGGCAAATACGATGCACTTGCAGGTGCAGACAAGAAAGTAAACCTCACTGAAGGAGACAACCCAGAAAGTTTGGAGTTGCCTTCTCTCCCACTCTTCATATTATTTTCAGGTCATAGACTGACATAAAAAAGATCGGCATGACAGATGACTGTTAGGCAGTTAGGTACATTGGAGCATTAATTTATTTCCTAGGTGATAAAGAACATTTAGGTGACAAGAAATGTTTTGAAGCAAGGGTTTCTCGAATATTGCCCGCTCTTCGTTACTCCAGTGCGGACGATACGAAATCACTCCTGACCATGCTCATAGAGAGCAAGCGAGAGAGCAAGTAAGAAAGTGGGATAAGAAGTGAGAGTAAGCGTAAGAGCGAGTGCGAGCATAAGAATGAGTAAAAAAGTGGGATATAACGCGAGGGTGAGCGTAAGAGTCAGCACCAGCAGCCCAGGCGGGTCCAGTCAGCCAGTCCACCTGTTCAGTGCAGCCCAGTGGCAGTATGGATAAGGTCAGTTATTCAAAAACTATTTAAAGAAAGTAGTCGAAACAGTAGCATTGGAAAAATCCCAAGCGTCAAACTAGAGATTCCCTCCTTGTATAGTAGCACTTAATTGACCCTCGATGGGCTTGATGGCTCTTGTTGGGCAGTTTGATTTCCCAAGGCTTCACCTGATCTGCCCTCAATCTGCAATCAAGTCGGCCCTCGTGCCATCAAGTCCCATCTCGGGTCAATAAAGTGCTACAATACAAGGGGGATTGTACAATTTAAAGATGGCAGAAATATTTTTTGAAGGAGTGAAATAATGTCTTGGTGATGGAAGTATAACTTAGATGACTGAATGGCCATTGTAGTGGAGGGCCTATTGGCACAGGTGATTAAATTATTGACCTCGATGATCTCTAAAATGACGACCTGCCTCCAGTCGGCCTGGTTTAAGGTAGATGTCACGATTGTCACATCATGTACAGTGATAGAGTCTGGCAGCTTGGCTTGATCGAGGATGTCCCTATACACCTGTACGTCAGTTAGAAAACTGAGGGTTTCTACCCTGGGAAATCTGACTGAATGCAATCTTTTCCACAAACCGTAATAACATTTTTATTATTCAACTTGAACGATGTTATACTTGCTCGACTCATGCAGTAACTTTCTAGGGCTATTTTAAGACCAAACAAACACTATCTTCATCAATATGTGTAAAGTGCGAGGTCCGCATGTACGTCTGTGCATCTGCGCGCCTGTGTCTGTCACATTAAGGGAGACCCGACTGCTGCTCCGATTGTCACCAAACTTGATCAGCAGACACTTCTTTTCACGCCCCATGGAATGGAGGCTTAGATGTGCATTTCGAGTCGGAAAGGAGGTCCAAAGTTGCATTTACTATGTAAGTCATAGGTATCATCTCTCGTCTCCCAATAGGGAATCCAGCAGGGGTCAACCACCTTTGCAGCATCTGCACTTATCAGCAGCTAAAAAGGAGGGGTAGGTGAGCGATGCCGTTGAACTGCGGCACATACGTCAGCTGTTGTGGTGGCCCCTCAGTACATAGAATGTTGTGGAAACCCTTTTTTTGATCTTGAACAGTGGGCAAGATGTCAGCTGTCGAGATGGTCCCTCAGTACATAGAATGTTGGGGAACCCCCCATTTTGATTACACCCAGTTAGCAAGATCTAACTGTAACTCTTAAGTTATCTACGACTAAGAAAAAAGGACCACAACAACAGCTGACTTTTCTCCTCCAAATGCTCGGAGGAAGCCTGGACAACATTCACCTTCTCCTTCTTTATCTTCTTTGATCTGTGGTGAGAGCAAGTGACCGAGGAACCCCCTTCCTCGGGGGGGGGGGAAGAGTTGGTAGTGAGTCGGGCTGGGCTCGGATCCTGCCAGTCAAACTGCGGCCTCCCCTTGGCCCGACGTGTGGGCAGAGGGCCAATCAACACAGTGACAGAGCAAGACACAGAGGAGGACCCCCAGTGGCCAGGTGACCTCAAGACTTTTTTCAGTCTGGTTATAACAAGGAAAGACACTGTGGGTCTTTCCTTGGCTGAGGGCTGCTATCAAGGTTAGAAATTAAGCAACATGGATGACACTATTTTCTAAACACTGGCTCTTCCGAGCTAGTCAGTGGAACTCGTTTTGCAATCAATATCCAAAGTAGCTGTATATTTGAAAAAGTACCAGGTGAGCCAAAACATCTTGAGTGTAGCTCGTGGACCCGATGATGATGTACAGTCCTTGGTGTAAAGATTAGCCATAGGCATGACTACACCTCATGCGCTACACTGGGACATTTTGAGATGGAATTTTGATGTGGAGTATGTAGATATGATACTCAGGCACAATGTTGAGTACAGAGCTTCATTGTCAGGGCTGCCCATTTTGACGTCACAGTGCTCAAAACAAGACCAACTGGAGAGGGA
>JAAUXU010064286.1_pt1 | contig 40414 bp, 37 predicted proteins | sample 7278151 | NCBI WGS metagenome assembly JAAUXU01 (sample SAMN14350113, study PRJNA611818) | marine sediment metagenome | isolation source: surface marine sediment (1.8m) | place: French Polynesia: Moorea | collected 2018-08
ATTGACGATTATTCTTCCACGTATGGCGGTCTTTTGCAAATTTATGCTAGCTCGGAAAGCCTGCAAGCATTTGAAATCGACACGCTGGTTCTGGGGGGGACCCAGTACGTTACATGACATGAATGCACGAGGCAAAAAGAGTACAAACCGAAAAACTACTCCGCAAGAGTACAGATGGAACAGTACAGTTCACACCATATGATGATAATTTCCTCAAAATGAGACGCTCCTTGCCTTTTGGAGATGCATGCACAGGTTATTGAACTTAAAATATTGTTTTAGAAGTCACGAACATCACCATGATCAAGTTCAGGTGTTCCTTTCAGGGTCAGGAGACCCTTGTTCCCTTTGGCCATATTGCACAGGGAGCAGCGGGACTGGTTCTTGAACATCTTGGCCTTCACAGCTCTAACCAGGACCAGTATTGCTGTCCTTGTCCTCACTCTTCCATGACGTTTCTTGACATTCCCAACTTGACATTGCACGCTATCGCGAGTGCCACCTGAATTCAGACCCTCAGCGATATGCTAGGTTTTATTCCCCGCTTAAACCATGTCAAGGAATGGCCCAGCATTTGTCCTCCATATTGACATGAATTAAACACTTGCGGCAAAGATCTTAAAGCAAATATCTATCTCACTATCTGTCACCCCTACCCCCGGCCGTCAGAACTCATTTTTGACTTTCAAAAGCTTAACTTCTTTCAAGTTATTCCCGGTTTAACGGCCGCACCCTGTACGCGTCATATGAATCGGAGTGATGGTCGTATCTCTGCGTAAACGGCCCTAAGCAAATGCTTGAGGTAGTAGAAGCCAGAGAAGCAGAAAGCGGAAAAACAAAGGGGACTTTTCTCTCATTGATGTCGGAGAGAATGAAAGGCCTGTGTGTGAATGAGGGCGCTTCAGAGAAAGTGCGTGCGCGTGTTGCACCCGAGCTCACCGCTTCTCACTCGCTCCCGCGTGCGTTGCTGCTAATCTTGAATTTCGGAAGAAAAGGGATCTATCTGCTTTTGCTGCTCCCTCCCGCTGTTTTTTTTAAGAACCCCTTCTCTGTCTCCTTTTCCAGTGATGTCTTTTTTCTTGACAGACTGTTCTGCGTACGCGTGTGTGGGCTTTTCGCTTTCTTTGATCCCCTCGGGCTGCTTTATGTACGTGCACTGCCTCTGCTACGACAATGGACTGCTGTGTCCTTCTTGTGTACGTGGAATTGGGAGAAAGATGATATGCGCCATCCGCAAAGGCAGAGAGATTATTGCAAAGTCGAAAAGCAAATATTATTATTAATAATTCTGCTGGAAAACGTCTCCCTACTTTTATATATGAGCAAAGATGTACCGTGAGCACATCTCATTTCATTCGCGAGGCCCTATGACAAGCTTTAACAGGGCAAAGCAGGGCGAGATTAAAGTTCTCCTCGCACATCTCATCAAAGGGCTTCCGCCTGGGTAATGCGTATGTGCTGAATTTCGAGTGCACAGCACGGAGCTACATACTATACATGGAAGAGGTGGATATTTAGGTTCCTCATTGATGTTATGCAACGAGTCGCTTTACGTCGCCACTGGCTATTGTTCGGGCCGCGACTTATACAGTACCACAATGTGTTGTGATGCGTTCGTATCACAGCTTGAAGCTCGAAACTCACGTCGCCTTTTCTCCGTTGATCATCTTGACGAGGAGGAACTTCCTGAACTCATGGTGATTCCTGAATATTGCTGGGTTTGGCAACGACGGTCCGAAGAGAGGCACAGAGCGCTCGGAGAAGACTGACATGTGGTAGGCGTCGGTCTCCTTCACATAGCACACGATAACGTAGACGTGCGTGAAGTTGGACTTGATGAAGACGGGTTTGAAGCGCGAGAGATCTTCCACGCCCCCATCCAAAAATACAATGTTCACGATGTCGTTTCCGATGTGCCTTTTGCGCTCAATCTGGGGACAGGAAGCAAAGTGTCAGTTCCGGCGCCCAGGAATTCTGTCATAACTCTAGAAGCTCTTATAAGCGCATAATTCTACGGAGGAGAGTGTGAGGGTACTCGCAATCTACAATGCTGACGTACCGGAACCACCACACTTTTGACTACGCATGTGCAACAATGAGATGCATTAAATTTCTACGTCAGCATGGTACGCGAAGTGCAACCTAGGTCCCGTTCATACAAGCGAATTTTCGTCAAGTCATGCAAAACAGCTCCTTCACATCGCCATCAGCTACATTCAGCGCAGTGTTCATGACCGAACTCTGCCCGTCATTGCACCCTCGTCACCGGCGACCAGACGCGCCTTAACCGTCTAGAGCTTCGCTGCCAGCTTTTACCAGCACACTCAGTGCGTGTGCATGTAGCCAAGGACCATGGTCATTGCATTATAGCAAGCATCCGATCTGCTTGCTCATGGTAACACGGTGTTTCAATTCTGCGTACTGTATGCAAAAGCGATATGAAGAAAGGATGTGAGACGAAGACTTGGATGAATACACTACCTACTTGACACAGCGTTAATGCAATTTCCACACTCCACCATCACGTAACAAGAAGCTAAGATAGTTGGCATAGGTGTAATAGGTGCAATATGACAGTAAGAAGCAAGTTCTACAGAGAGAGGGAAGTACGTACACGTGCACGCAGACACTCACAGAGCCACAGTGTGAGTAATGGCTCTTGCAACAGTTTCATTTCCCGTCATTCCAACAATAAAGGGGTCTCTGCATCAGTGGGAGGCACTTGCACAAGATAGGCATTTGGAGGAAAGATGAAGGCACGCTGAAATATGACATTTGGGGGGTGACTTCTCCTCTCACTTCGGGATAAGGGATGGGAAGAGGGAGTGGAGAAAGCTAAACCATGTTGCAGGCGTGCACCACCGTAGATTGCAACCACGTCCTTTCACTCGTGCAGACACACTTTCGTACGCCTGGTGGTGGCGAGAAGCATCCTTGCAAAAATCAATGCTGGTTCTTTCTGCATGCCATCGTATCACTTCACACACATCACACTGCCTCAGTTGAATCAGTTGTGTTTGAATCATACGTGCTCTTTCTTTCTTAATAAGCGTGCATTTATGTGCAAAGTGCTGTGCAGGTCAAGAACAAAACGAAGCATTGAACAACCCACGTTCAATGGTGAGTTAACCATTTGATATGCCCGGCTGGGGACGACATACGTATAAAGACGTGCAAAGCATAAAGGGACTGTGGCGCCTTTAACAATCGGGGCTGTATTGATTACAGTGCGAACACGTACGTTCGTAAGTTAAATCAGGCGCTTCTCCAAGTCGGTGTGATCACTGTATGCACGTACCTGCTGCGGGTCTCCCTCACTGAATGGCAGCAGCGTAGACACGTGGAACATGACCTCGTGTCCCTCGAACTCAGTGTACACCGACCACTCGCCAGTCTGATCTTTGTCGGTGTCGAGGCCTCCACGATACTTGGTCCAGCCTTTGAGTCTCACCCGCTGGCCCAACAGATCCAGGAATTTGTCAAATTGTGGGCTTCCTCGTCGGTTTGAGAGTAATTCATCGTCTAATAATTGACCAGGGCGGCCAAATATTACACCAAACTTAAAGTTTAGAGCACCTTCCTGCTGTTCCAAATTGAGCAAATCTCTCTGAATGAGAGGATTGCTCACCTGTACGAAAAGAGAGAAGAGGAGCCAGTTTAGAGCACTCGTAGCACAAGTCCGTGGCTCCAAGTATGTACGTACTGTAAGTTACATGAGGAGAACATACTACAATACTCACTCACACCCTAAATCGGAATCCCCTCAGGAACAGGTCCTAGCACTGAGTACTGTAGTTAATGTATATGTCATCCTTCACAATCTGTTGCCAAATCAATGCTTCAAAAAAGGTTGGTTGTTTAGACACTGACAGTCTGTGTCTGCCTATCTGAGTTTCACAATATCGGTGGTTGCTACAGCACCTAACAATATCTTGCTTTTCCTAGGGCCTTTTCGTATACCCTCGACGTAAACACTTTGGTTAGGACAGTAAGCAAGTTGCTTTGGACAGAGGCAGAACATAAGAGATGGATGGTTGCTGGCGAATGCCCGTCCGTACCTCTTTGGACTGTCTCTCCATCTTGTCTGCATGGCCAAAGTGGGCGAGTATCTGCTTGGGTGAGGTCTTGGCGCCCTCCCGCATGCATAACCGCTTAGGCCCATCCTTGGTCCACAGCACTGCCCTTAGCACCGTCTTGCCGAAGCTGCGTTCTTGGAGAACGGACAGAGCGTACGCGTTGCCGCCCCCATCGCCTCCTCCACCCACGTAGTTGGTGTGGAACTTGCCCAGGAAATACTTGTGGTACCACTTTGTTTGGTAGTCTGGGTTCTCTAGCACCGGTGCCGTCGACGGCTGCGGGAAAGCCTCCAGACTGTCGTCTTTATCCAAAGAACTGCAAAGGATTGTCAGAGGGATGCATACAAGTGTGGCACGCATGCACACGAATTTATATATTGTGTACTGCATGTGACGCTACCATAACCATATCTAGACGTGGTGCGCGTATCATTGAGCACGCGTGACGTATACGCTCGTTCGCACGTATGATCGTACTTCTTAATGAATTGTCGATAGCCTGCAGACAGTGTGCTTGGCTCAGAAACACAGATACACTGCAATAGCTTTTACCGCTTGAAGATAGTCGGGTCTTCCCAATATATTGGGAAAATGTAAGTTGTAAAGGACAGCACTCTATTGAATATTCTATGTTGTCAGCCTTCTTAAGCAAAAATCTACTCATGATGTCCATCTTCCCCGTTGTAGCCTGTCTATCAAAATCACGCAGGAGAGTTTAAAGTAACGCAGAAGCCTAAATGTTCGAGCAAGTCTGCTGTTCTCCCACCATTTGTCGGATAAGTTCGAACAACTTTCCGCAGATGTGTGCTTGTAGCATTGCTGCCATATTGCAAAAAGAGATACGGTCAGTGCTTCAGCAACAATGGACTGCTTTGAAAGGCTATTTTCGTTTATCATTCGTGATCATCACGAGATCGCCGCTGCTTAAGGACCAGGTCAATGGGAGGCGTAGTTGCCGGTTGCTGTTGTTTGAGCAAATATGTCACTAAGTAAGGCTGGCATGTCTCATTAATTTCCTTCCTACCTCAATCCCTCCCCCTCCCTCTGGCAAAGAAGGCCTTAGGTAAGGCCGCTCGAAATATTTCTTTTGTTCTCCTCGTCCTTTTTCCTTCGCTGCCAATGGTGCAACGAAAGTTATTGGACTTCGCTCACTCACGTTGTCGTTTGCGTGAGCCAACACAAACACGTCCACTTAAAAGGTGGGAGGCGCATATTGTTGTACTAACACGGCGAATTGTCGCACTGCTATAAATACCTTAGTAGTACAATTAGAGCCGCTTATGCTGACACCACTGGAACCATTCAAAGTGTCTGCATGCGCGGATTGTCAGTGGGTATAAGCGGATTCTACTGTAATTGTATCGCAGCTACAGATAGGTGGGTATGAGATGGCCTCTGGCTATGGCAAACATAATTTTTAGCACACAATATCCGCTGCTGGGAGACATGATAGGACGACTGTCCGAGTGAGGTACATACGTGCCGCACGAGATTTCTACGTCGACTGTATGCAGCATTGTGTCCGTGGACTCATTAACACATACACACACATTTGTAGCAGGTCCTCTGCCGCACTTGAGCAATACATGTAGACGATTGCAGGTCTGGCACTTGGCACAACAACACGTGACTATATGTACATAAGGACAGGTAAGTAATCATGTGTGCTGTAAGTGCCACTCCTTCATACGGACCAAAAGAAGGCAGCCAAGTTATGGCGACGGGACTCAGGCCGACAAACTGTGGCCGCAGTTCGTGCTTGTAAGTAATGTAATTAATATCGTCCTCCTCACTACAACGTACGTAGTCGTTCAGAATTTTGCATAAGCGGCTGCTGAGGCAGGCTACCCTTTCTTTCTCCCACAAAGTCCAAAAAAAAGTTGCTAGAAGCTTTGGCACAACCTGGGTAAATCTCGAGGTTGACAAGTAAGGAATGATGAAGCAGCCGCACTCCTTCTACCAACTACGAAGCACCAAGAGCCTTTCTCATTTTAATACACACGCGCGCGCGTGTGTGAGTGTTCTCCAGTTCTCTGCTACTAAAACAGGCAACCGACGTGCTCATCCCCCACAATGAGGGAATGCACAGAAAAGAAGAAATTGGACACGGTTAGATTTCATCAATCACACCGCACACACCAACCAACCAACCTCGCACGCATGTTTGAGTCTTCAGAGAGAGATCGCTGCACCGACTGCAGTGCACGTGCAAGTCAGTGCCGCACCGTGGGCCCATGCTCAAACAGAATCGAACACACGTGCCATCTTACAATTATAGTCACCACTTATCGGTATGAGGTGACGAAGTCATGTCGTGTCGTCGTCGACACGTCCATACCTATCACAACTTTCCACACGGAAGCATCGGCTCTTGACTTTTCGTCGCTGCTGCCTCCTTTGCTGCGGCTGTTGCAGCTTCTGCTTCTGCCCATGTCTCAGCTCCATGGAGCTGGCGACGACGTCGGCCTCAGGTGCTCGCTCGCCGGTTGCTGCAGTTGAGGTGGCCACGTCTTCCGAGGACCAAGCAGCTTCTTCGTCAACGTCATCGTCAGCGCCATCGTCGTCGTCGTCGTCGTCTCCTGCGGGGATGTTCAACTTCTCTACGGAGCCGAAGAACCTCTTGTGGAAGACATCTTTCTTGTACCACGTGTCACAAGGCAAAAAGCCGCTAGAAAAAGAAAGAGAGCATAGTTGCAAGTGCTTGCTAAGACTAGAAATACTGTACGTGCATGTACACTTTACAGGGAGACGCCAGCACCAGCTTATTGGGCGTACCATAACGTAGTCTTCTATGTAATGCTTGCTGTTTATTGCACTGTACAAATTGACTCATACTATTCAACATACCGTTAGGCAGTGAAGACCACTGACCATAGAAAGCAACCCTTCTCAATATGCATCAGTACGCATACTATGTGGTAAGGCTTTTTGGATGATTGTTGGATCAACGACAAACAAAACCATCAAGGAAAGAACGTAAGTCATCATATTGAGGCTGAAACCACAAGGTTACCCTTTTCATCCTTCACGTCGTAGCAAAAGGCTTCTTTTCACTACTTTTTCGCAACCTCCTTGCCGTCTGGTGCTGACTGACTAAGAAAAGTTTAATAACATTTTGCACAACAGTCAGTGCAGATGTCATCCTGTAATGGCCGTTCTATGATATGGATCATTCCAAGTTGTCGTTAGGTCGTACAGCAGAATCAAAAGTCATATCATAGGTGCCACAAGGAATAAGGACTTGGTAAATTGTCCAACTGATGTTTAATCCTGTGGCTTACTCCAAGTTCGAACAGGACCAAGTCCTACCAACACTAGTGCACACGTAGTTGAAGGGGGCTTCGTGACCCCGTTGTCAACAACGTATGAGACGATACATCGTCGTGTCCCAAACCCCTTGTGAACGTGCATGTAAGTGACCTGCTGACCAATAATAGCACCCTTTCTTGGCAAGTAGCATTATAGCTCGATCCAGACCTGCACTGCCAAGTGTTGCTGACAAGGCAAATACGTGCGAAAAGCTACGACTTGCACCAACATTTTTATTATATTACTATATACACTGCAGCACTACCACAGCAACTTTTTCCATCCTCTCTCGTCAGCTTTTACTGGCATGTTCCTTCATATCCCTGGGTTGCAGCTCTCGTCGAAGGAACGCGCTCTACGTAGATTGATTGATTACTGTTGCAAGACTATTTATCAAGGCCCAAGCGGCGAGAAAAAGCTCTAATGCTGGCAGGGAGGTTGTGACGGATGTCAGCGGCAATTTCATTTTACGCTTTCCTTCAGAGCATTTGGATCAGCTAGGTACAAGTTAAAAGCAAGGTAATTTTTTTCTCCAAAGCAACTATAGCCATGGAATATTGAGATGTGCCGCAGTTCCTTGCAGATTCCTTCCACTTTATTTAAATTGATTCAGGAAATGCATTGGTTCTGGCTGAAATATAGCTCTGGTATGGTGATGAATGTGCTCCAGCGCTTCTCCAGCTTTGCACTGTTACATGCAAATGAAGTGTCAATTATGCAATGGTCGTGTTTATGGTGAGGTTTTACACACGCACACAACCGCTTTATTGCATATCGTGATCTTCAACTTGTTACCTTGCACTATACGTAGCACAACACGTACAGTAGGTGCATGTAATACTCTACTTCCTTGAAAGAACGAGGATAGAAGTTGGCAGGAAATGATCCCTTTTTGTTCGTACGCACGCACACCTTTCAAAGTATAGTTCGTTGGTGCTCTCGACTACTACTTCCAAGGCCATTCATCACCTTCCCCAAAAGATAAATACATACCAAGATACCGATACGAAGTCAGCGATGAGAAAAGGCAGACCGACAATGCTTTCTCCTTACTGGGGATTGGGGTTTTTTGGTCTCTGCTAACAAACATAACTCCAGGTTGATGCAGTAAGAGCTGACTTCTGTCATCAAACTATAACAGAGGATGATAACGCCTCAAATCAACTTGACAAGTACACATAGGCAGACGCGTCCGCTCGAGTCGCGCAAAGTCACTTTTGCCCCTGATATCCGCTATGAAGAACGTTCTCAGAGCTCAAAATATTTGTGGAATGTAGATTCGACGCTGCGTATCAGCTTTATTCACATGAGCTTCTGCCTGAAGTGCTCGGGTGCGAAAAAGTTCTGTGCCTCCAATGTCACGCTTTGTCTGGGATACTGAGCATGGAACTTGGCGGGAAAACAAGTGGACGCGCAAGCTTTTAGGTCGTGAAAACAAAAGTCATCACGATCTCGTCATCCCTGTGCCCAAAAGCTCACCTGCTACTGCTGATATCCTGGTCCGACTCTCTCTTCTGCTGCTCTCGGAGTGCCATGAATCGTCTGAGGTCATGATCCGCCTGGGAGAAGTCGGTGGCCCTGCGCTGTCCCTGCCTCAGCGAATTCAAGTACTCGCGCAGGTCCTCGTCACTGTCTTCCCTCAACATGACTTCGTACTTGCTAAGAGGCCTGATCAGCAACTTTTGCTTTTTCAGGTTATGGTAGTGAGAGTGCTGATGTTTCGCATACTTCCTGACCCGAGAAGCGTCCTCGGCACACTGAGGCCTTTGTTGATGTTGCTGCTGCTGTTCGTCCTCGCCGCTGCCGCGGCTCCCTTGGCCTCCTTTCTCCTCGAAAGCGCACGCGTTTTCGCAGTCGTCGTCGTTGTTGCGTCGGAACGCATTCGAAGGAGGCGGCGAGGACGGCGCGAGCGCAGGAGGTGGAGGTCTGGCAGTCTTAGGGGCATCTGCTACCGAAGACTTTCATGAGGAGAGAAAGCAGAAGAAGGATTATGACTAGAGCGTGTTACTACTGAGAGGAGGCGTTGTTCTTGTCATGGCCGGGGAGGGGGAAGAAGGCGAGGGAGGCCCGTGTCAGTCTCATGTACTAGCTGCGCTTTCTCTAGCGTGTCATGCAAATGTTTGGCTTTGGCTAGAACTGCAAGGCCTTACGCATGCACGAATCCACGCCCGTGAAAACGGATGCAGAGCTACACGAGGAAGAACGAGTACAAGAGCTTCAAGTCACTCTCGCGCTTTCCCGGCGAGTGTGGAACTGCGTAACTTCTGCGTAGGCCCCTACAACAATTAATAATTTAGTTTCTGCGTACGTCGAGGCCACTCTTCACACGCTTTGCACGTCGTAGCGAGGCTGTTACTCTGCGCTACAGTCACGACTTTCGCTTTATGCGAAGGCTGCAGACGTAATGCAGTGTCAGAAGCAGCGAACAAGTTTAGGACATGCCAATCTCGTCCTTCTCCGGCGTGAGGCCCATAAAAAGTCCCTGTTGAAAAAAAACATGTCTATGAACTGCTGGCATAGCAAATGAGAGGGAAAGAGTTGTAAAGTTATACGATGATGTCGTGAAGGTCACAAAGGACTGGCGAAGGGACGGCGACGAAAAGTCAAGGTTGCTGTTTAAGAACCGGGAATGCTGGGCCCATTGTTTACCGGTAGCAGGCCTAAAATTGCATATCGGTTTTATCAAATTTTAAAACACGTAAGAACGGGAAGAGAAGAGGAAATGCTAATACCAAGTTCAAACAGTGGGGAAAAAATCACTTAGGGCTGGTTGGAAAGGCTAGTCATAGCCCCATCACTAAGCAGAGTGAACAACCATTTCTCCAAATCAAGCTGTAAGTTACGTGCGTACACTGGACAGTGCGGTGATCTGATTTTTGGCAATTTTGCGAAGTGCACCTGTAACATTGATGTCTATGTGGTGCTTCAAATAAAATGGAACTCCAGTCAAATACTTTTTGACTGCACCTCTCAAACATGGGCTATGGCCTCGCAATGGTTGCCCGGAGAAGAAAGCTTCTGGAGCTGTAACTGCTGGCCCAACGAGCATCAATCTAAAATTTTATTTAACAAAGAGGATGTTCTGAACTTTATGAGGTAAAAGTCTTAAAAGAGTGACATTTTTTACATTTAAACCCAAAAAATATCATTTTAAAAAGTTCTACCGTTGCCGAATTCACCGGTCTTACGGGAGGTTCTCCACCGCTTACCGGTTTTGTAGTTTTTTCCGTTGTCGATAAACACTAGTCGAGGTTAATGTAGGGTGAAGCACAAGCTGTCCGTGCTCATGGTGCACTCTGACCCCCCTTTTACTGCTGCCTGTGCGTGGACAGCGTTGTGCTACATCCGGGGCATCAATGCACCGCGCTCGCACCGTTCAAAAAAGTATCACGGTACCATATTTCTGTTTCGACAGACCTCAGACCAGGCGATACTTGGTACAAGACACGATCGATGCGCTTGTCACTGTGTCTTGGCGCCCAAAATGCAGCTAAAATGGTGCTGTTTTGCAAAACTTCTCCTGAGGGGGGAGCAGCCACAAGTCCAATGAGTCCAGATGTGAATCGTTCACTGAGTTTCATAGTGACAAAATCCATGTGCTTGACGCGAGAAGTCTGATCCTATATTGGTGAATCACCCTGGCCTGGTTCATCTCAGACCCGAAAGACTCGGCCTGCACCCTCAACAACATCCGAGTTTTCAAGCTCTGTTTGCATCATTTAGGATGATCCAGAGAAAGCTGGGAAGTATCACCAGATCAATGATACTTTGACCTACTAAGCACCTAATGATACTCCAGGTCTCAAGCTGAACCCGTCCGGACGATACAAGATACTCGAAAAAGTCTGGCGATACAGTATCGTAGCGACTTATATCGCAATGCTTCAACGCCCTGCCCACCTCCCACTACGTGAAGGTACAGTATGTGTGCAGATTGTACATCTGCGCTGCTTTAAAAATTAAGACAGAAAGAAAAAGCCAGCCGAGAAGCTGACTAAGCTTTGGGATACTTGAAAAAGAACAACTACGCCCAGCTTCGCTGCAGCTGTTTTGAGATAGAAATGTGCGTTTTCTCCTCTCTCTTTTTCAATGCATTATACACGTCTTAGTCTCACTTACTTTCTTCATCCTATGCGCACTCATCACCACTCACACGGCAAGCACACGCGTGCAAGGCAGCGTTCTCGTATGAGCACGCAGCTACAGCGCTCACACGTCCTACGGACACCACGTGCGGAAGAGAACGCGGTCTCATATCACTGCGCAGGCACTGAGTGGGCGATGCATTTGCTGTAGTGTACGTCTATTTGTACGTATGTGCGGGTGTGACGTTGATGCTGTGAGTCATCCTTTTCGTACCATTTTGCACGCTTTCTTCACCGTTGTCTTCTGCACCCCGTTTGTTCCACTGTGTTCTCCACCGCTGGCCTCGCTTTGTTGCGCGTTGTCTCTGTCTCCACCGAAAATGCACAGAACCAGTTCGCGGAATAGACGTAGCATCTCAGACCGCAGTAGCACTGTAGATAGATTCCACGAAGGCTCCTTGAGCACACTCCAAGCTTCGACAACTTGTTTGAGGGATGGGACCTTAGATTATTGTGAAAAACTACTACACCTTCAATCTCATCTTCGCTGGTATTGCTTTTGCTGTCTGAAATTGGAATCTTTCCTTCAGCTTCTCCAGATACAAACACTTGTACTACTAGTTTTCGTACTGAGTTTCGCTACAGCTGCGTCAACGCTGATGAGGCGAGAATTATATTGTCAGGATTTAAACTTTATCTGAGTCATGATAGCGCTTCCAAGTGTTACTTTACGTGTTTACGATTCTCGGAAGCACATTTGTTCTGGGGGGTTATAAATGGCTGCACTACCTTCCGTCTTTGTCGTAAGTAATTTCAGTAAGGACATACAGGTTGCACATGTTGCAGTGAGACCCTCCGGTGTCTGAGGATCGTCATGCCCCGAGAGCTGCCAAATCCAAGAACATACGTAGAGTCCTTCTTTGCCCAAAAGGCATTGGTAATTTAACGTGGCTTATTTTGTAACGAACCTGTAATCTTTTGCACTTCTTAGCTGGCGCCATCGTCAATGCGCTGCTTTCTTACTCACTTCCTATCTGATACATTAATTTCTGCTCGTTCGCAACCGTCCTGACCGCCTCAAAATAGAGACCCAGTTGTGCAAGAACTTTACCACCCGCTTCAGCTGCTATGGTGCAGTAAAGCGCTACTTGACCTAATGCTCGTGGTAAATGGAACAGGCGAGTAAACCAAATATGCGGCATTAATTTTTTAGACAGCTCGGCGCCTCCCTGAAGGACGACGCAGTTTGGCCACTCTCTCATCCGAATGAACTGTCATAAAGTTGCTCCCGGTACTGGATGACGATGACTCAATGGCCGATTTGAGATGACCACGATGTCTCACTGCGACTGATGCGAACTCTCTCTTGACTCAAGAATTAATTGTACTTTTAGCGACGCAATCTAAAACTGCAACTTTTCACTTATGTAGTTGCGTGTCTATGGATCGGGACACTTTACGTACAACAAAACTTTTACAGCTTCTCCACAGAGAAACCCCATTCTAGATTCTCTTGTCTTGTCTCATGTGCCTGAATATGTAACTGGTGTAAAAGCGAAAATGAAGATAAATTGAATTGCTTTTTATTGTATAGAATTTTATAGAACTGATTGGAAATTTCCTGATGGAGCAGATTTCATGTTTAATTGTAGTCATTGTTGGTGATATGCCAACCTAGGCGACCGCCTGGAGCCTCTTCACCACGGACTCTGTCAGTCGCGTCACTGCTCCTAGTCCTGGTTGTAGGCTGGCAGATCATCAATGAAGACTTCGACTAGTCATGGAAACAATAAAGTCCCAGTCATTCCCTACCCAGTTCTGTGAAGTGAAGAGCATGCAAGCTATTTACATTTTCGCTTTTACACCCTTTACCTCCCTCCTGTTGACGTCCTCGTCCTTCCTTTGATCTCGCCCCTAGCGGGCATTTTTTGTAGCTCACACTGCAATACATTTACGAGAAAGATGAAACGTTGATATTGTTTGGTCCAGCTCGTTAGAGACAAGAACCACATTAGTAACTGTCGTTCTCCTCGATGAGCTTACCTACCCTTCACATTGTTGCCGCTCACAAGATCCCGTGTTTACTGTTAACTCTGCGTTCAAAACATGTTCTATCAACATTCTTTTCAACCTACTTGCCGAAGGGAGCATCTGCAGAAGAAAATTATAAGCCTCATGTGTGGCGAGGTAGAAAATACATCTGAAGTGTCCTTGAAGGGAAAGTCGGTCAAAGTTTCTTCTGTTATCGGGAGGGGAAGTTATCCCCCCTCACCCTCAATGCCGACTTGCAGAGCGTGGTACACGAAGGCTTTTGCTCCTACATAAGTCCACGTTTGGCTTAATTAAAATTCCTCCTGAGAGTACCATTGTATAAGGTAAATGACGCTGCAACAACAACGGTCGGCAGCACTAACGTAGATCAAGCAGCTGGGGATTCAGTAGTTGGAGTAGCTACTCCAATTAGCTACAACGGTGCTGGCAGTGCCAGGAGAAATAGCACAGACCCAATGGATGAGACGGTGAATAATTATTATCCGGACTACTAGGACTAACCTTTCTCTCGATTAAGCCGACGCTTCGTCTCAAAATCATTTCTCTTCACCACTTCTGATATTTGCATTGGTTTGGATATCGCCAGTCCAAGTACAGGTGGGCACGCCTTGATGCCAGTTCCTGGAGCTTTTCCTCTTCATTTGTTGATGCGGTTTGCGAACTCAGATGACATAGGAAGTGCTTCTTCCTCAAGTGGGATCAGAGTTAGAAATGCAGATTAAATCCCTACGAAGTAGGAGCAACTGGAGAGGTTGAGCGCACCAATTTGCTACACGTACTTTGTTTGGATGTACTTGATACCGTACTAAGGTACAGACAAAGAAATACCACGTGACATTAGGTTGAATAATTGAACTACAGTGGTGTCCGCTTAATCGAGATCCCTTTCCGCACGGAAAAAATGCCGTCTAGTCCAATCCCGATTGAGCGGAAAACACTGCAAAAAGGTACCTGCTACATTCAGCTCTTCTGACGATAATGACCGTGGACAGCACTGCTCAAGTCGGGATTGTCTTAACATTGTGTGTTATTTCACAATCGTTCTCAACGTGTCCTTCCGCCTCCAGTTGCATTCAGCAACTTAATCCCCGCAATCTCACAGACTTTCGAAGCTTCCATCAGTTATTTTTACCGTCTGATGCACGAGGCAAAACGCCGTAGGACGCTTTCTTCTTATTTTTGTGATCATCGTGATCAGAGGATTGTAGATCCAGTCTAGTGCTCTAGGGAGGTCAGAAGAGCAGAACCCACGCACGTAAAGGTCGACCAACGATGTTGCAGTGCACGAGCTAGTGGAGTGGCACGAGGTCTGCCTTTTTTATCGCTCGCTTGCAAGCTGTCGATTCTTTTCGATCAGGATGGGGGCAGCTGGCAGAGGTAATCAACCGAGTACGTACGGTCAGGCTTCACACGGACCCCTGGCAAATAAGAGTAGTTCTAAAAATCTGAAACAAAATGCTGGTGAATCTGGAACGCTGCATGGTGCACACAGACAACACGAGTGTATGTACGGCCAGGTCAGAAAGTTTGCATGCCCCTGAATTTCCAATAAAGCTTCGGCTGACAAACTCCTGTCCAAAAAGTTCTTCACTTATGAAGTTATCACTCAGTAATTCAGGTTTGGAGTCAGCGAATCGAAATGTGCGTACGCGTGCAACTTGGCAAGTTGTGTCACATTTCAATCATGATATTTTGCCGTACACCAAGTCAAGTAAAAATTTGGCCTAATTTCAGTGTAACGGCAAGAGAGACGCAAACTTTCTAATCTGACTGTACTTGGGATAAGCATCCGTTAGACCAAGATTTATTGCCCAGTCCAATCATTTTCACTATACAGTGCGATCTCGTGGCGTTAAATAACTTTTGGACACTAATGCACGTCGGCTGTGTGAAAAATCTACTCTACTCGTAATGCAGTGTACTTCGGATTAACACAATTGCTTGGGGGAGGACCGAAAAAATGCACTTATCCGAAGTTAACTGAAGTTTCAACATAAGCCTTTTATGGTAGTATATTCGACAGCATTTGCCCAACCAAAGCAAAGTGTGAACACATCTCTACTTACGAGAGCAGAATTGTTTTTGGAGTGGTGTTGTTGCTGCAACGATTGCAACTCATAAGGAACAAATATTGCAAAAGCAAACGCAAATAGTGTTAAAGTAACTCAAAATGACGATTAGTTGAGCCCAAAATCTTCGCTTAAGCAACGTTACAGTCTCCAAAAATTTGATAACCGAATGAACACATGCAGTCCAAATTTGTTAGGAAAAAAAAAAAAGGATCGAAAATTGCATTCATCCGACGTATACTGTAATACCATAACAGCAATTTTGGAACCCTTCAACTGGATGTTCAAGCATCCAATCAGTAGTCCACACTCGTGTATTCCATGATAATAATACTCATTGCCAGTTCAACGTGGTAGAAAAAACCTCGTCTTCCTAATTGGTGCCTGCACCAGCACCTGCACCTCCAGCTGCTTTTGATGCATTTGGATTAATAATGAATTGGCCGCTCTGAGAGACTACGATCTGATGTTGCTGTCCACCTTGGCTCACTTGCAAGATCTGTCCAGGCCTTACTGCCTGTCCTCCTTGGTTGGTCATCACGATTTGTCTTGCTTGAGAGCCGCTCGCTGCCACCACGATCTGCTGGCGCGGCTGCGGCTGTTGTTGGGCTCTTTGCTGCTGTTGTGTTTGCTGACCAAGGGCGATGGACCTCGGCGGCTGAGCGTTGGCGACCGCCAAAGCGATAGGCGGTCCTGCGCCACCTGAGGCCGTAGCGCTGGACACTGTTCGCTGGAGAGCAATGTTAGATTGCTGTGGTTGTTGCTGCTGCTGAGGTCTGTGTCCTCCTCCAGCACCGAGACTCTGAGTTCGTAGCAAGGTCTGCTGCGTGGCTGATATAGCCGCTGGCACTGCTGGACGCGCAATGAGCTGAGCGCGTGGCACTGCAGCTCCCGCCGCTGCATTTGCGCCAGTTCCTCTAAGCGCACTTTGCAGAGCTGACGAAAGAACATGTCCGCGAGAGCTGGTCAACTGTTGGAGCTGCTGAGCTGTAAGAGTCGTCGTCGCCATTGTTCGCGGAAGCTGGCCGGAGAAATTCACCTACAGGACAAGATGCTAGTGGTAATCATCCTATAACACCTTATAAGCATCTGCAGCAGCTAGAAGCACAATACGTATGTTCACCATCGCGTTAATATGAGACAGGTCTGCACGATGGTCATTAGCAGGCGCATGAAATTTTCTGGGCCTCTGTGTAATGCTACTGTGCAGTAGTATGTACATCTTTATGATAGAACCATCACGTTTTACAGCCAGTCCAGATTAACAGATATCTGCACCATGGACTCACGTGAGCAGTCTGTCCTCCAATTTTCACTGTCTGCCCTGTCAGGACGGTTGGGGATGGCTGAGTGGGCAACGCCGCAGTCACGTTCGTCAGTGGGAACGAAACATTTGCCCCAGATGAAGCCACAGTTGCGGAGGAGACTCCGAGCGGAGTAGTCCTTACAGGCAGCACCACACTCTGCTGTTGCACGCCAGGGGATGCCGCAGATGCTATAGCCGAACCAGTCCGGATAGCCGCCGCCAACGCCGATAATCCTTGCTGGTGCTGCTGCGTGGAAGCCGGAGTCGACGACCCCGTGGTCTGCTGATGCTGCTGGCGCGCCAGCTGAGCGAATGCGACCGGCGTACGCGTGACCTGAGTGAGGTGAGTGGGAGTTGTCGTTGCCGCCGAAGCTGTTGCCTTGGCCGGTTTGTTCTTGGCTCTCCACTCCAGCCACGCCGCCACCTCCGGATCTTCTCTGTCTCCCTTTAGCTCGAGCTGGTTATAGTAATGCTCGCGAAGGAATCTAAAGGGATCAAATATCATTGACATGACAAACAACTTTCACATGAACAACTATACCTGAACGCCTGCAAGTTGGCATACGGTAACCTTGTGACAGGATCGAAGTACTTGGCCGGCAATCTGGTAATGGGACAAATTTTTAGCTGAGGCTGCTTCAGTCGCTTATGTGGAAAAGTTGAGCGGAACGTGTCAAAGTCGGAAAAAGTGAAGAAGGTGCGCTCTTGCTTGACGCAGCCTTCGTTCTCTTCGATCTGCTTTTCCTCCGCACTCTTCTCCTCTGTTTCTTTCTCATCTTTGTCGTCTTTCTCGATCGCTTCTTTAGCATCTTTGGCGCTACTATTGGCTTCTTCTCCGTCGTCAACGACAGCTATCTTTTCTTCGACGCTGGAGGAGGAGTTGTAAGATCGACCAATAACCTAGGAAGGCAAGGAAAAGACTTCAAATGTAACCACTGACACATCTGCTGACACTATTATTATTGAATAGCCCAACTAATCCCAGACTTTTGCAGGCTGCAATAAGCAATGACTAAAGTTACCCACCTCCTTGAGGGGCATCGCGGTTGATAAGTACCGCACAAATGGACCGTTCACGCTCCTCTTAGTCAGCTTCACAGCCTTCTTTTTGGCCTCCAATTCCATCTGCTCGTACTTCTTCAGCGACGCCAGGTTGAGTTTCTCCGTGACCTTGGCCTCTTCCAGCAGCTCCTCTTGAGTCAGCGACTCCTCTTCACGCTGGCGGCGATTCTTGGCCGAAAGCCTTTTTCGCAACAGCTTTCTCGCCCTTGCCTCCCTCTCCTTCTGTCGCCTGGCCGTCTCCGCGGTCTTGGACACGGTGGAAGCCCTGGCCTCTTTGCGACCGAAGTCCAACAGAACCGTCCGCTCCCGCTTCTTGGACTTCACCTTCTGGCGGTTTTCGGCCCGTCGCTTCTCTGTCGCCTCCCGGTCCTTCTTGGGCAGGGGCTCACGATAGGCCTTGGTAACGACCCCGGCTCCCTTCTTAGCGCGCTTCTTGCCTTCGCCGTCCTCGTCCTCTAGGTCGGAGCGAACCTGAGAGAAACACAATGAGACGTTAAGGCGACTCAAAAGATATCTGGAGTGAACCCCGCTCCCGGAGTCTGGAGTCATGAACATAGGCCGTTTAGTGATAAATGGCTTATTGCTTCTACAAGTTGGTAGAACAAGTGAGTATGTTTCATTAATGAGTGAAAATTAATTGAAGTACTGTCAGGATTCCATTAATACTGGCAACTGGTGCTATTCCCAATTTTTTTCTCTATTAAACACGACGGACATAACAGCATTTCTCCGGTTGCACCAGCACCTAAACTTAGCAAAAAGAATTTTCCAAATAAGTCACTATTTTCCACAAAAAAAAATTGGAATTCTGCTTGTGTGAAACAGGCAAAAAACAAGCAAAGTGCCCTAGCCTACCTAACTCCACATATACTTGTTCTTTCTCCAGCTTCTCTTCAAACTGCAGTAGAAAAAAATGAGTCTATTGTTGATTGCTTAACACTTGATGCAATGATTGCCGTTGTTTCTCTTCTCCACATTTTGGGGGGTTGTTTTATGCAGTTTCATGGTGAATGCAGATACACTACTGACAATCGGGATACAACGGTACATTCGGCCCGCCAAAGGTGCTGGTATAAGCAGCACCGCTTTGTAGGCCTTTTAAAAGGAAATCCATTGAGAGCTATGGAGGGACCTCGAATCTGTCTGTGAATAATCGATCCATCACGATAAAAACTGAGTGGTGTAAAAGGACCTTTCTTACAAAGAAAGATTAGTCAAGACTCTTTTTATGTGGCATCACTTCTGCGATGGGAGCTAAGGAAGAATAAAGTGTCAATTGTTTCATTATTCAGGTGAGTTTTTTCTGACTTGTCACACAAAACTAAGTGGTTGCACATACATATGACAAGTGTCAGGAGTAGGGAAGATCATAGACAGCTACTGTGCTGCAGTGACTGTTTTTCACCTGTCCGAAACTGGCAAAGTATATAGCATCACCCTGCAAAGTGGTATCTCTGCAGTTGCTATTTATGCAAAAACTGGGTCTTACCCAGGGGCAGAGGAAAACCTGTGAAAACACATTCCATGTGATCAATCAAGTAATCATCAAGCTTCTGGGTTTAAACTTCCAAAAATCTAATCGATCAAACTGCTGAAGAAACAGTTGATCACGTTGTTCATCAAGAACAGGGCAATTCAAAAAACAATGTGCTAAGTTTTTTCCAACCATAATTCTATAATTTGGGGAGATCAGTGAACAATGGCTTAAATTCAAGCAGAATGTTGGACAAATTGTTCTGCATTCACAGATTCATTCTTATACTGCTTCAACTCTTGCAATTTTACCAAAACGAGACCACTTCATTTCGCTACACAGTACTTTAGCACAAGTACGGTAACAGATATTCTACAAGGTGAAAAAAGTACAGGGAACAAGGACATGATTGTTCATCCGGGAGGACTTTGTTGCTGAAGCGGACTTCATCACAGACCAAGAAGGCATTGTTGCCGACCTTCACAAAAGCTTGCCTTCTCTGTAATTTCTCTGCATTGCTTCACTTGATGTTGATGTTGTAACATTGAATTAATGTACTTGTGAGACCTGAGCAGTGCAAGCATGAATCTGCAGAAACAGAACAGTTTGTACAAGAGTTAACTTTAGTTCAAACCAATGTTCGCTGATCTCCCCCAAATATAGAATTATCTTGGTACAAACTCATGGCATTCTTTTTTGGATCACCCTGGAGAACACAAAAGCATCTCCCGAAAAGGTCCAAAAATCCCCATCACCAACATTTTTTTTCTCCATTCACCTCATCGTTCTCATCGATGGAGAAATCAGAATCGACCTCGTCGTCATCTTCTTGTGGAGAGTGGTAGCGGAAGTCTCTGTCGTCCTGTGTCTCGGTGAAGCCGCCGTAGGTGGTGGCGTAGAAGTCGTCCTGAGCCATCAGGGTTTTCTCCTCCTCGTTCAACAGCGACGCCATCTTAGCACCGGCGTTGGACCGGCGTGGCCGAGAGGACGCCATCGTCACAAAAGATGGCAAGACCGGTGGCGTTCAAATCGTGTTCAAGTCCTCAATCCGCAGTCCTACTGCTGTACAGCGAATCCAACGTTTCAAGTCTTCTTCGGGCAAATACAAGCAGTTAAGAAAATGCCTTTTTAGAATTAAATCGTCAGATAGGGATGGACTAATCTCAAATCAAGTCAAACTTTTATCTCTTGGCCATGATTGACAATCAAGTCTAGCCGGAGGCTAAGACTGCAGCCAAAGTTTGGCCTGACTTGACAATGGCACACTAAGCAGTTGAATCGGCGAAACCTAAGCCCATGGCTTGACAGTCTCGGGCAGGCAACCCGGAGGCCTCCATTTGATCTTTTCAAGCCTAGCCAAGTTAAGCCCGGCCGAGCCGAGATAGATCAAGCCTGGCCAGCCTAGGTCAAGCTTGTCTTGAATGCCGCAAACATTGGCTTTGGCTTGGCTTGGGATTTTACGTTTAAAACCCACCACTATTGCCAGTTGCTTTTACGCGGACTTATGTTTAAAAAGTCCGGTCGGGTGCGACCGGCCCTTCTCTGCTTGTCCCGGAGGAAAGACCGTTTTCGTCGTGACTGAGCCAACCGTTCAGGAACGACCCCGAGGAAGTAAGGTGAGGAACCCGGGGTTACGTTTGGAGTTGGCGTCCGCGCTTCACCGCAGGGTCGTCGCTCCTGACCTCGACCACAAACAAGAACGGCTACTCCTCCCAGGCGACCCACAACAGCTGAACCTACAGGATTGCGGCTGCGTGATACCGCAACAGAGGTCATGTAGAGAGAGAAGCACAATAGCGGAGGAGGAAGAAATCGACAGCTGACGTCGAGGTTTCGTTGTTCCGTCCTCACTGTGACAAATTTATGTCATAACATTTGGAGGACATTTCCTCTCATACATCTGCTTCTGAGGTTAATGTTCGAGTTGATCTAAGTTATTACAGTTCTCAGAAAGAAACTCCTACTTTACAGTGACGCAATATGTAAATTAGTTAAAGCCGGTACACTAATTTCCAGTGCCCAAACCCTATTCAAGGCATGGCGTCAGAGCCTGAATGCTTGTATCTTGTATAATGCGTACGACAACATGCGATGCAAGGATTGAGGCTCTGAGACCAAATCGGAAGGGATTCCGTGCATTAAAGAGTTAGTGCACAGACATCCCCACTGTACTCTTTCACTAATGCCAATAAAAGAAGTATAGTAATGCTTCGTCAAATCACATCGAACAAAGAAATGCTTTGATTTGTCACCCTTTTCCTTCTGGTATAACTTATAAATATGTTGCCATCACAAATCAAATTATAAGAGTGTAGTATAACAGTTGCTAAGAGTCAAAACGTTTGCCACTCTAAGGGCACATACGGTTGTTTGCTTTTTTCACAGACGCCAAATCGGCCTTCATTTAATATGCCAGGGCAGACAGTCTCCTTCCTAGCGCCTCTCTCGATTATTGGCTCTATGGACAGGGCAGCCTGGGCAGGCACAGCAGCAGCAAGCGGCCGGCTCGAACCCTTGAGGAGCTCGAGCTCCTGGAGTGCCTGGGTCCCCATGCCAAATCGGCCACCTCGTGCCTGAACCTCTGTCTTCTGAACAGATTCCCGCCAAACTTTATGCCGTGACCCTCGGCGACCAAGAGTGGCCAAGTTTGCATGTCGGACTTGTGAATCCGCGAGGTCGGGAAGAACTTGGACGCTTAGACAGTTTTCTACCCATCTCAAGTGTTCTTGGCGAAGGAGAAGTCCAGGTTCGTCTTCGTCTAGCTCCCCATAAGTGTGGTGGTCGGGAAGGAAGGGCCCACTGTGTTCACTGTTTGGTGCTTTTCTTGTCAATTGTAGCGTCCACTTTAGGCAAAAGCCGGGAAAAAGTAGCTCGTTCGCATCTTGCTCTCGGACAAGATCTTGCCGTCGCTGGCGACATGTCTTCTCCCAACCCCTCCACGCCCCGCCGATCTTCTCGTCGCTCTCGCGGCTCCACTCCCGGCACCCCCGTGGGTGGCGCCCCCAGCGCCTCCGGGACGGACGCTGGCGGCGGAGAGCCTTCGTCAGAGCTGGCGCGGCCATTGCCGCAGTCCTCGCCGCAGATGCCGCCCCCGTCGGACGCGGCGATGGCGCCAAATTCAGTCCCTCAGAGGGACCGGTCCTCAGTGGGCCCGGGTTCCGTCCTTGTGTCGGAGATCGACCTCAGCTCGCCCCTGAACTACGGCACGCCTTCTTCAGTCGACTCCAGAGCTCGTGGCAGCCAACAACAACTACATGGTCTTGGTGTCGGCAGCAACGTGATAGGCACTCCCATCAGGGTTCGGTCGGACATCCAGTCCGAGAAGAGACTCCGTCAAGTAAACGTCACCCCCGGAGGAGTCCCTTATGACCCAGTTTCGGAGAGAGGAGTGTCTTCGGAGGCCGGAGGGACCCCTCGAGCAAATCGCAATCCGCCTTCAGAAGTAGTGCCGCCGTCTGAGCACTCCGACACCGCTCCCCACCTGGTCATCTGGGGTACCGACGTTTCTGTGCATACGTGCAAGCAGAAGTTCAGGAAGTTTCTTACAACCTTCGTCGACCCTGACCTGGCCGATGACGAACGAATGGAAGGATTCAGGGCTGACGAGCCCCTCTACATGCAACGTCTGGAAGAGGTGAGAGTCTAGTGTATTTCATCTGTCTTCTTGTCAACAATATCTTTACATGCACGTAGATTGAGGTCCTCGGGGTGCCCTACCTGAATCTGAACTGCTCTCACATCAACATGTACGACGAGGATCTTTACCGGCAGTTGATCTGCTACCCTCAGGAAGTGATTCCAACTTTGGATATGGCCGTCAATGAGCTCTTTTTCGAGAAAAACCCTAGCGCCACCCTTAGCCATCAGATACAGGTCCGGCCATTTAATGCTGATAGAACGAGGAATATGAGGGCGCTAAATCCCGAAGATATCGATCAGCTCATCACGATCACTGGCATGGTGATCCGGACGTCGAACCTAGTTCCGGAGATGTGTGAGGCCTTCTTCCGTTGCTCTGTCTGCCACTTCAGCGCCACGGTAGAGGTAGAACGCGGCCGCATCGCTGAGCCCACTCTTTGTACTAACTGCAACACCAACCACAGCTTCACCCTGGTGCATAATCGATCCCAGTTTAGTGACAAGCAGACCATCAAGCTTCAGGAGTCTCCTGATGACATGCCTGCTGGACAGACCCCTCACACGGTCGTGCTGTACGCTCATGGCGACTTGGTGGACACCGTCCAGCCAGGAGACAGAATTGCCGTCACGGGAATCTATCGGGCCGTGCCCATCAGGGTCAATCCTCTGCAGAGAAACATCAAGTCCGTGTACAAGACGCACATCGATGTTGTGCACTTCAGGAAGACTGACTCGTGTCGGCTGCATGAAGCTACTTCCTCTGGAGAAACCGTGACCTTTACTGAAGAAAAGATCCAGCAAATCCAAGCGTTGGCTGCCAAGCCTGATCTGTACGAACGTCTGGCTAGAGCTATCGCTCCGTCCATCTACGAGCATGAGGACATCAAGAAGGGGATTCTGCTGCAGCTCTTTGGTGGCAGTCACAAAGACCTCTCTGCCACCGGCCGCAATAACTTTCGCTCTGAGGTCAACATTCTTTTGTGCGGAGACCCCGGCACTTCCAAGTCTCAACTGCTCCAGTACGTGTACAACCTGGTGCCTCGTTCCCAGTACACTTCGGGCAAGGGAAGCTCCGCTGTCGGTCTGACAGCCTACGTCACTAAGGACCCCGAGACTCGTCAGTTAGTCCTGCAAACTGGCGCGCTCGTGCTGGCAGACAACGGTATCTGCTGCATCGATGAGTTCGATAAGATGTCCGACTCCACTCGGTCTATCTTGCATGAGGTGATGGAGCAGCAGACTCTGTCAATTGCCAAGGCTGGCATCATTTGCCAGTTGAATGCCCGCACATCCATCTTGGCAGCAGCCAACCCCATAGAGTCTCAGTGGAACATCAAAAAGACAATAGTGGAGAATATCCAGCTGCCTCACACGCTCATGTCCCGCTTTGACCTCATCTTCCTCATGCTGGACCCTCAAGACGAACTCTTTGATAAGCGTCTGGGCCGGCACCTGGTTTCACTGTATTATAAGACAGCTCTCGAGGCTGAAGAAGAGGAACTTGACATGGGTGTGCTGCGGGACTACTTGGCATACGCAAAACAGAACTTCAACCCACGCTTGAGCGACGAGGCTGGCAACCACTTAGTACAGGCGTATGTCAAGATGCGCGAGTTGGGCAACCGCCGGGGTCGCGTCACCGCTTACCCGAGGCAGCTGGAGTCACTCATCAGACTGGCTGAAGCTCATGCTAAAATGAGGCTGTCAGAAAAGGTCTGGAACAGCTATGACAATACCTATGAGGGAAAAAATTCTTTAATACCTACTTTTTTAGGTGGAGATGGTGGATGTTGAAGAAGCCAACAGGCTACACCAAGAAGCCCTTAAGCAGTCTGCCACGGACCCGATGTCGGGTATCATTAACTTGGATATCATCACCACTGGACAGAGCGAAGGGTGAGTCTAACTTCATTAGATATACTCATACTGTCTGATCTCATCAGCCTAAACTCCCCGACTCTTTTCAGGTACCGCAAACGACGGGACGAGGTTAGAACCGCCTTCAAGGCTCTTCTCCAGAAGAAGGGAAAAGTCCACACCCTCAACTACGGCAAGACTTGGATGGAGTTAAAGGAACAGTCCGATGTGGTGAGTTTCTTTGTCTGCCCGAGGTACACGCGGACATATTTACCCAATGGACTCTTTCTTTGTAGATGATCACTCGAGAGATGTTTGAAGATGCCCTAAAGGATCTATCAGAGGACGGCCTGATCACCCTCACTGGCAGGGCCACCATCCGAGTAAACAAGCACTGAGTACTAAGTAGCAGTGTATCCGTGCCACGTCCTGCGTGTACTGTCAATACTTTTATGTACATTTCTGGAAATAAAGTTTTAAGAGCGCTACAATATTACTGGGTTCACGCATGGGACTTGAGCACCGGAATTGATCGTCTTGTGCGCGGACACGCAGAAGCGCGGTGGACGGCCTCGGTGGAAAGGAGAGGTTTGTTGATTCAATTTTGTTTTTACCGTATCGATACCGCCTTTGTCTGCCTGCCCACGGCCCACTGGTACATCAGCTGCTGCAACGCAATGGCAGCTTTGCCGCGCTCGCACGCCCTGACGATGGGCAAGTCAGGAAGGCAGGCTAGGAACAGATACGTAGAATTGGGATAAGGAGTCACGAACGTCACAAGGTCTGGACGAGCCGGAGCCGAGGTGACTCACCATTAGCTAGTTTGAGAACAGGCGAAGAGTAGTCGAGTCATCAGTGCAAGAAGTCCTTGATCGCCAGGATGCCGAGCGACATGTTGTCCGTCCCGCTCAAGCGGACCTCGGACATCGACGTGACGAAGCCGCTCCGTCACCTGATCGCCTCCACGTATTCTTCTTCTGATGCTCCTGCTCAGATGTTCGAGAAGCTCAAGGAGTTCCAAAAGTTGAGACAGAGTGCCATCAAGACGCAGGACAGAGGAGAGTCGGCCTCCATAGCCATCGCGAAGTAAGTGTTGAACTCAGGCGTCCACTTTCACGATTTGCATGCATTGGATTTTTGTAGCTACTACGACCAGATCGCCTCCCTGGAGCAAAAGATTCCCTCGCACGAAGTGCAGGTGGCCTTCAAGTGGAAAGACGCCTTCGACCGCGGCTCGTTATTCGGTGGTCGGATCAGTTTGACGGTGTCGTCTCTCGGATATGAAAAGATTTGCGTTCTGTTCAACTTGGGAGCGATCCAGTCAATGTAAGATAAGTGAATCTTGAGTTCGTGTTAGCTATTGTTGTAATCTTTTTAACTTTATGCCAGGGTGGCCAGTGATCAGAACATGGATTCAGACGACGGCATGCAGAAGGCCATGAAAAAATTCCAACTGGCGGCCGGCATCTTTGGCCACCTCAAGAACACAGTGGTGGGTGTGATCCAGACCGACCCGACGCCCGATCTTGAACCGGACACTCTAGCTGTACTGTCTGGTAAGGTACTGTCATGTTAAGAAAACTTTTCTCTTCAAATTTTCAATTCCAGACTTGATGCTGGCCCAAGCCCAGGAGATGGTCGTGTGCAAGGCCATCCATGACAAAATGAAAGATGCGATCATCGCTAAGCTGTGCGCGCAGTGCGAGGATCTCTTCGCCATCGTGATGCGCTCTATACAAAAGGAGAATGTGAGGAACGTATGGGAAGCCTCTTGGATACCCAACGTGTGCGGCAAACAGGCTATATACAACGGACTGGCCCAATATCACCAGAGCAAGGTCTGCAACGCGAGCAAGTCTGTCGGGGAAGAGATTGCTAGGTAAGCTTGTGGTAGAGGCCTGAGATTCTCTTAGTGAGAAACTTGAATTGTGCTTTCTCTGCAGGCTTGAGTATGCTCAAACGCTCTTCAATATCGGTATGGATCGCTGTGGCAGCGGTGATCTCTGTCATTGCAAGGAGTGGCTGAAACGAACACAGCGCGCTCTTGAGGACGCGCGCAAGGACAACGATTTCATCTATCACGAGCGAATTCCGGAGACCAAGAACCTGGCGGCTATAGCCAAGGCCCCTGTGGCCAAGGCAACGCATCCTCTGCCGACCAAATTTGGAAGCCAACAGCAGGAAGATCTGTTTGGAGAGCTTTGTCCGGTGGCCGTGCATCAGGCGCTGGCGACGTTCGACGGGCGCAAGCAGGAGGTCGTCAACGCGGAACTTGGCAAGCTGAAGGATAACACCAATGCATTAAATGAAACCCTGTCTTCACTGAACTTGCCGGCAGCTTTGGAAGACACATCAGGTAAGCAGAAAAAGCACTGTTACGCTTCAAGCCTTAAATTATTGCAATCTCTATTAAGAGTCGCGGTTCTCATTAGCTTTTCGAACTCTCGGTGCGACTCATCGGCTCTTACAGTGCTGGCGATAGTCCGATTGCTTAACCCTTTTACCAAAGTTTTGGCTTACGAAAGGGCCTCAAGTCAGCAGCTCCTTGCATCCCAGTACTATAAAAGCCACCATGTGCGCCACCTGCGCCAAGCCCATGCCCCGACCTACAAGTGCTGATGGCAAAGAGGTTGAAACTTGTCCGTCCGTGCCGCCTGCCAGATTGACTTCGGCGTGCAGTCGACCGTCGACATGGCGAAGCAAGGAATCACTTTACAATTACAAAAAGCACTCGTCATCTTTGCCTCGTCGACGACCTTCAGATCGTACCCGAAGCCGTAAGCATGCAGGATCTTCTCGCCGCTACCGGCCTCCTTGCCGGCCTCCATCTTCGGGACACTTTCATTTTCACGCATCTTCACGTTTGTGATACAATTACAGGATTGAGCATTTTCCACCATACACCCCTTTTCCAGGCCGGCTGCTCTTTCAAGAAAGGGTTGTCGACTCTCAGTCGAGAGTGGCGGCTCTTTTAAGAGCGCATTTAAGAACGAGATTAGGGTATCATTTGCGGATTTGGCACAACGTTTTGGCGCAGTCTTACTGCAGAAGAAGTTCTAAGGAGGAATTCGTTCTGCCAAGGCCACTCTCCTTCTTCCTACTTTTATCTGTTTTCCTCTGTTTTATTTCATTGAAAGCTAAGAGAGAAAATATGAATCCAGTGCTTTGCAGCCATTTCAACTGCATCACGAACTTTCTCAGCGGTCACTCATTCGTCATTTTTTTGCGTCTTCCACACTAAGTACTTCTTTGCCATTTTTGTCTTCAGGAGTCCTTATTATGAGCAAGTTATGTAGCAAATACGGCCTGGGCAGATGCCGCCAAATGCAGTCAAGTAAATATAACTGAGTGTCAAGCATAGTTAGTACCAAGAGTTTAAAAGAGGGTACTACTAACGAACAATATTGCTTGTAGCTTGCTGTACCCACGCCAGAACCAGACGTCTTTTGAGAAGATTGACCTACCACTGACCACGAGCCTTTGGAGGCTCGAGTGGACTCGAATTACGTCTCATTGGTCTGGCTGCTCCGATCCGCAGGATCGCAACATGTTTACGCGGGAAATTTGAATATACGTTTAGCCACCCATAGATATGCCGTGCGAGCCATTTGAACTTGGTGCACACGAACATGCAAACTAGGCACACCTGGATACCTCACATGCACTCAGCGGCAATGGCGCAGAGCTGTAGAAAGCTGCCTTTCGGGCAGAAAACGCTGAGTTACCTTTGGGATAGTATTGTCTCGTTTAGTCGGTCTCTCTGTGCACATGCTGTAGGCAAGGAGAGCCAGACACCGACAGAGCTGCCTACACATTGGCTTTGCAATGTAATTCTATGGCAGGAAGTGACCCCCCTACGCAGAACGCGGGACTTGGACTCTCTTGTCCATGTTGCAAACTCCCAAAACAGGTCATGGTAAAGGGATAATCATACGCACGTAAATGTAACATACCTTGACCATTTTCAAGCATTTTTCAGCACTTCTTGGTGTCCTCTATGTCATTCGCGTAAGAAGTGGTGCTTTTTCGCATATGTCTTTTAGAAAAAAAATGAGATAGTTTATCTGCACCTTATTTAACCCCATCGATATCGGCAAATTCTCCTTGGTTTGCTACACACGCTGTGCTCCCAAGAGAGTTCACAAACGTTCTGTGCGAAGTAAATAAGAACGTCTGATCTTTCCATAGGAAGCAGCGTGCCCGGGTCTCTAGTTTCTAAAGCCAACATGGTGAGAGACGCCGGTGGCCTCTCCACCGTATCGAAGCTGATGGGAGAGCTTCCTGAGCTACTGACAAGAAACACTGAGATCCTTGACGAGTGCGAAAGGATGCTCAAGGAAGAGAAAGAGTCAGACTCGCAGCTCAGGAACCAGTTTAAGGAGAAGTGGACAAGAACATCGTCGGAGCAGCTGACTGGCACATTCGACACCAATGCCAACAAGTACAGGACTATCATCAACAACGCCAAGCAGGTGAGTACTACCGGTGTGCCGCTTAATAATATTCATCAGCTGGTGAAATTGCGGGCTTTCAGGCAGATGCAGTGGTCAAGGAGAAACTACAAACTCATCTGAACGGGATTGAAATGCTTAGTAAGGGCGGCGAAAGCCTTAGCGCAGCGATCCCATCATCCGGCACTAGCGCAGTCAAGGGCAGCCCAACGGTCACTAAGTTGAAGTCACTCGTGGAGGACGTGGAGACGCTAAAGGCAGAAAGGTGAGGGATCCCTTATTCAGTATTGTGTTTTATGTTAACGTAAATTCGATCGGGAAGACTCATCGCTAGAAGGATAGGAGTAATTTTTGGTGATTCGGTTTTCAGTATTCTTCAGCATTTCAGTGATGTCAAGGTCAGGTGCGAGTGTATTGATAATAATGATTGCTGCCGTTAGTCTTAATCTGAGATGTGACGAAACATTGTCCTGCACCATACGTAGACGTCGGGTTTCATATTTTACAATTGTTGTTATATGACTGGTCGAGCAACTCCTCATTTCCACTGACATCCCTTTACATACATAGTCTGACATAGAGTCCGTGTTCGTTCATTTTGCAGACAAGTGATGGAGGCTGAGCTGAAGGAGGCCAAGTTCGACATGAAGTCTATCTTCTTCGACGCTCTGAACCGTCAAGGCACAATCAACGAGTCTGATCTGTCATCAGAAGCTCTGGACCGCGTGTTTGGGCCCCTCCGTCGCCAAGTGGGCGACAGCATTTCGAGGCAGGATGCCATGGTCAAAGACATTCGACAGCACCACGACAAGTTCGTGCAGGAGAGCGGAGGAGGAGCCGGCAGTAGCAACGCCAGAGAGGAGAAGCTGAAGGAGCTGGCGGCTGCGCACGATGCTTTCTTTGAGCTGAGAGGCAATTTGCAGGAGGGCACAAAGTTTTACAACGACCTCACCCAACTGCTGGTTACCTTTCAGAACAAGGTGTGGACAAAGACCGTCCGTTAAACTGACTGACGTCTGTATTATAGGCGCTGTTTTCTTATCCAGGTATCTGACTTTTGTTTCGCTCGTCGTACGGAGAAGGAGGAGCTGATGAAGGATCTTACGTCTGGAATGGCAAGCATGTCCATGTCGAACGCGCCGACGCCACCTTCACATCACTCAGCGACGACAACCACCAATCCTGAGAGGCCGCCACGCAAGAATGACCCGCCGCCACGTCCTCCACAACCAGCAGAAAACCCTTATGCTGGCGCTCCTACCACCCAGGAGCAGCAACCGATTGCCCCAACTGCAGCGCCCGGAGCCCCTCCGGCTCCTGCAACTCCAGCAGCCCCTACTGCTGCCAACCCTTACGCAGGTGCTCCACCCCAACCTGCAAATCCTTACCCCGGAGCTCCTTATCCACCTCCTGGTGGGGCGGTTGCCATGCCTTATCCGACGTACACGCCAATGCCTGCTGGTTACAATCCTTACTATGGTGGAGGAGTTCCAGCGTACCCTGCTTATCCCCCTCAACAGCCGCCGGCAGGGTATCCACCCTATCCCGCATACCAACTGCCACAAGCGGGATATCCTCCATATTCGACGCAACAGCAACAATGGCCCCGTCCTCAGTGAACTCCATCACGCGTTCATGTACGTTGTACTGCAGTAGCGTAACAATATATGAGAAAGAAAGTGCACTGTACAGAAAAGCGACAATGTCCTCTGTGATTGATTCTTCGTAATCTTCTCGCAAAGTATGATTGATTAGTAATATGGCGAGTGATAACGTTAAGTTCATGTCCCTATGTTCACAAAAAGCTATCAATGAATTTACTCATCGGCCTCTTAAGTAAAAGAAAGCATTTATGGTGTAAGAAATAATAAATCCAGTGCTCTTGATTCTCTCATGTGGTGTATGTTTTGCCTTTCTCTCAAATACCTTGGCCCAGAAAAGATGCATGTACAGCATGATGTTTAGTTGCCGCCCCTGTCAGTCGCAGACTGAAGACACCTCTTTGTGTCTCAATGACATTCTAAAGATTGCAAGATAGCTTGAATTTCATCTGTGGTCCTCTGTCTCAACCTGCCATTCGTTTGAGACTTTGTCGAGTAAGCCTGGGTTTTGAGGTGACTCCTGAGGATAAAGTCACAGGGTGTCATGTGGAGATCAAGGATGCCGGAGAATGGGCCCACTGCAAAAAATTTGATGCTGGGACAACTTTTCACCCAGAAGTTCCAACGGACCAATGAAGATCCAAAAGAACATCCACGGACCAATGAGCAGGGGCCCCATCCTGCATGAATGAGCAGATTTCTTCTCCATTCTCCTGCAGATGGGGAATGAAAAAGCTGTGGAACACTTCCAAGTACGTGTCACCAGGGACATTTTAATTAAAAGAAAGAGACCAATGATTCTGTCTGAAGAATGTGTGCACCTCGTCATGACTTGGGCTGAATTTATGTGATGTTCCCAGGTCTTGCGTGAGTTCAACGTATTCCAGATGCAACAGTTGTGCTTGTTGGCCTTGTCCGAGAAAGGGGAAGATGGTCTTCCTTATCAGACCAGGAGGTGGAGCAAAGGTTTCTATCAAGGAAGGCAAAGATCTGGACGGCACCTTGAACAACGTTTTCCTATTCATCATGACTGAGTGCTCGAACAAATTGGAGCCCTCGAATCTGATATGCTTGTGAAGACTCCTCTATGTCCTTGTGGCGGGCAGAGTGAGTTCATGGCGAACAAGAGTTCATATTGCACCTCTCGAATGCTTTTTCTACCTGATTTCTCTTTTCCACAAGTATTTTTTGACGAGCCAAACTTGGCCAATCATTGACTGACCCCGTCTCCTTAAACTTCTTGTTCCAGAGCTTGATAGCCTGGGAGCTCAGTGCTGCCTTCCTGAAATTGAACCTTAGTCTTGCCCGAATCATGGTCACGGATAATGTGATGCAAAACACTGCTGTTTCACCAGGAACAAACACTTTTTCGGAGATTGACCATTTCAAAAAAGTGTAGTGTGTAATTTTCCCGGGGGTGAGGCTACCTGACGAGTCAGCCTCACCCTCGGTACATTACAAGTGGCATTTTGCAGCAAAATTTAAGTCTGTCGTGAAATGGTGCTGGTTATCCGACTATCTCCTATCACGTGCCACCAGCCCTGACCTTCTAGCCCCCCTGTAGCTTAAGATGTAGCCCTTCAAAACTGGGGAAAGGCTTTGGGGACAGACTGTAGTACTACATACATTGTGTACCTAGACCAGAGCTTTAAGCAAGTGTTGGCTATGGTATGCTCTGCTGAGGCAAAAGAGTTGCAGTGTTGAATGGACGTACATGAACAGCGACCGAAAACTGGAACAAACACGCCTGATAAACAACAACGAACCTTCGGACGCGCTGTCTGTGCGTGAAACCTCGGGTACAGTCTTTAAAACTTTAGCTCTTCCTTGCTTACTTTAAGGTGTACACGCTGTTGGAACTACTGTACTAGATAGTTGATGGTTGTCGGTCACGCAACGAAACTTTTCGTGGTTCTTATACTATGCCGCACGTCCGTAGCCTCTTGACATAGCTGTACATATTGTACGTGCTCAAGGCGTGCTGTCTCCCCGGACGGACAGCAGAGACGTCCTGAGGAGGAAAGTTGCCGAGGAGCTCAAAGGGGTCAAAGTCGATCAACCCTAGCTTTTTACGTTTCTCTTTCTAAAGAAAGCACGTTCTACATTCATGCACACAACTTCATTGTTGATTACTTTTGGAAGAATACCACGTGCTGAAACTACCGAACGCAGGCTCATGTGTACATAAATGCAGCGGGAACTGATGTGAGTCCGATGTCCTCTTTGCTATTCTCTAGCACTACGTCACGCTGCTTGACCACGTCTCCGATCCTCTCAGAGATGACTTAGCTCGGTGTCTATATGTCACAGTCAACATTTTTCTTTCTCCCCTTTTTTGACACACACTGCAGCAGCCATGCTAATCCCTACGACGAAAACCGAAGCTTCAACAACGTACAGTGACGCTACTTTCAGTATCCAGACGTGAGTGTACCAGGAAGGAGCATAAATAAGTGCTGTTGTACGTACGTTGTCGCACAGCGAGCACGAACAACTGGATTTTTGCCCCTGTGTCCGCCTTGCCACGATTCTGTAGCTCCTTCGAAACAGTCACAAGAAGACGAGGGACTGACGGACGCTAGAGTCAGTTTGTCACTTGCCTCTCTTTCTATCCTGCTCTCTTTCTCTCCCCAACACACACACGCGCGCGCGCGAGGCTCGTTGTGTGGTCAAGAAATTTTCCGGAGAAAAAAAGCTTGCTTCTTTAACACTTTCCCTGGCATCAGAGTTTGCGTCCAAGCCATATAGCATGTCCTCGAGGCGAGCAGCAGCTCACACATGCATACCTACTCGGGCATGCATAGTACTCGTACCACGCAGGAGACGTACGTACATTCACGTGCGCCAGTCTGGAAAAAAAGTTGCAAAGAGCGTAGCAAACTTTCTGACGGACCTTTGCTAACGTTGATCGCCGTCGTCGTCTGCAGTAGACGCGAGCAACTGCCCAAGGGAGGAAAGAGAGCTCACAGAAGCGTCGGATAAGGCAACAAGGCTGTAAAGTCATCTCACTCCACGTTATTTCTCACTCATTATGGACGAGGAGAAGCAGCAATGGGCAACGGGCCTAAAGGACTACGCAAAATGGACAAAGAGCGCAGAATTGTTTGCAAACAATGGGCGGCGGCCGCTGCAACAGTTGGTGTCTGACAAGATGCTCGAGGACGTCTGCTCCCAGGTGCAAAAAGGCGCGAGTCCAAGAGGTGGGTACGCAGTTCAAGTACAGCTGTGCGAGCGTCGTCGACAAGGTAGACATCGCATGTGGCGCTTCACGTGTGAAAGCAGATTGAAAATGTTGTTCTTACTCTCGGAGTGCGAGAAGCCCGGTAGGACACAGTAGAAGGAGGAGGTGTCTTCTAACATGTCGAGAGCGAGCAGGAGGTGACAGACAAACAGACACGTACCTTTTTGCCAACGCGGACGTAACGTCTGATCGCGGTACAGGAGATAAGAATCAAATACATAAATCATGTTCGCGCACTGCAGTCGAGGTGTCTGCGCTGCCTGCGCGCGTGCATTTTCGCGGCGTGTTTCGTATGTGGGCACGCACAGCGCGTAGCCCATGAGTGCACATAATGAATATGGCATTTCTGAGCTTGTTATGGATCGCATTGCACACGAGTTCTACAACTTCTTATGCATCAAATATCGGAGCAAATATTTTTTTTCTTCCAGAGGAACGTAGCATCATTTTAACGAATCTCTCGCAGGACAAAAGTAGTCTTCAAGATCTGCTTATAGTCTGCAAGGTAAGTCTGCTCTCGTATGTGATATGTCCACAGTTTAGGTACTGGAGCTTACACACAGAGAAAAAAGGATTTTCTAAGTTCTAAGTGTAGATGAAGACCCTCAATTGGGCGCCATCATTACTGCCTGGGCCCGTATTTACGAGCGGGCTAAGCCCGTGTACGTACGCATTATACGTGACGCAGACCCTGCGTGAGAAATGCACATACTAGACATAGGCTGGCGTGATATCGCTGTCACAGCGAGTAACACTGTTAGTCACTCCTGGCCAAAAAGGAGGCGAGCACAAAAGGTTGGGAAAAGGAAGGCAGTCGTAATTTTATATTATCGCAGGTCTTGACAGTCAGGGGCGAAATAATGACTCAGTTATGAGACAAGGAATGCTCCATTTTTAATGCGTAAGGGGGACATGAGTGGACAGATAGCATTACAAGCCCGTAGGACATGCACTGCTTATTCTTATGACTGTGCAGCGGATGACGATCGTTTATACATTCGTAACGGAACACTTGCTCATCTTCAACTTCAACGAGGCCTCCGGAAGGAACACCTCTTCAGCTACCTGAATCGAAGTTTGGCTTCTGTTGGGAGGAACAGGGTACTTTCAGGGCGGGCCGTAGCTTCCTTTCTAGCAGATGTCCAAGGGGCGAGAACCTCATGAAGTTGACAGAAAAGTAGACAAAGATCTTACGGGTGATGAAAATAGCAGCGTATGAGCAGGATCGCCACCTTCGCACGCACAGCACCAAGACGCTTCCTCTGAATATTCTATGAAGACACTCAGGAGTGTCCTCCTATATTTTCAATGAACGAATCAAAAGTTCTTAATTTGGTGGGGGTGGGTTCTTTTCTCAATCGGCGATGGGTAAACATTGCACATGCATGAAACATTGTGACTCCAGGTGCAACTGTTGTGAGAGAATCGGGCGTGCGGTGTTTGTGTGTCCCCCATGACGTCAATCAGCTTGGGCGAACCATGGTGGTTGAAGCCAATTTATTCATGTGCCGCAAAATTATTCCATGTTTTTGCTTCATACGTGGTTTTAACTCACACAGCATGTGTACACACTAATTCTGTACATCCGTCTGGACCAGTAACACTACATTCATATGCTGCCAAGTTTGCATCTTGAAGCGCGAGGGCCTGACGACCCCTGGGTGGCAGTGTGGTGGTGGTGGGGAGGTGGGGTGGGGGAGGGTCATTTGGCCCGACAACTTAAAAATGTGGCATAGGCCTTCCCCTGATGGATGTTCACAGTTTAATGTCACTTTTTTTGGTTTTTAAGGCTTTTACAAAGATAACTGAAAAGACCCCCCCCCAAAAAAAAAGATAAAGTGGCTGGATGCGAACCTTTGACACAATCCATATGAGTGCACACACTACAACCGCTAAGCTACCTGGTCTGACCAATCTGTGCAGCCGCAATGTAACCATCCACTTATAGCTGTATCTTTAGTATGTGTAAAGTTGTAGTTATGCGGCCCGCTAACTTTGCCACCCGCTCGACGTTACTGGAATACAGCGGTATAGTGATTCTTTACGGCCTGCTGAATAGAAATAAGACAAGTACGTAAACAAAAAAAAGCGAGGTAAAGAACAGGACATCGCACATCACCAGTGTACATGAAAGTCATGCACAGGCCTATTGTCCCCAAGACCGACTCTATGTTCAAATCTTGCCGCCAACGTTGAAATATCTTGCCCATTTTGTTTCCCGACTTCAGTCACGTACCATCCAGGGAACGAAGAGAGTAAGATGTCGCCCCTGAACCGGTACACGTCCCTGTCCCACTTGGGAATTTTGTCCAAGCTGGGATGGTCTTCCTCTAGGGAAAAGAATTCACATGCTGCATGTCATCTTCAATGAGCAATAGTATATTAATACCATATACAGTGTAACACATCAATTTTAGTAGTCTTCAAACTGGCCTTTGGTGGGTGTACGTCAAGATCAACAATTCATACATATGGTGCATCCACAAGATGAGTCTCAACTAGCTCGACATCCTGGCGCTCATACTTTACCAATGCGTCAACATGTTGGACTACACCAAGAACAATGTGGCCAGCAAGAAGAGGCTCTATGCTGAAGTCGTAAGAAGATTTGCTTGCAAAAAATTGATTTATGTTTGCACCTATTAAAAAAAGAGCGAGGGCCGTATGTACGTGTGTCTGTGTGTCCAGATATTGTGCAGCCGATTTGAGCGAGGGGCGCGTGTGATGAGCGTGCGAGACTTATGCGTTCATCTGTCAGACACACACAGAGCGCTCCATATTTTTCCTACCCAACGAAGTGTGCACCCCATAGGGGCTATTACTTTAAAGCTCTTAAATAAGGACTATGTAAGGCTGATCTGGGACCTGCAAGTCCGCTCATCTTGCAGTGAGTAGTCAACTACAGGAGCGACGGGCAAAAATTGAGATGACAATAGAAATTCAAAACTTTACTTTCTCGAAACTTTTAAAGTAGTGCACTAAAAAAGTTAAGCCTCTACACTAAGCCTCGCCGTGGATCGGGACAGCTTAGACCGAGCAACTGATTCACTTTTTGATGCTAAAGCCTTAACGCTCATGCAAGGACGTGCTAGTTAGAGCGCTCAGAATTGTCTAGCTAGTTCAGACTCACCCTATTCAATACCTATGTCAATTGCCACTGCATAATCAAGTTTATTGCTCTCCAGCGCCCTCGCCCAATATTTATTCCGTTTGCCCCCATCCCAGTTGTTCTTGGCCAACCGCACCTTGTCCATTTTATCGGGCGCGAGTCTATAAACAGAGAGAATCTGCCTGTACATGAACGTTCAGTGCGAGTCAAAGAGAATGATCCCAAAACTGCTTTGTCACTTCCACTTTTGCTCTCTTCTTCATGTGACTCCCCCAGCCGTCATTTTGCACTTTCAAGAAGCTGGATTTTTTTAAATCCTTTAGTGTTTTCGGTTTTTGACCTCAAGATTTTGCTGCTGTGTCGGTCAATGCGGCGAAAAAGTGTGACCAGATAAACTGTGATGAATTGCTTGGCACGTTCGTGAATGGGAGAGCGAAGACATGAATCATTGCTTGTGCTCTGGGCGATTGCAAGCAGAGTGTGTCATACAAGAAATTTTCTCACTCTTCTACTCATATTAATATATGGGTGCCATATTTTCTTAACAGGAGAAAGGACATTGAACAGTAGCACTGGGCTACGATGCAAAAAAAGGACGGCATTTGTGCGAAATGTGAAAATGTTGCAAGTGCCGTTCTAACTCGCCCAGCTTCTCTTGCTGTGACTTTTCAACATCTTACGACTTACCTTAGTGCGCAGCTGCATCGATAGCAGCGAACATGCCGTAACGGGCGCGTGCAGTAGAAAGATGGTAAGACAGCAGAAATCTGGTGATTTTACTAACAAATTTGGTGATTTTACTAACAAATTTGATGATTTTATTTCATCAAGTTTAGTGATTTTGCTGGTGGCCACACCCCTCAAAATGCGTGCCCGTTCAAGAGGAGACTGACTTTCTCACGACTCACACGTGATCCTTGCATAACTTCGCGTTATGTGCGATATAGCAACAAGAGGCCTTTCCTGGTGAGGTAAACTCCCTCTCCATGAAATGTATCCTTTCCACCCCGAGGAGATATCCGAATTAATCCCGACGCACGAATCCCATCAGCGCCTTCTTTGTTCGTGTAGTGGTAGAACATGACCATTTTGAGCACAAGTTGCTAGAGCTTCAGGTCAGCGGACACTGATCAACTTCATCGACGCTAATAGTCAGTGCACCGGCTGAGTCACAAAGTCGCTATGGAAACAAATGCTACACTGCAATAGCAACTCTCTCTGGCTCCTATTGGTTTTCTTGTGTTTTTTGAGGCCTACCTATTGTGAAAACTGAATTTCGTGGTGCCACAGAACTATTCGTACTACAGCATGTCCGACAGATAGATCGAAACTCAAATGCAACAAACTGAGTGTCCATAGTGTGTAGATGACAGCAGATAGAGTTCTGAAATCTTTTGTCCATGTCAATGAGGTCTTATAGCTTACCTACACCCATTTCAACAAGTTCGTGGACCTGGAGTATGCTGTCATGGTCTTCACCAGGGTGATGGACTGCATAGATTCGGCATTAAACAGCCCATTGCCGTCGGGGCGTCACACGTGCAATCCTGGAAGCGTTGATTAGCACTCCATTGCATAAAAATAGGAAAAACGTCACCAAGTACAACTGTTATAGTCACAATTTATTTTGCAGTCGTAGCAATTTTCACAAAAAAATTCAAAATTTTGAAAAACTAAGTAGGGATACGACATACAATTTAAGTCTCAAAATGACTTCCTTCAAACATCAAGACAAGGTGCGAAAGGTCAACTGAGACTGCCTCACACAACTACGTGAGAATGGTCTTGCATAATTTACTTGTGCGCTGAATGACCTGGATTTTTGGCACTTTTTCCTGTTGTGCCTTTTTACTCAACGTGGCCATCATTAAGACCTGAGGTGGGTGAATGAAGGTGAGGTGGATCGTGACCGTTCTTTATTGACTGGAGGGACCCTGAACTCGTTAGACGAGTCCTTCTTATGACTGAGATGCCTCTGAACATAGGTCTGCTTACCCCTCCAGTCATCGTGATAAGGGAAATGAGAGTCCTGGCCCAGCAGATCACACACCCTCCCTCTTTAGGTCTCCTGTATTGTGATCTCCCAGCCCGAAATTGACAAACAATGAAGGCAAAGAGTTGCCCCTTTCTGACAAGGTCACTCACAACACGCATATTGTTCTCTGCATTTGCTCCATGGCTGTCTGTCACCCCCGGGCCTGGAGAATTTGCTCAGTGGTGGGCAACAGGCCCAGCTGTGCTAAGACAGTAGCCGTGCCGTTGACCCAGTTCATGAGACGTGCATAACCAAAGTTATCCTGCGTACGTTCCTTTGGTGGGATCAAACTCAACGGCACTTTGTCCGCTACTACAACTTGCATCCATGTGATAATTTGCCAAGCAGGCAGTAATGATGTTCCAAGCCGAAATAGCCAACCCAAATCCACTCATGAGTGGTCATGAAAAGAAATTTGACCTACAGGTTGGTGGCACTGGATGATTTTCCCAGTTGAAGCACACTTTGACGCCTGACGTGGTACTTCAAGGAAGTCGTGGTACCTAGAAATACACCTGGAAAAAGTTCTGGATCACTGTGAAGAAAATCTGCGTAAATAGCCTTGAAATGGCGACTTAGATGAATTGCCTGATCATTGCTGTTAATGTACCAAACGAAATACTTCAACTTTCAAACATTTCATTTGCTTGTGATGCGCACAGGCAACTTCCGACACAACGACTGCCGCAAACGCTCTGTGCATCCTGCGAGAATGCGTGGCAGCCAAGAGCCCTTGGCGCAGAGATAGTTTGACAACGCTGATCGGTCTCAACGCCACTCAGGCGGTGGCCAACGCCATGGTCAGGCTCGGCGAGTCTCTGGATGATCGCGCGCTTGCCTCTGCCGTGTGGATCTTGTCGGCGCTGGGCACAAAAGGCAAGAAAAGGCCGTTCTGCATTTCCGTAGAAAGAACATGATGTCCGTCCGTGTACCGTAGTACGTGCACACGTCAACTTAAAGGGATGTATGCTTAAGCGTTTTAGAAGCAACACGGCAGCACGGAACTGTGCATTTTGGTGCCTTAATACTGAATACTGTACAGTAGCAG
>JAAUXU010058364.1_pt1 | contig 40369 bp, 32 predicted proteins | sample 7278151 | NCBI WGS metagenome assembly JAAUXU01 (sample SAMN14350113, study PRJNA611818) | marine sediment metagenome | isolation source: surface marine sediment (1.8m) | place: French Polynesia: Moorea | collected 2018-08
CTGAAATTCAATTGCACTGTTCTGAAATCCATTTGCAGTGTCTGAAATTCAATTGCACTGTTCTGAAATCCATTTGCAGTGCCCAAAATTCAATTGCACTGTTCTGAAATTCATTTGCAGTATCTGAATTTGACCTGCACTATTCTGAAATTCAACTGCACTGTTCTGAAATTGATCATGAAATGGTGTAGTCTGTGCTGCAGGAAAACAGTGATGGATCAGGGGGCCTACGCCAGGAGAGAGAAATGGGCAGCAGCTGGTGGAATCCTCCAAAAGGAACAAGGTCATCAAGATGAAGAAGCTGCTGTCCTGGATGAAGAAATATGCATCCATTGTCCACATTTTCTTAGGCCAGAAACTGTAGAGTGCAATTTAAGCCAGGAATGCCAGAAACCACCATTATGTGCCAAATCATGGTGAAGGAGGTCCTCACATTAGCAAACACCAGGCCACTGCCATGATGTTGGTATAAGTGATGGGAAGGAGACTGACCTCTACTGCTTCTCAAAAAGCCAGGAGATTGGTCAGAAGAGTACTTGAGATCCTGAAAAATCTTCCAAGGTCCTGTCTGGATTGACCAGATCTATCCAGGACAGTCTTGTCTTCCAGCAGGACAGTGTTCTCAGACTACGGCAACTAATAAGTAGCTGGGTGAAAATATGGATGAATTCTGGCCAATTTCAATGTGGTCTCCCTCATCAGTGGACTGTGATCCATTACAACGGGGGATCTAAGGCGCCACTGCTGCCAAGGACCGTGCCACTCCTGGCCAACACGATGGAGGAGACTGAAGAAGGAACAGATAGTTGACAGGGTTTTCTTCTGGTGGAAAGAGCTCAGGGTGACAAATTTGAAGCTATTCTTTGGGTGGAAAGAGTCCTTTTCTCTCTAATTACGCAATTCAAAGAGTGTCGCCAGAAGAGGGTGATTTCGGTGATTCCTACCATACTTTCTATATACTATACCTACCATAATAGCATCACAAAACGCAGCGGTATCAGACACCTTTTTCAACTGTTACTGTCAAGAAGGAGAACCTGTGAACCTGAAAAGCCACTTTATAGATACCATGCTTATGACATGTGAAAGTTCTTCTTGTCAAAAGGAAACTTCTACCCAAACAGGACAATAGAAGGTTTTACGTTCGAGCCTCTGCTCATAATGAGCCTCAGATATGCAATGACGTGGTTGGCAATTCTGATGTCTTCAAGCTGGGGGACCTCATCTAGGACGCAAACATGTATGGTCTGGTCTAAACTGTAACTGTGTAAAAAGTTCCGTTAGAGGTCGAAAGTAATCATTTCAAGGTCAACACTTCAGTAGCAGGCAAGAAGACTGAAAAATACGCGTAGCTCGTAGGAAAGTGGTGGAGAAATCATCAGTGATCAGTCCATCACTCGTCAGCGGCACTAGGACAGATTTGAAGGCTACCCTAAGACTGCAGAAAGAGATTCACCAACCAAAGGCAAATTAAGTCTTTCTTACTCAGTTACGTGGCACAGGCCTTTGAAGCCTGGCTCCGCTGGTTTTTCCTTACCTGTACCCAAAGAAGGCGCACACGAGCCCGAAGACGAGGTACATGCCGCAGACGGTGGCCGTGGCCACATCGTATTCCCGGGCCCACGCGGGTGGCGGCAGCGAGCAGTTTACAAGAGTAGGTACGACGACGCCGTCGTCGTCTTCGGGGGCGTCCGGGTCCACCGGACTGGAAGCGTTGTCCTCTGGCGAGTACCAGTTCGACATGATTTCGCTCCACTCACACACCTGACTGACCGCAACAGTGTTCAGCTATGTTGACCCGGTCTCCCGGCGCACCCCCGTTGCAAGGGGCGTCTCTGCCACCCTCGCCGGAGACGTCTTGTTCGCCCGCCTCCCATCGGTCACACACCCTTCCCCCACTTGCCGACCTCAGCGTTGTTCCTCGTCCTCGGGTCCACTCACGAACTTCTGGCGCGCGTCCTTGGTCACTTCATTCAGCTCTCGATCGCTTGGGGCAGACAAATAAGCAACGAGCTTTCTCTTCTGTTCTCTGGCTGCAAAATACTGCAAGTAGCGAGAAAGAAAGATATGGGTGGGCACAGGCGAGCCACGGTGAAGACGCCAGAGCAGGGGAGAAAAACAAGAGCAATGGAGTTGTCCGTGGGGATGAGCAGCGGGCGCCGCAACTCGAGTCACGAGCCCACCAGATGTTGTCAAGCATGGGTCAACGAACTTTGCACTTCAAGCGGTCCAGATTGACTGATGCTCTGCACACGATGACCCTTGACTTCATCGAAGGGAATAGTGCAAAGTACTTGCATCACCCCGTATCGGTCTTAGGGGGCCTGAGATGCCTCAGGGTCAGAGGGTTTGTCACAGTTGGGCTAATCCTCACCTGTCTGAGGTTGAAGCCGATGCACCTGAAGTTGTGCTTGCAACAAACAGCCCTTTAGGTCGACTGCCAATAGTGTTCGTTGCTCTGACGACAGAGTCACATGAAGATATGAACTACGATGTAAGAAGGATATTTAGTCATTGAGCTTTGATGGTGACCCTCGCTTGGTGCGATCAAGTCCGGTGGACGTGATAAAACACCTTGTTCGTCTGTGCGAAAAAGACTCTGCTTGCCCGTGCAAATTTGCCCAAAACGTATAAAAATCGAATCTTCCCCCATCCCTAGCAAAGAAAGGACGGAAACTATCCGTGAGAACCAGTTTGGGTGCATCGTAGACGTCCCAAGCGCTCAAACAAAGGCAACACCCGAAGAGAGAGATTCTCATTCATGCTTCATCAAAACCTTTTAAATAAATGAGTCCTGCTTCAGCTGGAAAAGTTAACACACACAAGTCGTTACGAGTGTGGACTGAGTAGATGACGTCTAATCTGTTCTCCAGCTCGTGAGCTGACTCGACGTCTGCTTTGACTTCTAGGGATGTCTACGATTGACGTAAAATAGACATACACAGGGAGAGAGAGCAGCGGTGCTCACCAAAAAGAAGGAGTTCTCCTGGCTCGCCCGGAGGTTCAAATCGAGTCTCGGGCGGAAGATGCACGGATCGGAGTCGCGCAACCTCGAAACATCGCCCTAGTCAAACACGTTATTAAGTGAGGTGGGTAAATGCGCCTTAAAGGCCTGAACAGAATGGACATAGTCGTGTATTTCTGTAAATCACCGGTATCCATTACTCTCTGACAACTCTCCATTGAGACAGATTCAACCTTTGTGGGGACAGTTTCATCAACCTTGCTTGTTACAGGGACGAACAGGTAAAATGCGAATTTCTTTACAAATTGAAATGAATCTACATGAAGCTGTGTTGCAAGACTTCATAATGAACTTACTGAAAATGGCAAAGACAGCAACAAACATCACCAACTCCAAGAATTGGACGCCATCCTCGAGCTGTTTTGTGTGGGCCGCAGGTCCCAGAGCTGCGTCATTTCGTCCTGAAATTACTGTGGAACTGAAGAAACAGCTTTGGGCCAGAGAATTAGATTCTTATTCTTCTTGAGAGGGACCTTTTTTAACTTGAGTGGAAGGGAAAATGTAACTGAGCAATTTTGAGCATACCAGAAGGTACAAGTATAAGTCAAAAAGGTGAATTTTTGGAAAATGATATTTCTTTGGCCTGAGTTTTTGGCATTTGGACAAAATATTAAGATTTTACTAAATCCATATTTTTCTTGATTCTTGATTTTCAATACCATTTTCTGGGACCATTTGCAATCTACCCTTTTAACTCAAACTTTTGTAACATACTTTATGAAGTAAGTGCCTGGGCTCGCATTTTTTTCAGTCATAATTTTTGACTGCATTGAGCCACAGATGTGGTTGACCTCTCCACTGAAAGGTAAGAAGCTCCTCCAAAACCAAACTAATGTGCACTTATGCTGAGGGACAATTCCTTTTATTCAGAATACGCAGCAGTCTGTATGTAACGGTGGGAGAGTTTACTAAACAAGAGTTTGACTGCATTGTGAACAAGTAAGTGGTCCTAGAGGCTAAGTGCACATTTGTTTGGCTTTAGAGGTGCTTCTTAGCTTCCCATAGTAGGGTTCAGAATCACTTCATTAGCTCAATCCAGTCAAAAGTTATGGGTGAAAAAAGAAGCGTCCGCTACACTTACTACATACAGTACGCTATAAAAGTGAAAATAGCAGATCGTAAAAGATTAAAGAAAAGAGAACTTTACCAGCTAAAACAGTTGTCCGATGCCAATATGTCCCTTTAAAAAAACAGATTTGACTTTTTGAAACTCGCCTTTTATATGGTGGTACAGACAGATGTTCCACTTTAATTACAAATTTCCAGAAGTGTCAAATTTTTTATTACTGCTGGTCCCAAAATCACCACTGTCAACTTGGAGGCTCTTTTGCTCTCTGGATTTATCTGTTCGCTCTGCACAAACTTTCTCTATTTGGGATTACTCTGCAGCATACGTAGATGCACTGGTCACCTAAGCAACACTCGGTGTTGTTCCAGCACACAGGTGGTCTGCTCACCTATGGAGCTCTGTAACAATTCATGGGATGGCTCGGTTTAACGTAGCTTCATGTGATGACGATGCTGGCTTAATCGATGTTGTCGATGTGGTCGAGCATTCTCGCCACCATCATTCCCCTGCTTCCGTGCCTCCCCAACTCCTCTGCCTCTCGCTTCAGCTTGCCCAACTCCTTCTCCAGTCTCCTCTTCTCCCTCCCCTTCTTGTCCAGTTTCTCCTCAGCTTTCTCCAGCGAAGCCTGCAACCGGTCGCACATCATGATCTTTTCGGTCACCTGCGTCTGTGTCTTGTGAGCCTTGGTCCTCTCCTCCTTGATCGCCTTTTCCATGGCGTGGCGCTCCTGACCCACGCGTGTTACCAGCTCCAGGAGGTCTTTTCTGAGAGCCTCATTGGAATCCTCGGATTCCTTGAGGGAAACCTCTCGGTCGTGCAGGGCTTCCTGGAGACCGTCGACAGCTTTCTGGAAAAGGTCGATCCGGAGAGCAGCATCTTGTTTGGTCCGCTCCAACTCCTGCCTGCACTCGTTCAGCTCTTCCGCCAGCTGAGAGGTCTTGATGCCGAGGATCTCTGACTGAGACTCCAATTCCAGCCTCAGCAACTCCGTCTTCGACCTCTCTTTCATTAGGTCGAACTTGGCCAACTTGAGTTTGTCCTCGGCCACTTCCAAAGCTCTCTGCAGATCGACAGCCTGCACTTTGAGTAAACTTTCTTCCATATGTTGTACTATTTTTCCGTTTTTACACTCATCGTTCTTGCCCTTCACTACTTTACAGCATTCTGGGCCGTTCCGTCTCTTTCTCTCTTGGCCGCAGATCTCATTGTCATTGAAGATCTTTGACTGCTCGTCACTTACAGATCCATTCATTATCTCTCTTTTTTCTTGTTCAAGCGCTGCCGGAAATTGTCCTTTAGACTGCTGATGACTGCTCGTCAGCACCTCGAGCCCAGCAGCTTCTTCCCCGTCCAAGATTTCCTCGCTCAATGCACTGTTTGCTTCCTTGCTGAATCTGTCGTCCGCGTCATCTTGACATGGTCTGATCGTACTGCCTTCTGTGTCGGCGGTCTGACCAAGACTGTTGATGCCAAGATCTGTTGCAGCAGCAGCAGCGTCGCATTCTTTGCAGAGCTTTTCCTTGGCAGCTTCTTCAATTTTTTCCTCTCCAAGCCTCCCCCGACCTGAAAGCTCAAGGACTTGCTGATTGCTGACGTCATCAGTAGGCACTGTGACAAGAAGAGGGAGACTTTCTTCCTCCTCAGTAATGTCCTCAGCAGCACCTACGACTTCATCAGTGACTCCTGATGACTTTTTCTTGTTTCTCCTTCTTCTGCGTTGTTGTCTTCCCATCTTCTCATGGAGGAGGTAGACGATGAGAGTGAGTCCAAGAGCCTCGGCTATCAAGCGGCCAAGACTCATAAGGTCCTCACCGACACCTACTCCCATATGAGCCAGAAGTGACTGACTAACTTGCAACCGAGCGGAACTTCAGGCACATCTTAGAGCTGTGTCCCACTTGTTTACATCTCCGGAATGATAATACAGTTCGCCACATAATACCTTGGACTGCCTTGGGCCTTGAGAGCTTTTTTTGTCACCAAAACTTTGCAAAACAGCTGAGGCTGCTCGCTGCAGCCCTCCTGTGCATCAAGACGGCAAACTTTGTCATAGTTTTTGTTTTTCTTCTGCCACTTAGGACACCTCTCTCGTGACTGATTCGAAATCCGCAACAACTGAACGTTTGGGCAACAGCAGCAAAAGAATTGGATGGACTCCAAACAAATGAAGCATGCCCAGCTCTCTCTCCCCACTCTCTCAGCCTGTGTCCTACCTGCTTCTGTCCACCTTAGATACAAGGATGCGAGACTCATGCAGCTAAAATTTCATGCACCATTCGTACTTATGAGTGCTACTGCAGTAACCTTTTTGGGACGAACGCCTACAGCGTGTATTTTCACTTAGCAACGCCACCCCTCTAATAGCGCTACTCTCTCAAAGGCCCACAGAAAGATGCTGCCTTCCCTGGAGGTTGAGTGAAACAAAAGTCATTATATTATGATGAGACGCCGACGTTTCACTTTTTGTCTGATGCTCGCCGCTTCAGTGAGATAATGGAAACTGTACATTGTTTTACAGTATGTCCGGGAAATACGCTGACACTTTCATTTGCAGACAAAAAGGCTTATGTTATTGGGATTAGACTGTAATTATAAAGCAATGGTAAAAGCAAAAAGTGATAAGTAACCCTCATAGAGTTTATTTCTCAAAGATTCCGCCACTTGCAGCAACACAATGTTCCAATCTGGACCTGAACTTGCCACAGACTGACTTTAGGAGATCTTCAGGAACAGACAACCAGTGCTCAGTGACAGGGGCCTTCAGGGGTCCATGTTGGGGTTATAGGTGGTGCAGGCCTTTGACTCCACAGTGCCCCCTCTATAAAGTAATCAAGGGGATTCAGGTTCAGCGAGTTGGGTGGCCAAAGCTCTTTGGACCAGAATCCCTCTGATCCCAGTTCCTTTGCAAGGTATGCCTGAGTGGCCTTTGACGTGTGTGCAGGGACCCCATCTTGTGTCCACACTCAATTCCCAACTCCATATGTTGCATCCAAGGCTGGGGAGACATTTAAAGGCCAGCAGATCTTTGTACTGTTTTGTGTCTACTGAACCTTTTGTCTTGTACGGAGGAAACACTTTTCTGTCTGATCCGATCACGCCGAGCGTCATCACATTGGCTGGGTGTTTGGTCTTGCCCACATACCTGATGGCAGGGTCAACATCTTCAGGGTTCTTAGCAATGTACTATGTCAATCTGGAGTTGCTGACAGCATCCACGGTAAATATTCTTTCGTCTGAGAAGATCAGAACACGATCACGCCCTTTCTTCAGAATGTTGAGCAATTTCTTTGACCTTGGCACCCTTTTCTCCTGTTGACTTGCTGTCAATCCTTGAAATTTCTTGCAGGCCCTTGATTTCATATCCAAGTCCAGTATCATGATCTCTGAGACTGGACTTGGATTTAAGCAAGCTGAGGTCTCTGGCCATGGCTCGAGTGTTCTTGCACGGGTTGGACGTAATGACCTCCTTGACCTGGTCAATGTTCTATCATGTTCTCAGTACAGGAAGAGACACAGCTGCTGTCATTAACCATGCAAAATGAGAGCAATATATTTGCCCAACGTTTCTCTATTACATGTCTTGATTGATATCTCACTTTATTTAAAATTTACTGACCGTGAAACGTGTGTCAGTGCATTTTTCGGACATACTGTACGTGACATTTGTATTTGTAATTATAAACTTTGCTGAGACTTTTTGAAAGTTTCGGGAAAAATTGGCCTCCCTCAAATAGTGGCCACCCCCTGGGAGCCTGACCAAAAATGAGTGCCCCCAAACGTCACTAAATGAGAATGTACAACATTATTATTGTCAGTTGCCCACATGAAGAGAAAAGTTTTACTGCACACATCGAGAAGAAAAAAAAACTCCAGACAATCGAACATCTCATACAGAAATCTCGTTTACGTCGACAGCTCTTTGTTTCCCGTCAATATTTGATCACGAAGTTGAGGAGATAACACCAAACGAGGACCTTGATTGCCTCAATTGACACTCAATCACGGACTCTTCTTCGTTTGGAACAGTCCTCAGGTTCTTCTTCGACCCCATTTTACTCACCTTCGTCAGGACGAGATCAAATCTGTCGTCATTTCTTCTCTGACTTACACAGATTTTTTTTTTAGCTCCTGCAACTTTTTTGTACATGCAGCGTGAGGGGTGAAAACGTACTTTACTTCGTTCGATCTTGTCATACAGCCGGTGAGGGGACGGGGTCAGCGACGCCGACACCAAGAAGGTGTTCAGGAGCACCAGGGACAAGTAACGGATGGGAAGGCCCATTTTTCCACTCACACACTACAGTGTTCGTGAGGTGAGTGACAAACCAAACAAGTTTTCTTCTCCAAGAATTTCTTTCTCTACAGATTGAACAGCTTTTTCTTCTTCTTCATATCAAGCAGCAACTGCTTCATCAGCACTTTCGGAGTCCCCGAAATGCTGAAGGAGAAAGTCCTATTGAAAGCGCCTGCGGACGAATCCCCAAAATATTTTGAAGAGTCTCTATCTCGAGGGCCTTTTCTGGCCGTTCGGAAAAAAGTGCCAACAACACATTTGTGTTGACTCCCACATCCGCAGTGAGGTTTTGCCGGGAAAATTCGCCCCTGAAAGACAATTTGCAACGCGTCGTCGCACAGTACTGACTCTTGAAATGTTTCCTCGCCCCTCAATCTGTGAGCGTCCGACTCTCTTCACTTAACGGGCTCAAAAATAACGCTCAGACAGTGCACGCGTGTGTGTGTGTGCGAGCGCGCGCGCGCGTGTGAGCTCTGAGGGGGTTTATTTGAAAGAGACACTGTCAAGGCGAGTGGCGCTGATTGAGCTTAAGTGGATTCAATTAGGATTGTGTACTGCGAATACCCTCTCGTCCTCCCCACAGAGCCATACATACACACATGCGTTGCAGCTCCAGCCTTGTTGAGGCTGATTGAAATATGGGGCCAACAAATTTTTGTCTAGTGCGAGGACGGGGGCAAAAAAAAATGAGAAAAAAAAACACATGGAATTTTATTAAAATCCTAAGAAGAAAAGCTACCAGAGCAGTCGAGGAACCCACTGTGCTATAGTACTATGATCCAGTTCAACGTCGGAGAGAGAGAGAGAGAGACACGCACGCACTCAAGATTCCAGCCAGATACCAGAGGTGAGCCCACTAGAGGATGTCCACGGATGTTATTATTGGCAATAATAACATTTTGGTTGGGCACAAACGTCTCCGTCAGCATGAGCTCTTGCCACATCTTTCTTTCTTTCCCCTCGCAGCCCTCGGGGAAGTCCATTTACCCGGGAAAGTCGCGTGCGCCGATTCTGTTTCCTTGTGTGCACGCGCTGTCCGTATGAAACAACTTGTTACTGAGGGTCCTCTTGCTAACGAGCAAAATGTTGATGCAACTGGAGAAGACCCGTGGGACCGGCGGAGACTTCTCACCCCTCATCCCACCAGATAAAACTGTTTATGGATTGTACACACGCTATAAAGTTATTCGTGACTGCTTCGAAGTACTGAGAGATCTCGCATAATGCGTAAATATGGGAGTTCCCCCCGCTCCTCCGCCTTCGTACTTGTACAGGGTGAGGCACACAAAACGACGTGCCACCGCGGGGACGCAGAGTGAAGGGGTGAAGGAGATCTGACTACTCTTTTTCTGACTCACCCTGTACTTAGATGCCGTTATCTGCGGCGCCATCCCACAAAGCAAATTCCGCCCAATCGGAAAAACAACATCTCTCTCTAGAAATCCAGAAGTGAAGCTGTCAATCAGCGGATCAATGGAGCAAGAACGAAGCGATGTTTGGTACAGCTTAACTTTTATCTCGAGGAGCAACGTTTTCACATGATTTTTTTACTGTTTATAGTACACACAAAAAAAAACCTTGAAAGTCTCATATGGTCGGGGTCCAAATAAGGCACATTTGTCTGTGTTTCCATCATTGTCAGGTAAGAGAGAAGCCGCCGTCGCCGTCGCCGCCGTCGCCGCCGTCGCCGCCGCCGGACTCAGGGAGGCGTGAATAAGGAGGCTTGACAACTCTCTGCAGAGAAGAACTACCAAAACACTAGGGATTTTCCACAGGAGATTAAAAAAACTGGAAACAAAACGGCGTCGAAAAGAAGCTTGGAGAGAACTAGACTGGAAATATGCAGCTGTACAAGAAGAAATGGGGGCCTCAGCAATTTTGGGCGGGGGAAAAAAAAGTCTTCACACTTCCCACAGCAACTTTTTTTGCTTCGCCAATTAGTTCCTCTGCATTCAGGAGTTGAGTGGTCGGTTCCAAATGAAACTTTTGAGTCTCCTCCAGACCGAACATCAGGCGACGCTTTTTTTGCTGTGACTTCTTTCAGCACACATTTTCAGCTTCATGAAAACTCTAGGAAATGTCCAAAGTGACTTTCCCCCCCCCCCGGACGAGACCATGTACGAAGCCACATATCTGTTCTCTGCACACGCACGCACGAATGTAGTGTACGTATATGGCTGGTCGTTAATCTCACGTCCCTCCCCATATGGCCGAACGTCGCCTGCTTGCGTAACAAACGCCAATAACAACAGCAAGGAGAGAAACGTCAATGAGAACCGTGAAAACTGCACTTTTCCAGCATCTTCCTTTTTTATGCAAATGCACGTTGGTTGGCGCGTTTGGGGAATAAATGGCGGGCTCTCCGGGGCGCTACCGGGCTCAGCACGAGCCAAGTGTCACTCCATGGAAATCTTATTTGTCTCTCGCACGCTGACAGAGGAGAAATGTCTGATTGACTTAACCGTTCTTTAGCAACTTTATCGTAGCCCCCCCTCTTTTCCTGGCGTAATTCAAACTCTCGCACGTCAGGAATGACAGCTACATTTGAGCCCTGGAAAAATATTTTGTCCGTATTCAAATGAAGCGTGCGTAATGAAGATGACATGAGGGACGCAGATCTGCAGAACCTCGACTGTCTGGTGGAGTAGAAGAAGGTGTGTGCGTGCGTGCGTGAGTGAGTGAGTGCGCGTGTGTCAGATGGCAACTTGCAGGGTGTGACAAAAGTCTGCCGGTGGAAACAGGGCCTCAGACAGAGCACTCAGCACTCAGTTAGCGTGTCAAGTCATTGCGTGAAGAAGCCTGGCACCAAAATCACTGTACATAGCATGGAAGCAGCAGATTGATGATGGCGCGCTAAAATCACTGCCGAACTCATTGCTACGAATGGATTGCGTGCAGTAGATTTACACCAAATCACGACAGTGGCCTCCGGATACGAGCAATTGCCTGCCTTGGCACGGTGCAATTTCTTACATCATGACGCCGCTGTGAGAAAATCATTGCTGGTGATGCCACTTGCGCTGCAGCCTTACTCCAAAATCATTGCCGTATATATTCAGATTGCTGCTACTCCTGGAGCAGACCTGCACCCAAATCACTGCCCAAATTGATTGCCAGCAGTGCCGGAGGTGTGGTAAAGTGGAGAAATTCTTGATGGCGCCTGCAATGACTCATGTTTTATGCGTACACACATTGTGCCACGCACACACGAGACATGTGAGCACTCGCGCAAATGCTGCGAAACGTTGGGGTCCCTAACAAACTCGGACGTTGCTCACGCATCGTGTTACGGGTGATTTATGGGTAAGTCGACGCCGCCGCTCTCGCCGCTGCTGCTGCCCTTGGTGCTGCTGTTGTTCTGGCTGCGGTCGCCGCGAGACCTTTTTTTTCTTTAAGGGTGTTTGTTGTTTGGATCCTCCAGAGGAGCGTTGCAAATCATTGACTTTCACTTTGCAGCCACACACACACATCAGTGTATTAATACGTTAAGAAGAGGAAAAGCCCGTTTTCCTATTCACGTTCCAGTCCATGACATCTTTATGAGGGGTGTGTGTGTATGAGACAGAAAAGGGTCCATCGTACGTCCGTTAAACAAGATGTGAGCGCGTAAATCGCAAATACATTCATTTATTCATGACCTTTAGCTGTGATAGTTATGTCACGTAGTCGGTCTAACGACCTTTGCATTATACAAGGTGTGTGTGTGTGGGGGGGGGTATGAAAGAGAGAGGAAGGAACAATTTCACATCCTTCATATGGTTAAAGGTTGGGTACCCAAAAAGGCACTGAATAAAGGCTTTATTGAGAAGCCCCTTAATAAAGAGTCAGCTCGTATTCTACACCCTCATATACAGAGACATGGAACACGCACATGTACACAGGGGGGAGGGGGAGGAAGGAGCAGATTTTGGTTGACAGAAAACGAGAATAATATTGGCAGAATTATGCCTGCTGCCTGTCCAATAAAGAGAGTTTAAGCCTCCTCACAATGAGATCTCTCCAGCCTAATCTCCTCAGCTAATCTCAGAATTTCAAGTGCATCGTGCTGAGAGCAGAGAGAGAACGATCGAAAAACTGTTTCAGAATTAGGAGTCGTCAATTTGGTAATTCCCTGATTTTTCTACCTAGATTGTGTACAGGAATTTTAGAGAGCAGCAGCGTCCAGGCTGACGTCGAGGCGGGCGTCGAGGCGGGCGTCGGGGCAGGCGCTGACGTGGGCGTCGAGGCAGTCGAGCTCGCAGCCCGGTCATTAAGCCAACAAATGGCCTTTCCCGTATTTCACGAAAACAATGGCCATTATTTGACCCTTGCTAATGGCTTCGAACTCTTTTTTGTTCCTTCCTGATGTAGTGTAACAAATGGAATATTTGAAAAGAAGCAGGGGGGAAATTCAATTGCGGTCGAGTTTGCACGCATCCGTATTGAAAACACACGTAGGATTTCCTGTGACAGCACGAAAGCTACTTTTTTAAAAAAGGAAGGCAAAATCGGAGAAAAATTAAAAATTTCCATCTGTGCGACTCAATAGATTTCCTATTTAGTACGGGTCGCAGTCACACAATTATTTTGTTGCGACCATTTGAAGCTCTCACAGCAGTGAGAGTATCAGCTTTCATCACCTCGATGACAAAAACAGTCACCATTTTTCTTTTGTTCTCTCTCTATCTGGAGAGAGAGAGAATTGTTTATTGTTCGAGGGATAGCACACACACACACACGCACACACACACACACACACGCACACACATGCGCGCGGGCAACGCTGGTCGAGGTCTTCTGATCACATTGAAATTCCTGCTAACTCTAGAAACACCTGCTGTTAGGACAAAGAGAATACCTCCTCTGTGTGTGTGTGTGCGCGTGCGTGCGTGCGTGCGGGTGGGTGGGTGGGTGTGCGCGTGCTCGCGTGCAGACACTACAGAACGACAAAAGTTCTCGTCGTCGTCGGCCTAAAACGCTTCTTCAGCTGTGATGCCCAATTTGTAAACGTGTTTGCAAACCCCGCGCGCTCTTTCCTTCCCCCCCTCCCTCCCTCCCTCCCTCCCTCCCTCGTGGCGGCGGAGGCCGCCGTCATCGCCGCCACCACCGCCGCCACCGTCGCTGTCTCAACCTCTGATTGGCTGACGCTCCACAAACAAGGCGGACCCTGGGCGCCGGCGCCAGCAGCGGCAGCGGCAGCGGCGGCGGCGGTGGCGGCGGCGGTGGCGGCGGCGGCGGCGGTGGTGGTGGTGGTGGCGGCGGTGATGAAAGAGAAATCAGAAGACCGAGGGATCCTAAGGGAGAGAAGAAGAAGAAAAAAATCTGCTCAGTTGATCCTGCGATCTTGAGCGGAAGAGAGGTGAGTCGTCCTCACCCTCTGGAAGACGCAGCATCAGAACGTTTGTAGTGATATCGGATTTCGGACAAGATTTCTGGCCAAGATTGAGCACTTCTTGCAGCAAAGTTCGGTCTTCAATCTTCTTCAGATAGCATCGTCGTAAGTGACTCGTTTTCAAACAAATCATCGCACCGTTTGCAAATATTTGGAGCTGCGGCCCTCATCCCTGATCAAAAGGAAAGCTGCAAAACAAATGTTGAACGAGTCTTCCTCAGTCGCACCGGAAAATTCGACGGATGCGCGCTCCAGCAACAGCGGCGAAGTGGCCATGGTGAGCAGCAACACCAACGTGGACTCAAGCCTGGGCTTTGACCACCATCTGTCGTTGATGAAGGTGTCCGCCATGGCTGCGGCCGCGGCGGCAGTGGCAGCCGCGGCCAACTCGCCGTCGCCGCAGAGCAAGAGGAACAGTCAGTCTGGGCCGCTGCGTTCTGCCTTCTCCATCCGGTCGTTGCTAGAAGACAACAGTAAGGAGAGAGAAAACAGTTCTAATTCACACAGAAACAATAATAAAGAGGTGATCGCAATGATGGGTGAAGCATCTCATGGACTTAAAGCTTTCGAAGAAGATGACGTGGCTGAAGAGGAAGACGATCGCCTCAGCGATGACTTTGTCGACGTTGACGGCGAAGAAGATCACGTTAACAACTCAGTCGGTGAAGAAGTCAACGATTCTGTAGTCAGTGAGAAGGTGGAGAAGAAGGAAGAAGGAAAGAAGAAGGAGGAGGAAGAGGAGGAAAAGGAGTTGAGTCCGGAGGAGAAGGCCAAGCTGGAGGAGAAAAAGAAGAACGAGAAGCCGCCCTTCAGCTATAACGCTCTCATAATGATGGCGATCAGGCAGAGTCCCGAGAAGCGCCTCACCCTGAACGGCATCTACGAGTTCATTCTCAAGAACTTTCCTTACTACAGAAGCAACAAGCAGGGCTGGCAGAACTCGATCAGGCACAACCTGAGCCTTAACAAGTGCTTCATCAAGGTACCCCGGCACTACGATGACCCGGGCAAGGGAAACTACTGGATGATCGACCCAGCCTCCGACGATGTCTTCATCGGCGGCACAACGGGAAAGCTGCGGAGAAGAAACACATCTGCATCCAGGAGCAGATTGGCCGCGTTCAAGCGGAGCTTCGCCCTCGGGTTCCCGCCGCCGGTTCATTACGGCGCCGCCGCGGGATGGCCGCCTCCAGGCAGTCTTGCCGGGTTGCATTTGGCTAGGTACGGCCATCCGCCGCCGCCGCCGCCACCTCACCCGCCGCATCATCACCCGCTTGGTCCGCACAATCCTTACTTGTCTTCTGTGCTTAAATCCGCCGCGGCCGCAAATCTGTCCGCCGCCGCGGCCGCTGCCGCCGCAGCTGCTCATCCGCTGCCTCCTAACGTAACGGCAGATTCTCCCGAGCGGTCTTCTGAAAGCGGCCGGAGCGACTCGCCGCGGCCGCCGGTCCCGCCGCAGAATCAGCCGCCCCTTCCTCCCATAACTGCCGCACCATCCGGGCTGCCTCTTCCGCCCTCAGCCTCAGCTCTGCGTTCACCCCTGATGCCGCCACTCCCACCAGCGTCTGTCGTCTCGTCTAGTCTGTTCTTTCCACATCTCGCCGCGGCGGCCGCGGCTGGTTCGCCCTACACCAACCTTTACTCGGGGCTGCAACGAAGCCTTGGCGCCCTCCACGCCGCCGGGAACCCCGCTCCACTCTTTCCCCCCGGCGGCTTGCGAAACCTTTCGCCGCCGCTTTCGCTGCCAGCGTCTGCGCCGCCACCGCCGCCCGGAGCCGGCAGTCCTAGAGAAGCCGCCGCCAATGGCGAAGTCAACATTAGCGGCGCGAGCCCGCCCCGAATATCACCGGGTGCCCGGGCCAATGTGACATTGGAAGGTGGAAATTGACAGCTTGACATGACTTCAGGTGCGATTAGCATGGTGTGAGCATGCCTTAAGGGGACAGACTCAGAGTGCTTAGAATTTTGTACTTAACATAGTGCCAAAAAACAATTATTTGCCTCGGCCATGCATACTGTTGTTGCATGCTGTTAGACCTCGTCACGTCAGTATTTTGTGATACATAAGTTATTCAAAAGCGGCGAGCACTTAACATAGATCCCATTTATATGTTTTCTTCCTTTCGTAAGCATCTGTTTTCATCGCTACTTAATATCACACTATTATTATCTGAACAGTGCCAATAAACATTTGGAACGTTACTTCTCGTGTCCGCACATTTTAGTCTCATCGTCTGAAGTATTTTTCTTTCCCAATGAAGAAACCTGTTTCGAAACTTTTCTGTTGTAATCTGCGACGTCGTGAATGAGAAAAGACACAAAAAAAGCCTCCGCCATCATCATGAGCTTTAATTGCGAGACTTTCTTGCACTTCCACACTTTTTTCTACGCGCACCTTGCGAAAAAAAACCCTGCGCTAAGGTGAGCGTTTTGTCCTTCGTCCGACTGGACGAAGAAGAGCAATGGGAGAAACATTCTCGGCGCATTTTGTAAACAAGGCATTAGAGCCTAATGCTTTAGGCAAAAAATGCTTGGATAAAAGAGAGAAGAGGTCGGGCGGCCATTAAGGAACCCGAGCGAAAACCCGTTTTGCCGCTTTCATCACGCGTGAGTGATTCTCTGTCTCTTACCCCCCCCCCCCCTTCCCCCAGCCCCCCCCCTACCCGTATGTAGAAATCGGTGACGCGAATGAAATGTTATCAAAAAGCTGTCAAGAGCCTCTGTGGCTGCTCCATTCTCTCGCGGTCTCCCTTGTTTGACACTAGAGCTGAACAATAGTTTATTCTCCTTTTCTCTCTTCCTTGGTTGATTCCGCTGCAGTTTGTGCGGCTGTTGGACGGAGGACCGAAAAAAAGGTGCTGCCACAGGCTAGAAATTGGCTTTGTGAAGAGAAATCTATTGATATCTCTGTTCCATTCGGTCTAAACAACGCAAGTGCTTTAGTCTTGGCTGGCACGGGCAGGATCTTGTGTTCCAGCTCGACTTCTTAATTCACGAGTGAGTGGGCATGAAAACGAAAGAAATGAGGCTGATTCAGTCTGACGGTCTCATTTTCAAGACTCAGCTCAATTCACTCGCTGTTAGCTGTGATACACGCAGCAGCAGAAGGGTCCAGTTCGACAAAAAAAGGGTTGGCTGGAGTCCTATTTATAACGAAGAAAATGCTCCTTTTTTTACCAAGTCCGCCTGATTTCGTAACATGTCCTTGTTTTTCTGCTCACTTTCGCTGTGCCAGTGATCTTTAGGGAGCGTCCACACTCTCATTTTGCTGACTGAGGCCTCGTCAACGCCAGTGGACTTTTCCTGGAGCCTCCACATAAGTTGGCTAGAGTAGAAACGCACTTTTTCATGTTATAGACGACAACTTCACAAGTGTGGACGCGGTCGGGAGACTCCGGCTGTGCTCGGTTCGACCTTTTGAGTGCTCCCGAGGAGCATCGTGAGCGGCCGCTTTTGTCTGGTCGAGGCATTGATCCATTCTTTTTCTCCGTGTCTGGCGTCATGTTGTGGGGACTTAGTTGTACCCACAGTTTTAACGCCGTTAATCCTCAGATATGAATCAAAACCACCAACTTGTAAAGTGACATTGATCACAACTGGCGATAACTCAGTTGTAACAAACCAGCGCCATTTCTGTCCACGTTCAATGGTTCCCCCATATCCTACATTTACACTCGTACACACACACACACACAGAAGAGCAGATGCAGAGAGAAGAGGAGAGAGAGGCTTAGAGGAATTCGCCCATTCGCTGCAGGTGTGAATAGACATGTCTGCGTGTGCTTTGCTCTGTATTTATTGTGGCCAAAAGCTCAAAGCCAAATGGAGGCGCATGAGTGAATCGCCCTCTGACTTTGTATACACGTCAACTTTTGAGTTCGCTACTCAGACTTTGGAATGGGTACGTCTCAATCGACACAGGGAGAGAGTCCAGATGTGTGTACTGCACTGTATACGGGGAGGGACTGCATACATCTTTTTGTCAGTGAAGGAGCACTTTAGATATTGCTGGTGTGAGCATCATCATAGGCACATAATGTATAAGAATATTTCTGTACCTCATCACAAGTAGGTGTGGTATTACACAGGGGGGAGGGGGACAAACCATGACACTGTCTGAACTTTATCAAGATCAACCTACCTACAGAAGTCCAGCACATTTTAGAGAGATTCTTGAGCACCATATTGTGAAGCTGAAACCTCAGAAACTGGTCAGTGTTGGCCACCAGCATGGAACTGCGCTGGGCCTCCTTTCCGTTTGAATGCCCCCCCCCCATCCAGATCAACTTATAAAACTTAATGTGAGCATGCATTTTAGAGAGTAATTAATGTAACATTCTTAAGCGTGGTTTTGAGAGGTAGCAGCGTCAAAATGACCAGCGTTGCCTTGGCCCTGACGAATCTGACTCAGATTTGCGATACATCGGGTGCACGCCGAAGGTCCCGTAGCATTTCTCCTGCTCCTCCATCTCCGTCAGGCTGAATCCGGCATCAAAGAGAGCAGACATCAGCGGCAGTCATGTCTTCTTGCGTCTGCTTTAAAAATGGAAAACAATAAATGAGGTTTAGAACAACTTGTGGCTGCCCCTGAGAAGGAAAAAAGGCACCAAAATAAGGACTCCCAAATGTGCAACCAGAACAGCTTGAAATGCATTTTAGAAAGCGTCCTCAGTTTTTGCCCCCCCCCCCCTTCCCTGACTGCAGTATGCACCATAGCTATGCCGAACGAAATGTAGATATGGCGAATACAGGGTGGTGAGAGCAGAAGCCCACAGTGAAAATGTCTGCGTGTCCGATAGAATCAGTGTTTGAACATACTGGAATGTAACCGTCCCACTCAGAAAAGTTCATTTCTAGACAGACTTATTCGGGTATTTCTCAACACCCCGTAGGAGCCGCATGAGCTCCCGAAAAGTCGTCGTGCCCGACTGTATGTCACAGAAATGCATCCTAATGACTTCCTCATACATACAGGATGTCTCAAAATGAGGGCGTCACCCCGAAGCTTCCCCACAGCACTGCAAATCACGCCGCTTTGCACCTGTGACATTAATATGATTCACCCTGTATCTCTCCCTGAACAGCTGGACAAACCAAGTTCATCACTCACTCATGCACGCTTAAAAAAGTGCCCACGGCAGCGGCGGCGACGATGGCGGCGGCGACGGCGAGAGCGACTGCGACGGCGGCCGCCGCCGCCTCCGCCGCCGCCAGCCAATCAAAAGAGGAAGCTGAAGTGGGGTCGATTGTGTGTGTGTGATGGAAATACCCTCATCCCAACCTAACCGGCCGTGGTTATCAAAATATTTGCCTGTCAATCTCTAGAAGATGAAGTGGACGTCGTCCTCTCTGTCCGCTCTGGCCCACAAAAGTCTGCCTCTACGCAGAAAGACACAAATTGGCTCCGCGTGCTTCTGTGTGCAACATACAGAGATCGTGTGAGCCAACAAAGCATGTTACTTCTGGGTTGTCGCCGGTTCTGGGACCGATATTGTGTGATAAGTGCGCAACTCTGGATCACACTGTGTTTTTTTTTTAATGCTGCTGATTTAGCTACTCATCTGATCAGTGCTTGTGTTTGGTGGCAGAACAATAACAAAATCAAGCAGCTTAACATGGACGACGTGGGTCTGGAGTGGCTCTAACTGCACCATTGTAAGGGTACCCTTAACTCACCACCCGCCCCAGGAAGGATGCTTTGCTATTTGCAGCGCTGCGCTGCTGTGCAACGGTCGTATGTGCGCATGCACTGGACTTACTTTCTCACACGGGCCCCACCGAGCCCAACAAGGGTGCCTGAAGGGGCCAAAATGAGTATTTCGCTACACGTACAGGGTGGGCACGTGAACTCAAGACCCTGGCAGTCGGCAAAATGATGTCAGAACAATTTTTTTGTAAGAACCGCAGGTCACAAGCTCGAGTCACTACCGCAATGTCAGTTTGGTACGGAAAATACGCATCATCGTAGTCGTAGCTGTTGGCAATCACATGTTGCCACATATAATTTTATTTAATGATAAAAAGGTCGGCGTTACCACATCACCATGATCTCTGAGTTAGAAACTCAGCTCTTGTGTCAGTGCCCACCCGGTTGTGTCACTGTGACTTAGGGACAGAAATCACTCAAATGACCTTAGATCTCTCATCCAATAAATAAATGCTGGTGGACGTCGCAGAACATCGGGGACTCCGCTGGCTCGCTCGAGCTTCTTCCGTCGGCTCAGATTTAATCAATGGGCAAGTAGAACAAATGGGGTCTTAATGAGGAGAGCAATTTCACTCCTCTACCTCCCGTAGAGATCCGCCAAACTTTTTCTTCTTCTTCCCCGCCGACTCCACTAGACAGAATGGACGCTGGAGTAACTCTTAACTCTAATTCTGCGTTCCAACTCTGCTCGTCCTGGCTTTGTCTGGCAGAAAAATGGGTCTGATTCCCCCCCCCCCCTCCCCACTTTTTTTGCGCACACCTACTACATCTGGGGTGCTGCGTACAGGCTTTAATGGCCTCATGCTGAGAGTTGAGCAGAGAGCAGATTGAAACTAACGTCGGCAAAAGCGTTAAAGCTAATTTCACCTCTTGCTTGAACACAGAAATCACCCATCCATGCACACGTAATGGGGATGGAACGGGAAGGGGGATAAGAGAGCTCAGGAAGTTGAAGATCACCCTCTTGTGCTTCTCCTTCCCATGTGACCTACCCCGTTTTCACCGTCTGATCTTTTTATAACCAAGGATTGTCGGGGTTGCACGCACAGGTCCTCTTGACAGAGTAGGAGACAGACAGACAGACAGACAGACAAACAGACGGAGTTCAGGCAAAAAAGGCAATTCCACTTTGGATTCGATCCGCCTTATGAATATGTCGGCGCCAAAAAGTGCAATCCCGTGATATTTTTATGGAGCAGATGAAACTGTTGATTAGTGAAGCTACGACGGTTACAGCGACTTCTTCTTCAACTTGCACGTTAGCAACTGTGCAACTATCGCATCTCGTGCGATTTGGATCACGGAGAGAGAGAAAGAGAGAGAGAGAGGCTGACAACACATGTGCGTAAATGCAAATAAAGTTCATTTGAGCATTATTAAACTGGCTACAAATTGAGGGACGTTTCAATCTGTGATAGCTGCGATAGCAGAAGGGTGTTTTTTCCCCCGTAGTATGAAAATTGTCACGTAGATATAAAAAAAAGGGTTGTCGTGACCTCGAGCGCAAAATTCCTGTTTAGAGCACAACTTTGCCCTGAACAAAGGAAGTAGAACATTCCCAAACGCTCATTTCTCCAGCAAAACCCTTGTGAGGAGCCACAAGTCTCTGAAAAGGTCTCCGCTTGTTGTTGTTCTTTTTTACTTAAAAGCACGCGAGGGTCCTAAGGGTTAAAAAAAAGAAGCTCCATAAATCAAGTTCGTGGAGCGTCCGGATTTACAAACGTTTTGATCAAAGCGATTTGCTCCGAATTAGCTTCTCTCTCTCCCTCCACAAGCTAACAAGAGCTCCTTTCTCACTTCGCTGCGTCTGCGCGCTTTTTGAACCCTCACGCGCGCGCACACGCACGCACGCGAGCACGCGAGCACGCTGCATAAACATGCCGCAGACACGCGCGGCATCAAACAAAACTCAAGAGGCTGAGGCTGCCAGGAGTGCAGTATTGGTGAAGGGCGCGGCTGCACTGGCCAAATTCTCTGTCCGGAGTCACTGGCCAACGTGGTCCAAGTCCAAGTCTGGATGGTTCGAGCTTTCGAGCCCTGGGTGTGTGGGTGAGATTGTGTAGACATGAGTGTAGAGACAGCGTGCAAGTATCATTTATGTGTAGTCTATACATACATGCCAGATGTTACCCATTGGCTGGGCTGCATTCGTGTGCTCACAGGGTGTGCATTGTACAGTCTATATATGAGTAAGCAGGTAACTAAATTTGAGATGTTACTTCTGATTAAAAGGTTTTTTTTAAGAATCTAACGACATTCATCAAAGTTTACCTTGACGACACAAATGAACGTTTACTGATTGTTCCCTGACCCTGGGACGCCCCCAAATGCGTCGTTTAAACGTGCCTTCAAGCAACACACAACAGTAGCTGTTTTCACACAGCGAGCGGAAAAAAGAAACTCTGTTTCGTAAAATGACCGAAGCAAGCACTGAGATGGGGGCAGTGTTATTCTTTAGCATATTTTGCCAACAGGGGTTTTTCTTTCTGGGAGGAGGGGGGGTAGAAAGGGGGGCTTGAAAAATCCCACCCGACAGGCGGGCATAATGGGATTAGTTGCCTGAAAGGAGACAAATGCGGACGACTTTTCTTTGCAGCTGGAGCTTTTACGATTGTGTTGCACGCATGGTTACAGAAGTGTTGCGATGGGACAAACTTTCCGGAAAGTCACTGCAGAGAGTGAGCTGCATTGGCTCTCTTGTTGTTGTTTAGCCCCGATCGTTTATTGGCAGTGAAGAAGCATCGCTGCTGCCGCTTTCCAAACGTCTCATTCAGTGGGATTTGTCGACGTGTGGACACTTGCGGAGGATGCGCAGGTCTTGGAACTGTCAGAGCTGTTAGGGGGGGAGCTGGAGAGATGTCAACGATATGTCAGCTTTGGGGGCGCAATCTCGGTAAACAAGAAACTTTGACCATTGCCAAGGGACATTTTTAAATTCGAGCCGCTCTAGAAGTGGCCCCAAGGTCAAAACCTTCATTTTTCGGAGGAAAGAAGCCAGAATTTGGCACCTCGGCCGCTCACCAAACTGCTGGGAATCAACAAGGCCAACTGATACCGCCCAAAGGCCAGTATCGAACACAATGGCTGGAGGAAGTCTGTTCAAACGTGTCGTAGCTGCAAGCCTTGAAACGCAGCACCTCTTCTTGTCCGAGTGTGGACAGATGCTTGTGTGTTGAGCCAAAGTTACTGGGTACTTTGCTGTGCCTGGAGGCTTAAGTCAGATTCATAGCCCATATACACTGCAGCAGTCTTCCCCCCCCCCTCCATGTGCGTACGTATGTACGCGCAGAGCGAGGAGAAAATCCCAGTTTTAAGGGAAGCTGTAACATCTTTATCCTTCCTGTGTAAACGTTCAAAAACTTTGCATTCCCCGGACGCTTACGCCGACTCTTAATTTTTTTGGTGGTGAAATCACTGGCGACGTCACAACGTTTTGATGTTGACACCATTCACTTGGCGCACACGCACACATGAGCGCACGCACAGAGATTCAAGCCCTCTGCAGGGTCTCCCCTGTGTACAAACTGGAAAGATCTGCCTTTTGACTCCTCTGCTGCGCTCTGCACTGCTCTGCACTGCGCCCATTGGACACAGATGTCACCGAGGAGAAGACAAGTTTCAGGCATGCCAACCAAAAAAAAATCCGGGGGGGGAGGTGAAAAATGCAGCTTCACGCGCCAATTACCGGAGCAACGCATGAGCCACAAACAGTTTTGCTATAGGGATTCTTTTACTTCAAAGGAAGGCTGCCTGCTGGGTGTCCTGGAGACGTCGAAAACCTCTGTCAAATATCTCTGAGACACCCAGTATGTGTGAGTGTGTGACCAATGTGGCCGGGTGACAAGGCAAAGGGGACTTTCTTCCTTACCCCTCCCTCCCTCGGGAGTATCATGGGGGGTAAGACCCCGCCCTGTTGCCGCCAGCAATGGGTGAAGCCATAAAATGGGTATATGGAGAGGAACATATGTAGTAAAATTAGCTCTTTGACAGGACTAATCTTGGTATGATGTGGTTAGGCTTTTGGGGGAGTGTCGGGAGAAGAACCCTGCCGTGAAGAATGGGCAGGGGCCAGAAAATGCATTTCTTGGCAACACCTATGTTGCGAAAGTCCCAAATAGGCGTGCTCCCTGTCCACTCCCTTCCACCCCACCCCCGTTTGGGGCGAAATGATCCGTTATATGGAGGGGTATCCTCTGCAGGAACCCCGGAATGAAGAAAAACCACCTCCTGACAACGATAAGAACTTTCTTAAGAAGGGTTTCTTAAGTCCAGTGACGTCTTTGTGTGTTTTAGCAAAGGAAAACTTAGCAGGGGGTAGACAGAAAGCGCATCTTTTTTTTTGCATCTTTCAGAACTCTGACCCGATCGAGCAGAATCTTTGCAGAATACGTAAATTTTGCTGCTGTCAGCGTAAAATTGCAAGTCTTCTTCGTTTTTGGCTAAGAACGAAGTATGAAGACGTTGCTTCATTGCCAGAATTTCGCCACGTACGCACGTAACTCATTCTCTCACCAGTCTCCTTGCTGTCAACACACTGGTAGGAAGAAGCAACTATTTCTCTTCCTTTGTACTCATAATTACTTTGGCAGATTGTTGGAGCCGCCGTAGCCGCCGCAGCCGCCGTGGCAGCCGAAGCCGCCGCTCCATAAGGTGTTCGAGAGACCCCACACATGTTCACCTGAGCGAGATTGCGACACAAAGAGAGAAAAATCATTCCAAAAATGTTGATGATTGTTACATTTCCCCCATTCTCCTCCGGCTTCGTGGCGAATTTCGCAGAGCCCCCGCGGGGGCCTTCACGTCAGCCATGATTTTCAAAAACAGCCAAATTGAATCGAATTCGTTCCGCATTTCTTCAGCGAGCTTTTGAGCAGCAGCAGAGGTGTAACAGTTGGAGAATCAGGCAAAAAGAGAACCCTTAAGTCCGGGTGAGACTGCACAATTTCGTCCCACATTCTTCTCCTTTCAGAGAGGCGGGAAAAACCAGACTTGTGTGCAGCCGCACGGACGGAGGGACGGACAAACGGACAAACATCGCGCAGTCACGACCTCGGGGGCCAACTCTGACATGTGGGGGAAGTTTGAGGCCTGACACCATAAATGGCTTATTTATGCAAACAACGGGGGGGCGCAAGATGAAGGAGTCCATAATAAACGAGGATTGGTCGGATTTGTTCACGCATCCTCAATGGGCAGAAGAAGAAGCTCATTGGCTCCTTAAAATGGGGGCTCCCCCATACCTCCCCCCCCCCCCAAAAAAAAATGGTGATAGACTTGGGCTGTCTCTACCTTCTCTTGCAGTTATTATTAGACTGGAAGGAAAGTTTAACCCAGCTCTGAACGCTGTACTGAATTCCTAATTAGAGAAAGTTTTTTGATCTCTGCGTGAGTTCTGACATGCAAATGTTCCTCCCCTAAGCGATCACCACGATCATGACGAACGAGGCGCATTTGTATTATTTCTCTGATTATGAGGACAAGAGCAAAGCATACATGGACGGGGGGGGGGGATCGAACTCTGAAGAGAAGCTTCAACAGACTCACTTTTGAGTAAAGAATTGATGGAGAAAGGTGTTTATATACAAACAAAATAGCCCAAAATTCAGCTGCGTAAATGTGCACTAATAAAGCTATTTTGATGATGCCTCTCTTTTTGCAACCAAATGCCAAGTGACTGACTGGACACCTCTCCAAGGGGAGCAATTTGAAGACCTTCTGTGTCCGGAGTGAACGCAAACGATCATCATGACTCAGGGATGTGGCAACCCTGCTTGAATGAAGTTGACACGTCTACCTTTGCCGTTATTATGGACCTTTTTCTCTACCAAGCTGCTGTTACGTAGCACGTGTGTCATTTTACTGCGGGTCTCATGGTGTGTGCCCAACCTGTACGTGCAAGCCACGACCTCCTACAAAGGCAGTACAAATTTTTGCCTCACTTCTTTCCTCCACTTCTTAGACGTCGCGTCACTTCCTGGTTGGTTTCCCACCAAAGCTTCCGAACGTCTTCCCTCATCCGAGAGTCAGATTAGCGTGGTGGGCCCAGAGACATCGACCTCTGCAGGCCTCTGCAGGCCTCTGCAGGCCTCTGCAGGCCTCTGCAGGCCTCTGCATGTCCTGGCTGGCGCGGTTGACTCACTCACGAGCAATAAACGAAATTTTGATTTCACAACTGTAAAAAAGTATGCACAACTCCGGACCAGACGTGTGTGAAAAGAGAGACGCGTGAAAAATCCGTATGCATACTCGCACTGCACATACGTACCCGCATGTGGGAGGCAAATTGCCTTTGTGCGTGCGATTTCGCGGCCAGAATACGAAATCAGTTCGTCGTCGCCGCCGTCATCATCGTCACCATTGGGAGAGCGATGATTGATCAAGTTGTCTTCTTATTCTTCTGGTGCTGCTGCTTCTCACCCGCTCTCAGCTGCACACACACACACACACACACACACACACATATACACACACACTGTACGGGACTGCACACATACAGGGTATGATCGAGCTTAACATTTCGATTCATGCCTGCCAGGGTCTCTCACAGCAATGCAACATGTTCAACGTCATCAAGGACAGTTTGGCCGGTAAACGCACAGACTCCACACTGATCTCGTGTGAAGTTTTGGTTGCGAAATACTAATTTATATATAATTTCAAGCCAGTTTCAAAAAGGCCGTCTGATGTGAAAACTGAAAGCGCGCTCATGGTACGGCAAGCGCAGGCAGTCAAACTCATGACAAACAAATGGAGGTACATTCATGACAAACACTGGTAATTCCGCAATTCATTGGTATGAATTTTCTAAAGTGATTCATCTCAACGAAATGTTGTTTAAAAGATATTTTAAAATGTTGGCGCAACCAGCAGGTACACAACCCAAAGGCCTATTTAGTCAGGACATTTTGGACTGCAAAGCTCATTCGACGGCACCCTGTACACCCAAGCTCAGTACTACACACACGGACACAACTGGACGAGATCATCTGAACGCTCGTCAAAGGGGAATTGATGTAGTCGTCTTTCAGTCATTCCTCCAGAAAGAGGAATCTGTTCGTGCCACCTTTTTTGTGAGTTTTTGAAGAAGCCCCACGCAAACTTTTTCTAACACAAAAGTCGTGATCTGTTTGCGATGAAGGTGGCACGACTCTTAGCGGGCTTCACATACGTGCACATACACACACAAAAAAAATAGAGTTAGTCACTGCTTTCAAAGAATATTTTCTGCCTCATGCAAACGCACACAAACAAGGTTCGTCTACTTTTTTTGGCGCCGATCGAATCCACCACTCTATTTCTATACAATGCGTTGGTTTTTTCAAGCCTTATTCACTTTCAGCTCAAATATGGCCAATGACAACAAAAAATGATGTCTGACGAGCTTATGATGTTGGGCAGGATCTCCTATTTCAACAGTATTAGCGTGCCAGCCAAGTTCGTGGTCGTGATCGTTGACTAAACGCCGAGTGCTAAGGTTCAGCACCAACAGTTCCTCCCCCCGAGACAGAGTAAGTAAGTAAATTTGCATCACCCTGCACTCCGTGTATCTCCCATGGGCAAACTCGTACCTGCTTGGGAAGGGGGGGGGTTGCTCCAAGGGGGGTTGGACCCCGAAGTGGTAGATTTAAGCTGGACTTTTTTTTCACGCACGTTCGAAGCCGTCGTCGCATCTTGCAGTTGCCAAAGTTTTGCATAAAAAGCTTCTCGTATTTCCCGCTTTTATCGCTCGTATTTGGCAGGTGCAAAAAAAAAGCCGAGAAGAAAAACGTGTGCAGCGCCAATAAGAGGTCTTTTGATATCCAAACGCCTTAATGCGAGAATCATGATCCTTAAATTAACCCTTTCCTGACGGCGCTCGAGGAGATACCGCGATCGTAAATTTCTTCGGGGAAGGCGCCGATTGTGTTGCCTGCTTGGCAATTCGTTCTGCTGGTGCAGAAAAACGCCTACTACATGTGTCACACTTATTCACACTCGTTATATTAAGACTATGTTTGTTCCTTTTTATCGACATCACTGTTCCATCATGTGGAACGTACTGTGGAGCCCAATTTCATGAGGTTTGTACAATGTTCGGGCACCATTGTTGAGCGAGCTTCGGGGCGATGCACGATTTCGACACGATTTTTTTCGAGTGTTCGGTGTCGATTTAATCTTGTAGCCATCATTTTTCCCCCTCCACAAGTTGTACTTAACTTTTGCCACATCAACTTTGTATCTTCATTCGAGAAAAGCAAACTAACCTTCGGCATTGGGTGTCATTTAAAAGTTCGTTATCTTATAAATAAACTTTGAAACCGTAAAAGTAGAACGTGTTTCATAACTTTGGGCCCCGTTGCATGCTCGGTTTAGGCCTCAAGCTTGCAATTCGATTATAAAAAAAAATTTGATTTAACGTTAGTTAACCCTCGTGAATGCTTCACTTCGGTTCCGACGCACTGCAGAGTCTTGATTTAACGATATGTTCAGTCAAACCACTTGTGGAGTCGACACTTATACTCAGCCTGAGACTCTCCTCTACTGAAAAAGCGCCTAAATGATGCAAGCAGCAGAATTGTCGTCAAATCGAGATTGGCTAAAACCAGACTTCACTGTAATTGAGCTATACTGTGCATGGCAGAAAATAGGTTTTTCTTTTCCCCTCCAAGTGCACGCAAACTTCCGACCTCGACTGTAAGCGCACTTCCGTCATGGGTCCACACGGGTGATGGACGCAGGGGTTCCCCCTTATGGAACCCTGAGATCAATGTATTTTACAGTTTTCGCTCAACAAACTCGCCTTATGTCTGGACATTGTTGACGGGAGGGGGGAGGGTCTGACCCCTGCACAGCTGCAAACACCAACTTTAACTTCGAGCTGCAACAAACTGACCGACTCCGCAAGAAGGATGGGAAATTTGCATGCAAATTTTGACCAGTAGCGACTTGAACAAAGAGAGTAAAGCAACAGTTCTCTCCGTGTGAGTGCACTGTCAGGCCACCCAAGCGCTCTTGGCGTCATTTTTTTTCGTTCTCTCCCCTACAAAACCCCGACAATAAAGCCCTCCTGGTGTGGACAAATCGCCGGGAATCGAATCGTGATCGAGATATCAACATTTCCCGAATTTTTCCCCTCCTTCGGAGAGAATCGAAAAGAAATGATCCGAGGAGAAATTGAGCGAGAGGAGGGAATTGTCCAAAAATCCGCTGCTTCCAGACAGAAAACAGAGGATTCTTAAGGTGAGAACAGCCTCAAAAGCAGTCAAAATAATGCAAGGGCCGGACTTTTTGCTCGTAGCACAGGTTTTTCTTTCACTGGTTGAAAAATTGAGTCGCTGCAGGCGTTGAGGGTCAATTTTGGGGAAGCTTTCGAGAAGACCTTTCCTGTGAGGCTGAACCAAGTTTCGCATACGCAGCCTTAGTACAGGGTGTGGCAGGCAGTTTTGAAGCAAAACCAACAGCCCTCTGAAATTTCATGGGGGAGGGGGAGACGCCAGTCACGGGGTGTAACAAAACTGATTACTCCCCTGACATTTTACCAAAGCAGCCGGTCTTTCCACATTTTTCTTTCCTCTCTGATGAATTTTTTGACAGTATGTATTTAGTGAGGCATCCCAAATTCCCACACATGTGACAACCCTGACTTTGAGAGACTAAAGGAGAGCAATTGAGACGCACATATCATGTATGTAGGGCTTGATTCTGAGGGGGGAGGATGAGTTTTCTTTACTCTAGGCATTCAGATTCTGCCTAGTGATTGAGCATGAAACATGGAGAAAGTCCGGATGAAGATTCGGCCATTGTTCAAGGCCAACTCCATCGCGACGGTGCACTTCATGTGGCTCATTCTGATGTCACAAGTCTCTCAATCTTTGCTGTCAAGGATACCCGAAAGTGCAACTTCTGTTCGTGCTCTACCCAGGAATACAGTAACAGCTGCCAAATCCCCCCCGCCCCCTCCTCCTTCAGGTGGGTCAGGTTCTTTGTCGCCCTTATCTTGAAATTTACAGAATAACAGTTGATGCTCACGATGAGGCTTTAACAAAAGAGGCCAAAATTTTGAATGTCAAGTCACCTGCTACTAACTGAAGGGAGGGTCAAAGCCAGATTTGCTGCCCCGCTCTGTACTGTACGCATAACATACGCACGTCCAGGGTTGGCCTTGTAATCGATCACCGAGGAATAACAAGACATTTCGGCGAATGGCGCATGACGGCGCCAGTGTTTTGAAAACTTTCTTTGCTAAAGTTCATTGGAAACTTGGCAATTTTTATGTAAGAACAAGGCTACTCAGTTCGGCCTCCCCTTCAGTCCCCGGCCTGGACTTCAGCTTGATGCACGGCATCTTTGCTGCACTGATCGATTACAAAAGCCAACCCTGTCCACACACAGACTTCTGTGGTCCAGGAGAGCAGTGCTGTGACGCTGCACCTTTTCTTTGTCCGCTGAATCGTGAACTAATGGGTGAAAACAGCCTCTCATCGCCTGTTCCTTGAAATAATCACAATAATAACGAGAGGAGAGCGAGATCCACAAAAGGGTTTTCGGTTTAACTAACATCAACTTGGCCACGATGACTGGGCAGCATGAAGTTCTTTTGAAATGGTTATCTAGCCAATCACGGAGCTGCATTCATGTGTGCGTCTCCTCTCTTTCTCTTGCCTTCTTTCCTCCCCGCTCCCCCCCCTCCACACTCCCCCCCTTCTGGTGTGTATGGATGTGTGTACCACTGAAGTTTTGATACCGCTGCTCACTCACGCATGCTGCGGAGAAAAGAGCTCTGACGGCAGAAATTTCAACTACCGCACACGTACCTGCACACGAAGGGGGGGGGGGGGGAAAGTATCACATATGTTGCTACTGGACGAGAAATTGCTCAACTGTAGTCGACGACTCATGTACTGCGTACATCAGCAACGTATGAACAGCGGTGTCCTATTAAGAGTAGCGACTGCTCACTCATGAGCGCGTAGTGGAATGGTCGGCCTAGGAATTCTAAGCAAAATCCCCAGAAATTTGATGAAGATGGTAACGAAATCGCGTCCAAAAGAGTGGAAAAACCCAACTTGGAATTTTCGTCACCCAAATTGCTGAAATTCTTCACTTAAAATCCCTAGGTGCAGTCATTGGACAAGGTCAATCAGTTAATGAACGGTGTTATTTACAAGTTTACTGAAGCTACACCTCCTCTGCGTCACCGAGATTATCATTAGTCACTCTATTGTCGCTATTGGCGTGGCCGAAGTCAACGGTCTCGTCGTCACTGACGTTTTTGGTCTTGCTGTCTCGGTTGCGTTGCCTACTTACACAACCGGAGAGGGGGGGAGAAATGCATCATTCAGAACTCCTGTTTTGTGGTAAAATTACGTCACCTCGCCAAAAATGCTTGATTTTGACCCAAGAACCAGCAACTGGTGTGAAACTTGAGTGCGCAGTTTGAAGTGAAAGAACATTTCGCTGGTGAGACTTTCAGGAAAGAGTTGATACCGACCTCTTGCTCGACCGCCATCACGGACCTGTGTACGTGTAATATAAATCTACCTTTGTCCATCCCTGTACAGGTGAAGTGGCAGTAAACAAAATAAAACTTGCAGTACGTGACGCTCTTTTAACGCTTACGTGACACAAATCCCCTTGTCTACTGTGGAGTCATAGTTGGTAACACGGATTTTCTCTCCATAGGTGAGTGTGGATTTATGTCTTTTCCGTGTGTGTGTGATGTCATCGTCGCCCACGTGAATATGAACGGAGTCGGGTTCGATCGCCTATAAATTCACAGCCCAGCCCAGATTTATGGACACCTTTTTCAACACGTTTGGGGTCTTCAAACGAGGCAACGGAGGGGGGAAGTCAGATGGGCCACTTCCTCCCCTTGCCAGTAACTGAGAAAGAGGAACCCCCTACAAGAATTTACCGCGCTTTCGCCCTGCAAGCCTTTTTTTTATTTTCTGAGTGTCTGCGGTTGGCTGGAGCGTCCAATGCACACGCTTGAATGTGGACGGTGCATGTGCATATGTGCGTTCGTGACTGTTCCAAACCGCGCCGTCATTGGCTGGAGAAAAAAAATCGCCTCATCTCTCTTTTTTTGCAAATGCCATGTGATCCGTGAAGGCATTAATCACTGAATGAAGCATCATGCCCACCAATGCTGCGCTCTACAAACATGTGCTGCGTACGCTTGTGCGGTGCCATCCATTATGCTTCGTGGCTCGCTCTGCGGCACTGTCAACAACGCGTTTATTGCACGCTTAGGGCCCTGAATGGGGTGCAATTTTTGCATAAGTAATTCTCATGTATTAAAAGGGCTGGGTCAAAATACTTATCCACTTTTTTTTGCAAGCAACTTCCGCACGCACGATGCAGTTGTTGAATCGCAGACGAGGGCATGGATTTGCCAGAGACACGTGTCTGCACATTCTGTGTGACATTTTTTGGAATCCCCTGACTTTGCCTTTGAGCTGTGGCAGCAGCTGCTGATGGTGGAAGCATCCCTTCAAGCAAAGAATTGCATGTGGGGTCTTTGGCCCAGTGCAAAAACCCCTCCAATTCCTCATGAGTTCTTCAGATGTTATCATTAACTTTTATTGACTGTGCTCTGTTCCCACACAGCCTTTTGGATCCGCCTCTCAAGTCTCGTCGTGTCCAGACCGTCAGTCGGTTTGTATTTTGGCCCACACTATGCACCATATGTACCTCGGTAGCACTGACAATGTCCCTAGGTCATCCTCTTTGACTTAGGCCGGTAATGCTGTGACCATGTTTCCCTGTAGCAGAGGAGAAATGCGTGTCCCACCAACATTCATTTATTTGCAGGAATGTTACCAGCCAGCTCGAGCTTCCAAACTTGACACCCCGAAGCACTTAAAAGCAATGATGCAATCCGTATAGAGAGAAGAAGGCAGATAAATACATCATAGGTTATGCCAGATCGAGTCTTCCCTGGCTGAGAACGCATTCCACACTGACACCCCTGAGGGTTCTCTGCTGTCAAAGACTTTTTTGCCTTCGTTGTTGTCGGGAATTTGTTCGGCGTCACGTCGTCCAATAATTGAGCTGTTGGTCAAATTGGCTGAGCTACAGCCGGACTATGGACTTGTCCGTGCTGGCTGGTCGAAGAAGAAGATACCGACCACGGCCAATTAAGCGTGCTGTCTCAATAAACACAGGAGAAACTTGGTCGTGGACGCTTTGGAATTGGCCAACAACACAAAAACTTGTGGTCTTCACCAGAGCCTTCACCGACTGCCGGAATGTGGCCTTCAACAAGGCCTCAGTCTCTCCCCTTTGAAGAACGTGCGGTCTGTAACAGGGCCTTATTTAGCCGCATCAAACACATGCTCAACTGCAGGTGTGACTTATGCATGAACTTCAGAAGTCCCGTGGAGACAAAAGAGCGCGGCAAGCCTTTTTTAAAAATACCTCCCCTCCATGGGTGCTTCACCGCAAGACACCGGGAAAGGAATTTGAGTAACAACATATTTTATATCCAGCCCAATTGACAGTTCGTGCATTCGTGCGGAGAGAGTGACAAGGCAAATATGAGCTTGTACTAAGCTTAACTCTTTAAACGGACAAAAACGTATTCAACAGGAATGGTCAAACAGAGGTGATTGTTTTTCTCTTACAAATACGCAGATTTGAGTCTCCCTTCATGAATCTCCCCTGTCCCCCCCCCTCCCCTCAACCCCCCCCTCTAAAAAAAGGTCCCCCCGCTGAATGCTTTTTCTTTTCACCACGACTGGCTCATATTTCTGGCCCCGGATTTGCGGTTTCCGCCCTCCGATTGAGCCTCACACGTCTCAATTGGCTCATGTGTGAAGTGAGAGTCGCTCACGCGATCCCTTCTTTCTTTCTTTCTCTCTTTCTTTCTCCTGCTCTGAGCTGTTCAGGAGGAAGATTGATGACACCGCTCAGTTGGCTCTCGGCTTTCAGTACGTCACGCATTGGACCCCATCATAACTCGCCGCCAAATGCACCGAAAAGCAAGGCGGAGAAGGCTTTTTTAGCCCCCTCTTCTGCGGCTTGTTCACTTTGGGCGACGACTCGGCCAGACAGCGGCTGAAGAGAGTGGGCCTGGCAGGATTCTTTCATGTGCATTACAATGGATCGGTGTGGCTTTTTGGTGGGTGAAACATAAGGACATAGGGACGCATGAGCATAGAGGTGATCAGGGCCTGGGCAAAAATATGACAAGAGCCTGCCTATAAGACTCAAATCCTTTGGTCCAACGATGATTCTTTTGGAGGGAGCTTTATTATTTTCAGGCCACGCTTTGAAAACCCCAACATTCCTTGGAAAAAATCCTCAACGAACAGTCTGAGTTTGTCGGACTCTGTGTGTCTGTGTCTGGTCGAGCTCTCTCTCTCTCTCTCTCTTCAACATTTTTGCTCTCTCTCTGTGCGTGCAGCTAGGAGAGAATCCCTGGTCTGGTTGGCGGTGTTGGGAAAATATTATCGAGGTCGGCCAAGTCAAAAAGAGCTCGGATAAAGAAGGAACCAAATAACGTGTGATTGCTCCAATAGTCGGACGGCCAAAAATCTCTTTGTGAGAAGGCATCTTTTCTTCCACACCGATAACTCCTCAAAGAAGAAAAAAATCCAGCATTTCTGGCTCGGTGATTCCAACGAACGCGCTGTCCACGTACACAGTATTTTGACGCCCTTCAAGAGGTTCTCCTACGGGGCTCTTTTGGTGCGTCTGCTCCAATTAATGCGCCGATTTTGTGTAATTGTAGGAAGAAGTTTGTGCTCCCATTTGTGCTGAATGCGCTCACCCGCTCGGAAAGACTCTTTTCTCTCCGCACTCGCGTGCAGAAATCTCCTCTCTCTGTACACATTGTTTCTGTGTGTGTGCGCGCGTGCGTGCGTGTGTGTGGAAGCCGCCGCGGCTCCTTTTGTCCACAGGTATCCATCCGTTGTTTGCAAAAGCCGCCGCAGCAGCCGCATTGTGTGTTTTGAGCTGCTGAGAGCTTCGAAATCCTATTGTTGGGTCCTCTCATCTTCGCGCCTACTTTTGGGCTTCTCCTATTGCAGCGGCTTAAAAGCTCGTGTGTTTTTTGGTGCCGCCAGCCGCCGGCCGCCGGTCACCGGCCGCTGGCGGCCGCCTCTTTGTCTGGTGATTTCCTTCTCTTCTCGGAGGTGATGACGAATGTGTCTCTTATCTGTTTGTCCCTCCTCTCAATGGGCAAAACTCACAGAAAATGATGCTTTGTTTATTTCATCATTTCAAGACTGTGCATACATACACGAGTGTCGGAGAAAGATGCAGGGAACAACAACATCAACTTGGGACGAAGGTTGTGTCGTTGATTTTGACATTTCCAGCCAAATATTTTACGTGCCATCTGTCTGTGACCTAAGTACCAAGTACATGGGACCAATTTTAACCGCTAACAAGGCAAACATGTCGACGTGAGGCCACGCCCGCACCCGCAGCAGCCGCCTCAGCCGCCGCAGCCGCTGCAGCCGCATTTCGCCCCCCATCTGCGGTGCATAAAGTAAGGGAAAACATCGCTATACACACAAATTTTTTTGGGCGGGGAGGGGCGAAAAAATCAGGTCCAGTTATGTGCGTATACAGCGTGTTGCACATAGGATTTCGTTTTCCTGGACCCATGTTGAGGCTGAAGCAGTTTCTACCCCCTCGAGGTCCGAAATGTGGTTATGCATAATGACGCCATCACAAGCGCATTACTCGCTTCATTATATCAGCATCCTGTCGTGTGGTCCAAATTCCTGATTGTCTGCAACACCCTGTGTTGATGTCTGGAAGGGCTGCGAACAGTCTCATCCCCTTCCTCCCCTCATACGTGCACACCTGGACTGATCCCACCTCCCTGCCTTACCCACCTACCTACCCACCTACCTACCTACCTACCTACCTACCTCTAAACGTGAACACTTAAGCGTGTAACAGATATATCTTCTTACATCTTTTTCCTTCCTTCCTGCCTTCCTTCCAGACTCTCGTCTAAGACGGACAGCCTCGGGGTCGCCGCCGCCGCCGTCGCCGCCGCCGCCGCCATCGTCGCCGTCGGTGTAGTAAAGTTTTCTCAGCGGGATTCAGATGTCTCTGTCAGTCCGTCCGAGGTGTCAGACCGACCTCTCTCTCTCACCCCTGCTGCGCCTCTCACCCGGTGAAACAAACTCAGTCGAGCGTATGAGTGTTTAGAAGACAGACAGACCAGGGCTTCTCCACCAGACAAAGATCTTGACTTTGCTTCAGTTTCTTTTTGCCAAGTCCACTGGGCCCTTAGTAAGAGCTTGGCATCACTGAAGTAGTGCTTTGATCCCTGTGCTCTGCCTTGTTTTTTTAGCAGTCCATCTGTTTGTCCGGTGGAGTTGGCTGTTTGTGTAAACTAAAACTCATTCTGGAGGTATGCACGAGAGCTCTGTTTGAGACTGACAAGACTAATTTCAATACAAAGGGAGATATGAAGTCACATTCAATTTCTCCTCCTTCCCCAGGTGAAAAGGAGGAGAAAAAGGCAGGAATGATGGAGCAAAGGAATGTTGTTCGCTGGCATGTCTCTTTCTCTCTCCATGTGAGCATCGTCTACATATCACTACATACCTCTATGCACTAAAGGCACGCCTCCACTAGACAAAAAGTCCAGTCTCCTGTTTCAACTCTTATAACTTGGGCGAATCGCATTAATGCAAGAACAATAAATACTGTACATCGCATAACAAATCCCAAGAGAGAGAGAGAGTTTAAGCTAGTGCGAGCACACACACACACACTCGGACACACACGCACAAGGGAGAAAAATGCACGCGGCAGTGATGAAGTTGTGGAGCTCGTTAGTATTGACCACTCAGTTGGCTTTTCACACCACAAATCAGCAGTAACATCGATACAAAGCAGCCGGCGAAACTTCAAAGCCTCATTATTTCCACAAAACTTTTGCTACTCTTCGCCGTCAATATTTGGGCGAGAACTGACAATGGGTGTCGTCGTTGTTGTCGTCGTCGTCGTCGCCGGCGTCGTCGGCCTCGCCGCTGAGAGCCCTGACTATTCATACGTAGTTTGCTGGATCGTGTGTCAGTCCCAGTGGGGTCAGCCTGGATCATCTTCATCATGAAATACTTGCTGCCGCAGTAGAAGAGGAAAAAAGAGAATATAATAAATGCCTTAGCTTGATGCCGAACGCGACATCTTCCACTACACGCTTTTTAATAAAAGCGGAGCTGACGTCGAAGGGCAACTTGGAGGGTCCAGCCTCCAAGTAGTCGTGCCTGGGCCTCTCGGCCACAGGTACTGAAGTCCATCAAGGTGCGATTTCCCCTTTTTTTTTTTTAGAACAATAACCCTTCTACGATGTTTTCATTTGTTGTTGTTGCCACCCTTTGGAAATTATGACAGCAAAGAAGCGTCCGAGCATTAACATCTCTGTGAAGAAGAGGAGGAATTGGAAATTCCGGACCCACGGTCTTAATCTCGACAACAATGCCAGCCAATGGTTGAAAAGCTGCTGCTGCTGCTCAGGGTGTGAATGGAGAGGTGTCCCCAATGAGTCGTCCAAACATTTTGAGAGTGTTTGCCAGAGCTGGAGGAGAAAAAATCCCTTCAAGAAGGAAGGATCGAACATAAACAGATTTTTGAGGTCTTTACTCCTGGGATGCCGACAATGTTGGGATGAGGATTCTGGACCTTCTTTGTCGGTACTTGACGTGGCCACAAAGATGTTTTGCCTCTGCATATTTCTCATGCTCGAGCTGCATTTTTTCTGCAATGCAGTCATTCGGGGCCTTTTCTTGCCTAATGTGAGAGAAAAAAAAGGTATTGGGGGCCTTTGAAACCTCCTCCACACGTGCTGATTCTTCTCCTTTTATTCTGGGCAAATCCCTCCTTTGTTGCGAGCAGAAAAGCCTCTGGATATCGACCAATGCAACAGCAGAAGCAAAGGTGGATCAGGACTTGCAAGACGTGGGTGGACAAGAGAACTGTTCTGTCCGTTCGTGTCAACCTTGGTCAGTACAGTCAAAATCAGGGTCCTTGCAAACGTCTGACACCTGGGTCTGGGATGACCGCGGTCACACCCTATGGAGGAGACTCAATGCTCTAAAGGTGCGTGCAAATGCGCCTTAAGACAGACCTGGTAGATGTGACAGGCTTGACTATGAAGCTCTCCACGCTGTTGTAGAGGTCTTTAAAAGAGAGAGACATCACTCTAACAATGGGGGAAATTGATTAGCATTTTCGCCCTCGTTTTCGCCGCCGTTGCCGCCGCTGCCACCGCCATCGCCATCGCCATCGCCATCGCCGCCACCGCCGCCATAGGTGCTAGCTCAACGTCGATGACGGAACCGTTTGCGCCGCCGACGGCGGCAGCGGCGGCAGCGGCGGCAGCGACGACGATGGCGGTTGGCGCGTACCGGCGGCAGAGGCGGCAGCGACGGCGATGGCGACGGCGACGACGACGTCATGACCTCAAAAGCGCCAAGTTGTCTAGGGGTGGAAGAACCAGAAAAAAAAGTAAACTAGAGGCGCGCTTATCCGTGACGATATTTTCACCAAATATTTTTATGTAAAATCCACGAAATTAACGTATAACGGCAGAATTTTACCAGATTTTCTGTTTGCCAGAAGATTGCAGCGAATCGTAGGAAGAGAAGAGAGGAGGGAATAAAAAATGATCGACTATAAGAACAATGAGACTTGTTAGTGAATCCACCTGGTACGTTTTTTTTTTTTTTTTTGAATATTTTACCTCCAGATTGCACTTGTGTAACTGAGTCCTTTGCCTTCCTCTCTTTTTTCCCAAATAACCATGACGTCAATTGACACTTGTCCGAAAAATTTGGCCCCCTGACAGGCCTGTCTGCCCGCGCGGCCGCCCGGGGCCGCGGCCGCCTGGCTGACTGCCTCCTTCTGCAGGGCCACCACCTCCTATGGGCGGTTCAACAGAGTTCTGGAGGTGATACATTAGCAAAACATTCTTCTGCTCGATGTTCCCAGTGAGCGGGCACAAAGGGGAGCGGGACAGTCGGAGAATTTCCCACCTTTTCTGCTCAGTCCGCACCACAATACCGGCCAAATTGGATTGCATTATTTACAAAATATGCTTCTTCCTTCCCAGATAACAAGGCTGGAGAATGGGGACGATAATTCCATTGCAGCATTCATTCATGCTTGGGGAGATCGTGGGGTGTGAGTGGAAGAAGAAGTATCGACGATTTCTCTCCGTCCTGCTGTGTACACAATCGTAACTGTATTTTTCGGTCGCAAATAGCTCAGGTTTGGTCGGAGGAGGCTAAACAGATTATGACGCCATGCATGGGTGAGTCCGTGAAGGGCAAGTTGGCGTCGTTGCTCTCATACCTTGTTTTTGCACCCGCGATGTGTCTGACTGGTAGGGGATTTATTTATTTGCGAGGGGGGGGGGAACTTTACCGATGTTGTGGTCGAACTCACCGAGCGTGCATAACGTGCCCGTCTACAGGGTGAGGCGGAAGTGAGACTCACTCTTTGCCATCCGTTCAGTGGGTCAAGAATAACTTGCCCTCACGCTCTGTCTCTCATGCATTTAGCTATGTTTTGTGTCAGACAAATTATGCGGGCTGAAGACATCTCTTTGCCCATGTACCTTTATGAACATACGTGAGTGTTAAATACATACTTTCATATATGGATGTATCGGGGGGGGGGGGGGGGGTCGAGATAGAATTGTACACTAAGACCAGAAATGGGTACAGAAATCAGACCCGGTTAACGTCGAAAGTAGCAAACAGGGGTGTCGATTGATAGTTGAAGGTTCTCTGTATCAGTGGCAACACCTAAAATCATCCAAAAAAGTCGTAATGCTACTACAGTGCATAACTTGATGTGATCTTCTCATATAAACATCATACGGTACAGTGTGTGCACACGTACGAAGGGAACTAAAGGCAATAGCGACATAAACTGAAAGAGGAAATCAACCATGCGATTCTCCTCAGTCCACCCTGTATTCAAGTGAGTGTACAGGGTGGACCAAGGAGATTTGAGCTGAAAATGGAAACCAACATTGTGAATCTCCACCCTGTGCGCTTTCTGCACTGTCCAGAGAGATTTGAAACCTATGCTGAAGGAGGAACACAGCGGTGCCAATCTTCTTAGTCCACCCTGTTCACTCCTGCACTGGACTAGGGAGATTTGCTAGTCAGTTGAAGTCTCCTCGACCCCATCCAAGTCGTGCAATCTTGGTTTGGTGACCAAGTGAGATCTGTTTCCACGAGGATCCGAGCTTCTTCCGTCTGTTCCTTCCTCTTTCTGCTGTTGAATATTCTTTCTGCTTCTCCTCCGCCATCAAGAAGTTTTGTCCACAAAAGTGCCGACGAAAAGCGGATTTTGTCCTCCCAGGTGCCACAATGAGGACCCCGTTTGGTTTTTCGAAATATTTACGATCGCTCAACAATGGGGCCAAAGCCGTCAATGGGGTCGTTTCTTCGCACCGTGTGAGCCAGAGAGAAAAGGCAGCGGCATTTTGCCAGCCTCACACGGCAAGAGAGCTCACGTTGGACAACTTTCGTCAAATCAAGTGAGTCAGGAAGGCGGAAAACAAAAGACGAGCAAAGTTATTGAAAGTCTGGTTCGACCACCACAAATTTGCTCGCACATCCCGGTCTTTTCTGTCCAGGTGAGGAGAACCGTGGAGGAGAAGACGCGATGTCTCCATTTCACAGGATAAAAGGTGAGGAAGTGGGAGGGAGGGAGCAAGAAAAACACAATGGGGTTGAAAACTTGCGAAAACGGCGTCGACGTGTCTGAAGAGGTCACGCCGAAAAGGTGAAAATGACAACAAGCACAGCACAGCACAGCACAGCACAGCACAGCACAGCACAGCACAGCACAGCACAGCACAGCACAGCACACCACAGCACAGCACAGCACACAACAGCACAGCGCAGCACACCACAGCACAGCAAAGCACAGCACAGCAC
>JAAUXU010033727.1_pt1 | contig 40366 bp, 40 predicted proteins | sample 7278151 | NCBI WGS metagenome assembly JAAUXU01 (sample SAMN14350113, study PRJNA611818) | marine sediment metagenome | isolation source: surface marine sediment (1.8m) | place: French Polynesia: Moorea | collected 2018-08
ATACATACATACATACGTACGTACGTACGTACGTACGTACATGCGTAGTAGTAATTGTCCCACACAACAGTGGCCAGGTAGGAAGAGGAGCCGAGGCACTTTTTGCTAAAGTTCTCAAAATCACGACTTGTCAGTCAGTACCGAGAGCCTTTTTTTGCCGGCCTTCTCTCCATTATTCTCTGTCGCGTTTTTCTCGCTCTCTCTCTCCTACCTTGGCTTTGCATGATCAGCCCGGACTCCGCTCAGAATTTCCCATCGCATTGACCACCCATGTGAGCCGCGCGAAAAACCGTTGTGATTCCCATGACCCTATCAAAAAGCGCCAGGCACTGACTGCGCTACTTGACCAACGAGCAGGTAGTAGACGAGGAGCAGCTTGTGGTAGCCGCACCGCAGGTCCGTGGTAGCAACCATGTGAACCCGGAGCTGCTGGCTTGTCAGAGAGGGGGGCAATTAAAAAACATTGTTCTGCTCGCCATGATTAGAGAGGAGATCCTCCGTCACCAAAACAGTCGTGTTGTTCCGGCCCACGAAGGCGCACAAGATGCACCTCGTCTGTGTAATGAACCTATCGAAGAGCCCGATCGAGTGGTCAAGACCCGGGAGCCAGACAGCTTGACGTTAATGTGGCAATTTGAGGATAGACGACGGCGTCGACGTCTTCCATCGCGTACATCACGATACGTCCATCTGCAGCTTGGCCGCGCCGGCAAAAACCTCCTCTCTCACGTTGGAGGAGAGGCAGTTCGGTGCCCCAGAAGTAGTGGGGGCAATCAAAATCCGTCTGCTTGGGGAAAACAAACGATCTGACCGGGGAAGGGAGAGTGGTTAGTAAAAAGGACTGTGCATACTGGCAGTACTTGGCACCGAGCGGTGAGAACAACGCACGCAAAAGATTCCTCTGACCTCTGGTGTCGAGCCAAGAAGCAAAAGAGGATTGAGAGCAAAAAGACTCTGTCTGTCTAAAGAGAGAAAAGCCCCGACGAGGACATTTGCAACGTTGAAGCTCACACCGACCGAGTTCGCGTTGAACCTTCTCGGCCTGCCTCGTACATTATCTATTATCATTAACGTCGCCCTGCTTTGCATTCGTGCGCGCAGACGTATTGAAACGGCGAACAAACAAGACTGCGGCCATCTTCAACGCGGGGGGAGCGCAATAAAAGCTCTGGCTGGCAAAGCCCGACGAGGCCATTAGGAGAGACACGGTGTGGTGTTTGGCACACACAGACAGACAGACAGACAGACACTCACTCACTCGTCTTCCACTCGGTGTACGCTATACGCACGTGATGCACATCGGACAAGTCGCACTTGTCTTGCTGTGAGGAGAAGTCTGCGTGCATGCACTGAGTATGAATCTTTGTCACTCACGCCAAACAGTCTGACTTCAATATCGTTAATCTAAGTTAGTGGCCGTGGCAACTCTTACTGCGGACAAGAAATCAGTGCTAGAGGTGAAACTCAGCCAAAAGACTCCTAAATGGTAGAATTTGCATAGCAGCTCCTGTTCTCAGAGCAAAATTGCAGCATAATTTGAGAATTTTTAATTAGCGAGATGCTGGTCAGCACTGAAAGTACCGTTAATTCCCGAGTCGACTGTAGCTACGTACGTATAAAAGCCTATCCTGGCTGTGCGTGGGTGCGCGCGTGTACACGCACGCACGCACGCACGCACGCACCTTTACTTCACGCGATGCAACTCATGGTAAGGATTGATCGAGGGGAGGAACAGTTTTATTGTCTCATCATGAAGTCAGACACCGCCGCCATCGTAACAGCGTCATAGTACGAGTACTACGTCGCTGGGTACACATACGGGCACGATGAGATGATCGTACTTCGTACGTGCTTAGTGCATATGCATACTAGTTCGGCGGCGACTCAGCGTGCACCTAAACTAAGTTACACAAAAACACAGCCTTTTTCTAGAATAAAGAATCTCACCTTATGAAACTGATGAACGAAACAACAAATGAAATGTACAGTATAAGATGTGGGACCTGTATATGTACAAGTGCGTCCTGCAGCACTCTTTCGATTCAGCGCGGAGAAGAAGGGGGGTAGGGGAGACAGAGAAGAGATCGACCCAAGAGCGAAAGTCGTTCATCAATAATAAGACTGGGGCGGCCCCACCGCCGCCGTCGTCTGCGTGATGGGCGGCCAAGACACAGCGGCGGCCGCCGCCGCCGCCGCAGAGGCCGACGACGCATCCGGCGTGGCGTCCACCTTGTGGTACCGCAACCACTGTCCGCTGACGTCGTCCTTCCTGTAGTACCTGGGCAGGTTGTTGTGGAACAGGGTGACGGCAGGGTAGGGATCGTCCTTGATGCGCTTCAGCGTCGACCTGAGATGGGGCACGAAGAGCGGGGGCGCAACTTCTGGCGATGATGAAAGGCTCTGTAGGAGGAACTCGTCGCTCTGCTGTAACCACAGGTCGACCGCGCGCATGGGCTCGTAGGAGAAGGGGCCGATGCGGAGCTCTTCCCGCGAGCAGTCGTACACCTCGAGGAGCTGCAGGCAGAACATGGGGTTACAGTCAATGTCCCTGATGACGCTTCCACACTACTGCCACACTCACCCCTACATTCTCTCCTCCAGTGAGGGTGCGGGCGATTCTGATGTCTAGATCCGGCCCCTTGTCCGTGAAGGTGGCCGGGAAGATGTCTCCGGTGCGCACGTTGACCCCGATGCCGTAGATGACTGGCCAGGGGATGCCGTTCCGATGGATGGTGCACAGCTCGCCGACGCAGCAGGTAATCAGGTCCAAGTCGACTCGCTGCTTGTGTAGACACTCTGCAGCATGAATTATTCTTAGTGAGGAGACCGAGCAAAAAGAAAACGGATCTGCAGTCCTTACGTAAGATGGCGATGGAGAGTTGGTGTGAGATGGCCTTGTTGTCGGCGAACCCGCCAATGACGTGGAGCTCCAGCCGCCCGTCGTAGTGGTAGGAGAGCGACTGCACCCGCTGGATGAGGGCGGCCAGGCCTTCCTCGTAGACACGATCGAGCTGACAGAGGCCGGTGGCTCCGCTTCCTGCAGCAACAACCAGAAGAGGCTTCTTTTTAAAAGATGTCGCATTCATTTCATACTGAAACCATCTCCTCTCTCTGCTGTTCAACCCTTTCTTTTAACCCTTCGCTGTCAGGCAGTAATTAATTCACGGGCAGAGGAGAAAATCTCGCCTGGTTTTTTTTGCCTCTTTTTTTCTCTCTCAACCCTCTTGAGAGGAAAAGATGAAGAAAATGAACGCGTGGTTTTCTTCTTGACCGATTGCACTTTCCCACGATATGGAGATGGAGGCCATGAATTTCTTCTTGGCCATCGTTTGAAAGGAGCTGGCGGTGCAGGTGGAGGCGTCGTCGGAGCCGCTGCTGCCGCCGCAGACGCTGCTGCTGCTAATAGCAGGCTCGTTGCGTCGCTAAATGATGTATTCTGCTGCTGCTGCCGGCCAATCTCGTGCGGTTTCGCTCGTCTTAAAAGTCGATTGCAAGCAGAAAAGATCTCTCAATAGCACAAAAGCTCTCGCCTCTTTATTTACTGCGCGCGTAAATGCAGGGCGTGGGATGAGGATGATCGTGTACTTTCCACGTAGGTGCTAAATCTCAGCTGAAGATCATCATTACTGAAAGGAGTCGTCCAGAACAACATGTAATGTATTCGGTCGGCCTCTCTTGTCCTCCGAGTAAACAGTCTTGACCACGTCTCATTTTCCCCAATTTCCCCCCCCCCTCCAAGTTTGTGAACGATAATCGAGATAGAGAAGGAGGAGAGCAACCCCCTTTTTTTATCCCCTGGCTCATAATCCAAAGCATGGTGGTGATTAAGAGTATTTTTCGGGGTGCGCAGCGTCAGCGTCAGCGGCGACGGCGGCGTCGGCGCCGCCGCCATCGTCATGGCCCTGGTTTTATGGCCATCTCGACTTCACGATCCCTGGGAAGAAGGAGGAGATAGAAGAACTCTACTAGTGCCTGCTTGCTTTGCTCACTCTGTTGAATATGTTAATGAAAGCAGCTCTAAATAAAGGTGCTCGCTCGCTCGTCCGGAATTTGACCGGGAGAGCGTGAGAACGGCGTGAAGAAGCCCCGGGGCGACGGCCACACTGAGGAACAAATAAAGAAGGAGAAAAGAGTGTGCAATTATGACGAGCTGTGCGATACCACTGAGACTCAGGCACGTTTGGAATGCATATCACGGAGCTTTGTTGTGCCCCTTCTAATGTGCCAAGAAGGATGAGCGAGGCTCGGGCGGCCTCGGACCAGCTCATTGTCTAGAGCTAATTGATCTTTGGAGGGGTGTTGGATAAATGAATGGCTCGTGTGGAGCAAAAAAGGCGGAGTAAGAAAAAAACACACTTCTTACCTGTGTGTCTGATGATGAGGATGTGCGCGGTGGTGATGTCGTCGGTGCCCACGATGGACACCTTCTGGTCGTGCGGGTGGGTCACGGCGAACTCTCTGGAGAAGATGTAGAGCAGTCCCAGCGGTCCCACTACCTGCGGCTTGAGCGAGCAGAGAGCGGCGGCGGACTCCTTGAAGTGCGGGAACTGCAGGAAGAAGGCGTGCAGGTCGCGCGGCGCCTCCTCGATGGGCACGCCGTTGATCAGGAGAGGCATGACGACGTCGCTGGCTGCTGCAACAGACACAAACATCTCTGTGAAGTCTAATTGATAGCACAGATCGTTAGATGTTGCTGGGAAAAGCTACTTGGATACGTGAAGTGATCGCCTCGTTTTTCGCCCCGGTCCGACCTCCCCCCGTTCAATTATGGCGCCTCCGCGGAGCTGGAGGAGACTAATTTTTCTCTGCGCGTCCCAGAGTGGCATCATAAGTCATTCCTCCTCTCTCTCTCTCTCTCACACAGGTATCTTCTCTCTCCATGCCCATTAGTAGTAGAGGAGGGGAAACAGTAAAGCTCCCCTGAGGATCGATTCAAATATCTGGTGAGCTGAGGACGGTTGATCATTGGGTCTGGCTGTGCAACAACAACACCTGATGCACCCGGACACAGAAGAGAGCAATTTTCCTGCCAGGTTGCGCCCGGCAACTGCTCAGTCTGGGCCAGTTCTCCCTCCAGACAAAGTTGACGCTGTCCGGCCTGGGCATATCGGGACACCGCAACAACGCCCGGGTGGAGCAAATGTTGCGTCTGGAGAGGTTACTGAAAGCGAAAGCAGGGGTCGCCTGGCAGGAGTTCAGGATGCAGCGACCTTCACCTCTGGCTTTTACACATCAACATCATTGATTTGAATGAGCTCTTTTAACAGCTACGTAGCTCGCTGCAGCAAGGGGGGGGGGGCGCGACCCCAGCCATGCCAAAGGTGACAGAGGCCAATCAGGATCCGGACGAGAGGTCAATCTTTGCGTCAGAACTACAGGGCCGAGCAGGAGAGGGGGCCAAGAGGTCGAGCGAAAAAATGGATTTAAATGGACGAAAATGCAGACGGACGGGAGGAAGCGTCAACGCCTCTGTTGTCGCCACCAACGCTTTCTCCGTGGACCAAGTGCACCTCGGCCACGTCCTGGGGCGCGTAGGACAGTGCAGAAATTGCGATACGGTGATTGAACCAGTATAACGTAGTCGTTATGATAATGCGGAGACAGAGAAGGAGGATAAAAAAAGCAAGGGGGGGGGAGGGGACGGCGACGGCGACGGCGACGACCACGACGACGACGGCGACCATGATGATGATGATGCACTGACGAAGATCCGACGAAAATCGAGGAATGGAAATTTTATTAATGATGTTCTGCGCTCAGCTCTCTCGTAAACGTAGCTGGATGTCTCGAGAGGCAGCGTTTTTATTGGAATTCGGGAGATCCGAGCGTTGGTTGTGCTCCAAGAGAGATCATAGGCAAAAAAGGAATATCTTTATCAAGACAGCGGGATCATGATAGTGAAATATGACTTGTGATAGAATAAAAACAAATTGTGGCGCCCTTTCCATGACCATTTTTGCACGTTCCGCTACTAGAGGTACGGTCCAGTAACGATAGCACAAGGGAAAAAAAGGATGAAAAAGCTACTACTGCATTACACACAACGAGAAGACACATTTCTGTGGCGGAAGTGTGCAAAACTTGCTCGGTGCCAGCCTCGCCGAGTACCATTCAGATCGAAGAAAAATGGCATATGTTGGGGCATTCAAGCTCTACACTTGGGCGACAGTCTGAAGTTCAGACGAGGCATGACAGATAGGATGTTCCTACAGCTCACCCACAGTGTGAGTAAAAAAAAGGCCACCATTTGTCTCCTAAGCTAACCTAAAAATGTAACGTGTCTGGCTTAATACTGGGGATGAATGGGGTGGTGTTGTACACTGGGTTTTCGGTTCACATTGACTTTGGATGGTTTTGGGTGTTGCCATTGATGGTTGAAACTGTTTGTTCAACTTTGTCTGATTTCTGTACCGATTCCTGGTCAGATTGTGCAATCTGGCGCCAGAATTGACATTCCCAGACAAAACAAGCAAGTGGAAGAAGACTGTGAGGTGAGCTGCAGGAGGACGTCAGAGGCCCGGAGAACTTGGGCAGGGTCAATGAGGTGTCAGAAGAAACATGCGTGGGCGCTGTCTGGGACGCAGAAGGACACTTTTTGACTCACACTGATGTGCACAGCAGAGGTCAAACGCTTGCATACGGAGAGAACAAGCTTCATTCAACGCTGTTTTACAAGTATCAATGCTAAATAGTGAACTTTGACCGATTTGGTGAACTTTTTGCTCCTGACCGATTTGGTGATTTTTTTTTTTGCTCTTACCATGTATTTGGGGGCTGACCGATTTCGTGAACACGACCACGTTAGTGCACTTTGCTTGTCAGGGTAATAAAACAAAAACAACTTTGTTAAATGTGAGTACAGTGCGAAATGCTTGACTTTTCCAGAACAGACTTGGTTCAGTGGAATTTCAGCCTCATGAACGTTAACTACTTGTCTGGACCTTGATCCATAATTATCATTTAACCCTCTTGAATGCCACTTCACTTTCAAGGAACAAGAAGTTGTATGCAAACTCTTGACCTGACCTGTATCCATGTAGGGTGGGTGTGCTACAGTAAGTCTCATAAATCCCTCCACACGTCGAAACTGCCACTACCTGAAGTGATCACTTTTACCTTCTAGTATTTCTGGGATGATGGTGAAAAAAGAGAGTCCAGATTGCTCCTTCTCAAGATCTCTGCCCACCACGTTATAGCAGCTGCTATAAGCTAGTGCACGTGCAGTATGATGCATTGAGAATGCAGCTCTGGCCATGAGTAGGTGCACTCTTACTGTGCTGTGCACGAAGTGCTGTCACGTTGGCAGGGTCACACTTGCACCAGACCTGCCACAAGTGGCTGGCCAAGCTGATCAACGCCCACAAGTTGGGGAGCCCCAGCCAGCACCTTTTCCGAAAGCAAAGGATGAAATCAATGTTCTACTTACTCACTCCGCTTGTGTCCGAGAGACGCCAGTCAAACACGTCTGGTCCACTTCTGCTCTCCAAGTAAAATATTTCCACCCACCACCACTTCTTCTTCTTCTCTCCCTTATTTCGGGCTCAAATTGACTGTTGGCTGCTGCTTCGGTTACTATAATCGTCCGAGAATATTCCGTCCACTGTCTGTACACGTACGAACCTCTTGTCTTGGCAACCGCAGCTGCTGGTCAAAGGATGGGGGAATTTTCCTTCCAACCGTCGAGAGTCGTTACAGAAGAGGGGGGAAAACGTCTCTGGAATTCGGCTTTGACCAGGTGTTCCCCCTCTCTGATTTGCGCGACTTGTTGCAGATGTGCAAAGAGAGAAACGTTCTTCTTCACGACCGACCAACGACTGACTCAAGTTGCCCCCAAAGGAACTCTTGTTCGCTCCTTCTTTCTCTCTCAAACCCCAAGATCTTTTCTACGGACTTCTTTTTCTCGCCGCTGCCGCCGTCGCCGTCGTCGCTCTCGCCCTCGCCGTCGCCGCCGCCGTTTCTTTTCGCCACCGACGGGGGTCCGTGTCTGTCTGACGGCGAATGGGCCCGCGGTCGCCCGTTAATGTTTTCTGGCTTGTAATGGTCTGGCAGACACCGTGGGTGACACACACAATATCGGCTTCGACTGACTAAAAGGACAGCAGCGGGAGGCCTATTACTAGCGCGTCCGTCGTCGTCGAGACCACCTTGGCAGGTCTGGGCAGGACGAAGGAAGGGAAAAGCCAAAGATTTGACATTGTGGCATGAGGATAAACGACTTCGGTCGGACTGATACAGGTCGAGCTGCAGATGCAAGATGACACTGGTCGGACCCGCATTGTATTGGTAACTCGAAACCCAGTGCCATGATTTTTCTGATTATGTGAGTAAGAGCTGACTGTGAAGACTAAGGCGTCCTCACAGATGTCATGGGGCCAAATCAATTTCTTTCTTCCTCTCACACATGGGAGCAGCAGTCAAAACACCAAGTGTCACAACATTTTCTCCCCAAGTCTGGGGAGTCATAATCTCATCTTATCGTCTTAAGCTCAGGCTGCGCTGGCAAACTTGCAAACACTGGCCGTCCGAAGAGACGTTACGTACTGGGGTAACAGCATCACTGTTCGAGCATCTCTGAGCATTGGACAAGCACTGAGGGTTGCCATTGCATTAGACACGTACTGTGCTGCACACAAACTATGACATGAGCAGCTCTGGACGAGTACTGCATGAGCAACACTTCTGTAGACGTGTGTGTGTGTGTGCTACCATACGGCAGAGCACTGCACTATGCCGTGCTGCTCACATTACCGTACGACCAACACCTCCAGCCTATTCTGCTCTCCGCACACTACCGTGTGAACACCTCAAGACTGTTCTGCATTGAGCACATTATCCCATGAGCTCCAGACTATTCTGCACTGCCGACACTACTGTATGAAGACTACCCTGTGCTGCACCGTATGAGCCTCTCTAGACAAGCCCTGTTCTTTACTGCGCACATTGTCGCATGAGCGTTACCGTATGAGCTCCTTCAGACTACTCTGTACTGCACGCATTACCGTATAAAAAGCACTCACAGCCTGTTCTAAACAGCACATAGCGTGTAAACACCTCAGGACATTTCTGCACTGCACCCACTACCGTACGAACCTCTCCAGACGTGCACTGCTCAGTACTGCGCACACCATCTGTATGAACTCCTCCAGCCGCGTACAGTGCATGCTGACAGCTATGGATTCTCTGAAATTCCTCCACCAAATATAAAAAAGTTGCCCCTTTCTCTTCCGAGGTATGCCCGCGTGAGTTATCAGCAAAAGAATGGACGCGGAATGATTAATTCCTGAAAATTACAGAGCGTCGTTAGAGTCTTATCAAGGCTTCAGTAACGCACGCAAATCTCCCTCCGTCCCTGTTTGTAGGGATTTTTTTCATCCCCAGTGTTTTTCCCTCTGCCCCCTCGGAATTTTTCCCTCCTTTGCCTTAGAAATTAATGTGGTTGCCTCTCCTGGCAGGCATAAAGCTGATGGATGATCGACGCAACAAGTGTGCCCGCCTCTCGTCAGCCCGGGAGGATTTGGCGAAATTCCTTCCACTCATCGACAGTTGGAATGCATCCGTGATCACATTGGCGGAGTTCAGACGTTGACGAGCAACAGCTCAGATCATATATTGATATGGGACAACTTTTTAACCTCTTTCTGCTATTTTTCTTCCAAGACTCCATTCTCGTCAAATTAAATGATCGTTGTTTGGGTCTCCCTTTGTGCTGACGTATGGAGCTCTACTTGGGCAATACAATTAAGTAGTAGTTAGAAACTACTGGGGGGGGGTATCCACATCAAATTGCAGTGCTACTGTGGGTCCTCATAGCACAGTTGTGAGGGGGATTTGGACTATTAGAGGAGTTACCAGTGATAGTTAAGACCTTTGGGTATCAATCGACCTTTACTAAGACCTCCAACTGTCAATCGATTTCACTGTTTGCTACTTTTGGCGTCAACTTGGTCTGATTTCGGCACCGATTCCTGGTATGAGTGTTTAATTTGATGGGGAACTTCCAGTATCATGAGAGAGGGAAGCCTATATATTTTTCAAAAACAATAACAACATTTATATGCGTCTTTCCTAAATGGCATTAGATGAAAAACCTAAGTCACTCAGCTAAAATCCAAAGCGTTCAAAGAAAAACTTCACTGGTAAATACAGCGGGTATAACAGGGCTAGAAGCAACCCCACTTAGTCTTACCTAAAAGTCTGCTTTTGCTTGAACAATTACGTTGAGAATTGTTCAGAGGACTGCAGCAACAACGCTCAAATATACCTTTAGTGCCATATGATAAGTGTTTTATTTTACCACGAGCTCTGGGCTGACATTTTGTTCTGCGGGTAATCAGGGACGCTAGGGTTCAAGGGGTTAAAAGTCTCCTCAACAAATTCGTCATCTGTACCTTTTGAGAACAGAGCATCAGAAGCACAGCAATGTTGCAGTGACTTATTATCATCGGGAAGCCAAGCGAATCTCATCTCTGCCAATGTTGAGGCCATAGAGGACGTCCTGGACGAGGGAGGCGGGCTCCTTCCTCAGCATCAAGATGTCACAACGAACTTGCTTCTGGTGCTCGACGCGATGTCGTCTTCGGTATCCTCGACCGCCGGAAGACCACCGGCTTCTTGCACTGCACTGAAGGCAGCGCAAGAAGGATCGACTATGCCACATGACAAGGACGGGACAGGACCGGGTGCTGTTCGTTGATTTGCCCCAGCTCGTCTGCCACCCGGCCCAAGAAGTGTCCAGGCACCGTGACACCTGAGGACCCTTCCTCGTCCACGACAGTCGCCAGGGCCGTTCGCCTCCTCCCTTCTTGGCCTTCCCGCCTCAGCCTCCAACTTGTACCTGACCGAGTCGAACTGGTCCTGAAGCTGGGAAAAGTGCCACATAAGCCAGCAAGGGATGCCTCCAACAAAGCGTGGCCGCTCATGTTGCCACGGGGAAAAGTCCTTCAGGAGGACCGAGCGAGGACGAGGACACCGACAGTGAGGTCAAAAACGCGTCCAGAGACGTCCGGCTTCCACCTGGAAAAAGATTAACTTTGCTACAAAAACTTTATTCCAAAACTTGGCAACACTGACGAGGAAAAGTATGTGAGGTGGATCGTGCAGTTGAAACTGGACAGTCTAAGGTCGAACTACGCCGAGTACTTCCTCCTCTCGTCTCACTCGCTATGCATACGTATACACATGGGCGTCCTCATCAATTCTGACACTCTTGCAGCTGCAGCGAGTGGAAGTGACCAATCTGACCAGAGATGGAGTCAAGGAGATGCCCAGCTCCAACTCGAGGCCGAAATCCAATACACTCAGTCTCAAAATGTGATGTCGACACCTCAGTATAAGTTACATGAATCGATGGATGGTTGTTCAAGCACTGTACAGGTCTGGTACCTTGAGATGATGACTGCAGCGCAGCCACCTCCGAGAAATAAAACAGCGGGAAATTCCTGAAATGCCTCCAAAAGCAGCATGAGAGACGAATAAGTTCTTTCTCTTTCTCACACTGTGCATATGGGGAACAAACTTCCCCCTCCCTTTTGTTTTTTCGTAATTCCCCCAACGAACAAAAGATTGCCTTACCCAGGCAGATTCCAGCCACGCCAGCGTCCAAAGACTGCACGTCTGCCATAATAAATCCGCTAGCATAATCACCCTTTAATAGTGGAAAAATTCCTGCTCTCCCTCCAATTTTTTTCCTCTCCTTGAGGCGCGTGTTCAATCCACCATCGACATTCAATGATTGGATGCTGCTTGGCTGGCGAGAAAATGAGCTCATGATGAGATTAATGAGCAATTTGATCCGTATCGACCGATCGTCGTCGTCGTCTCGGCGGCCGCTCCAGAAAAGTAGGAGACCTCCTGGAGGGCCGGTGCGGGCGCAGTTTCGCAGGTGCTGCTGGCGGCGGCAGCCGACGGACTTGGGTCGGCGGCCCACGCACCCGAGCCCGTGTTGCTGGGTGCCGGACCAGCTCCTCCGGGACGTCCTCCGGGACTGTGAAAACAATTACCCGCCCCGTTAACATTGGGCACCACTTCTTTATCTGCCTGTAATCGGCTCAGAGTCTCCGGAGAAACCTTCGAGATGGTCGGCCCTGATGAAAATGCTGTCTTGCTGCTGGCACGCGCCCCGATGATATCACCTGGTCCGTCCCCCCCGTCGCGTTTCTAATGAATGCATATCGTCACTTCCCAAGCCAGCCAGAAGAAGAAAGGGTTAGAGAGACATTTCTTCATTTGCGGTCGCACTCGAGCGTGCAAGTCTCCATTTTCACTCTCTTTGTGCCACCCGCTTGCTTTTGCATGTCAGAGAGACTGATTTTTTTCAGCCTCCCCGGGCGCATTGGGTCTAATTGGGCGATGGCTTCTTCAATGGGGTGCTCGGGGGCAGCTGTTATACAGCATATGGAAGAGGAGAGAAACCCCCCCCATCTCCCTCCTCCTACCCGCCCCCCAAAAAACAGGTGGCACCAAGTGGGAGTGTCAAAATGGCAGCGAGATATCTCCAGAGTCCCCGGAGGGAGGTGAAGCCGACCGAGGACTAATTACAATTGCCACCTGTGAGGAGAAGAAGACAGTTTTCTTTCTTGCCTCCAAGGAAAGGAAGTTGTTCTCACCCGCCCAGAGGCATCCCCAGCTGGAAGAGGCTTGGGCTCAGCCCATCACGCAACAGAAATGGGCTTAAAAGGGGCAGAATACGCGCGTGCAGCGCCACCATATGGAGAAGGGCCAAAGAAATGACTGTGGTTTCCTTGGCTTTGTTTCTGTCTCAGACGCCCAATTTCCTCTAATTTAGCCATCGCCGGAGTTTTTCCCTCTGCACCAAAGTTGTGAAGACATCGTTTGTCTATGTGAGAAAGCTGCTCTATTGAAGAAGTGTTTTTTGTTGGCCGAGAATGACCTGAGAAAGTTTTAGGTGGAGGGAGGGGACAAATCGTTGCCGTGATCATCGCCACCGCCACCCCGGACCAGCCAGCCAGCGCATGCGCAAAGGAAATTCTCCCAGGCCTGCGGCCATCAAGAGGTTCAAGCTCCTGAGAAGACGCTATGATTGTGGGCGCGCAGTCTGAGCGGAGAAAAATGCCCACCAGTGATGACAGAAGAAAGGGGTCTCCTATTCCACCTCCATTCTTTGGCCAGACAAGTGTGTTAATACGTAATAATAAGTGTGTGACTATGAAAAGTCTGTACGCATATTTCTTCCCCATTCAGGCGCCCATTTTTCGACTGCGCCGGCTGCTGTCACAGTTGCCCCGAGGCACCGGAGGTCGCTTGCTCCAGTGACCAGTAACGTTCTCACGACTTCTTGAGGGCGCTGCCGATCAAAGCATGAGAGAGCGAGAGAGATTCCATATGAAACTTCACGCATTTATGCACCTTGGCATTTTTCCTTCTGGATTTTTTGACTTCCCCCTCAGTGACATGGTTGAAATTAATGATTTGGCGGGGTGTGTGGAAACAGCAGGCAGCGGTTTTGGGGGGGGGGCGGTCGACGCCAAGTCGAGCTTCTTCTCCCCCCTCCTCTCGTTCTCCAGGGCTTTAAACGTCAAAACTTTCGGCTCGGATTTCAATCCTCGCTCGGTCACCGCGTGCTACTCAACCGCAACGACGGCGGCCGGGGCGAGTACGGACCAGGGCTTGCTGGAAATTGAAAGATTAAGAAGGAACGAAGCCATAGAGTCCATTTCACTGGCAGTTTGCAGCTCCCAACTGAGTCGACGATTCCAATAAGAACCAAAATATTTATGGCTTGCTCTTCTTTGGAAAACAAAGCCGGCCACGCGATGGGGAGCAACGACGACGACGACGACGACGACGACGACGACGACGACGACAGCAGCAGCGGCAGCAGCGGCGGCAGCGGCGGGAGCAACCATGCCTACCAAAGAAACCCCCCTCCCCCCTTGATTGGCACTATCACTGCGCCAGGAGAAGTACAGGGTGTGAGGAAAAGAGTTGCCCAGCAGCTGGATGTGGAAGGAATCAGCCTTCTTGACTTCATTCTTGACAACCTTCCTTCCAGCTGCAATTTCACCCACCCTGTTTTTGTTTTTTTTTGTTTCTATCCACCCGGTAGAAGAAGAGTCTTTTGAGCTCTCGCTCGACATTCGCCGGTCGATGGTACATAGACAGTACTGTTCTTCCTTCTTCGCTCTCGTGAGCAACGAGCGCCGCCATCGCCACCGCCAGCGCCATCGGCAGCGCCAGCGCCATCGCCGGCGACGCCGACTTTTCCTCCCGAAGAAACGAGAGCGTGGGAATGACCTGCGAAGCTGCAGGAAGAAAGAAAGAAAGAACAGGTAGTGGTGGTACAAAACTAGGCAGTGGTAGATTACAGAGGGCGAGAAGAACTACTAAATATTATCCTCTCTGCGCGTGACATATCTGGCACGATGCACTGACGGTTTAAAGGAGCGCACGTACGTGCACGGCACTGACGCGGCCCAGAACGCGGACGCCGGCGGATGTTTCATGCAGTTCTTGGAAGAGGTTGGAGGGTTTTCTTTCCCACGGTCATACGTGGAGTATGCATGCATGCAGCGCCTGGATTATGGCCCAAGAAAATCACCACCTTAGCCAGACTCTCTCATTCTTTCTGGCTCTTTTCTTCTCCGGCCGCCGCCGCCGCCGCCGCCGCCGTCAGGTCGAGCAGGGAGGGCATTTACATATCTGTGGACTGCCAGTGGGTCGGTGGACATCGTCAGCCAGAGGAGCAACCGCACTCTGTTCAATTACGACGCAACCGGCATCGACGTGGCGCAGCCTCATTTCACGCGTTGTGCTGGCCTCGATGCTATCTGCGGGGCCAGGGCGACGCTTCTTTTTTTTCTTCTTCTTCTGCCAGGCCTCTACCCTTCATAAACCTTGGTGCGTTACGACGCCGCCGTAAAAATGAGAATCAGCGTGCGTTGCGGATGCCCGGATCACGAAGGCAATCGCATTCCTGCACCGCGGCCGCGGCGATATATTTTTGCTCTCTCTCAGGCCGCCGCCGCCGCCGCCGCCGCAGCCAGCTTCTATAGATAGGAAAATATGCGAGGAAAAGAGCTTGTTTTACCGCTCTCATCATTTTCTCTGCAGCGCCCGCGGCGAAGAAGCCGAGATCCGTGGCAGACGTCCAACACAAGTCATCACTTTAATGGAATGTCAACAATGCGAGCTGACTGGCAACCTTTGGCACACGCGCACTGTGTGCCAGAAAGGAGTGACCCTTTGCAGAAAAATCGGTTCGGGGCCTTTTTGCAATAGATATAGTGCATTGTGTTTGCACTGTTGTCACCTTTGGCATCGGCATCTCAGTTTGTTTCTGGTTCCCAGGTGAGCACAAATGTGGGACTACCATTCTTTGGCATCGCCTGAAGTGAAAAAGGGTTGAAGTCTCAATGCAAAGTCTCACTCCGCACATGAAATTTTACTGTGGAACATAAATAGGCCCTTTATTACAATGTATAAAGGATTGAATTTGAGCGGAAAATTTAAAAGTGACAACGGCTCTTCGTCAGACATACAGGGCGCTGCAGGACTAGTGAATTGTCAACAGTATTGACATCAAAACTTCTCTATATAACATTGAGCTTTTCACCCCCGATAGATTTGTTTGGCCAAACACAAGTCCAGCGTCCCTTACTTGAACCTGCAGTAGTGCTCATGTTTGTGGCCAGATTTCTTTGCCAAATGACCAAGACAATCTATTTGGGGTGGACAGCTCAAATGTAGATCAAGAGTCACCCCCCCCCTCCCAGTATATGTGATATGCGCCAACTTTTGGGCACCCTGTAGTCTCTATGTTGTTCCGTCCATTCGCGGTTTGATTACATCGGAAAATCCTGCCTCCGATGTCATCCGAAAATCGGTTTGGGTCGCCCGAGGCTGGGCTGCTTTTGACGGTGGCGCAGCCCCAATTTCTTGGTCGGGACCACCTCGGTCGTGTGAGAATCGCTCCGAGGCCGACACGGTAGCTCTCTAATGACGAATCTGATGACCACAACAAGGTAGCGGAGGAAACAAAAGCCAGGATGGCCTCGGGGCTGAGCAGAAATGATGAAAAGAAGCTCTAATGTGCGCGATGACAGCCCAAGAAATCTCCAGCATGTTCGACTCCGCGTCTTTTTGTGGCCGTGCGTGCGTGTGCGAGGTGGTGGACAGGAAGGGGTCAAGTGAAACGTAACACTTAGGGTAAGCCCAGACTCAGCCCCCAAAAAAGCGTTTCCACTTCTGCATTTGCGCTCGTTGGAACTGTGGAAGGTGCCCATTTTCTGGTCTTTGCGTGCCTCGCCATTTTGTCGTCGTCGCCAGAACACAGAGTGACTGCTTTTTTAGGGGGGGCGAGCAGAGAAAACGCCTCAAAGAAATGCTCGAAGCTGTCGCGGCCATATCTGTCTTGATCACCGGTTTTCCCCGTATGATTTATCATGAAATAATGGGGCTCTGGTGAATATCTGGGAATTCTTGCCCATTTGTCCGATAGAGTTCAGCAGGCAGTGGAACAACTGCGGGGGGATGGAGGAGGGAGGGAAGGAGGGAGGGAACCGACTGGAGGAGACCACAAAGTAATTCGTTTTTGTTATCGGTGAGGAGGGGGGGGGGGGAAACTAGAGTTACACACACAAAAAAGAGAGAAAAAAAGCCCGCGCTCTCTCTCTGCACGTGCAGTTATATGAAAACACTCTCATATGTCATGGAGACAAGACTTAAATGATGACCTGACGTGCGTAGCACACGTATTCAATCCGCTTAGTGCTGTTCACTCATGCAGTATATGATATCAGCCAGCCAGACCAATACGTGGTGCAGCCGGGCGCAAAAAATGCCTGCTTTTGTACTGGCACCGGGGACGGCAAAAAAGAGATTGCTCGATTTCAAGCACGAGTTCAACGCTGACATGACGACGACGAACAGTCATGCGGGCAAAAAAGGGAACGAGTAGAAGAGGAGTCACCTCGTCGTCGTCCGCCACCAACACCACCATGGCCGCCGCCGCCGCCGCCGCCGCCGCCGCCGCCGCATGTCGTCTTCAGAAGAAGACGTTGGCGTGGTGTGAAATGTCCTGCTTGCTGGCCTGCAAAGTATGGACTCTCTCCGGGCCTCCCACAGGCTGCTGGTCCGCACGGACGTGATTTCATTATCGTGAATCACTGACCGATTTGGCCCCTGCTGACTCCGGCCGAGAACATTGTCTGGTTTATTGGCCCGGCTACTGCAATACCCCGAGGGGGGAAAAATCCCCCGAAGGACGGGTGGGACAGCAAATAATTGGAGAACAACAAGTCCATTCGGAACCTCATCTGGGGCAAGAAGGTCTTGCAACTCACTCTGGTGCAATCAGAGTGAACTTTTTTTTTCACAGTCAGCTTCAAATTTCCCGCTCAATTAAGACTGTTTCCCCAAACAAAACATTTGACTGGCAATTAGAGACAGTTGTGCCAATTTAGCTGTTTTTGAAACCAGGGCCAAGATTTTTGGCTTTCGGAATTTGTCAATTGTTGGCTGTTTATTCAGTTCTAGCAGGTGCCCTCGACAAAAAAAGGTGTCTGCAAGGCCAGGAAAGAAACCTCAACGTTTTTACCTTCTGAAGGAGAATCTTCATCCTGAGCTGGCGAGCTGCTGGGATGACCAAAAGCTGGCAACCCTGACTTCTGATGACAGGAGCCAGGTCCAACCCCGCCAGGTCCAACATGGTGTGTTCAGCCTCTGTACGCAGGCAGCACAGCTGTTTGTAGGAATGCAGCGTAAAACTGCCGGCTACTAACTCGTCATATCCGGTGCTCAAAACCATTTGGAGAAACTCAAGCTGAGGAAAACCTTCCTCTTCCTCCAGGGGAGCGTTTTATTGCCGACAATTTCCCCCCCCCCCCCCCACTCTCCTACCTCTCCTCGTCGACCCTGTTGATGATGGCGGCTGTGCAATCACAGAGAGACTCTGATTTTGGGCACTTCTCATACAAATTACCTGCTGCGAGCAAAGCTCACTTCTTGTCTGCAAAACGACAGCGGGAAGCAGGAAATATATAACATTGCCAATTGCTCTGCCCCCGATGGAGGATGCACCCATTAGCCTTGGCGAAAATTGCCATCCTGCAGCGACTTGAGAAGGAAGTCATCAAAAAGGCGGCGGCTTCCTAATCAGCGTCTTGGCAAATCAGATGCAGCCAGAGACAACGGCGACGCTCTTGCTCTCCCGCGCCCGGTGCCACGACTGCAAGCAGGAGGCGGCCACCGCCACCGCCGCCTCCGTCATTACATTTATGAGAGGATAATTAGTCGCTGACCGCAAAAAAACCCCCAAGCCAGCAAGAAGTCTCTGCTCCACGTCGAGCTAGTGGCTGTTTCACCTCTCTCTACAATGAGACATAAAGAACTTCCTTGAAGCACCCAGCCATTACCTAGGGTTTTTTTTCCCTCTCCTTTCAGAAATTTTCTCGGCCCAAAACCTTCCCTGTGCAGCTCAATCTCTCTTGGTTTGATGGCACGTTTCCTGTTCACTTTCTTCGTTCGCCATGCCTACGTGGATGGGAACGAGAGAGTCGGAGGAAGATGTGCTGTACGTAATTTAGTGGGTACACACAAAAGATAATGGCTCCAGAGCGCACTACTAACGCATATGTGGAGTGCAAGTACAGTGCACGCACGTACGTGCGGAGTGTGTGTACGTGGCAAGAGGCCTCGGACTCCAGAAAGTGGGCCTGCTGCCAGGTGGGGCTGCTGTCGTCCAGGTGGATTGCTTCAAGTCCTAGGGGAAAGGAAGACTCCGGTGGCAGTCTGACCCCGATTTGGGGAGGACGTCCTCAAATGGAGGCATTTTTATCGGTTAAAGTCATCAAACCTCACTTTCAGCCATCAAATTGCCTGCTGAAAATTTGAATTTCCCACAAAAGATTTGAGATTTTGGTGGGCAATTTTGAGGACAGTGACTTGTCGGAAACCCTACGTACAAACATATCATTTTGCTTACATTCGACTGAGAGAGGAATGCAACCGAAAAACTTTACTCTGACTTTTTGCACTGATGGTTTCGTAGTCCAAGTTCCCTGGTAGTCAAAGCCAACTTGTTTCACTCCTGAATGCGTATGTGGGTTGATCAAAACCTTGGTTTCCGCGGTGGTGACAAAAAGTATTGCAAGCTTTGTCACCAATGACTTTGGCATGAAATTGCACAGGTTTAAAGCCCGCGGACATTTTTGCTAAAGTCATGAACTTGAGACGTTGTCAATGACTGTCCTAACAGTGTAACTGGTGATCCTCCAGTCGTTTTGCAACGACCACTTGCATCGAGCTCAATTCTAGCTCGTCAGCAGTCTATTTTTTGCCTTAAAGAGAGTGAGAATCAATTAAATGCTGCTCCCCAGAGACGAAGAGAGACATTTCTCTCCTTCTTAGAAGCTGCTCCTAATAGCAGCACACACATATGAAGGAACTGTGGTGCTGGCGGCCATCGTAGCATATGGGCCAGTGTGAGCTTGCAGGATGAGCCGCAAACAAGGCGACGAGTGAGGCCAAAAAAATGGAGACACGTCCAAGGCATGGTGGATTTGTCCCACCAGCTGCCGCTGTCGGCCAGGCCCATGTTGAAGTTGGGGAATTTGATAGCAGACTCCGCTTTGCATGCACATGGCGCAGTAAAATTGAAATCGCATTGCACGCACATGTTCTCCTTCTTTCTCCTCTTCTTCTGCGTTGACCCCTTTGCTGACCCCAACTGCTTCTCATGCTGGCTTCTCTCTCACTCGTTGCTGCGGCTGCTGCGCTCGCAATTCTCCAGAGGGCCATCAAAAAAATCTCTCTCCCCCCCCCCCTCCTCCTCCTCCCGTCTGAGGAGAAGACGGACACCGCCACCACCACCACCACCGTGCCAGCCACTCTGGAGGAGAACAGCCTGGACCGCAAAGAATGCCTGTGCTTGACTCATGAATACGTGCACCCCGGCTGCACTGCCGATGACGTGTAGCACTACTGGACGTGCACAACGTCTCTCGGACCCACATAATTTCGAGTTTCGAGAAGCAGCTCCAGTTCAGCATCAGGATTGCGCGAGGTTTCGTTATTTTGCACGCCAACGCATGATGTTTGACAATGGTAAGAAAAGCAATGAGTGCAATATAAGGAGACGAATGACACTCCCTAATCCTACGCGGTCAATTCTCGGTTGAACGATATCTTCTCCACTTTTGTCTTTGTCCATGCAGCAGAAGACGCTTATAAGAGCCGCGGATATGAGAACAGATTTCCCGGGAACCGAATCAAAATGCACTTTATCCCACCGCGTATAAGAACACTCAAAGCCGCTTATAAGAACGATTTTTTTCATCGAAGAGTTGCATCAAAATCAGCTAAAATCCTGTGTAGTTTTGGCAACTTCAAAATTCAAACATGGGCAAGGCAACTTTGGACGACCCAAAAACTCCACTTCTTTCACTCTCAAGGCATGATGACTACGTAAATGTGCCTTGTCTCAAGGCTCCAATCGCACTACTATGTTTCTTTTGTTGTTAATTCCTATGAACAAGGTCATTTGGCCTAGAACGGATGGTCTCCTTATAAGGGGCATCCCCTGCACAGTACTCGACTTAGCGAAATTTTCAATTTAACCATATTTCTTAACCCCCTGTAGCTCATGCCGTTAAATCACTTGTGAGTCATACGGTATAGGTACAGCCCCAGCCACGTGGTTCAACATATATAGATAAACACGACACAACATACAAGTACTATCACGCACGTACTTGTGTCTTAGGTGTTTGTCTTTTGTGTCAGTTCTTTTAATCTCCTAGATTTTAGTCGAAAGGATTGAGGGAATAATCAGTTCTTCAAAGCTACGTAAGGATGTTAGGTCAACATGACAAATTACTTAATTTCCAGATGTTAAGCTGCAGTCCAATGAAGCTGAAGACAAGTTTTGCCCTCCAAATCTTAACACACTGTTATGTTCTGAACTTTTCTGCAAGAGCAGGGGTGGGTGGGTAGAAAAAAAACCCTTTTTCGGCATCCATTGGAATGAATCTTCACCATTGGGTATTAGGTAACAAACCTAAGACGCACACGGCGAAATTGCCAACTTTTCATCTGTTGAGCTCGCTCATTGAGTAATACACATGTGTGTCCCGTGTCTTTGTACCAAGCAAACTCTGTTGTTGAAAGAGAGAGAGAGAGATATTTCCAGATAGTTTTCACCTCGTTGGGCCGCATGTGTCATTACCATGACAAAAGACGGTCCCGAAAAGAAAATACAATCACTGACTTTTTCACACAAAGAACGGGAAGATTGAGATAATCGTGGGCAATTCAAAACATAGCAAGAAAGCTATTTCTCCTGATCACTGATTACGGTTTTCTTGCGTGCTGCCTTTTTCTTTTGTCAGCTCCGTGCACGCCTTTTATGGAGTCCCAACTCCCATGGAGGCGACTCCCAATTGAAAAGTTTATCTGTGACCAATCCCAGACATTTCCCATGATGATGATTTGCTCTGCTGCGGGCGTGGCAACCCTGACGCTGCCTGATGATTGCACATGAAGAAAAGCTAAATCGTGAGCCCGCGTCAATAAAGCTACTCAATTACGCTCACTTCTGTGGCGGAAGAAGAAAAAAAAACCGAGGCGTTCTGACTTTGCTGCAGAGCAAATTAATGGCTCTCGTCTGGAGGATCCGCAGAAAACGCAGAGTGTTTGTGTGTGCAGACAGCACAATCACTTTCCTTCCTGCCCAGACCCAAAGTGATCTTAAAAGCAAAGAAGTGTTGTTCACTGCATGAGTTTTAAGACTCTTCCCCCCTGCCTCTTTTGTCCGTGAGATCTCCGTGCCTGCTGTTTGTTTCGGGGTCTCGAGCGCGCCAGGCATTCTTCTCCTGGCCCGTGCAGGCTTGCACACTTGCCCTGGTGGTCGCGCGCAGCCACGACGAGACCTTTAACGCCTCTGAAAGTGGCTAATCAAATAGTTTACGGCGTCCTCACAGTCGCACAAGTCAAGATTATCTCCAATCTTTGTGTCCACCATTAGTGAACAGTGTCGTCGTCCTCGTTGTCGTCGTCGTCGTCGTCGTCGTTGTCGTCGTCGGCGGCGTCGGCGTCGGCGGCGGTGGCGGCGGCGGCGGCCCCCGCCGCCTCGTTCACGTGGGGAGAAACACAGGTCGTAACGCACCGCACTGACACCGCCGGCTTTTGGGCATTCATTTTGGGCAGGCTGGCACCCGGAGTCCAGAGGATGCTACTTTCGTCACGGCCAGAACGTTACCTTCCTGGTAATTGCCTATTAAAGTCTCATCAAGCTCACCGAGTGAGGGGTCATGTACGATTGTCGGTCCTTATTTTGGCTTCCAACGACCTGATGATGATGATTTAGCTCCCACATGGCCCCTGACGACGACGACGACGACGACGACGACCGCCCCAAGAAGGGCTTCTGCTCTTTGCAACAATTTGCCATGTCTTATGAGCGACTCACTTCTTTTGTTGGGTCTGCTCGGTTTGGGTCCATCCGCTCAGTGTTCGTTCCCATGACGATGGAGGAAAAAGATGGGGCTGCTACCAAGCAAATACATCACTAAAAGTTTTCTTCTCCTTCTCGTCGAGCAACAGGCCCAGCACCGCGCCCACGGCTGGGAAGCAGAAGCAGCAGCAGAAGAAGCAATTTCTGATGATCGACTGACTCTTGTTGGTCGCAGACCGCAGGCAGCGACTCGTAGACAGGAAGCCCAAGACTCGCATTCATCAAACAATACCCCCCCCCTCCCCAGCCCCATAGAGTGCCCGAAAATATTTGTTGCGAAGCGACGCCCGAGCTGCCTGAACACATTGCATGCACCGACCGTGACTGGGGAGCGGGTGTACAATTTGCTCGATGGGTATTTATTGCTGCTCTGCCAGACATTCACAACTGTTCAATAATGGTGCTTCGGTGCCTGCTTCTTGTCTCTCACCGATGGAGACGTCCCGAGCAGGCAAGACGTCGAGTCCAATTCGTGGACCACCTGTTGCTGCTGACTCATACCTCGACATTTATGTACTCGAGGTCTCTCTCTGAGGCTGCTGACATAATATGGACTCACAATGTTTGGTCAGGGAGACCACAGCAACTCCTGTCCAATGGAGTTGTCGAATTATGCCTTGCTTTGTCCCGCTGCTCTTTACAGTACGGTAGCTGGGCCCAACCAGGCCTAGACGTGGGGCAACGAGTACTCAAGGAGTTGGTGGCGGAAAGTCATTGGAAGCAATATTGGACAGCTGATTTTGGTGCGACCGAGGTTTATGCCTCGATTTTGAGAGGACTCCATTAGCACAGTGAGCAAGAAGCAACACTCGCAGCCAAGAGTGAGAGGTTCCAAGAAAAAAAGGGAATCAGTTGCTCTGCTAAGGGCTTCTGGTCAACTTCTAGGCTTATGCAGCTCTCAAATGAGAGGTTAATAGCATCAGCTGCACATTTTTTAAAGATGTCCTATAATTAATACTTCTTCAAGTGGAGCACTTAGAAAAACTTGATGCAAGTGTACTTTGCAATCTGCCTGACTTTTTTCATGTCTGCACTGACTGAAAAAAGAGCCCCCTTAATCAGCCACTCTATTTAAAAGCACTTAAAAATGACGTAAAACCATGTTTTGAAACTACTACTTAGGCATCGTCGTCTCTCTACTTGCTGCTCAAGTTGCTCCTGCGGCAGTAGCACACATTTCGTCAACGCTCGAGGCAGTTGAAGTAGCGCAAGTCGTTCCGCTTACCAAACTACAGGGTGCGCAGTAAGTTACAAAAAGTAGATTGTTTCATTAACGTAATGGCTCGAAAATTAGAATGCAAGCATGAAAGTGACTTAAGAAAAAGCTCATATATCGTCATGCTCAATGTGACCGCCACTTCATCTGATGACAACGTGGAAACTGAGCATGTGCAGTGGACGCGACCTCGGCAACAGTTTCGTCCCAAGCTTTGATCTGAGCATCCTTCACAGAGTCCGAATTGCTGTAGCCTTGGTCTTCGAGGATGGACTACTTTGAGTAGTCCATGACATTGAGGTCAATGCTTGGTGGTCGTCGGAACAAAATTTGAAAATACGGCCAAACTGTAAATACGGACATGAGCTAGGGTTCCTGAACTTTTTTCGCACCTTGTAGTGTCAGAGTAACGTATCATTTATTGCAGGATTGGCGACTTTCCGTTCTCAACGGCTTGAAAGCCTGAGAGGAGACCAAGACTTGGCTGGAGTTGGGTGTCCCAAACCAAGTGCAACGAGGTGGCCAAGTCAACTTGGCCAAGTTCCGTCACACCTCGGACTCAGACTTGGCCCAATCCACACCTCAGTTGGGCTTCAGCTTGGAATCCGAGACTCGAAATTTCTTTCAGTTGCTTCTTCGATCCCAGTTGCTTCTCTCTTGAGCAACGAGACGTGATGCAATCTGCAACCAACGTCTGATTTGGCTCAAAGTTGCTTAGGCAGCGCGTCTGTGTCCAAGGCTATGTACCTAGAAACAGGGGAGAAAAAAAAAACATTCCGGAAATACTGGCTCACATTTGCTTCCGACTGCGTTGTTGCTTGCAACGTTGAGCTGAGAGAGAAATTTTCTGCTACAGAACTTGTGCCACTTTTGGACGTCAATATGTGCAACTTTATATTCACAGACGAGTGTCAATGTGAGTCCACAGACGCTTCGTCACTTAAATATATATATATATATATAACTATATAAATAAATAAATAAACAAATACTGACTGGGAAAGAAAAAACCGAGTACGGAGAAACTAACTTAGTCTGACCACAGCCACACTTTTCTAGGCGTTCTCGTCGCTTTATCCTGCTCATCTTCTTTGGTGTTGCACCCCAACCACCACTTCCCCACCGTGCGGGGGTACCGGACTCTAGACATCTGATCGACGGCCAGCGAGTCGTCGTCAAAGCGGTAGTACTCGGTGCCCACGAAGAAGTAGGACTTGCCGTTGACCCAGCGCAGGGCAGCACTGAGTCCTCCTCCTGGAACACCCCGCCAGCCGCGCGCAATCTGTCGCGGGTAGGAATCCTCCACGCGACCCTTGTCCAAGTTGAACTTCCAGTAGAGCGATCCCCTGAAGAAATACACCTGCCTGTTCTTGCCCCACAGGAGCGCTGCGTCGAGATCGGCCTCGGGAGCCCCAGGGAACTCGTCGACGATGGCTCTCGGATAGCCAGGTTCGATTCTCTGGTCGCGGTACTTGCCGACCAGCGCGCCCTGGAAGATGTAGGTGTAACCGCCTCCGGCGGGATTGAAGAAGGCGGCGTCGACGGAGCCGGGCAGCCCGGACCAGTCGGTATTGGGTCTGGGAAATCCACGCTGGGTCCCTGCTGCACCAGAAGAAAGTAGCTTCCAGTGCTGAGAGCCCCGAAAAACGTAGAAGCTGCCGTCCGCGGTCTCGGTAGCGGCGTCAAAGGAGGGATTGGCGCAAAGGTCGTCGTCGGGGTTGCGGTCGTCACTATCAGGCCTAATGATCACCGTTGGCTTGAATGAAGTCGATGGTTTTACGCTGGGTGGCTCAGCAGTAGTTGACTTGACGACAGTTGGTTTGGTGACGAACGTGCTGCGTCTCCCGTAGAGGGATCTGATGCCCGAGATGTCGTCCGTCCTGAGCGCCATCTCGTCCATCCAGTCCCTGTAGAAGGGCGCCATGATCGCGTCCCGGTCCCGAGAGTGCTGCAGGCCAAGACTGTGGCCGATTTCGTGAGTAGCTGTCTGGAGCAGTTGCTTGGCGCCTCGGCGCACCCTAGAAACGTCCTTGCGGGTTAACCACTCCTCAGCGTCGTCAAAGTGGATGTCGCCGCCGAAGCGAGGAAAGAAGGCATGTGCCAGGACTCCACCGCGACCATCGAATGGGTCGTCGCTAAGGTGACGGCCGGCGAAGAAGTCCAGCTGGATATCGGCGTCGCTCGAGGATGATGCCGGAGCAAAGTCGATCTCCGCCGCTGAAGACCAGAGTGAAAACGCCTGCACTATCACCTTGTCCACCTCGGCAGACGACAGCAGCGACGTAGTTGGGTAGCTGCCCACGAAGTACGTGATGGGCCTGTTCGTGGGCCACCTACTGCCTTGGGTCACGTAGCGGCGCGCCCGCAACTCCATGGCTCCTCTGTCCTTGACCCCGCATCGCGGCATCGCCATCTGACGCAGTGTGGCGGCGTCCAGCGTGCCCGTCTGTTGCAGCCCGGCCATGTCTTGGAAGTCCAAGATGGCTTCGCGCACCTCCGAGCTGTTCTCGTCAAGCAGAGCTTGAGTGGAGTTGATGGCGCCTCTAAATGTCAGTTGGCTCAGGTAGCCATACCTGCCCAAGTAGTCGTAGGGGTTCACTGTGCTTCCTCTTTCCAAAACTGCGTACTCTTCATGCGTCGTCTGCCCTGTCGGCCTCGCGTCACCGCACATCACTGACGCAACCAGGACCAAGAACTTGTAGACTGGCATTGTTGGTTTTTTTTCCGTCGATCCTTCTCTGGCTTCTGCTTGGTCAACGCGACAGTGAGATCAATTGCCGACTAAACACCAAGGACTGGGATGTACGGCGTTATATACGTGGAATTGTGGTTGGCGAGAAGTTCCAACGCCTGTTTTCGTACGCATGACCAAACGCATCGTGACGCAGCCAGCACTCGGCGCGTACGCATGTTGTCGGCAGGCCCGCTCGCCTAAGGGAGGGGGATTCCCCACCCGTTTCAATGCACCACAAGCGTCACACCTACATGACTTTTTTCCTGGAATCTCGTGCTATCTGCGGTACACACTTAGCGCGGAGAAGGGTGGTGGGTAAAAACACCAGGGGTCATAAACACTTGCGTATGTATGTGACCAAATCTTGCACGCTCTGATTGTGTAGCATAGACTAGAGTCTATCTGAGGACATCTGTACACTCTTAAACAGTAAAGTACAGCAGATGACTCGGCAGTGAACACGCAAATGTGTCAGGATCAGCACTCAGTGGACAAATTGAGTACTTCAAAAAATATCGACGCTTAGCAACATGGCTACAACGAGCTACGAAGCTACGCGTAGCAACAGTGATTGACAATGAACAGCTCATATATAGGTTGGGTGACCCTACGAATGAACTTTCCGTCAACTCTCCCTGTTCCGGGGAGAGAAATGTCTGGAGCGAGTGAAGTATAACTTCGGCATCGGCATTTTTGCAGTTGACACTGTCTTTTGCGTATTTTGGCAGTTTTTGGATGCAATGTCATACATGTGCAAATATTTTTGCGACAATGCAGCTTAATACGAGCTGGGCTCGTACCCCATCTCCACAGCTTCAGGGTTTTAGGTGCTTTTCACTTTGGCAGGCCTTATTTCTTTCCTTCATGTGTGGCCACTTTCTCATCCGAATACACGTTCTCGTGTCCATGGTCACGTCCTTGGCCGTGGACGCCATCTTCTCCGGGAAAATCCGGAGAAAAAAAAGCAGCACCTATCTTTGTACTTGAATGGTAGAACTTGAATGAGTCAAAAAAGTGCTTAAAGTGCTGTTATGAGTGTACGACTAACATTTTCCTAAAACGTTGTCGCGCAATTATTCCCGAGTGTTTCAATCGAACCCAAATATTGTATACGTGGCTCACAGCGCCGATGTTTGGCTACAGGTCGTGATGAGTCACGATGGCGCGGCCGATGACCTTGATGGAGAAAGAGGTGGGACCGAGTCTTTTCAAGATTTTATTTCAAATAAGCAACTGAGTCATTGGTAATTTCATTTGTATGTTTCGTAAATAATACGGCATGTGTGCAACGCAGAGTAGGTACGTGCTCATACCTACTGAGTTAGCATCCTATTTACAGTAGAGCTGGGTGCACAGGTAATGAAGCCATTGTCCGAAAGAAAGTGCTAACGTCTGCAGGTGAGAAAAGATGTAATTTCAGAAAGATTTTCATTCGCAAAGAAGCTTTGATTAAAGTGGTGCCAGCTATATACGGGCTACAAGTTGGTATTAATCATAAGCAATTGTACGTTACATTAAAAACGGGATGAGGGGGTTGGGGTTGGGGTCGGCGGGGCAACTGAGGATTCTAATCAGGACTACAGACAGTGGTAAATATGCTTTAAACATTATGGTCATACAGTACTATGAATCTAGTAAATGGTTTTGTTCAGTGATCCCTTAGAAATATGCGCTTATCATGATAATAGTACGTAGTCATATTTAGTTATGGTATCAGCAGCAATATTTACTAAATAGCAGCAATCTTCGAACCTCTGAAGGTCCATTGTTCTGATCGAATCGTTCGGTTGTGGTCTTTTTTTTTGCGAAATCTCTTCGAATTTCCTTCATTGTCGAAAACAAAGTCCATTTAACTAGCATGTTTGAATAGCAAAAGAAACGGGCCTCCAAAACCCTTCAAAGACCTTTTTGATATGGTAGTTGTTGTATGGAGCTGAGTGCTTTTCCAGAGTATCTTTGGCGTGAGTGAGGAAGAGGAGAGGAAGCAAAGCAATGAATGTTAGTACGAAAAGAGAGAGCTACAAAGTTCATTTTTTTGCACTGTTACGCCAATGCTTCACTTTCTCTTGGCGTGATTGTCTGGTGGGGCCAAACTAAGAAGTAGGACAAATTTTTTGGTCAGTTTAGTCGTTATGAAAATGCTGCTCCTTCACTCAATATTCCTTTTTCTCGGTCTAAAATGGCCTTCCAGTCTTAACCTATGTGTGCTTCAAGTGAAGTAGCGAGTGTGTGTGTGCAGAGCATATTCTAGTTGGACTAGACGTGCATGAGCTTTTTTAGTAAAATAGTACAGGGGAAAGGGGAAACAGAGATAGATAGATAGATAGAATGTGACTGGTGCGTTCACGCAGTGTGAATGTACCTCATGGTACGGAGGAAATGCAAAACTTTTCCTGTGTGAGTGTGTGTGTGTGTGTGTGTGTGTGTGTAGGTGTGTGAGCGCACACTTCACAAGGGTTGAGAATAGGAAAGTTGACGAAGAGATTGGCACAATTAGCATTTTTTCTCTTGCTTCCCCTCGCTTTAGTCATCCTCTTGGCACCCATAATGATCGACTTGTGTGTTGTGATGTGCTATGAACAGCAGTGTCAAAATCATCTAAGTAGAACTGTTGCAAATCCATGTTATATCACTTCAGAGGGCGGGGGGGGGGAGGGGAGGGTTGGGGGTTAGAGAGAGAGAAAGGGGGCGTGTGACACAGGGGGGAGGGACGCACTGTAGTAGTAGCAGCGGGCAATTTTTTTTAGGGAGACCTGTACAAAATTAGTTCTCTTGTTCCTCCAACTGCCTCTTCTTAGCAAAAAAGAAGGAAAAAAATAAGAAAAAAAAGGGAAGAATCACATGCTTCCAAGTATCAGGCAAAGACTTCTCGCCATTCTGCTTTTTTTTGGGTCCCACCCATTCGCTTCCTCCTCTGTTGCTTCACTTCAGGCCCTTTTTCGTGTCTGTTCAACACGTAAATTTCTGTTGTTATGAAGAAATGCTGAATTCTCGTATCTATCACAGGAACAGGGGCAAATACGATGAAGGTCTTCTTGGGGGGGGCCGACGAGCTGGAGATGAAACTCTAGCATGCCTAGCAGCAATTCAGGTCAAAGTTCAACCAAGTGCGGTCAGGGGCAAAATCCTTTTTTTGGTTTTTTTTGGACTCACATCACGCGTTCTGCGCTCACTCATTCTTTTTTTTCTGTCAAACAAACTGTTCATGTTAATGTGCAATGGTAATAATAGCATATGGGATATTAGCGTTAGTTTATACTGCACTACTATCTAGTAAATGGTACGCATTAGCAATAATAAATCGATCTGTACATGTTGAGAGGGAGAAAAATCCCCCTCTGGCTCTATGCTGACGCTTGTGACTTGACTGATTGACTAGAGGACTAAATATAGCTACTTTTAAGTAATTCATAATATATGCCCGATTAACCGTATGAAGGGGTGTGTGTGGGGGGTGTGTGCTTTTTTTTCTCTTTAGTACAATATCGTAGTTGTACACGAGTACATAGCTCTATAAGTTAGTAGTAATCATCGTAGTCCGGTACAGTACATAGAAGTAAAGCGATATGCTAATGTGGACTGCGTTGCAGGGGCTCTGCTATACTTCAAAGCGGAGCGTGCGAGAGTTTCTTTTTTTTTATTTTTTATTTTTTTTTCTTACTTCTTCGTCTTTGGTGAGTTCTGCTTCGGAGGGGAGGGGAGGGGGGAGGGGGGAGGGCGCAATATTAGTTGGTGTTTGTGAAATATGCTTTTCAAAGGAGCTTCTTTGGTTTCTAAGAGAAAAAGTCTTTCTTGTAGTAGCGGTAGAAAACGAGCGAAGGCTTTCTAACTTCTTCTGCTGTCTCATCTGTACAATTTTCTGACTAGCGCTGCGCTGTCTCGTGGTGTGACGAAGTCATCATGTTTTTCTTTGTCGTCTTCGGCGAAGTCCTTCTTCATACTCAATTCTGGATCCGACGAGTCATTACGATTCTTCTTTCTGCGGGAGAGAAAACACGCATGTGTAGGATTACACGAAGAAGAAGAAGTGCGTGAATTATTGAGGAAGGCACAGCCAACACGCAGCCATAATAGGATTTTTCTCGGTATCATGTAGATGAACACAGGAGAGTCACCTTTCCCTCTGCCTTCGCAGGCAGCGCAGCCAGGGCCAAGGCTAGGGATGCTGTCAGCTGGGGCAGCGAGTCGAGCTCAGCTCAAAAATGGGTTTGCGACCATCAAGCTTTGGGGAGAGTTTCCTTAAAGGCCAATCTGATGCGTCATCACGACGTGGTCTGAGCAATTTTGAATTTGGCTGGCTTTTTTCTATATATGTGCCTGCGATGGTCGCAGTGTATAAGAAACGAGCTGCTGGAAAAATGAGACACAACAAAAGCATCTTCCTGATAGGCATGAATGAGCGGGACCCAGAAGCAGCCAATCTGGCCGTGCTGGCACGGCTTGCACGGCCATGGCAGCTCCAGTCTCTGCTAGCAAAAGGACAAAAAACGTCTAGCCCAAAGTGCTTAGTTTTTAAGCATAGTCAAAGCTCAGCTGAGTGCCTGCAATGTTGCATCAATGCCAATCGTTCCCAGATCCACCGATTAAAGTCTTTCCAAGATACTCAAAAGAAATAGCCTCAGTGTATTAAAAGTGGCCAGATTTTAATATCAGTCGTTTTGATTTAGTCGGATCTGGTCATATTATTGCGTGCCGTTGCCATTGAATGAATCGAACAAGTCTAATATTGCAGTTTCTCTGCCTTTACACGGACTTTGAGTCAGCCTGACATCAGCCCGATACTTTTAGGCCTCGGTGGGAGCTCGGCCCGACTCGAGAAAGTCCCGACTCGACACATCCCTAGACTGCACTGTCGCGAAAAAAAATCGCAGCATGCGACCTCCGGCCAGTGCAGCAGCACCGAGGACGACTTCCTGCGCGCTGCGAAGGACTCCCTCATCATGGCCATGGAGAGACGAGATGAGACAACAACATCGATATACGCAATACGAATGTCTGTAGTAGTAGTAGTAGTAGTAGCATACGGTATCAGTACGCACAGTACTAAAACATTGATGTCTGGAGAAAGAGTGAGAGACACCACCGGCAGCACTCGCAACGTCCAGCACGATGACATACGGGGTCGATCTACTATTAAAGGTGCCACCAAACTGCAGGTCTTCTCTCGCACACAAGGTGCACGTACTCACTCGGCCAGCACCTGGTACAGAGCCTCAACAAGGAGTCGAGGGACTATGAAATATCTATTTATTGCCTGGCCGCATTGTGGCACCATCTTTCTTAGGTTCGAGCTTTGACTGAGGCCTCACACTGTCCGAGGACAATATGAGGCCGAGGAGAGGTCAAACATCGCGCACAGTATTGACGACCAGGCAACTGTGTCATTTAACGCAAAAGTGTTGCTTTTCCCCGCAAAGTTCCCCCGTGGAAAATACTTAGCACAGTAGAACATCTACACAGTGCTTAAAGGGAGCCGCGTTGAAAACCCCTAAACATAGTAGGGGAACCGAAAGTGTGGTACTTTAATTTCGGACGGTCTTTTCTTTCAGAAAATATAGTGATTTCAGCCACCACTATAGTAGTGAAATACTTCCTCTTCGCACTAAAGAACCAAGGAGGAATTTGGAAAGTAACGCAACAAATTATAAGCATAGAGTACAGGTGCGTACCAGTACTTGGGCAGGAAGAATGTGTAGGTGGACCCAAACTCTCCAACAGCGAAAGTTACCATTCTAGAGCATGTCAGTAAACACTAACGGGTGGAAAATGCAGAGTTGCCGTCGTGCGTCCGTCCAAATGACGTACGCACTGTACAGTACAGTAGAGTTATCATGACCGATAATGAATAGATGATGTAGTAGCAAAGGTCTACGCACGAACACACGTACATACCAAGTTTCACGAATGACAGAGACAGAGGAGAGTGTGTAAGAACGACCGGAGCAAAAAGAAACAAGTTTAAACACTGAGAGAGAAAGACTTGGTTGGTACGTTATGTGAAGACACATACATCACTACGTGTATATCTATGTATAATATATCGTATATGATATAATAAGTCAGGAGGACGTGATCACCATGAACCCTTTCTTTAGCTCCTCCCTGCTGTGAACAACACTCCGGAAGCAACACCGAGAGATAAAGATTAACAGCCAACATCGAAACAGCCACCACCGAGAACCACCGAGGGAGATAGATGGACTTACATAATATTGTCTTTAAGAATTCGCTATAACGAAATCGACCGAGCGTGTGAAATTGATCACATTGAGCAACTGCGTGGGTTTGGGAGAGAAGGAGCAGGAGAGGGGGGATGAGCGATCCCACTTAGGCTGCTGTAGTAAGAGAGAGAGAAAAAAAAATATAGATAGGGGGAAAATGTCTGAGTTTTCCATGAACAACTTCAGCCTGAACCACCTCTAACAGCTCTCGTGGCTTTTACGTATTTTCTTTTTCTGTGCTAGCAGAAGCGAGTGTCTACGTCAATTCTGGCCGCGCCATCTCAGTCATGTCGCACCTTTGATTCCTGGCTAGAAAGAGCTGCTCTCCACGTCTGTCTAAGTCTTCTCCGGTCTTCTTTTCTGCTTAGGTCGACGACGTGGCTGCTCCGCAACGTTTCCCTCTCTCTAGTACGGCCTGCTGGCGTCCTTGGGCCTCTTCAGCTGCACCTTCAGGCGTTTCATGCCGATCTGGAACCCGTTCATGGCCTGGATGGCTGCCTGGGCGCTCGTGGGGTTGTCGAAGCTGACGAACCCTGTCAAGAGCGTGGGGGAAAAAAAAAATTAGAAAAAAAAAACCCGATGACTTCGACAAAAGCTGGCTCAGTTATGATGACGTGTGCAGCAGCAGAAACGCCTCACCGAAACACTTGCTCTGGTTAGTGGCCCTGTCGATGAAGACCTTGGAGCTGATTACGTTTCCAAAGGGCAGGAACATCTGCATAAGCTCTGCGTCGCCAAACTCCTGCGGCAAGTGGTAGATGAAGAGGTTACAGCCCTCGGGGCCAGAGAGAGAGCAGCCTGTAACGACAATGATTTGGTCTGTAATTCTCCTGCTTGAGCTCCCGCCACCGCTCAATTGTTGTCGCACCATTGCTATGATGACTCACCACCACCAGAGTGTTTGCCAATTGTTCTTATGGTAAAAATAATAGTATACATGCTGACTGCATGCACAAAAGCAGTGTGTGTGGGTGTGGCCAAGTGACTATTGCTACGTACTCGTCGCCATGACCGTGGGCGCTATCATTACTAGCTCGCTTTCGTACTGACTGTGTAAGTAAAGGAGAGAAAGACACACACGCGTAACATATAATGATTTCAAAGAATACAGTTCATCCTTCCCCACACTTTTCCCCCCTGGTACAGCTTGGTCAGAGTGGGTTTTTCCTAGTTGTTGCATATTTTTTCTCTCCCTGACTGACACAGTAACTGCTAAAATCTACTTCTATGCACGTATTGAGCAGGTGAAAAAGTTATAAGCTGGCTGTTCTCTAACAATGGTAAAGTTTACACATGAGCAACAGCTTCTCTGAACAACGTTGAAGGGTGCTAGAGTAACAAGCAGGGCTGGCTATACATAAGAGGAGAAGGAGTGAGTAAAAAAAAGAAAACCAGCCGTCAGGCTTGCTATTGATAAACCTATCCTAATCTAACGTAACCTAACTTTTTTTTAACCAGCACTCGCTCTTTCCCCTCTTATGTAGTCAGCCAAGCCCCGCTTGTTGCTCTAGCACTCATTGAAGTCTAACAAGTCCGTCCTCGTCACTGCGAAGCGTATAAAGCCACTCATGAGTACCCTTTACAGTGCACAGCATAGACTACGATCGGGTTCTTTTGCCATTGTGGACGTAAATCTACAGTGCGCTTTATACGTCAGTACGTGCATGCAACGCACGGCACTCGCTGACGAAGTACTGGTTGCACGAGCGCGTGCACCCTGCACTGTACGGGTTGACTAACTAACTACTCAGCAGCACACTTGTACGACAGTCAACGCCACAGGCACCATGACAAGCTGAAGTGATGAAGTGCAACAACTCGCACAAAAACCACAAGCATGCGGGGAGATTGGCCATGAAAACTTTTGGCAAAAAACATCATCTTGGAGGTGGTCATATCTGCTACATAGTGTGAGCACAAGAGCAGCTAAATGCTACCAAAAGTTGATTTGTGTAATGTATGTGAACATTTAAGAGAGAGGGAGAGAGAGAGACAAACAGATTTCGCCATGCAACATGCGCCATTGGTACCTTCTCTGGCTGCCAAGGAACCAATAACGGCTGGGGGTGATCCAGCACTAGCCAGAGCAGCAGCCGCGGCTGCGGCGGCTGCGGCTGGAATGGAACCGCCGCCAGTACCGGCGGCGGTGTTATTGCCACCTCCCGCCGCGGCCAGGTTTAACAACAACTGTTGCTGCTGGGACGTTGAAGAGGGTGTCGACGTCAGTTGCTGCTGTTGCTGTTGTTGTTGCTGTTGCTGCTGCTGCTGGTGTGGCGGCGCATTGTTGGTGGAGGCGTCCGCGGCCGCTGCGTACATGGTGGCCAACATGTACTGGTAGTCGGTCGGAGTAGCTGCGGTTGCGAGAGAGAATGGCTTCAAGCTACACAGAGATGATTAGCGGAGAGAAAGGATAGAGGGGGGGGGGGACGACCATGCAGAGTATACCTACATATACGTACGAACGAACGAACGTATTCCACCAGCAGTAAGTCGTGGCTACAGTGAATGTGGTGTTGAAGTGTGTGCGGACATCCATTGCACAAAAATCTCACAGTCGCCGTTGCAGGAGTGTCGGCTTGATTAGACAACAAGTAATTGCACACGTATTTAGTGTAGTGCTTTAAGGTGCTGTTACGATCACATATAGGAGTCAGTCGATATACAGTATACACGTTAGTCGACTTGTCTGGAGCTGGGATGAAACTGCCACCAAAGGCTTAGATGGAGGCGTCGCCCAACAGCGATCCCGTACAAAGAAATGAATACACCGAAAGCATGACCATGCCTTGACAAACGCATTCACAGTTAACATGGATGGAGAAAACGCACGCACACGCTCACGCGCACACAACTCAAAGGGGGACTCACCTATCCCGGGGTACGGTATGGTGGGGTATGCCTGCTGAAGCGTGGGCGGGGCTCCGTCGCCATTGGCCAATCCTTGAGCTGCAAGAGAAGGCCCACGTTGAAGTTGGCGAAGCTCAGGTACAGCACGTGGTAGCGGTGGAGTACACAGGTGAGCACGTTAGCGTACGAGAAACAATGTGCTGAATGAAACATGTAACTGAGTGCTTTTGGGTTGGCACACTGCTGCAGCGCATCCCGTCAGCAAGAAGGGCTCTGGCTCTAGATCTCTTACAAATGTTCATCTGCCTTACGTGCTGTGGAATACGCTGCGGCTGCGGCTGGGTGCAAGCCCGCAAAGACGGTCAGAGGCTCTGCGGCGCCACCTCCGCCGCTTCCTCCACCAGCGGCTGCTGCTGCTGCGGCGGCCGCCACCGCGGCACCTGGTGCCAGTGGAGTCTGAGACGCCGGCGCGGGACTGCTGGAAGAGTCTGAAGCCGCGCCGTTGACACTCGACGGCGTCACACCTATAAGGACAACAAAAGCGCAAAGTTGCCGGGGTCTGTCTCCATCATCCACGGTCGCCGGGGGGCTTGCGCAGAGGCAGGCAGGGTGAGAAGACAGAGAAATAAGCGGGAAAAGGTGTTGTCAGCAGGCACTGGGCCGTTTTTTGCATGCTTCTTTGGTGTGTCTTCTTTATCACATTCAAGTTCTTACCCGAGGTGGGCGTGACTACCGCCGCGCTAGTGAGTCCATTGAGTGCGGGTGCGATCTGCGCTGCTGCGGCGGCTGCCGCCGCAGTCGCGGGAAGGCCGCTGGTCAGCGGAGAGATGTAGGTGCCGCCAGCAGCCGCCTGGCCGCTGGTGGCGGCCACCAAGGCGGCTTGCTGCTGCATGAACTGCGAGTTCAGTGGCGCGTACTTCGGAGAGGAGAGAGAAGCGACATGAGTAAAGCACTCGGGAGGGTGTGTGTGTGTGTGTGTGTGTGATCTGTACAAGGCCTTTGCCCTTCCCCGTACCTGTGCGTAAGTCCCGTAGGAACCGAACTGGTTGAAGACGAACGGATTGAGGAGGCCCATGTTTCCGGCCATCTGCTGCATTCTCCGGAGCTGTCGTTCCTTCTCTGTGTCGGCGAATTTCACGACCAGACTAGACGAGGCTCCCTGGAAAACGAAAAGATCTGTTCTAGTCCGCATGATGTCGTGCTGAGTGTGGCCGCCGGCCTCGTTCTCCCGGCGAGGCTGTGGCCTCAGTCATCCTGCTCGTCATGTGTATGTAAATGTTTAATTCGGGGCGGCCTTAAAGTACAATGAGCCACCACGTCCGTAAGTACTGAGTCTCCCTCTGCTCCTGTATGTACTGCAGGTACGTCTACGTCGTGGTAGTGACTTCCGTCCTTATTTCGCTGGAGGGCAGTGAGACAAGAAAGCTCTGAAGGAGAGACCCTTCCTCTGTTCCTCCTGGCCCCTCTTGTTTTCTCTTTTTTTTTGTTCCTTCAACAGTGTCCAGGAAGGGGGAAAAAGTCGTAACATAGTTCGACGAGATGCCAGAGGCGAAGATGCGAAGCAGTGTGAATCGTGAAAATTTTAGCACTGGTCTGAGTCTGCCACATTATAATGTGTATATGACATGTCACAAGTCCCTGGTCGATGACGTCCTTAATTCTGTGTTTTTCTATGAGATAACGTCGGAGAAGGTTGACTCTTTCTTCCCCTCCGTGCAGGAGTACATATTGTTGAAGCAGGCAGTCTTATGAGCCTGGAGCAAAGAGAGCGCTGACGCTACTGGAGGCCCAGAAGTGAGCCAACAAGTTGGACCCAGGGCATAAAAGGGGAGGAAGGAGTCTTATTAAAATTCCTAATCTCCATTTTTATTACGCATTGCTGCTTTAGGGAAATTTGAAGAAAACGAGGTATGGAAGATCGGCGCATACTTCCCATGTTAGCAGTAGCAGCGTGTGTCTGAACGTGATCACGGGGTCGACGGTGTACGCGTACAGCCAGCTCAGGTCCTGCGGCGTCGAGAGAATTGGCAGACGTGATGCAAATTCTCGCAACAGCCAGAGTCCATCTGTCGAGCGGTCTCTCCTTATTATACTTTGGCTGGCAACATGTCCAGTTGGATTTAGCCGAAGCAAACAAATAAGGACGTTAACAACTCCTATCTCATTACTCCGGCCAAACTTGAGCTCCCTCGTCTCACCCTCGTGCTACAACGACTACGTGCATGTTGGCTTATGAAGCAAATCAGTCTCTCAATGTGCTCTCTTCTCTCTTCCTTCCCCCTTTCCTCCTGCAGCAAGTCCACACACATCTCCCCCACTCTGGCGGAGTCCATTCATTAACAGCAATAGAGGAGAAGAAATGGATGTCTGCGAGCAGCCCTTTTCCTCTTTCGCACTGAGCAGTAAGAGGTCGGATCTATACATGGGAATATTGCGTGGGGATTCCGCATGGGGCGACGTTTGAAGCCCTGCTGACTCCAGGCTGGGCTGAAGTGATGGACGTCCTAAGGCTACAGACAACCATTTGTACAGCAGAGGGAAAGCATTTGTTGCGCATCCAAGTGAATATCTGTGCACTCATCTACCACTAGACTGCGCATCAAATTGGATGCTTGTGCATCCAATTTTATCATAGGCGCAGCTCCCCTTTTTAAATTCCCCCTCCTGAAAATAGATGCGTTGACACTCAGGTGAGGTGAGACACTTTGAATGGGCGCCCAAGATAGATCAGCAATCATACACACTTTGACGAGCAACTTCTCCATCTACACACTCATTTGGATCCAGTAGAGGGTCCTTTTTTGAAGCGCAATCTGTGCTGTTCCACTTATTTTAGATATTAAGCTCACGAAAAAGTACAATATGCCTCTTTTTAGGAATCCAGGACTAGGAGGACGTACGCAAGTCTCTCCCTTTTTCTCTCTTCGAATTAAAACTCATTTTGTATTTGCAGACATCTTCAAATGCATCGACGTTCTAACTCTCTCTCATCTTTTCAGTGCCTTTGACATTTAACTGGATTCTATCCTGGTCTTGCTCTTTAATGTTTGAATCTACGGTCACAATTTGCTGCGCCAACTATCAATCTTACAATTGTTGCTAAACTACCGCTCTCAAGTGACCGTGGCCTATGACGCTAGATCAATAAATGAAGATTTTGCAATTTGGCTGAGTGCATTTTAGGCACGTTGTATAATACCAAATGGTGAAGATGTACCCAGATGAAATGAAAGGGTGTTTGACCACCCTCCCTTGCAAGAAGTTTCACAACAACAGTTCGGAAGATAACTAAGCCACAGCTAGACACACTTACTTGCCAATGTTATTTTCTAATTTTCTATGTTTACAAGCATCTGGAAGGTATCTAGGCTGGTCTGCTTTAAAATGTACGGAGTACATTAGTACATCGTCCATTATAAGTGTGCATTAGTACCGTGTTTTTTCAAGCTTTGAAGGCAGAAAGTGACTAAAAAGCAGGTCTAGCCTAACATACCGTACATACGTGTGAAGCTATGTCATTGTATATGAGAGAGCGAGCACACGCAGTCCTCTCTCACGTCTGCTATAATTAATTGGATTTTAGTGCCAGTGTGTGAACTTGCCCACATTCTTGCTTTCTCTCTGTCAGCGTGTGAGATTTTGCAGGATTCCAGGAGTGCCCAGCACGGATTGTTTGCATGAGAGCAGTGCTCTAAATAAATTGTCTATCAATACCTGTGTGGGTGAGACAAAGGGAGTACCCGGGCGTGTACGTCTACGCCGACTGCTCGGGCTTGATCTGCCACCGGAGATCGACTCTGCCATGGGTTATCCCTCAGGTTGCGACTTCAGCATCACTCGCAGTCACGTTCGAGGGAACAAAGGTTCAGTCCTTGTTGCTACACGACGTCTTTGTCCACCGATAGATCGACGGTGTACGTTGAGTCAGCACTGCAAGTACTGCGCGCCCGGGCTTTCTAGGGCGAACATGCCGGAAATCTATATCAGTATTGACCGATCAAAGCATCTGTAGACGATCTCAGTGGGAGGCTCAGCGGGAGTGGATGAAGCAGCAATAGTACGAAGCAGTCACCCTATGTATGTAGAGTGTACCGACATACCGCACACCATGGTATGACCAACTGTAACGTACTACGGTCCGGGGTATGTACGCATAGTAGGCTGGAGTGACGAAAGAAAATTTTGCTGCTCTTAGGTTTGTCACCTGATGCCAAATGGTGGAGTTGTAGTCAAATGGCTTTAGCAAAACCAATAGTTTTCGAACCCCTCTCAGGCAGTGAAGTCTTACTACGTACATTGAGTACGTAACGAGGTTTGGAAGGCCTAAAAACGCTTCGTTTTCAAGTGACTACAGTTTAGCATCTCGAAAGTAACTCAGCACGTCCAATTTGAAGTGTGGACCTAACATCCTTATTGACTGTGTCTTCAACGCTTTGGAGGCAGAGAGGAAGCCGCAAAACAAGTCGTTTTTTATTTCATTTGCCTTTAATAACAGGCTTGCACCAAATACAGCACTCCGCCAAGAAATGAGAAAAAATGATCTAGTCTAATATATATCTGCTGGGATACCCCTCCCAGCAACAGGGGGCAATGAAGGGTAGTAAGTAAGAATAACAACCCTTTGCGGTGCACGTAGGTACAGGTACACGTAGATGAAGAGGAAAAAGAGAGACGTGTCATGATAGGTTATTATGACAAGATGGATGTGACTGAGTCGATGGAGGAGGCGACCCCTGAGGAGGAAAGCAAGGGAGGGAGGACGTACAAGAGCAAGGATGTGATCTTCTCGCATTGCCAACAATAATATGGGGTCCTCAGTGCTGCGGCCGGCGCCAATGATACACGAACGTGCCTCACGCACGTTCGGGGGGGGGGGGGGG
>JAAUXU010162929.1_pt1 | contig 40360 bp, 39 predicted proteins | sample 7278151 | NCBI WGS metagenome assembly JAAUXU01 (sample SAMN14350113, study PRJNA611818) | marine sediment metagenome | isolation source: surface marine sediment (1.8m) | place: French Polynesia: Moorea | collected 2018-08
ACACACACACACACACACACACACACACACTTTGGTCCTTTAAAGTGAGGCTTTATGGACAGAGACAGCCTGAAGAGTAAAGTTCCTTGGTGCTGTAAAATAATAAGGTGTGAAGACAACAGTGTGTTGGCAATCTGATGAGCCTTTTTCACCCCCTCTACTACACCCATTCCCCTTATCAATGCATGCAGAATAAAGTAAAAGAGAACACAAATGTTAAGTGTAGTGAACTTGCCTTTGCTTTGATAGGACGGTATCTTTCTTCCTCATGCCAAAGAAAAAGAAATTGGGCAATTTCAGTCCGCAGGTCGACCCCTAGCGTTTGAAAAGGACATCTGAGCCGGTTGTTTTGTTAAAAACAATCACTGACTTATTGAAGAAACTTCGAATATGACCTCATGAGACATTTCTTATGGAGTGATGGGTTTGTCCAAACTCTTTCCTTTGCTGCTGTGTTATTATCAATTTAATCCCTTCATGTTCAAGTCAGTTCCACATTGGACGCTCTTTGGACAGAAAAAAGTTTAGGGCTCCTTTCCTCACAAAATGACGTAATAATACAAAGTGTGACATCAAACTACCCGAAAGCTTCATTTCCATGCCATTTTTCATTATCATTACGGTACAACAATCATTCCTAAGCGAAATTTCTCTTTCTCCCCTATGCTACCACTTGGGTCATGAAAAAAAAGTTGCGTACTTTTCATGGCTCACACGGCCCTCCTCTTCTTATGATGTGATAGGTCCCTTAGGTTCATTTGTTTGTATCATACTGCAGTCATGAAATAAAGAATTACTTGATGTGGGACAATTGTTATTATTAACGTGTGCAAGTATGCTAGAAGCGTGGAAGGAAAAGAAATCAGCTGCTAATGTTAAGAGAACCCCATAGAAGTGAAATTTTTCCAGGCTCTGCGCGCGCGCCGCCTGTACGTACATGGAGACTTTAACGCACGCATTCCCAGAAAAAAAGCCCCACCATATCCCCCCCCCCCCTACACTTATGGTCACGTCCTCTGAAGGACCCTGCCCGGATGCTTCTGGCCTCGCCGGAGTCGTCGTCCGAACACGCTGTCCTTGATGCTCCGCGCGTTGTGGCAACCCTAAGTTGTTCCCTGGGCAAGTAGAACTGGATTCGTCTTCTGCTTCTTCTCAGTCAGTCACACCTGTGCAGGCCAGGAGGAGGGAAGCTTAGGTGGCTCCACAACTGCTGCAAGGCGAGGAGGAGGAGGAGGAGGAGGAGGAGGAGGAGGAGGAGCAGGAGGAGGAGGAGGAGGAGGAGGAGAAGAAGAACAAGAAGAAGAACAAGAAGAAGGCCTACTACGTACACTGCGCTCAGGAGAGAGTTTGCGAGGAGTTTTATCTGTCAAATGTGAGCTTGCGTACATTCAGCTGTTGCAGAGGCTCTGGTAAAAAAAAGAAACCCTGCCACCAGTGCTTGTTTGGAGACAAAAAATATCAGTGTTGTTCCGTCTGAAGAGGAAAAATAGGGGGAAAACGCGTGCTTGTGCGGAATTTGAGCAACTCTCTCTTCTTCCTGAGGAAAAGCCACCGTGTGCGCCGTGAACAAAAAAGGAATGCATGACGATCTCCAGTGCTGTCTTCGTGCTCATCTTTTGTGATCCCCCCTGGAGTCTGGAGGCAGAATGAGGCAGCCTCGTCTGGGACAGCCTGCCAAGGCCAAGAAGAAGGACCACTGCTGACCAGTGATCATGACGAAGATGAGGACAAAATCGGTGCTGACGGCCAAACAAGTGGTGAGAGTTACTTGATGTTGGGGCCACCAAATGTGTGCCTCTTCACGCCCAGCTTGACATTGAGTTTGGCCACGTTTTCTCCATTTCTAGTCAACTTTATAGCTTCTTATGCTTCCTATTGCGCAACTCTACAGCTGTGAACAGATACTTCTTGTGGATCTAAACCTACAGGCCTTTTCAGCCATTTTTTGACCACAACTAGGGCAAAGCTGCTGACCAGCGCTAGACCCACGTTGAGGCTCATAACACACAGCTTCATGGGGGCCTCCTACGAGTCGAAAAGTTATGATGTCATTTCCAAGTACCTCACATTAATCTTGCCTGGTCGAGTCCCACTCCTCTCTTTTACCTGTAGAAAAAGTAGCTGGAGGAAGGAAGGAAGAGCGAGAATTGGGTCAGGATTTTTGAGCTCGTTTACACTTACATTTCCCAGACTTTTTTTTTAAAAAAAAAGAGAAACAAGAGTCGTCAGAAAACTGTGTCTGAGGCCTAATTTGAGGCCTGACCAAAAAATTGCTGCCCGTAACTTCAGAAGAGTAAAAATGAACAGCTGACGAATCTTTCCTTCTTTCATGTCAATCTTCTCAGTGCCAAGTTTTGGCACTGAGACCAGACGAAACCAAACAGCGTGCCAATTTTTCTCCACAGTGTGAGTGCACCCTGTAAAAATCCTCCTGGAATAAGGGACACTCTTTTTGCTGCTGCTGCTGGAGCAAACTTTCACCAAACACAAGTTGACCTGGGTGCGCGTGCGTGCATGCATAAGTGAAAAGGGTGTGTGCACTGGCTAGAAAAGAGGGGGGGGGAGAGTGCATTTCTGCTCGTGCCTTTGGGGGCACGCACACGCGCACGCACGCACGCACGCCCTGATTGTGGAAGCCAAAAAGCGCCAAAACAGCCAAAAAGAGCAGGAATCACTGAATGCAGTGCAACAGCAGTCGCTTATTTTATGGCACTCTCTATTTCTCTCTCTCTCTCTTTCTCTCTCTCTCTCTCTCTCTCCCTCTCCCTCTCTCTCTCTCTCTCTCTCTCTCTCTCTCTCTAGAGCTGGCGTCTGCTCTGTGTGCGCGCGCGTGTAGACAAGGGTGTGCTTGCGTGACACACAGAGAGAGATGCATCTTTGTGTTGTGCGTGCGTGAGCGTGTGAGCGCGTGCGTGCGTGCGTGCGTGTGACGCAATCCAGGATGTGAAAGGAGAGGTCAAGTTCATTTTACTGACGCCAACCAAGTGGAAGAAAAGGTCAAATCACAATCCGGGAAAGATGAAAATTGTGTTTTCTCCCCCCTCTCTTAGGCTGTGATGACGCTGCTGTTGCCCTTGAGCGTCCTGTCCTCGGTGGACGAGTTTATGAGCTGCGACACCCTCTTCGAGTCCAGGAGATCCGCCAGAGTCCTCGAGCAAATTCCTTGCGATATGAGCAAAAAGGGATACTGTGAATTCAAGGGAACTTCTTATCCTGAGTGAGTCAAACTATATTTTTGCATGTGGTACAGGAAGGCATATACATTTATGATGTTTTCGTTATGCGTCGTTAACCCTGCCAGGGTCAACACCCCACCTGCCGAAAGGCACACCCTGCCCCCGCCTCAGGTGACTTTCTTTGTTGATCAAGATGCAGACCTTTGTCTTGCTCTTTTCGGTCCTTCCCAATATTTTAAAGAAATGATGCTCTGGCCTTAAGTATCTCTAATACTTAGAGATCTAGCCAATCGCGCGCAGGCCTAACTGAGCCGGCCACTCATGGGTACGTGTACATGTACTTGTAGATGCTGCCTTTTTCCAGTAGGCACGTACTGTACACAGGCCTACCTGCCTACATAGGCCTTCGTAGATGTTCATGCACACAGGAACCAATGCAGTTGGAGCGCAATGATTCACAAGTTGAGGTTAGGAAACCTTGAGCGTCCAGTTCACATTCTGAGGCTCACGGATGAAGTGTGGCTGTTGTGGTGGCGACGGCAACATCAGTACAGGCCTACTCGAGCATCACGTGCCCTCGGTGCAAACGGGCCAAATGAGGTTGGGCATCTGAGCAAGACGTGTCGGGGGAATTTTCAACTCCAAGACACACGGTAAATCTGTCGTGCATGGATGTAGAACTCTGGTTTATATAGGACAATATGCTTATTAGAACTTATTCCAAGGCAAAAAAGGGACCAAAATCTAGTCCCCAGTTAGTAGTACATCCACTCCACTGGTTGGAACAAATGCAAGAGATTCAGATAATTGTACATGCATACAAACACACACATGTGTTAGGGGGAATTTGCAAAGGCGAAACATTCTTCGTGCTCGCAATGAACGGTCGAGCGAACCCAGATGCATTTCAAAGGCAGAGAGTGCCAAAAGACAGTGTGAGGCCTCTTTTAATCAGCCGCTACTGATAATCATGTGTGGCTACCAATAGAGGAGCATTGCCAACACCATTTTTTGGGTCTCAAATTTCCCCCGAATGCTTCCTCTACAAGTTTCTGGAGTCAAACCTTTGACACCTCGGAGAACCACTTTCAGTGTACAATTCTCAGCCCCCTCCCCCAAGTACTGTATATATGCAAGGGTGGCCGCAGTAAGGTGATTCTTTACAACCCAAGTCCAGCCTCGACAGTAAAGCAACAGTCTGGAGTCAATGGATACAACTTTTGTTTGTGTCTGTCTTATCCGGCCATAAAGTAAGCTGGCCATAAAGCATCCGAATGCTACTGCACTGAAGTTCAGTGTGGAGTGTATAAATCCCTACAGAGCTGGGTGCTTTGAGGTCAGCGACCCCCCCCCCCCCGGACCAGGTGGCTCAATGTCCACTAAATGTATGCTTATTTTCTGTGTACTGCATGCATGTTTTTCGAAGCGTCGTAGCTTCAAAATCGGCCCCCTTTCATTTTTTTAAGTTCGCTTTGTACAAAAAAGCCTTAAAAAAGCAAAAAAGTCATGCCAAACCACTATGTCAGAGAGAGTGTTTGTCAAGGAAATTTCAATTTATTTTACTTACGTCAGCCTAGCAGAACTTCACGTACGTGGAGTGCTGTGAAGTCTGCGAAAGCGAGTGCCTCGTCATAGCGCGGCAAGCCGGGTGCCCGGGCACACTTTCTCCGGGTGGCTCGAAAAGTGTCTCGAAAAGTTTTTCACGCCATGAGGACCGGCCTGGCATTGTCGAGGTTTGCCAAATGCAAGCATCATTCGTACAGCTAACTTTGGTTGTGTTCTGCCATTAGTGAGACCTGCAGACATTGGAAGCTTACAATTTCTTAAAAGTTGGCCGTGATTTAGCAACAATGGCTTGGCTGCTTTGATATGTGCTGTTCTACGCTTACTTTTGAGTTTGGCTTTGAGTGCTCTTCAGTGTGCCAAATTGAAAGCTTTGAAATTTTTTGCCGCCTACATTTGCACTCAGGCCCTGAATACTTAGTTTAATGTGTCTTCAGCTGTGACGTGCGCAAAAAGGGCCAAATTGGCTGGGGGATCACGACTTTTGTCCGTCTCAGACTGTTCTTGGGAGGAAAGAGCCAAAAGGAAAAAAGGGCCAGTCAAGAACAGCAAAGGAGAAAAGACGGAGGAAGAGATCTACTGAACAGCTGGAATGCACAGTATGCAAATAAATGGTGGACAGAAGGAATGTGTGTGGATGTTCATGTGCGGTTAAAGGTATGCGACGGTTCAGCTTTTCCACCATTCTTTGGCTGAAAAAGAAGCCTATGAATTGATGCAACAAGAGTGCAGTCGCAGGGATATATATGGTAAACTTTTCCTCCTGTGCGGATCTTTCAGTTCAGAAATAGCTTTGGAGATGCTAAACACCAAGAAATGGCAACTCTAGCAACATCTCGTGTAGTAAACATGTGGTTGGGAAAACACTTGACCACTGAAGTTAACCCTTGCTATGGATGCAGTTTTGTCAACCATAGACCAAGTCCCAAGAACCCTCTCTTTCAAAGAGATGGTTCATCTGGTCCTGGACCAGGAGGCACACCTCCCAGGTGCAGATGGCCAAGAAATGGATCGATAGTTCAAATACGAAAGTGATTTTAGGTTTTGGGCTCAAATTTGCCTACCTCCCATACAGTCAACGGCATATATAACTGGATACAACAGACTTTTTCTCGGTCCCGTGGAGTTATATACGGCATGGACTGTATGTGCCATTCCGGACGACTGTTAAACACAGTCTAACAGGGCATTTTTGCACAGCTCCAACCCTGCTGCTGAAACTTTTCGTCTACAACTTCTCCTCTTAAATGTTCACACTCCTTGTGGACTTCAGCTGCCACTTCTGCCAGATCCCAGCAGATCGTCTGCTGTAGTAATCGTTTGTCCACGTACTCCGTACATGTTAGTCAAGTTGTCGGTTGCACTTGCTAAATGTGGCCATTCTCAATTTTTGAGAATGTCTCCCTAAAAGTCTTGACGAGTTTTCTGATTCAACCACAATGTGCCCATGGGACGTTCACCATGTCAATAAAACTATGCTTGTCAATCCTGGTACTTACTGCTGCATGTGTGTGATGAAAGATGACATGATGTAAAAACAAAGTTAAAATTTTTCCACTAAATTTAATATCATGAACATACAGGTTCTTTTTCATGATCGGACATTTTTGATGGAAATAAGATTCTTATCGCTGTTTCCGACACCAGTTAAACCTCGAGTTCAGGCTCCCATTGTTATTACTGTCAACATTACAATTGTCACTTCTACGGGTGATTTTGGAAGGGGTTTTTTTGAAATTCTCAATCATTGGTTGAGATGGTGTTTTTTTTTTTCTTTCATCAAGATCTTCAATGAGCAAAGATTGCGCATCCATTAAATATTGAAATTGTCGTGGGTGTCAGAGTTTGTAAGCAAAAAGCCTGAGAAGAACGAACTCATCAGTGAACTTTTCTTAATGGCGACTTCTTTCTAACGAAAAACAATGTACTTAAACACTCTTGCAGAGCTGCCATCTGGCGCTTCAAAGAAGAAAACCGCGCTCTCATGCGGCGCCTCTATGGAGATCTGGAGTCGAACTCAGTTTACCGCGAGATGCGCTCCACCATGGGCGGGAGTCCGTCCGCCGAGGGCGCCCCGAAGTTGTCCTCCCAGCAGGAGCAACACAGCATTTTCTCCAGCCTCGAGTACAACATCAGGATGGGTTCGGGGTTGGCCACGGTCCAGAGCGCCAGGGAACCGGTAAGAAAGTGGATTGCAGCCTGGTCCAGCATAGGGAACTGGGATAATGTGGCCATGAACGGTCCATAAATGGGGGGAGACGCCTAGACGGAGAAGAGGGACATTGAGCAAATGACCAGCAACTCCTTTCAGGTCGTCGATCCTGCTGACGAGACCAGGCATTCTCTGTCCAAGGTCACTTCGCAGAAGGTGGTCATGTTCAAGAAGAAGCGCCGCAAGCCTCAAGCTGGTAAAACAGCTGAGGACGTCTTAGATGATGACACTCCTTCGACAAGTCAAGCTGCCGACGTGTCGAAAACCAGTCAAAATGAAGTCAGTGCTGGGGTCTCAGTCTCTCCGCCAGCGACAGAGTTGTTGTCTAGTCATGACTATGGTGAGAAATTATGTCAAACTCCACTAGACAATCCTTGGCACAGTTTGCGTACTTTGCAGCGACCGACAATGACACAGACCAGACTGATGACTTTGAAAGTGCAACAGCCCCAGCCAAGGGCTTCTCTGCTGACCAGCCTACCCAAGTTGCTGCTTCTGCTTCTGTCATCCAGCCGACAGACGACACAAATGCAACGTCGGTTGAAGCTGTAATAGTGACCGACGCTCTGATAGAATCACTATCAGAGCCTGAAACGACCACTGCATTGACTGATGATGACCTAGACACAGCTGACGATGCAGAGACTACAACCACGACAACGTTAACTTGTAAGGGTCGTTTTGGTGGCAGCTGATGACCTTGAATAATTTACACAATGACAAGGAGTTCATTTCAGTGTCCTCAGCAAACTCTAATGATCTCCAATCAATTTCCAGCCGACCTCATTCCTGCAGTGGCTGTTGACCCTGTGGAAGATGAGGACGTTGATGAAACTGCCTCTTCGTCCTCATCTCCAGCAGCACCGACAACTTCGTCGTCTCAGATGCTCGATCTCGACGGAAACTCTGCCTTCAGTGACATCTTGGCCGACGTCGGATTGGTCGAGAGCCTCGAGCAGTTTGTTGGTGAATTGCTGCCCCAAGATGACAGTGGCCAGTCCAGGATCGGCCAAGATGGCCAGCAAAGGTTAGGTGATTGATTCCATGCGGCAGAGTGAGTCACTAACCTGATTCTTCTAGTATTAGTAAGCCTTCTCCAGTCTACGATCCTGGTGCAGATTCTACCTACGATCAAGGTGCTGAAAATGCTGGATTTTTGGACTCCAGCACAGCTGCAGGTGCTCCAGGTGATGACATCGAGGATTACGATGAAACTGAAGACTATGACGAGGACATCGTCTACTCGGGGCCGTCAGTGTAAGTAACCAAAAGTTGGTACTGTGCTGCTGTTCTTCCAACGTTTGCTTTCTCAATGCACCAGAAATGCCTGCCCCGTCAAAGAGGAGGTGTTTGCCCCCTACTGGGCCAACAACACCCGCGACCAAGTCCTGGCCTTGCTCAACTTGTACCCGTTCGAGCAGTACATCCACATGGAGACCTGCAAGTATGTCGTAACCAAGCGTCTTCAGTTGTCACTTTGGTTGTGTCAGCGTTTGATCTCTTTCCCTCCTCCGCCAGATATGAGGAGGAAGAGATGATGTGCCGTCCAGGATGCCGCTGTGAGCAGCAGTACAGACTCCACAGGCTTCTGGCATTCGACCCCAACAACGAGTGCAGAGGCATCTTCAGTGACTGGTTTAGATTTCCCTCATACTGCATCTGTAAGTACAGAAACTTTCCGCTAAGCTTTGTCTATTGAGTCGCCCATTTCTATTGTTTGGGAGTGATTGCTACATCCGCACGTACACTTGTGTTCAATCAGCATACTTACAAACATCAAAAGGTTGCAATGCAGTAACAAGATAGACTGCAACAGTTGAGTCTTGCTACAAGTACAGCAATGCTGAGTCAATTTTGGAACCATGGCAAGTTGTGCAGGATGGGGCGGAATCCTCCGCAACTCCTTCGTCAAATGGTTCAACGGCCTCGAAGCCTCCATCCCTGCCAGCAGCCGCCGCCGCCTTGCTGTTGAAGAAGTCCCAGCAGACAGGTCTGGCAACACGTTGCTTCAGTGATGGTTTGGTTCTACAACGTCTCGCTCATGCTGACCGTAGGACTCGTACATAAATACTTTCATTACGAACGATGAATACGTGATTTTTACAATGAATACGATTTTGTCCTACCCTAACTGACGGAGGCGAGTGAATGAGGGGGGGGATTCATTGTACTGGTGAATGCAGAATATTAAGCTCTGCTCATCCACAGGCAAGTGCTACAACTTCCCTGAGAACTACGTGCCCAGGAGGAAACCCCGAATCAAGAACTCCAAGCCCGCTGAAAAGGTGAACAAGGCTCCTTCCAACGGAGGAGAGGAGACGGTCAAGAAGATCCCAGCAGTTTTGCCCTACGAAGCCCAGCAGGCCCTGCTCAGAAGCCACAGGAATCTTGACCTCGACGAGACAGTCGAGCATAAGAAGGAGCAGCAGAAGCTGGCTGACCACTTCTTGTACGGCAACCACCCAGTCGTCGAGTACCAGTTGTCCGACGGCTCCAAGGGCAACCTCAACAAGACACCCAGAAAGTAGTTGTGGGAAACAAAAGACTCTGAGAAATTTTGGCATGCAGAAAATGTGCCAAAAGAGGAAAAAACCCAGCGACGACGTTTTCGAGACGTGAATGATGATAGTCACTGACACACAAACTGAACTTTTCCCTCTTAGGTTGAAAATAACGGCTATACCAGGCCTAACCTCATATGAAGTAAGTTGTGCATATCCATCTTCAAGCAAATGTTCAAGAAATGTCCGCAAAGTTGAAGAGCTCGAGCAGACATGGAGTAACTGCCATTAGTTATGCCTCAGTAGAACAATAAAGTAGCAGAGTACAATAATAAAGTGATGTAGGTATTAAGGGAAAATATCCCGTTCCACTTTTCCACTGACGCCTTTTCTGCCATTTCCTATACCACTTGTTCCCGTCAGGATGATTGTTCCACATGCTTGTCTGGATCCAACATGCTCGTCTGGATTCCGGATCAGGAGCCTTTGTGGATGAACTTTTGCTACAGAGCGAATATCCGTGATCAAGCTCCAAACTGCACATACACGAGTGCACATTGAGATTGTTGACCCACGTCAGGGACGAGTCTTCGGACTCGAGTGACGATATTTTTGTTTTTTGTTTTTTCGGAAAACAGGCTGGAGCTGGAGTCCTTGACCTCTGCAGTGGCGTCAGGACTTGCGGATGGCTGAAGAAAGACCACGTGCGTCACAACCGTCTGGAACCGAAGCAGCCACCTCCCCTCCAGAGGCACTTTTCTTGCAATTGCTGCAGATTTATGCTCGAAAGTCAAATAACAGCAGCTCTTGCACAGTCCTCGTCACACATGATTGTCCTCAATGGAGAGTCCATTTCCCAAAATTTCGAGTCTTGCCTGATGTGTCAAGCTCCCGAATCCCACTTTCATTACCGGACTAGCGTGCCCGCCCAGTATGAGCACGTTTGTTTTCTCCCTGTTTTCACCCAACCTCATCCAGAGGTCCAGAGCTTGACAGCAGTTGGGCAAAGAGGGATGCCATCATGGACATCCCGCCGGAGGACTACAGGATGACTGCGGTCGTCCTCAAGCACAGGGTCATGCAGAAGGAAGAGAAGCTGCGGCATCCCACCATCTGTGGCTGGATCGTCTACCGAGTGAAGGCAACCTCTGCACAGGCAAAAATGCAGCGCGTTGCAGAAAAAGCAGACTCTGTCCCGACGCCATCTCCACATCTTTGGATTTGTTCCACAGGTGATTCTGGGAAGAGTCGGATGAGAAGAGCGTTTTTCGTGACTCTCTGCGTATCTTTTGGCAGCAAAGCAACGCTTTTGCGAGGCTCCAGATTGGCTTAAAATGGCCAGCAGATTTGTCTGTTGACCCATCCCATCCCGCTGACCGACATGGGCAAGTGCAGAACACGCTCTGGCTCTTTCCCAAAATGTGTACTTGGGTTTTCCCAAATAAAAGATCTTTGGTATTTTCAGAGAAAGCCTTTCTTCATACTACGCATCCGCTCATGAGAGAAGGCTGCATTCAGTTTTATTCCTTCATCTGTCAAACAAACAGAAGTCTGTGGCTTAGCATTAATGACGTCATAACAAAAAAGAACCTTTTGCAGTTGCTCTGGGACAAGGTGTACAACACGACCTCCGTCGTCCACTGCGTCTGAAGGGTGGGTCAAAAAACCTTGGCAACTTTTTTGCCAGCAGCTTCTTGCATGCACAGCACAGCTGTGCAATCCAAAACTAGTGCACATGAATTTGTCAAAAACACGTGATCAGTGCAGTTTGTGACACTGTCGGAGTGCTGTAGCTCCAGCGTCTCCACCGACACCAGTCGGGTTCGGCCCGGTGTCAAAAGCTTCTCTCCCGGAAAAATCATCTACCCCACGTCTACTGCCAAAATCCGCCACCACCCAGAGAAGGTGAATGGGTTTTTTTTGGAGAAAATTCCTCTCAGGGTCAATATTGGGTGGCCCAATGACGGCCATGATGGATCTCCAGTAACTGATCCGTCCACCGGTCACAACTCTGCGGTTGCGGCCTGTGCGTATGTGCCAAAAAGAAAGGCCACCACTTCATAGTGCATGCGGCAGTTGTCAACTCTTTAGCCTCCACACCAGCGGCAGTGCATCTATCTAGATACAGCTACAGTGCTGCACCACACTAGAACTCATGGAAGTGAGCTGACGTGTGTGCAATGTTCTGCCGGTTAGGAACCAGAGCGAGAGGGATTTGCAGTCAAATATGAGCCTTCAAATGAGCATCAGCTTTGAACATTTTTTGTGGCACAAGACTTTACAATCATGAGACTTTAGTACTGAGCGGGAGCAGAGAAAGAAGCATAAAGAGGCCTCCAACATTTGGTGTGGGGCCTCCCATGGCCCATAACGGTGGTTGCTTGGCCAATGCATGAGAAAAGTGAGCTTGTCAACTGCTTGCAAGTCAGGGCAATATTGGCAACACACGGGCTTCTGTTGCACAGTTCATGCAAATAAGTTTTCAGCCGGTCAGTTGAGAGGCTCCCTCTTTGCATGCGGGCCCCATGTTCTGGGGAGAGACGCAGTCTGAGCCGGAGACCCGACGGCCGGCGCATCCCGGACGTGTTGTCGTTGGTCGGGGCCGAGATGCGGCGGCGGCGCCGGCACGAGCAGGAAGGTGACTTGAATGTCACAGCGGCGCAGGCTGAACGTGAGCGGTATCGGTGTTCTCAGCTAACTTGTTCGCCCTGGACAACAACCTTGTACGGATTTTTTGGAAATGTGCTTCAGACCGTGACAATTTCGCCAGTGTTGCTGCTCTGTGCGCGCGTGCGGGCGGGCGCGCGAGCACCTCTGACGAGTGCGAACTCGTCCCCCAGATGGGGGGTTGGGCAGCCTTTTGGTTCAGGGGCTTGTGCAGGAAGATAGAACGAGAAGCGGACCGCCTTGGTCGCGTGATTCACCCTTCAGAAGTGAAGTCCTACTTTCTCTCCTCCCCTCGCTGATCTCCCCTCCCCATGTGTTGACGCATGGGCCCGGTAAAAAGGGCTTTACGTACGGTGCAAATGTGGCAAGCAGCGGACGCTGATGGCATTGCTAACACAGTCGATGTAATGGTGGCACAATAGTGGATTCTGCGGGCAAAATTCAGCCAGATTTGCAGCGGATAACGCACGCACGCACGCACGCACGCACGCAGAAGATTCTTATCTCAGAGTGAGTACCTTGACCAGATCGAGCTTCGCCCGCACACGATCAAGTCCTCAGCCCAGGAGTTGGCCGGTTCTCCTCAGGCTCAAAGGTGCCTGTGTAAATGCACCTTAACCGACTTCAACCCCACCCACACCGGGTCCCTGCTGGCCCCAGAGCAACCCGGGCAACCCAGGATTAAGAGCAACTTGATAGGCCTTCGTGGTCGAGACCCTCTTTTATGCAGTTATAAAAATGGGAAACAAGTGTGCATATTCGTAGAAGATGAGACGTGACAAAAAAACAGCTGAAAACTGCTGTGCTAACTTTGAGAGAGAAAGAGAGCAAATCGGGTGAGAACATTTCTTTCCGAAAATGTGGCCACTGCAAAGGAGGCTGCGCTGATTATTGATCAGACAGGTAACAACACCACACACAAATATACCTGGCCGGAGTCCTCTCTTATCTGGAGGCCCTGATTCTATAGGTGGAGACAGCGTCTCCTGCTTACTCTCCACAAACTCGCACAAGGTGCGCGCACAAAGCTTCACCGTGGGTCAATGGCATAGCCTCAACCTCCTTGGTGGCGTTGACGTTAGCGATAGCAGGCACAGGAGAGAATTTATTCCCTCGTCCAGAGTCAGGGCCGCCAAATTGATTCTTATACGCATCTCATTGCTTATGTGAGGCATCAACACTTCTGGAAGGGGTCTCGAGGCGTTTGAGCTGATCCTGTGCGTGGCTTTGTGGACAAAAAGAAAGCTCTGCTGACTGGCAAAGTCAGCCTCCCTTATAACCTGTCTGACTCACCTAAAAACTCGGACCTGGCGGAGTCAGAGGGAGGAAGAGGGGAAAGAATGTGTGGTGGGCCAAATACCTGTGTTTTCTGCTCGCCAGAAGCTTTCCCTCGACCTCCATTTGGAATGGAATCCACACACGAAGAAGGAAATTGTGGGAAAACGCACACATGAAAAACTATTTTAATTCAGGTAAGAGCTTGATATCGTTAGAAGTGACCCCCCCCCCAAAAAAAAGAGAGGGAGAGAGAGAAAGCAAACCTGCCTCGAGGAGGCCAACATTTTTCAGCTGTTTTCTTGTGCACCCAAAACTGGAAGTTGCGCGCACTTTTTGTCAAAGGCTTCTGATTATGTGTGGTGCCCATTGGCGTCGAAGGAGAGAGGCCATCGACGAGGCCATCGAAGAGGCCTCCATTGGCCTCGGAGGCCGCTCTTTGTTTGTCTCCATCCAAACAGAATCACCTTTTTTGCTGTAGTCGGCTGCTGCTTCACCTCGCTATAGTTTGAGGACTTCTTACTTTTATAGTTGGATTTTTTTCCATTTGAACAAAGATGACACTATAAGTTCAGTTTTTGATTGCCATCAGAGATTTGAGTACAAACCCAGCCCTGTCTGGCCTTCATTGTCAGTGCCGCATTGCAGTGGGAAAAGAATGCCAAAAAATTCGCATGCGTTTTCGCTCAAAATTACTCTCCGGAGTCATCATTGTCTGGTAGAGACAGGACAGAAAGAAGAATTTTGGAAATTTCCTCGACCTTCTGTCTCTTCACACGCCTGAATTTGACGTAAAAACTGTGACAAAGTGATGTGAGGACGGAGGGGGAGAGGGAGGCTGCGTCTTAATACGGTCATGCAGGAAGGCAAAAAGGGTCCTGAACAATGGGAAGGATGAGAATGGATTTTGGGAAAGAGTAGTCGGTCCAAAAATGCCTCCATCCAGCAAAGTTTTGACATAAGGCTACTTAAGTAAGGCAGCCAGCCGGTCAGCCGGTCAGCCGGTCAGCCGGTCAGCCGGTCAGCCGTCAGCCGGTCAGCCGGTCAGCCGGTCAGCCGGTGGTGCTCCCTGGTCACCTCCCTGGTTGCACCTTACTTCTTGTTGGTCCACGCTGTACTGTGCTATTATGCATGATGAGCATCCATGGCAGGGGGCTGCGCCAGCATCTGATAAAACTTGCATCAGGAGGGGCTCACCTAGGGCGAACGGGGGATAACGCGGGCCATCTTGGGGTAGATACCAGTCCATGCCAGATTGATAACCAGGGTTCTGCGTTGTCCAATGATTGCCTTTGTCAATATGATTGAGATCAGTGGCTTAAGACGCGTCTGGGTAATTAATTATTAACTTGATCAATGTTGGTAGTGATTGTCGTCCCACATCCTAGGTTTTCTGACAAGCCTTACATTGTTCTTTCTCATGACATAATCGCTACGTCAACTAAGAATACTAAGTAAATGCATGGGTCGCACCAGACATCCATCATTTTAACAATGTCTTTTTTTTCAGATCATGATTCCTTGCTCATAATGATACACTCAAGGCAACTGCAAAGCTCAAAGAAGACGTCAGATTCATCTTCATTCCTATGGAGACTTCAGCTGAGGGTCTGGCCTCCACGAGGCTGACCCCATCCTTTCAACTCTTGTTCCACGAGCAAGCAAAATCCATCGTGGCCATTCAGGTGGGTGGAATGACCAAAATCGTGTGAAGCATAAACAACGGTAGCGAAGTCATATCGTGCGGTCCCGCAACAAAGTTGTGCAACAATCACGAACCCTCCCACAGTATACAGTAATTTGGAAGCTAAAGTTTTTTGACGTGCTCGAATATTTGCGAGGAAAAATATGCTGGTAAGAAACTCGCCTTAAGGAAAACCTTCCGAATTTGCCAGAAAAGAGGGAGAAAGATAATTTATCAGCATTTTTAACAGCTTAAGTCGAGCGTCATTTTCCTCGTTGTTGCTTAGGTCTCACTTACTCTAGTCGATATTTGAACAATCGCTCTTTTTTTTTTTACTTTTGCAACCTTTCATAGGCTTTTTTTGCAAGTTTGGCTGCTGCTTTAAAGCCAAATATCTGCAGCATTCGTCTACTGTCGAAGACAAAGAGTCCAGTCAAGCTTGAAAATGCACGTAACTGAACTGCGGTTCCCACATAAATAGTTAGGATTAATTCCCGTGCAAAAGTTGCAGCTTCATCCTGAGCACATCAGCTTCGGCTTAACATAACCTTGGCAACTCTGACCACTTTCCAGTCAAGAGTTCCCTTTGCTGGCTCCGCCGGACAAGTGTGGTCGCACACGGGGATGTCCAAGAGCCAGCTGGGTTTCATGTTCCACAGGTGTGAACTCTTTGCTTCGAGCACCCGTTGAACAGCACTGAACAGACCAGTGGCCTGATCAGAACCGGCGTGTTGGGGAGCGAGGCCGGAAACGTCAGTGCCGACGAAACCGTTGCCTTCAGATGTTTCAGAGAAGGGACAAGCAACGACCTCAGTGAGACATGGAAGTGCACTTTATAACTGAGACTGTTGGGTTTCGCCCTCATTGTTCACCATTTGTGAGTGAGCCTAAGTAGATGATGAAGGACCGACGCGCTCATTGGTCTAAAAACAATGGCTTCTTAACATGAGCCACTGGAGTCGTCACAACTTCGGGACACCTCTCAACTGTAGAGATCCATCTGCCTTAAAAAATTATACTTTTTCTCTTCCCTCCCCCCTAAGAGACGAACCGGGCGTGCGAATTAGCGGGGATTAGCGAGGATTTTCAAAGCTGTAGCAGAGGGATTTGCACTCAATGCAACGCACGCACGCGCGCGCACACGCGCTCCAGTCCCAGTGGCATATTTGCATAGTTGCAAAAGTCCCTCCACACGATTGCAGTGTTCAAGTAAAACAAAACTAAGAATTATTTGATAAAATGCTTGAACAGCTCGTCCAGAGAGAAAGAGGGAGAGACGAGAGTGAAGTGAAGTCAGCCAACCGTGGAAGAAGAAAAGGAGAGATTTTTCGAGCTTAGAGTTAGCTGAGAGCCATTTAAGATTCGGCCAGACACAGTTTGGAGTGACTTGAGCAAGTGACTTGAGCAAGTGACTTGAGCAAGTGACTTGAGCAAGTGACTTGAGCAAGTGACTTGAGCAACTCTGGCCAGGCAGCCAAGGGGCAGTCGTCATCCATCTTATTGATCTGTGTGTGTGCATAAATTTTGACTCTATGTAGTAACTAACTATGCATCCAAGGGGAGGGGGAAAAAATCACCAGATGTTTGGACATATTTCTTTCTTGCCATATTTTCTGCTCGGCTACACCGCAATTTCTCCATTTTTTGGTTCTTGTTGATGTTTGCGGATTTTTGGCCGCCATCATCCACGAGAAGTCAATCTTTTCGCCTTGGGCGGCTGAGGGAGAGCGAGCAAAGGAAGCCTTGGACGTTGGCAGAGGACTAATATGCTTCTGTTAGAGCAGTGTCATAAAGTGGAGCCTTCTTCTCCATACCATAACGTGGTGTGGTGAATCAACTTCACCTCGCCGGGCCTCTGGAGCGCCAGTTGAGGGGAGGCCTGAAATAGGCCTGAAAAGGAGACAGACCCCAGTTGACCTAACGATTTTTAGCCTTGGCTAAAAAATTAATTAGAAGTATAAAATAAAATGTAAAGTATGAAGGCCTTCATCCAAATCCAAGCGGATGAATCAACGCGCACGCGTTTCCGCTTGACGGCGTCTCTGTTCGTACAGAAGCTGCTTTTCTGTCTCCCTTTTTCTCTTCAGCTGCCTTCAGAGCCACGGAACTCTAGAGGTCCATGACTGAGTGTGTCTAGATCTAGTCCTAGTCCAAGTTCCACGGGGAGCAGGGGGGGGGGTCAAGTTGTCCCACTTCAGTCACCAGCTCTGGAAGTTGACGCCGGACTTTGCATGATGCTTTGCACGATCAAGTCGGGATTTACAGCAACGCACAACTTCATCCTTAAGTGACTTTTATATAAGACAGAGAAGTTTTCCTAAAAAAGGGCGTCCATGGAGTGCCACACCTGGAGAGCGTCCATGTTGTCCGTGGCAGCCGGGGAGAAGTGGTCTATGGCCCCTTATTGGACAGGAGAGAAAAATAATTTAGCGCTGCTGCAGGCAACTTTTGCGGGAAATGCGTGCGCGGCGCGCAAGCCAAGTACAGGTACAGAGTCAGTAGGCTCACAGCTGCTTCTAAGGCAGCTGCCTTAGGAAGAAGAAAAAAGTATTTTCAACTGTGATTTCTCTTTCTCACTACAAATACTTTGCTGCTGTGTAGCAGAAGACTGAGCGGACAGTCGCCTTTTATTAAGTTATAGCTCTCCATCACACAAAAGTTCCTACAGTGCTTAAAAACAAACAGACAATAGTGAGACAGCAAGAATGACTCACGCGCGATAATAAAATATTTTGCCTCCCAGTGCTTCCTGCCGGGATATGCAACTGCTATGCAGAGTGAGCATGTAAAGTTAAAAAAACAACGTTAACTTTACTTAGGAGCAAAGCTGTCAGATGCTGCCATGAACTGAGAGACAAAAGCCTCAAGACAAAGGACCAAATAGCATTCGTCGCATTCTGCTGGAAGCCACGATTTGGATGCATTACTGAATGGCTGCATTCAAGGAGATTCCATTTGCACAAGTTGCCAATTTTTGCCTCTCCTCTGACCGAACTTTTGCCCGGTTCAACCGGGCCAAGACGACGATGACGGCAGGCAGGGAAAAAGTGGCGCTGAAGTGAAGGAAAGCTACTATGAGCATCCTCCGACACCATCATAGTAGAGAGAATCGAGCCCATGAAGAGGAAGAAGACCACATGGGTCAGGCCCACCAAGGGGTGTCCACCCTGATGTTCCCGTTCCATCACCAGCACCACCACCACCAGCAACAGCAGCCACAGCAGCAGTCTTTCGTGCCCTCAGTCGATGCATTCAACGTGAGTTCGACCCACAAAAGTCAGCCTCCCCCCCTAAATAGACAATGCGTTCTTCAAAGGATGCACAAGTGCTGCTATCTTTGACACACGCACACACAAGTGTTCCCATGATCAATGACTAAGAAGCTGAGGCCTTGAGGCCCCAGGCATGGCTGAAGGCCTACGTCGTGTTGTCTGCTGTCATTTTGGGCTACGTTGTTGGAAAAATATTGGGCTACTTCACTTCAAATATTGGGCCAATTTTTCGTTCAATTAATTGCTTCATCAGTAATGTCAAGGCGAATTTGCCAAGGATTCGCGTGCAAAATCACGCTTAAAAACGCATCCCAAAGGTTGGGATGACTATTAAGAAAGACCCCCCAAGGATATGTTTTTTTGTTGATTATCCTCTCTCAGGCATTATTTGAAGAAAAAAAAGCGAGAAAACGAATTCGACCTTCGAGAGAAGAAAATTGACGAAGACCTCAGGCATGGGTTCTTAGGGCGCACTCACGCGAGCATTTTTCGCACATTTTTGCCAACACGTCCAGGGTGTTAAGGTCTACAGCACAAGAGATTGGCATCCGGCAGAATTCTGTGTGGATTCACCATAACTGACACAATCTGCGAGGATCTTTGACAGCAGAAATTTGGCTTCAACTTTGTACTCAGCAGCACTTCTTCATAATTTTTATATTATTGTAATAACGCACAAAAGGGAGAGAGGTCAGCTCGAAATACTTTTGCATGCGTCAACGCGCCCCAAAACGATGCATAATTTTTTTCTCTCTCCGAGAAACATAAAATCGGACTTGTGCGATTACTCAGCAAATCTTGGAGAAAAACGTCTCTTTTCAAGCGCGTGCGCGCGTTCTTGCGCGAGTGCGTGCGTGCGTGCGTGCGTGCACGCACTACATAACGGAAATTCGGTTTTCCCAGTAGAAATTTCTCCTTTAGTAGCCCGAGCAAAAACCCTATGAAGTCTCTCTGGCGAATCCTCCTTTTCTTCTTCGTTGTTGTTTTGCTTTCTTGGAAAGTGGTCAGCGTGCAAAATGCAACGAACGGGGAAGCTGCGCAACTGTGTGCAACTTTTCCAGGCTCCTGACGTTGCTCAGACGCCTGGAAAGGCCTCCAGACAGCGGGAGTTACGCGCTAAAGATAGATGCATTAACAGTGTGAGCCAAAAGTAGCCCATCCAGCATCAAGTAGGGGCTGACGAACGCCAAGTCTTGGTCACTAGGAAGAGGAGGGTCGCAGTTCTCATGTGCAAAGGGAATTTTGCAAGACAGACCAGAAATAGCAAAGTTTTTGCACCGTCAAGTCAAACATCGCATTGGCTACATTGCTTTGGTGGATGGGGACTTTTTTAACAGTTAAAACTCATGGATGGAGTAAAAGATAGATGTCTGACTAGAGGATGCAAAAACTTTGCTGTTTCTGGTCTGTCTTGCAAACTTCCCTTTGCACATGAGAACCTGGAGCCTCCTGCGCCAAGTGACCAAGATTCGTCTGCAGTCTGACGAGTCAGCCGCTGTTTACGTGGAGTTGCTTTTGGCCCACACGGTATTAAATGCGCCGTCGATCTCGCCTGTGTCTGGGGAGAGAAATGAAGCTGGAAATTGCTCTTCGTCGCCAGCAGACGCACGCACGCACACAAAATATTGCTTCCTGTATCTTCATTCCTACGAACTGACGAATTCCTGGGAATCAAGGATCGATCCTACACAAAAAACTGTTTCCTATTTATGAGTATGACTATTTACAATTAAAAAAGTGTGGCTTGACTCCATTCATGTGTGATCTATGCGTTCGTTGGGAAAGATGGGAAAGTTTCATTTGGCGCCAACCATGAAGGGAGTGACAATTGTGCAACGAGATGACAAAAAGGTCCCCAAAACCTGGGCTCTTTTTACCGCCAGACTTTGCCAAAAATGGGAATAGAAGCAGCCAATGCAACTGTACGATTTGCACGTACTTTGCCGGCCAATTCCTCTGCTCTTACGTGTTCAATCATTGTAGCATTTGTTTCCAGATAAAACTTTCCCCTCCTTTCCTCTCCGCTCTCACTAAGTCCTATGTACATGTGTATCAGTCTTCACTTGTGTAAAGTTACTTTTCACGCAGCTGCGCAAAGTGAGATGTGACGGTGCATAAAGCACTGCTCATACTGTACTAGTGATTTCTGCATTACACATTACACCAGCGGTTCTTTTGTACGTATATCTTCAGGAGCTCCAGAATGAGGTCAGCAGCTTGCTGGAGTTCAAGAATGCCCTGCTGGAGACGTTCCCGCACCTGCAGGGCCGCTTGGGCAGTTCCCTGTTACAGCAGCAGCCGCCCAGACCGGCCTCGCACGCCGCCATCTACAGAGATTCGAACCTCCGGACGTCCCCTCCAGCCTCGGCGCAAACCGCCCGCAGCCACGGGAGCAATAGCAGCAGCACCTCTACCCTCAAAGACGGGCCAGACGCCATCGCCTCCCCGCCAGGACAGAGCCCGAGGAGCCGCCAGCCGCCGGCAGCCGCCAGAAGCGATCTCCTCTGCTCCGATGAGGGTTCCGGAGTGACTGCCGGTCCCCCGCCCGTCGGCAGTGGTGGTAGTGGCGGTGGCGGTGGCGGCGGCGGCGGCGGTGGCGGTGGAAGCGGCAGCGGCGGGGGTGGCGGCAGCGGCGGCGGGGGCAGCGGCGGCGGGGGCAGCGGCGGGGGAACCAGGAGGGTGGTGCGCCGGAGCTTCGAGGGTCTGAGTGCCGGAATGTCCAACGTAGGCCTGGCGTCCGACTCCGGCTTCAGCACCTCCGAGACCAAGGACACATCCGGGCTGTCGTCGACCCTGAGTCCCAGCGGCACCGCCCGGGCTCACCAGACTGTCCTAATGGGTCTTCACCAACACCCAACGGCCGGCGAGGTCCGGTGGGACATGTGGGAAGACGGGATCGGACCACAATTTCATCGACATCATCAGGAGGACGATGAACTCATCCACTTGCTCGATGTCATTCATCGAAAAACAGTCAGACTAAGGAAAGACTTCGAAGCCAAGGTAAAATTTCTCAACTTTACACATTTTGATACCGCCAAATACAAGGCTGAGAGTGAGTAATGGAGGTCTAAACCTCAGCGTGTCCTACAGTAGGTGATAGATATTGTCTCAGCTGAGAGGAGACTGCAAAGCTTCATGGTGAACCAATCACCAACTGATTCGACGAGTAGCGGAATCAGCTGAGTTATTAGGAAGCAATCACGACGTGATTCGACACCTGAGACGTAGACTCGATCCAAGTACGTGAGAACCTTTTGACGCACCCTGTATCGATCGATTTGCACCTCAACCTTCCCTCTCTGTCTGGAACGCTGATAAAGAGGGAAATAAGAAATGTGCAGCCGCCGGAAATCCACGCGTTCATATCACTGGTGGAGGCGGGCTGGAGGGCTGGAGGGCTGGAGGGCTGGAGGGCTGGAGGGCGGAAAGGCAGAAAGGCAGAAAAGCCGAAAGGCAGAAAGGCAGAAAAGCCGAAAGGCGGAAAGGCACTTGCGATGGGACATTTTTCTCTGGTCTCCCTGGAACTGTTGGACAAAACTTGGTTAAATATATGCGGGCAGGATGCACAAAAAGCTCGTGTGGAGCGACCAAAACGTCCTGGGCTGATTGATTCTCCTCGTTTGAGGCGCACACGATCATCGCAATTGCGCCACATCTTGAGAATTCCTTCACGCAGCTGCACATATTTTGGTAGTGTGTGAGCTCGCTCGTGCTCCTTCTGTGTGCGTGTGCGTGTATTTTGTGCGTGCGTGTCTGTGGCTTATCTGAACTTCTTCCACTGTGTGTGTGTTTGTCTGTTCGTTGGCGTGCATATTTGGTTAATTCGCGTGTGTGCGCGCGCTTCACGCGCGTGCGTGCGTGCGGATACGCACAATCGGTAGAGCGTGGCCAAGCCAAAAACTGGAGGAGATAGAGAATCCGCAAGCGTCCAACTATGCTTCTTTGTGCGCGATTGTAATAATTAGGGCCCGACATTTTATGCGAAATATGGCATAGCTGAGCTACTTCCATTAGTCAGAGTCATTGAGCGCGATGCACGATCTCACTGCTTTCCCACTGAGGTCAACTGATGTCTTACCTGTTGCCGTATGAAAAGAAAAAAATAACCGCCAGGTTGGTGCAACTAACATACCGCATTGGTGGGCAATCCCTCTTGCAGGAGGAAAACAGATTCAGGCTGTAGTTGACAAAGTCGAGTGAATCCACGAGCATCATGGATCTACGTGGATTGTCCAATAATCCCTCTATTGCACGTTTGTTATTCCAGACTGCATTGGATCACCTTAATCTGGCTGCCGTAGCAGCTGTCGAGCATCAGGCCAACCAACTTGTTTATGGTGGTGCCATGACAGCAGCTCTTGCCTCGTCATCGTCATCCCACCATCCGCCTACCACTTCCACAGGGGTGTTGGGAGCCATACTGGAGACCTCTGAGGTTAGCACCAGCACCAGCCCGGCCAGCAACCTCAGGATGGCGGCGCCCCCCGCCAGGGTGCTGTCCACAGAGCTGGACTTGCTGCGCAAGGAGAGGGAGATCCTTCTCAGGCGCATCTCGGGGCTGGAGATGGAGAACTCAGAGTCTCATGTCAGAGTCAGGCAGCTGGAGTCGGAGGTGGCTCAGCTGACGGCATCACCCAGACATCCAAAGAGGGGTGGAGATGACGGCAGCCAAGTGAAACAGGGTGACAGTGAAGGCAGTGAGCAACAAGCCAGACCAAAGCCACCTGCAGGCATAGTGCATTCAGTCCAGATCAGGACTGGAGGTGTAGTCCAGGGATCAGACAGAAGTGATGGAAGTGACCACTCTACGGATCAGCATCAAGTAAACATTGAAATCAAGCCTAGACAACAGCAAAGACACCGCTACTCACACCCCAACAGTGGGAGGGTGCCTGGCAGCGGCCAAGGTGTCTCAGTGGTCAACCTCCGGGGTGGAGGCAGCGTTGACAATCTTTTACTACCTCAAGGCAGTCGCAGCAGTGACCAACGGCAGAGGACTGGGAGCTTTGGCAACAGGACCAGGACTACCAGCAAGTTGATACCTGGCAGGATTGTGGTGCCGCCGCCTCCGCCGACATCCAACGCGGACACCGCCCAGGCATCTCCCCCTTCCAGGCTGGACAGGGTCCTCTCCAACAAGAACCTCAACCCCAAGTCTAGGTCGGTGGAGAACCTCCTCTTTGACGGCACTGCCGTTCACCTGGGACTCAAGCCGGCCAACAGTGAGATGAACATCGTGAGACACGCGGGCAACAACCCCGGGAGGCACCCCCGACACCTGACGCCCGGACGTCGATTGCGCGGCACCACCAGTGAGTTGCACATGAACCGTCTGGGCACCAACGAGAAGGTAAGGGTCGACACCTTCGAGTGCCTCTCCTCAATGCCTGCTGAGTTGGTGGCCAAGGGCGGCCTGATGTCCATCAAGCCCAACCGCACCAGGATCAGTCAGATCCTCAGGACCGACGACGTCATCGATCTCCAGAGACAGTTGCTCACCACCGTGATGGAAAATGAGGTAAGGCTCGACACAGTCAATCAAACCAATGCATTGCACACCTACTTTGGGCAGTCGACCTTTGATTCAGTCACGTGGCCAAAGACTTGATCAAGAGAAACCTGGATTTTGGCCACATTGACGGCTGTAAAGTCGAAATGCCCACATAAAACTTTACACCTCGTAACTTTTTCAAAACTAACGTGTGCTGAAGGTGACTGAGTCTGTTTAGAGGAAGAGTTGAGTTGTTTTCGTCGACCTGGCAGTCGATGAGGACAAAGCAATGAGCGGTTGTCCTTTCCCCAATTTTTTGACTCTGGAGTCTTGATTGTCGTCAGCGCAACAACAGCCCCAAGACTTGACCGAAGCTGTCAGTCCAAAATGTCACCTTGTGAGCCACGTTTGGTCGAGTCACAACTTGGATTGAGTCAGACTTTTGCTGCAAACATGACCAAGTCAAGGCTCCACTGACTGTAATGACCATGCCAGCGTGCTTCACCCGTCGTTCAGTAGTCGTGCGTGACAATTGCGCAGTTGCATATGAAACAAATATTGCGGAGAAGTGAAAAATTGTTGCCATGAAAGCTTCTACGCTCTGCCTGAGCCAGAGACGTCTGCGCTGTCTGCATCCGTGCTGTACAGCTTGACGCTTCCATCTCACACTGTGCGCAATCTCGCGGACACTTTTTGCGTCTCGCACTGCAGTTTCTTAACAGCCTTAGAGGGAAAGAGTATTGTTTCAAAGCAAAAATGGAATTTGAATGCAGTTTCCCACATTTCTTGACCGTTAATTCTCCGGGAGTCATTTGTCTGTGTGTGCGTGGCAGAACGGGTGCATGGCGTTTTTGGCGTACTACACGCGCAACTAGGGCAAGAGGGATTGCGTGCGCGTGTGAGATTGAGAACCTCTGGCCTGAGGCCTCGGGAGTGCACACACAAACACAGAGGCCTCCATGCGGCTGACTTAACGGGAATTTTTCTCTTTCATCTCTTCTGGTGGGAAAACTTGGTTCGTCTTTCTTAATGCTCGCTCACACCTTGCAGAATTCTCTGCAAACTTTGCAAGCCCAGACTGGACCTCATGAGTTCCAGCAGCTGGACTGGTTGGCTTCCGCTGCACAATAGATGAAGAAACAGCCTTGAATTGCACTCAAATCCCGCTCATTAGCAAGGGGGTCCCAAAGAAGCCAACAAATATGACATATATTTGTCTCCTTTTTGCACTTTCATCATTTATGCGAAGTTTGAGTTTCACTCACGAAAATAATGCAATTTCCTCCCAGGATGATTAATGCTCCCTCCGCCAGATGTTGTTACTATTGCAAAAGTCAAATTGCCATCTTTCTTTTTTTTTGTTGCTCACCTCTTCCCATTTTTTTTCATCTCAGCCATCATCCAGGGTCCTAATTGAACCGCAAGGAGAGGGGAGGAAATTTCTCCTCGTGAAAAAAAAAATGGGAAAATGCGTTTGTGTGGAGATGGAAAGTTTTTCATCTGTCTCAAAAGGTCCTCGCATGGCATCTGCAAATATCTTCGTGTTCACAGGGTGGGCCAAAAGTATGTGTAGAGAGCCTGAATGGGACATACAAAGGCCTAATCCTGCTCATTTCAAACGGGAGGTTCAGTATCTTCATTCCGGACAGAGACCTGTGCCAAGCGGAGCAGAAATAGCAAAGCTTTTTGCATTCTCAAGAAGAACATCAAACGTTTTCCTGGAGTTTCAGCGACAGCTCAAACAGCTGACATGTCTGGAGACAGCAAAGCAGTGTGGAGGATATATGCTTGACTACAAGATGTACATAATGTAGAAATATGCAAATTCTTCGGGACTCTTTTCCCTAAGAAGCCTTTCTTCTTTCCTTCAAAACGATGTTGTAGTCCGGACATCCCAGGATGAAGCCCACAGTAGGTTCCAGCTCTCTGGCTGCCACCTCAGTAGGAAGGACAAATTCAAAGCTCTGTACGAATCCTGCCAAGAAGAGGAAGAACTCGACCTGGGCCAAGTTCTTGCCCAAGCAGTTCCTCTTGCCCATTCCGAAAGGAATGCACCTCTCATCTGGCTCGAAGGACTTTGAATCTTCATGGATGAACCTTTCGGGGATGAAGGACTCAGGGTTGCTCCAGTACTTGGGGTCATGCATGATCCAGTAGTTGGAGGGTATCAACTTGGTGCCTCTGGGAAGGTGGTACGGGCCTATGTCCACACTGTTCTTCACTTCTCTCATCACTCCAACGAATGCCAAGGATGACAGTCGATGCACTTCCGTCATGACAGCCTCCATGTAGGGCATGTTGGATCTGTCCTCCACGGAGGGCAGTCGGTCCTTGCCAATGACGGCATCAATTTCTTGGTGGAGTCTTTCTTGCTTACTGGGATTCCTGGCCAGGTGGAAAAGGGCCCAGTTCAGCGTGCTGGCTGACGTCTCAGATCCATTGGCAAACATGTCCATCAAGCCAACAGCCATATTCTCCTCTCCTCTCTGTCCATGGAAGCTGGACTCTTGATGATTGTCACTCAACTGGATCATCTTGATGTAGGAATCTATGAGATCCCTCAAGTGTTCCTCTTGATAAGTCTTGTCGTGCTCGTGGAAAACTTCTTTGATAAAGTCCTGGACATCTATTTGAGGCTGGTAAACATCCCAATATCCACTCATCTTTGGCGCAACATACTTGAGCCATGGAAAGAAATCGAGGAAACCCACCTGTTGCCCAGAACTAAGCATGAGCCTGGACTTTTCAAAAAGAATTTTAAACCTGGTGTCATCATATGATAATGTTTCTCCCGACATTAGGTGCCACAAGGCATTGAACATTGCAAAATTCAGCTTCGATGTCAGGGATACTGGCTTCTCCAGGTCTCGTCCAAGAAGAGTCTTTGATTTGGCTACCTCATCCTAATGGCACAAAAGTGGGACAAATAGTGAGTGTGAAAGTACAGTGTGGAACAGATGCATACTTGGATGAGTCTGGCCATGGTGAGCTTTCCGAAGCCAAAGTCTCTCAGATTTTTGAGGAGAAACTTCCGTTGTTCCTGCCACTCCTTTCCATTGCTGAAGAAGAGACCAGCCATGTTGCCCTTGCTGTCTGGATACCTGGCATCTCTCAGAGCAAGGCCAATGTCTGGAGAGACGGAGAGTCAGGACTCTTAATAAGGAAGGCTGAGGCCAAACCACTGCATTAGGCTGGACCAATTTTTGGATCTCTTGTGTTCTGCCACATTTGGTGCCAGACTTTATTTGAATCCATTCTAGTCAAATTATATAATTATAGTTTCGGGGGTTCCTTTTCTGCCTTCAAACTTTTACACTCACGGTGCGAAAGAACATTAGATCAACATCACATATTAGGAGCTTTAGGCCTAATGGTAAACAGTGCGAAATTGAAAGCGAAGTGCGTTCAGCTTCGTCTACACCTTGCCATGTTCTGAACTTATTTTGTAAAACTCTATTGCACGAGAAGGGGGTCAATTTCTTTTCTTACAAAACCACTTGAATACATCCTCTCCACTTGGCGTTAGATAATAAACCTAAGAGGCACTCCGCGAAATTCCAAAATTTTCTCGTTTTGGTATAGCCTAATATATATGTACCATGTGGCCGCCAGGTGAAGTCATCCATGTTAGCCAGCTGCTTGTAGAAGTCAAAGTCCCCCAACACCACACATGGCTGAGATCCGACGTTAAAGCTGAACACGTTTCCATGGATCTGATGCATCCTCTGGACGAAGTCCAGGAAGTTGCTCCTGATGTGGTGCAGCCCTCCAATGATGGGCAGATTTCTGGGGCCCGGGGGAAACTGTCTGGGTCGGAAGCTTGGCCGCAATATGTAGATGTAAGAGAGCAGAAGCGTGAGTGACGCCCACAAGACCTGGAAGAACGGAGACATCGTTCGGCGGCGACTCCCAGAACAATCTGTCAGGACTGACTGAGCGTTTATCAGTGACTGAGAATGAGCTTATCAGCACATATGCAAATTTGTGTGCCACAACCCCTGTTGCACAGTTGCGTCGTCACTCTGTAAGTTTGCTCTATCCTCTAAGAAGTTGCATAGTGACTCTAAAATGAATTTCGGATATGAGACACTTCGGACAAGGGGATTTTTTCCCCCTGTCCCACAATGAAAGTTTCCCCTGCAGCAATGTTCACAACTCTTGAGCCGGTGCTGCAACCAAGCACATTCAAAACATTTCTCGCGACGTCTCCATTGTTCGCATGATGTCCAACGGTTCTGCCAGGGCCGCCGGATCTTCCCTTGCTGCACGTTTGCAGCAACATTGACGAGATCTTTGCGCAGAAAAGCAGCTGAAGCCCTTGTGCAGTCATAATTGTAAACTAGGGCGTTTTCCTTCACACTTTTTCACCTAAAACTCTGGCTCTGTCTATACTCATTAGACAAAAAGCTTTGTGGGCGTTTCCTCTGATAATGAGCAAGGCTCAAGAGAAAAATTGGAGACGCAACGAGAGATAACTTTACGATCTCGCTCTGTCTGGTAGAGCAGCAGCAACTCAAGTGCCAAATGCTGCTCGGACCAGAGCTGTCAGCTCCGGTCTTTTGATGTCATTGATATGTTATTTACACCTCTAAAAGGGGGCTTTTTTTTAAAAAAAAAAAAAGTGGGTGCTGCGTTGTATTATGTTTATGGATGCCACAAGTTGCATGAGGGGGGGAATTTGCGAAACTCACGCACTAAACTTTCCCTTCGTTCTTTCCTCGATTTCAGTGCCAAAGCTCCAAGCCCATTTTTCTTTTCTTTTTTTTTTGAGGATCTGTTTAGCTGAAAATTGCAAGTTCGATGTGGGACCTGAACGGGCTGCTCCTTGTTCCAGGTGTACAAGAGTCAGTTGGAGAGGGTCTCCGAAGGCTGGAACGCCAAGATCAGCGAGTTTGAGAGGGCGAATGCAGACCTCAAGTCAGAAATTGCGAACCTGAAGAAGGAAAATGAGGACCTGAAGGTCAAGGTAACTAAGCTACTCTACAGTTTATTTACATTAGGAACAATATAATTTGTAGCTCAATGCTGCTGCAGAGTTGTTACAACTTCTCTTCAAAACAGGTCAACAAGAAAATGGTAGAGCTGGAATCCACCAAGGCTCGTCTGAAGGTCCTTGAGAGGAACAGCTCAGCTCCTGAAGTCAGCAAACCTCTTCACCCTGCAGTGTCTTCTTCCAAAGGCCAGAACAGCAGCTCTGCGTCCCCGTCGGTCACGAAACCTCCCCGGATCAACAGGGAGGTGGTGGGGGAAGACAACTACATCCGCTATGGCAAGCAACAGGACCAACAACAGCAGAAAGTTGTCCACTTCGACCTCAAGAAGAACTCCGATTCTCCCAATGCCAATGGCAGCAACAAACCCAAGGGCTTGGGACCCCACGGCAGGACCTCTACAGCTGCTACTGCCAACACCAATAATGGAGTCCTCCGGCGACACCACAGCCAGCAACAGCGGTTACAGCAGCTACCAAGCGATGCCAGGCAAAGGCTGGAGGAGATGGCCACGTCCTCAGCCAGGATGAGCACCGCCTCCAGGCCGCCAGCACCCAGGAGTGGGAGGCTTCTGGGAGCAGCTGACCCAGTGCTCCAAGACCTAATGGCCTTGAAGCTCAACCAGCACCAGCAACACACCTCAAGCCCAGTGGAAGCACACCAGCAGCAGCAACAGCAGCAACAGCAACAGCAACAACAACAACAACAACCCTCTGAGGCTCCCCCCACCTCCATGTCTCCCACCACAACCATTACAGACGCTTCTTCCAAAAAGGTACGGCCTAGATCCTTCTGGGCCAACTGGCTTCGCTTCTGAGAGGTGGCCTCTCGAGGCCCAACTAACCAACCCAAAAGCGGCCTCTATAACACCAAAAAGCAGGGTCAAGTCACAGTGGAGAGAGGATCCTCTAACCTAGGAAGAGAGTTTAACTACTAAACCTGTCTGCATTTGTGACATTAGTAAGTGGTGAATCTTGGGGTGTGTTTACCTACGACAGATTTTCAATGCTAGGCTAGAAATTGGAGCCTAGTGTTAGATGCCACATGTGTAAACCCACCCTTCAACAAAAAAAAGTCTTGGTGGGGTTCAAGGATCATTGATGTTGTCTCTCCGGCTTCTCGGGGAGGGGAAAGGAAAAATGGGGTGCCCTCACATGAGGATTTGCCAAGCAAATTTACATCGTGTGAGCGCACCTTCAGTGTATTTGTAGCTACCGGACACTACTAATCATTGTTGTTCATCCCCGGGTGTCATCCCCTACCACCACCAACAACCCTTCCCCTCTATGACTAAAGGCACTGCTTCGAAATGCTCAGATTTGCACGCTCTCAAAATTTCGCAGCAAAACTTGCACGTCACAAATGCATGCTCAGTAGAGGGAGGCAGGGAAGGTTGGATGCAACTTGCACGATTGCCTCTCGGAGTTGCATGTAGCCTTCCTTTCCCCACCCTGTATGCTGCTCGTACTGCTAACTGGAAATCTACAGGGTGGTGGCTATATTCGGAGGTGCGCCCACACATACGTATGAACTGTTTCCGCAAATTCTACGTACCTGCTCAGGGGTGCGTCGACACCATCACACGCGTGATTGCCAACTCGCTACTCAGCTGACAAAGACAGGCAGGACTTCATGAGTTTCGCAACGTCGTTTTCAGCCTTGAAAATGAGTTGCGAATCTCCCTGTTCCACCCTGTGCTTACCAGTTGTGCAGTGGCAACTCTGTCTCAGACGGTGTCGAGGAACCCTCACATTTTCGCGCACTGGCAAGACTTTGGACGAGAAAATGCATACAAACTCGCTCCCATCAAGTGGAATTTGCATGAGAAATTCGCCTCTCCTACGCTTTGTGTGTGGATCACGACTAAAATAACACTCTTACTAATGCCACAAATTCAGACAGCTCTATATAAATTTGCCACGAAAAATTATTCGACGAAGATGAATCCTTCTCCTCTTTTTTTAAAGTGACGGACTTGACCCTTTTCAGACCTGTCCTCTCTCACCCAACCGTGTAAAAAAATTCGTCAAGCTTCACGTTCATTTTTTGAACGGTGCTGAAACTAGTAGATTAAACGGCTTCTTCACTTTTCCTCAAGGTGCGCTTACACGAGGTGAATTCGTGAATCACGCATTTGCCTGCAAAGGAAGCTTTTTGTTGAGAAAGAAAAAACATTCTTCCTTAGGTGCACTTTAGGCCCTGCAAATTTCGCAGAGAATATGCCAGAAATTTACACATTGTCTTTCTCTCAGGAGATCTCCGAGAAGGAGCTGAAGTCCATGGGTCGGGAGACGATCGCGGGCCTGATCCAGGGGATCTTGCAGAAATACAAGAAGGAGGTGAGAAAAGCTGCATCGATTTGATTGGGCAAACGGCCTCTAAAAGCACGAAAATTCCTTTCAGGCCAAGTCTTGAAAGGCGCGTCTATATTCAAGTAAGAGGTGTTGGTAGCGTGTACGGGCCTTAATAACGGTGGAGAGGGAGACAGAGACTGCGTACAGTAACAATTTTGCTGCAACGTCTCAGGTGTAAACACTGTTAGGGTTTTCTGTCAGGACAGCACAATTATTTTGGGTGTTTTGTGTACAGTGTGAGTCATAAAATGTCTGAATAGGGAAAACGTACACTGTGGTGGACAGGAGAGGTCAACAAAAAAGAGCGGGTAAGGTAAGGCTGGGGTGACATGGTTACATGGTACTGTACAATAAAAGTTCGGAGAATCATAGATTTTGGATGGAGAGAACATTTTCTCTAGACGTTCTTATTTTCTAGTCCGATCACTCAGAGTTAAGGAAATTCTAACCCCCAGCAGATGCATACACCGTAAAATGAAACTATAAGAATCACCATAGTAATTTATCCGTATTATCATCTAATCCTTGTACCCGTCGATCCTGAATACTGTGAGTTGTGTTGGTTCTCCACAAAATGGTCTTTTTCTCCAATCGTAAGTTTTGTGGTGTATTTTGATGATTTCTTGTCAAAAGGAAGGAACAGCAACAGTTATGGTTAGTTTAGAAGTTTGGTGAAAAGCTCAGATGGTCCAGGATTACTCCTTTTCTCCTACTTGGGTCTCAATCCCTCGCAGGAAATCCCTATAACAAACAAACAAGCCGATGGTTCTCTCGGCTTTGGTTTTCTCAGCAGATTCTCCTCTGATTCTTCCACCCATCCTCACTAAAGCTCAGTCAGCAATTCTTCTGACCATCAGAATTTGCTATCACTTTTGACCTCGCCGTAAAAACGAGGTGAATGCAGCCAGCACGAGCAATCGTAGATCATGGGGGCATTTTTTCACTCACACAGTACGTAAATGTAGGGGTTGTAACATTGTCACCCGATAACTCTGCTCAATTGTCTTCTTATTCGTAGGATACTAAGCCAGCTGTCAGGACGTCCAAGGACACCAGCCACGAACAAGATCAGCAGCAGCAAACAAAACATCCCGTCAGTGGTTCCTCTCCGGCTCCGCTGCTTCTTTCAGGTTCATCATTGGCCTCCTCGATCAGGAGAACCTCTTGGGAAGCTAACAATGGCCTGGAAGAAGTGGAGGATCAAGTAAGACTGGTGCCCCTTGTGCCAGCCTCTCTCGAGGATGAAGAAACGAAGGCTGAGGTTCCCCCTAGGGGTCCCCCGAGAAACAACAGCTGGTCTGTGACTGCCCCAGAGAGAATTAATGACGACCCAACCTCAGCTGATCAAGAGACAGCTCCAGTGGTAGTCATCCCTGAAGATCCAGGAGTCCCTGTTACCAAGCTGTTTCACCTGAGGTCGAACAGCAACATACTGGATGATTCTTTAAACCACAATAATCAGGATTCCCTTGTTCGCCTGGATAATGATTCTCTTCAGGAGGAGTTGGACAGTGTTGCCCCTGGAGGTCCCACCTTGCAACCGGACTCTCTCTCCTTTGAGGAAGACACCTTCGCTGCCACTGCTGCCAATCCCTCCAGGAGTGGCGGCTCTTTGGAGTTCTATGACTCTATAGGTTCCAATGAGAAGCAAAACAAGGGCATGAAGAAGTTGATCATCCCATATGTGGATGATTCGTACTCCTCTAATAACCCGTCCTCTGCCTTCAGCAGTAGCAGAGAGGAGTCTCTGGAAGCCAACACAGGCTCGGCTGTGGCAAATGACAACAACAATCCTGGCAACATCAAGGACCTTACCCTTCTGGAGGGGGACACTGGGCCTGACCTACCAGAAGGTCGACTACCTGGACGCTTCCTCAAGAACAGATCCAGGTCCTCAGGAGGCCTCAGCCCTCTGCTCCAAGCCCAGAATCGCCTCCTGCCAGCCCTGCCAACCACAGGCATTTACTACCCCGGAGGATCAGGCATCAGCGGCTACCGGCAGCACCACCTCCAGGGTGGTGGCCAGAGGTTAATGGGCTCAAACCCCGACCTTAGAAGACATTCAGCCTCTTCGTCTCCTCATTTCGTGGGAGCCAAGACGACCTCAACCCCGCCTCCAATGGGCGTCAGCCACCATCAGCTGTTGCTCCAGCCCAGGCCAGCCAGCTGCGCACAGCTCCCGGTCAGCCTGAGGTTCTCCCCAGCCGGAAGGAGGCAGTCAGGGGAATCCCCATCGTCGGGAGTCTCTCCCAGCACAATGCAGTCAGAGGAGAACCTCAACAGGACCAACAACAACACCAACTCCCTAGTGAGGATGGCCACTGAGAGAATGAAGAAGAAATTTCTGAACTGGAGCTGAGATTCATTGACTGTGCCTTATCAGAACCGTGAACAGTGCTCGTGTGCCTTCACACATTCCCGCACCATCTCTTACGAGTCCAACAAAAGACCCACACCAAAGATTGAAGAAGCAGAAACCCATGATAATTATAAACGACGTGCAATTCCTCTTCTAGTAGAACGTTACATACTGAACCATTGAAGATTCTAGTGCTACAGAAAAGAAAGAACCATTCCAAACGTCATGTCCTTACATGAAGCATCTTGTACATCTACTTTGGCGCTTGTTGAAGTAAATATGCCCTTGGGTACATGAAGAACTTGCCACTTTTCATGGCAATACAAAAATGCATCCGACTCCACACAAATGAGGTGAATTCGACTTTTGGTCACTTCAGGGAGGGCATTTCCTAGTGTGCATTTGTCTCCTGGACCCACAGGAGAACAAGCTTAGCAAAACATTTTCTATCCTAGCCCAGTGAGGAGAATTTTCCAAATCAGCACTGGAACAAAAAATTAGATGTACGTATATTAACTGGCTGGCAGAAAGAAAATATACAAGATTACATACATAAAGATTTTCTTGTTTACTAATGGTTGCTCATAGTTTTCTCACACAAGAGCAAAGCGGGCACGCAAGGCATACCTATACGAAAATTCGTAATACTTTGATCCACATTATTTTCAAAATCCAAGCACAAATGGCCCATATAAACGGCAAACCTCTGTAGAAAATACAATGCTTTAAGTCGCATTTTGTTTCAAAAATCACATTGGACGCATACTGCATGTGCACAATACATATTAAAGTAGCCCGATTTTTATATAAAGTACATGATAAAGTAGCCAGATTGCTTGTAATCAATTAATTTCTTTGTGGGGCGGAGATGGGGGAGCCGATGGGCGGCGATAGGGCCAGCCTGGGTGACTGCAGTGGTGGCTGGTGCGGCCCGCGGCCGCCGTCGAAGCCGCCGCCGCCACCACCGCCGCCGCCGCCGGTGCCCGGGAAGATCCCAAACTGCGCCAGATCGGTGAGATATTTCTGCATAGGACCGAAAACGACGTAAGTTTACAATATGACAAGACATCGATACTGACCTGATGGCTTCGCAGAGCAGCTGCCACTTCTTGCTGTCGGAAGAGGTGCCAGGGAGCCGCTGCTCCTGACGGAGGTGGAAAGGTGAGCTGTTGTGGCTGGCCAACAAACTGATGCCTGAACTGCTGAGGGACAGTCTGATGATAGTTCTGATAATGGTAAAATGAGCCACCAGCAGCTGGCCAAGCACCGTGCTGCTGGTGGTGGCGGTAAAGCTGGTGGTAAAAGTTGCCGTCAACCTACAGAAGGGATTCACCAGTGAGGGCAGTTTCATGTCTTGTCAGTTAACAACAATACCATTGAGTTTGTCTGGATCCTGAGTCCATCGTGTCTCTGAGTCGAGAACCTGATTGCCTGTTGCTGCTGCTTTTGCTGCAGACCTGCAGCGTAGCCTCTGGGGTAGGTGCTGTTGCCATACTTGGGGTTTGGCTGAACAGCTGGACAAGACAGGGTCCTGTAACCCTCCGGTGACTGGATGCTGTGCAAGGACATCCGTTAGGAAGGGGAATTTGTGCACAGGGAGAACTCAAGGGAGCGGGGATGGGTTAAGTAGTACCTGCTCAAGTCCCTAGTGTTGTCCTCGTTCTCCTCCTTTGTGCGCACGATCAATTTTTGGTTCCCTCGTCCACGAATGGCGAACATCTGGAACAAGTTCGAGGCTTACAGAGACTGGGCCGCCCCAGTCATGTGAACGGACCAAAAGTAAAGGTGGATCACCTTGGCTAGCCCGGTCTGGATGAGACTATTCACGCTGTGGAATCCGAACTGCCCTGGGCAGAGCGGAGTGCCGAACTTGTCGGCGAACGCGGCCTCGATCTCGCACAATAGGATACCGTCAAAGTCCTATGATAATCGTTCATTTAGATCAGGGGTTATATATAATCATAAGGTGGGATAGGGGGACACTTCAAAACTGTAGATCCTAAGTTTATGCATATGGTCACATTGTACACTTTTTCTCGAACTTTCCCCGCCATCAAGAACTTCCCATGCCGGCCAGTCAGCCACGCCGGCAAAAAGTGACGCAGAAACACATGCAAAAAGTACCGACTTCTTTTCTACCTTGATGAGTCGATCAATTCGAGCAGCGCAGAGCTGCAAAGGCACCAGCTGGATGGTCAAGTTCTTGTCGAGCCCAGCGTTGTTGTTAAGGTCCTCAGCAATTTTATTGTCATCCACTTCCTCCTCCTCCATGACCTTGACCAAGTCGGGCAGATCCCTGGCGATTTGAGCTATGTCTACAGTGGTGGAGAATCTAAAATATTTAAAGACAGTATATGACCACTAACCTTCCAGCACCTTCAAAAACGCACTATCGGATCTACTTAAACATGTGCAGTATTTGTCAACTTACGCTTCTATAAAGGTTGTTTTGAACTGCTCTACCGTCATCTTGCCATCTTTTTGTTCAGCCAAGATAGATCTAACCTGAAAAAAATACAGTAAACGGAAATGAATAGAGTAACTTAAAGAATTTGTCAAGTCCACCTGAGATGAGAGCGCCTTAATGTAGCTTCTGTCAATGAGCTTGAGGACTGCTTCCTCTCCGGAGCCCTCGACCCTGATCAAGCTGTCCAGGGAACCTGCACGGAAATGGCAAGAAGAGCAACTTGGACTGTGTCAAAACACCAAAAACAGTGCTTACTGATGAGGGCATTGATAGAATTGTGTCCGTAGGTGTCAGGGCGCAGCTGGTACCCAAACTCCCTGCGATACAGCTGCGACAACTGGGACAGCTTCACCTCCACGCCGCTGTTGCTCACCAAGGAGACGATGTGGTCGCCCACAACCTTCAACATTTGCAGGCACAAAAAGCGAGGCTTGGAGAATCTCTTTGAAAACGACATCTAAGTCACCTTCAGCCTCTCCGAGTCCGTGAGCTGCAGGAGCCTCTCTCCGTTCGGGTCCTCCGTGACTTCAACAGTGCCCGGGACAGCCTCAAACAACTCTATCAGCTTGGAGAATCCATATTCAGCAACCCTGGATGAAAAAAAAATGACCATGCACACACGCACACACATCAAGGTGGCATCTTTTATGCACAACCGCGGTGCAGTTTTACCTGCATTGTTTGCCAAAGTGGTGATGGTAGTTCGGGATGAACTTGTTGAAGGACAGGCGGCAATCTGGATAGACCGAGACATGATTAGTCAGAACAATGAAAGACAATTATGATTATACCTGGTGCATGCCTCAGCAACTCGACGCATTCCTGCGCAAACTGTTGTGTCTTCTCCACCTCGTCCAGCGTCTGCTCTCGCTTGGGGATGGACACGACGGTGTCGCCGTCTTCAGCGGTCGACAACACCACGCTCGTCTCGGACATCTCCAGCAGGAGGTCCTCGATTTCGCACACCTATGGGATGGACGTATGTAGCTCGCACAATACAGGATGACAGAAAAAATGCTTGATTCGTCGCGGCCGAAGGTATTCGTTGATCCGCGATCTGGCTTTTAGTAAGACGAAGGCATGCTCACCCCGTAGTCCGAGATCTTAAAGGTTCTGCCGAAGATCTTCTCGTAGACAGGGGGAAACTCGGCCAGACAAATCTGCTTGTTGGGCTGCACCTGGAGCAACTTGAGGAGGTCTGCGTTGAACCGCTTGAGCTGCGCCCGGTGGCTCAGGGTAATAACGGCCCTGCTACCCTCGCCCAGGATCTGGACAACGTGCGGCAACGCCTCGAACAGGTCTTTCAGCTTGGTGTAACCGTAGTCTGCCACTCTGTTTGAGAAAAACGACGAGGACACACACTTCAAAAGACATGGTAAGAAAATTTGACTTGAGGGATTTGTCTTTCATGGCTCACATATCACGTGAAGCCGAGGTCATTTTTGCGGCTCACCTGCACTGCACTCCAAAGTGAAGATGAAACGTCGGGATGAACTTGTGGAAGGACATCCTGCATCCCGGCTGAGACTTGAGCAGCTCCACGAGGTTCCGGGAGAACAGTCTGAGCTGGCCGGCCAGCGGTGGCACATGAGCCTCCACCAAGTTCCTGGAATAGGGCGGCAGTGGGGACACTTGATCCTGGCCTGAAGAGGAAGAAAGATATATCAGCATGTACATAATTGTGTTAAAGGAACAAAGAAGCACTGGTGACCTCTCTGTGCACCTGCTTGCAGAGAGAACCCCTGTTGCCTGGAGTTGGCTGTGGCGTCCAAGCTGCTGCAGCTGCTGCTCCGGTTGAGGGACAAGCTGCTCCCGCTGTTGCTATTGCTCAGGGTCTAATAAGGAGAGACATTCTGCAAAGTCCTCGACCTCAACACAACCCATTTCGTCTTCATCAAACCAACAACTGTTATTCAGTGGCCAAGGCCCAGATTTGCTAGCAATAGAATGTGGGCATAGAGAAGCCAGATGTGACCTTATGGATCATTGAGGATTCTGGGCAGATCTATTTTGTGATATGTTTGCCATGAGGTCACCTTGAAGCAGCATCTACGCAAAGTTGTGAAGTCGTCGAAATGTCCTAATTATTAACTTTTAAGATCTTCGTGCCTGTAAATTAGATAAGTCACACGCACACAAACCTCATCATCTGCTCCAATGACGCTCTTGCATCCTGTCACGCCTTGCTGAATCTGCACGAGAAAATTTGGACCAAAAATTCAACCAGACGAAGGTGCAACATCTTTATTCTTCTTACCTGAAGACCCTTGACGCAGGATATGAGATGTTCCAAGGGGACGCCCTCGACCTCATCAACGGGCAGGGGCTCGAATTCGGACTCGTAGCAGTGGACCACAGTGGAGAGAGGCAAAAACCCGTGGTGCGACTGAAAAAAACGAAAAGAAAAAAAAGTCCCAAACCAGGTGTACTTTTGGGCCTGCCAAACGGACCTGAGAACCTCGACATTTCACTAACACAAACTTATTTTAGGGATAAAATGGCGGGGATGATATGGCCTCCCTGAATAATTTTGAGAGCGCTCTTCCAAAGTCTTCCATAATGGCCGCGCCAAATTCGTCCTCCATAATTTAGATATTGGTCTCAAGTATACCACAGAAGCCACAATGAACAAGTAAACGAAACAAGCCAGGAAACAAGAGGAACAGCTTGATACATCCCCCTCACCTTCACAACCTGCCTCATGTTGGGGGCAAACATCTGTAATCCGATATTGACCATCGGCAGGAAGGTGCCGTTGTCCTTCTCCGCCCACCCCATGTCTTCCTCCTCGGTAGGCGCGTGCTTGGGGCATCCTCCAGCGCTCTCAAGAAAGTCCATCCCCACCCGGGGGTAATCCGGATTCGCCTGCTGCAGCTGAGGGGAATACCTGAAGGGTAGAAAAGATACGAAGTTAGGTTAAACAATACTAAACGGAATAGCTAAGGCTAAATCCAATGTCACCGAGGCAAAGTCTCTTGGCCTACCTGACCCCGTGCAGTGCGACCTGCTTAAAACAAAGCACTTCAAAGTTTGAACTATCCTTGCTACACGTAACGTTACTTTCCGCGAGATAAACTCATGTATAGCTTTGGCAGCTTCTACTGCGGAATGGGCGCCTCAGATGGATTGTTGAGACACAAGTTCGGTGTTGTGACTGCCCATTTTGAGATTAGTCGGCAGAATGGGAAGGGAGGCACACCAGAGAGGCCGGAATCCTCGCTTGTTGAGGTGGCTAAAGAAATTGACCCAAATGTTCATATGGGGATCACGCCCTCAACGGCTCCAAATTCCGGGAGTCGGGTGCGCAGGGTGCCAATCCCGCGGTTCGTGGGAAGAGATTGCAACGGCTCCGTCAAGCACGAAAAAAGAAGTCACCTATGCCACGCTAGCGTGCATGCATGTCACACACTGCAGGTCTGTCATGTCATGCATCTGTGCATGGCGTAGATGCAGTGTCGCAGTTCGGCCTTTTTCATGCTTCACAGAACCTTTGCAACCTCTCCCCATGAACCCGCGCTTGCACGTCGGGGGAGGGGGTGTCTAGGGACACCCCCTCCTCATCTACAGCCAATTGCATCAACTTCCACCCCCTCAGGAAGCTGAACTTGCAGCCGCTGGGGTGTTTCCTTGCTACTTTTAAAAGTACTGTGGCATGAAAACGGGCAGTCGAAACATTAAGCTTCTGTCTTCAATCTTGTGTAAGTATATAAATCTCACATTTCGCATATAAATTCCAACTCAACACATTCCACTTCGCCGCATGCAGTGAAGTCATCCCCGCGGAAACCAAGGAAGAACTGAGCGACACAAGATGATTTGGGTCGTGGAGCCGACTTTCAAGTACTACTACATGTTTTCCTTACTTGACCAGAGGATGACCTCCTCCTCCTTGGGCAATCCGAGCCCCCCTGGGCATGTGGAACTGGCTTGAAGGAGGTGGCAACACCGGGCAACTCAGCTGGACCATGCGACCTTGGATGTATAGGCCGAGTCAGAAGTGATAGATGCTCAAAACTGAAGTCAAATTACATGGGAGGAAAATGCACATACAGCCCTTGGCGTAAAGAATAGTCTCAGTCAAGACTTCACCTCATTCGCTACACTGGGAGATTTTGAGGTGGAATTTTGATGTGGAACACGTAGATATGATACTCAGGCACAATATTGAGCACAGAGGTTCAATGTCAGGGATGCCCTTTTTGGTGCTAGAGTGCTCAAAACAAGACCAACTGCAGAGGGAGGCATGCCAAAGAGGCTGAAAATTTGGCTTTTTCAGGGGGCAAATGTTGATGAAATATACTGAAAACTTCATGGAACAATCCCAGTCCCCTGGCCTATCGTTTCC